>Ga0081527_100133_pt1 | contig 61313 bp, 60 predicted proteins | sample HotLakmasection5_FD_70992 | JGI IMG/M metagenome (GOLD analysis project Ga0081527, IMG submission 70992) | Hypersaline microbial mat communities from Hot Lake, Washington, USA - Section #5 (SPADES assembly) (version 2) | ecosystem: Environmental > Aquatic > Non-marine Saline and Alkaline >... | reverse complement strand
CCCCTTCCCCCCCCCCCGCCCCCCCCCCGCCCCCCCCCCCCCCCCCTCCCCCCGTTCCCGGGAACCCCCCGCGGGAAGGCCCAAAAGCCCCCGGCTGGGGGCGACCCCCCGCCGACAGAGCAGCAGCCGGTCGCCCAGCGTGCAGACACTGCCGACCACGACCTTGGGATTGCTGTAGTGGACGATCTCGCAGGCCGGGCAGACATGGCGCTCCCGATCGTCGAACTCGGGAATCCGCCGCTCCAGCGGCCCTCCACAGCGCGGGCAGAAACGCATCAATCGTCGGGTCCGACACCGGCGCCCTTGAAGAAGGCCTCGGCCGCAGCGCGCACGTCCTGTCGCTCGGCGAGCATCGCCCGCACCCGGGCGAGCTCGGCCTCGAGCTCGCGCTCGAGCGCCCGCAGCTCGTCCACCGAATGGCGTTCCAGTTCGCTGCCGAGAACGAATGTCTCGGGCTTTTTCGGCAAGTCGTCTTCCATACCCGTCTCCCGTCTCGGCCGCGTGCAACCCGGAGCTTCGCCGCCCCGCGCGTCCTTGACAAGCGGCGATACCGGCGGCCTCTAGCGATCAGCGAGAAGTGACGGCGAAGGGGTCGACGTTGAGCGAGACATACCAGAAATACTTCCCGGTCTCATGGAACGAGCTGCATCGGGACGCCAAGGCGCTCTCCTGGCGCCTCGCTTCCGGCGCCCCATGGAAAGGGATCGTCGCCATCGCCCGGGGCGGCCTGGTGCCGGCGCACATCGTCAGCCGCGAGCTCGACATCCGGCTGATCGACACGATCTGCATCGCCTCCTACGCCGATCAGACGAGAGGCGAGGCCACGATCCTGAAGACGGTCGAAGGCGACGGTGCCGGCTGGTTGATCGTCGACGACCTGGTGGACACCGGCCAGACCGGGCGGATCGTCCGCCGGCTGCTGCCCGAAGCGCATTTCGCCACCGTCTACGCCAAGCCCGCCGGCCGCGCGGTGGTCGACACCTTCATCACCGAGGTGAGCCAGGACACCTGGATCCTCTTTCCTTGGGACACCGAGCCGCAATACGTCCAGCCGATCAGCGCCAACCCCCGGGTCGGCAGCTGACCACGCGCACGCGCCGCGACCAAGAAATGGCGGGGCACGGCGAGGCGCTGCCGCCCCGTAGTGTTCCGGTACAAGTCCGTCAGTCGGCCTCTGGCAGGGCGTAGGTGCCCACGGCGTGGGCCAGCGGCCGCGGGTCGTCAGCGGCGGTGATGATGCAGTCGGCGATGGCGAGGCGGCGGCCGAGCTGCAGGGTTCGGGCATGTGCCCCGAGGTCGCCCGGCGGCGGCTTCTTGAGGAAGTGGAAGGTGAGGTCGGTGGTGACGGCAAGGGCCATGGGCCCGACCATCGAGAGGACGGCGCCCCAGATCGCGACGTCGGCCAGGGTCATCATGGCCGGTCCGCCGATCGTCCCACCGGGGCGAAGCAGGTCGTCGCGCTGGGGCAGGCAAAGGGTTGCGGTGCCGTAGTCCAGCTCGAGCACCCGGCAGCCGAGATAGCCGGCGAGCGGGACGCCGTCGGTGACGAGATCCTGGAACTGGGTCGTGGTGAGCTTGGCGTGGCGCACGTGGGTCATAACTGTCTCGCTGCGGTCCGCCCCCGAGGCGGGTTGTTCGATCAACGGTGGGAGCGATAGCGGCTTTGCTCGATGCGGACCAGATCGACCGGCTGTTCGCGGTGCTGGCGGCCGCCGCACCCGAGGAGAATCGTCCGGTTCCCGCCGATCGGGCAATCGAGGCCAAGCTCGGAAAGGACGCGTTCGCCAGCCTCGTCGGGGTGATGCTGAGTGCGCAGTCGCGGGATGCGATGACGGCGCTGGCCAAGCGGCAGCTGCTGGCGCGGGCTGCCACGCCCGAAGCGATCCTCGCCCTTCCGGAGGCCGAGATCGCGACGCTGATCGAGCCCTGCGGCCTCTACAACAGCAAAGCCCGCAATCTGAAGCGGATGTGCGAAACGCTTCTGCAGCGGCACGGCGGCGTGGTGCCGGCGACCCGGCGGGAGCTGATGGCGCTGCCCGGGGTCGGCCGCAAATGTGCCGACATCATGCTGCGCTTCGTCTTCGGCGCGCCCGAGATCCCGGTCGATACGCACGTTTTCCGGGTCGCCCGGCGGACCGGTCTGGCCACCGGCAAGTCCGAGGCGGCGCTCGCCGCCGATCTCGACCGCCGGGTACCCGAGCGCTGGCGCTGGGGGGCGCATATGTGGCTCTTGAATCACGGCAAGCGCTGTTGCCGGGCGCGGCGGCCGGCTTGCGCCACCTGCCCGCTGGCGTTCGTCTGCGAACGCAACGGCGTGGCACCGGCTTCATCATGAAGCATCGAGGTCACGCACGCCGCGCCCCATGGAGTGTCCAGCTGCGTGGTTTCACGGTTGAGCGGGCTGTCACAGTCGTTAAAGTCCGCTAACAAAGAGCGGCGTCGGTGGGGGCTGCACTCGTGGCGCGTCGACTGCCGGCCGAGTCGGTCAGCACCTTTCAAGGTGACGGGATGGAAGCGTCGTGGCCATGACAGAGGATCAATCGCCGTCGAGCGAGCGTTATCCGGGCGAGCGCCAGGGCCTCGGCCTGTTTCTCGAGGAGCTGCAGCCGATCGTGGCGCGACAACTGGGCACCGACAGCCTGCTCTATCACGCGATCAAAAAAGCCCTCGCCTCGGGCCGCCTCGCCGCACTACGCCATGCCCGAGCCCTGTTCAACAGCCTGCCGCGCGACGAGCGGCAGACCCTGCAGGCCGGCATCGTGGCGTCACCGGAACCGGCGCCGGAACGCCAGCGCCTCCTCGACGACTACGGTCGGCGGCAGCCGCAACCCTTCGTCAGCATCGACTGCGATATCGGCCCCGGCGCCGATCCGAACCCGCAAATGGCGCTGCGTCACGAATTGCTCGACGATGTGGCCTTGCGCATCCTCGTCCGCCCGGGCTCGCTGCCGAGCGGTGTGGCCAGCCGCCTGCGCGAGATCGCCGAGCTCATCGATCAGGATCGCCGGCTGCTTTCCGCCCGCTACTGGCGGGCCGCGCGGATCGAGATCGTCACCGACGAGGCGGCCGGCAAGGACGGTCGCGGCAGCGCCGAGAGCGGCTGAACACCACGGTCTCGCCGTTCCTGCACCGGTCCGCCCGACCCCCTTTCGCCGGCCTCCCTGTGGCTCAGGGATTGCGGTCCTCGGCCAATGCCGGATCGTGCTCCGGATCAACGGCAGAGGCCGGCTCGCCGGCCTCGTCGACCGTCGGCGAGGCCTCTGCCGTGGCCTGCTTGGGTGCCAGCTTCTGCGCCGCCTTTTCCTGTTCGGCACGAGCCCTGGCGATCGCGTCGTCCAGCTCGATCTGCTGGCAGAGGCCGAGCAGCACCGGATCGCGCGGGCGAATTTCCTGGCTCTTCCAATGGGTCCGGTCGCGCACCGCCTGCACCGTGTTCTTGGTGGTACCCAAGAGCTTGCAGATCAGATGATCGTTGATCTCGGGGTGGTGACGAAGCAGCCAGGCAATGGCATCGGGCCGATCCTGGCGCTTGGAGAGCGGGGTGTAGCGCGGCTCCTTGCGCTTGGGGGGCTTGATCGTCGTGGCGACCGATTTCGCGATCTGCAGCCGCGCCTTGGGGTCCTGCTCGCAGCGCTTCAGCTCCGCCCGGGTCAGCATGCCCTGGCCGATCGGGTCGAGCCCGCGAATGCCCGCACCCACCTCGCCATCGGCGATGCCCTTGACCTCGAGCGGGTGCAGGCCGCAGAAATCGGCGATCTGGTCGAAGGTCAGCCCGGTATTGTCGATCAGCCAAACCGCCGTGGCTTTCGGCATGAGCGGCTTGTCCATGCCCGTCTCCTTGAAAATGCGTGTCGGCGAGATGTCGCGCGAGGGGCGAGCCACACAGGACCGTCATCGTCAGGGTCGATGGCGCCGGGGCTCACGAACCGCTTCGCGTACGGTGTTAGGACGGTGCCGTCAACCGGCCATATCGTCCGAGACCAGGGCCGAGCGCACTCAGTCCGGCACCGGCACCGTATAGTTGAGTGCCATCCGCCCGCCGTCGACGGTCACCACTTCGCCGGTGACGTAGCTCGCCTCGTCGCTGGCGAGAAACAGCACGACCCGTGCGACCTCCTCGGGCTCCCCCGGGCGACCGAGCGGGGTACGCGACAGGATGGTGCGCCTCGCCGTCTCGTCGCTCATCACCGAGTGCAGCATCTCGGTCGCGATCGACCCGGGCGCTACCGCGTTGACCCTCACCCCCTTGTCGGCCAGCGCCAGCGCCATCAGCCGGGTCAGCTGGTTCATCCCGCCCTTGCTGACCACGTAGGGCACCTGGTTGGGGATGGCCACCTGGGCGTTGATCGAGGACATGTTGACGATGGCACCCGGCGCCGTCCTGCCGACCATGGCACGCGCAGCGGCCTGGCCGATGAGAAAGGCGCCCTTCAGGTTGACCCGGAGCACCGCCTCGAAATCCGCCTCGCTCAGGTCCAAGAAGTCGCCGGCCTTGACCACGGCCGCATTGTTGACCAGCACATCGAGCCTGCCGCCCCACTCCAGCGTCGCATCGACCAGTGCGCCACACGCCGCAGCGTCGCCGACATCGCAGGCGACGAACATCGCCGAACCGCCGGCGCTGCCGGCCGAGGCGTTGATCGCATTGACCGTGCCGTGGCCGGCATCGGCGTCGATGTCCGCGACCACCACGGCCGCTCCTTCCGCCGCGAACGCCTCCGCACACGCCCGCCCGATCCCCCGCCCGGCACCGGTGACGATGACCACCTTGTTCGAAAAACGCATCACCTCTCCCTCGTCGCAGCTGATGCCAGTCTACCGATCGAGCGCTAGACGGCAAATTCGGCCCGGATAGCACTGCCGTGCTCGTCCAGCGCCGGGACGGGGCCGGGTGCCAGAGGTGTCTGGTCGACCGTGGCCCCGGGTGCGAGGAGCTCGATCGGTCCTTCGGGCGTCGCCACCGGCATGAGCCGCAGCTGCGGATGCTGCTCCAGGTCGTCGAGCGAGCTCAGCCGGCCGTAGGCGATGCCGGCATGCTCCAGCTTGCGGATCACCGTCTCGCGATCGTGCGCTGCGAAGGCGAGGTCGATCAGGCTCTCGAGCTCGGCCCGGTTGGCGACCCGATCCGGATTGGTGGCGAATTTGGGGTCGTGCGCGAGTTCGGCAGCACCCAGCACATGGGTGCACAAGTTCTGCCATTCCCGCTCGTTCTGGATCGAGAAGAGCACCGCCTTGCCGTCGCCGCAGGCAAACGCACCATAGGGGGCGATGGTCGGATGCGCCAAGCCGCAGCGAACCGGCGTGTGGCCGCCGTAGCGGTGCTGGAGATAGGGGACGTTCATCCAGTCGGCCGTGGCGTGGAACAGCGAGACCTCGATCGCCCGGCCCTCGCCCGTCCGGCCGCGGCCGATCAGCGCCTGCAAAATCGCCTGAAACGCCGTCATCCCGGCGGCGATGTCGGTCACCGAGACGCCGACCCGGGCCGGCCCCTCGGCCGTGCCGTTGATCGAGGCGAGGCCCGTCTCCGCCTGCACGAGGAGATCGTAGGCCTTCTGGTGGGCCAGTGGGCCATGCTCGCCATAGCCCGAGATCGCACAGCTGATCAGCCGCTCGTGGCGTTCACGCAGCGTCGCGTTGTCGACATCCAGACGCGCCGCAGCCCCGGGTGCGAGATTCTGGATGAAGACGTCGGCCCGGGCGATCAGCCGGTGCAGGAGGGCGAGGTGCTCCGCCTGCTTGAGGTCCAGCGCGATCGATTCCTTGCCGCGGTTGAGCCAGACGAAATAGGCACTCTGGCCCTCGACGTAGCGGTCGTAGCGGCGGGCGAAATCACCTTCCGGTCGCTCGACCTTGATCACCCGGGCCCCGGCATCGGCGAGCCGGCCGCTGGCATAGGGGGCGGCGACGGCCTGCTCGACGCTGACGACGAGCAGACCTTCCAGGTCTTTGGGCTTGTCCTTGCTCATGAGGCCTGCAGGAGCCACAACAGGGCAACTTTCGCAAGAACCGGGGGGAGGTGCGCGATGCGCCGCTACGATTGCCTGATCGACGGCCGCGAGGTGCCGGCGGCAGACGCCAGGCGGTTCGAGATGATCTGCCCCGCCGACGGCACGCCCTTCGCCTCGGTCGCGCGGGCCGGCACGGCCGAGGTCGATGCCGCGGTGGCCGCAGCCCGCCGGGCGCTCGAAACGGGCGCTTACGGCCGGATGACGCCCACCGAGCGCGGCCGGGTGCTCTCGCGCATGGCCGAGGCGGTGCGTGACCGGCACGGCGAGCTCGCCGCCCTCGAGGCCATGGACTGCGGCAAGCCCACCAAGCAGGCAGCGACCGACATCACCTGCCTCGCCCGCTACCTCGAGTTCTACGGCGGTGCCGCGGACAAGGTGCACGGCCTGCAGATCCCGTTTTTGAACGACTGGCTGGTCACCGGCATCCGCGAGCCGCACGGCGTCACCGCCCACATCATCCCCTGGAACTACCCGGCGCAGATCTTCGGCCGCTCGGTCGGGGCGGCGATCGCCATGGGCAATGCCTGCGTGCTCAAGCCCGCCGAGGACGCCGGGCTCAGCTGCCTCGAAGTCGCCGAACTGGCCCTCGACTGCGGCCTGCCGCCGGGCGGGCTCAACGTCGTGACCGGCATCGGCGAGGAGGCGGGGGCGGCCCTCGCCCACCACCCGGACATCGACTTCGTCTCGTTCACCGGCAGCCCCGAGGTGGGGACACTGATCCAGAAGGCGGCGGCCGAGCGGACCATCGGCTGCACCCTGGAGCTCGGCGGCAAGTCGGCGCAGGTGGTCTTCGCCGATGCCGATCTCGACAAGGCCCTGCCGATCATCACCAATGCCGTGATCCAGAACGCCGGGCAGACCTGTTCGGCCGGCAGCCGGGTGCTGATCGAGCGTTCCGCCTTCGAGGGCGTGACGGCGAAGCTCGCCGAGCGGTTCTCGGCGCTTCGGGTCGGCACGCATGCCATGGACCTCGACCTCGGCCCACTGATCAACCGCCAGCAACACGAGCGGGTCGCCCGCTTCGTCGAGCGCGCGGCCGATCTGCCACTGCTCGCCGAGGGCCGGCTCGCGGCCGACCTGCCGGCGGGCGGCTTCTACACGCCCCCCAGGCTCTATGGTCCGGTCCCTCCCGACCACGTGCTGGCGCAAGAGGAGGTCTTCGGCCCGGTCCTCGCCGCCATCCCGTTCGACGACGAGGCCGATGCCGTGCGCATCGCCAACGGCACCGCCTACGGTCTCGTTGCCGGGGTGTGGACCCGGGACGGTGGTCGCCAGCTGCGCGTCGCCCGCCGGCTCCGGGCGGGGCAGGTCTACGTCAACGGCTACGGTGCCGGCGGCGGCATCGAGCTGCCGTTCGGTGGGGTCAAGCGCTCCGGCCACGGGCGCGAAAAGGGCTTCGAGGCGCTCTACGAATTCAGCCAGCTCAAGACCATCGCCATCCATCACGGCTGAGCTTGCAAGCGCGATCCCGGTGCGCCTAGATCACCCCTAGGTTGGGGCTAGCGGCGGGTGCAGCGATGGGCAGCCGGACGACGGAACGGTTCGGTCGAACCGCGGAGCGGCTCGCCGCATTCTGGCTCGGGCTCAAGGGCTATCGGGTGCTCGCACGGCGGCTGCGCAACCGTTTCGGCGAGATCGATCTGGTCTGCCGCCGCGGCCGCTGTCTCGTCTTCGTCGAGGTCAAGGGCCGGCGCACCACCGAGCTCGCCCTCTATTCGCTGGGCCCCCAGCAACAGCGGCGAATCGCCGCAGCGGCACGCTGGTACCTCAAGGAGCAGCCGCAATTGGCCGAGCTGGAATGCCGCTTCGATCTCGTGACCATCGACCGCTTCGGCTTGCCGCGTCACGTCCCCGACGTCTGGCGCCCGACCGGCTATTGAGGCCGCTCAGGCGGCGAAAGCGCGCGGCAGGCCGGCGCGATAGTCGTCGCTGACGTCGACCCACCCCTGGTTGCGCAGGCTACGCATGAGGGTGTGCGGCAGGACCGTGGCGAAGCGGCGATCGGGGACGATGGGCAGGCCGAGTTTGGCGAAGGTGCGCGCCACGAGTTCCGAGCAGAAGGCCGTGCGATCATCGTCGGGTGTCGTCACCCGCTTGAAGATGAAGCGCAGGTTGTAGGGTTGGCCGAGCTGCTCGGCGATCGCCCGCGTCAGCGCCTCGTGCCGTTCGGGCCGGCTGGCGAAATCCGGATGGCGGAACGCCCCGACCAGCCGCCGGCGCCACATCGGCGTGACCGGCGTCGCCGTCTCGCCGGCTGCCGCCGCACGGAGCCGCTCGACGACCCCGTCGATGCAGAAGAGATGCGCCGGCAGAACGGTCACGCCGAAGCGGATGCTGGCGTCCACGTAGTAGCCTGGAGTTGCGACCATCATCGCATGCGTGGCCCGCGCGATGCCGCCCTCGAGGATGGACTGCACCATGGCGTTGAGGTGACTCACCGGTCGCCGGCCGCGGGTCAGCACGATATCGCCGGGCCGCTGGAAACTCGCCCAGGGTGTGTTCGCCGTTGTGCCGGTGATGGCCTGCAGGGCCCGTTCGGCATCCGCGCCGAGGCGCTTGACGAAATCTTCGATCGCTCTTCCGGTCGCCTGATCCATCGCCCAACCCCGCCCTCGTTCTGCCGATGACCCGAAACGACGCCTGCACGGGAGAATGTAGGCGAACGCCGGTTGGAAGGTAACGCCCGACTGTGAAAGTTTATCAACGAAAAGCAACTTTCGTGCCGGCGCAGCACCTTTCGAGACGGCTCGTCAGCGCCCGCGCCGTATCGCGACGACCACGCGATCCAAGGCCTCGAGGAAGCGCGAGCGCTCGGCCTTGCCGAACGGCCGGCCGCCGCCGCGGATGGTGCCCGCCTCGCGCAGTTCGGTCATGAGGTTGCGGGTCGCGAGCACGTCGCCGATGGTCCGCGCATCGAGCACCCGGCCGTCCGGCGTCACCACCTTCGCACCGGCCTTGATCGCCCGGTCGGCGAGCGGGATGTCGCTGGTGACGACGATGTCGCCGGGCCCGGCCCGTTCGGCGATCCAGTCGTCGGCCTCGTCGAGCCGGTCGCCCACCGTCACCCGCTCGATGGTCGCCGTCTCCGGCACCCGCAGCCAGGCATTGGCGACCACATAAGTGTGCAGGCCATAGCGCTCGGCGACACGATAGGCCTCGTCCTTCACCGGGCAGCCGTCGGCGTCGAGGTAGAGCGTGGTCAATGCGGGGCCTTAAGCAGGTTGCAGCGCGTTTCGCTCGCGGGGGCCGACCGAGACCTGAACATCGACCTTTTGGTCGAAACGGCCGAGGATGGTCATCAGCCGGTCGATCGTGAAGCGATCGAGCTTCGCCTTGCGGATCCGTGAGAAATCAGCCGCGGCAATGCCAGTGATGGCCTCGGCCCGACGCGTACTCAGCTCACGTGCGTCCATGACGGCGATGATTTGCGCCGCCAGAACGGACTTGAGTTGCTCGACGTCGGGGTTCGGGTGCCCAACATCACGAAACACGTTGCCCGAGCCACGGATGATTTCAATTTCCTCAATTTCGGAACTCATCCGAGCAGCTCCCTCAGACGTTTAATCCGCGCCTCGATGACAGCCATCTCCAGTCTTGGCGTCTTGATGCCCGACTTCGATTTCTTCTGGAAGGCGTGCACCACCCAGAGTTCGTCACCGATCTGCGTCGCGTAGACGACGCGGTAGGCATCGGTCCGAAAGCGCAGCACGATCTCCAAGACACCCGGGCCCAGCCCGATCAGCGGCTTGGCGTTGTCCGCTTTCTGCCCTTCGGCGGCAATAGTCAGTGCCCGCAACGTCGCGGTCTGTACCGGAACCGGGAAGTCGTCGTACGCTTTGCGCGCGGCCTTGATCCACGAGATCGGCCGAGTCACCGTCATGGGACAGTGTAGTCAGATTTGCCCATGATTGGCAACGTCAGGCTACAGGCGAGCGCATCACCCCACCGGCGGCAGTTTCGCCTTCAGGATCTCGCCCACCACCTGCGGGTTGGCCTTGCCGCCCGTGGCCTTCATCACCTGGCCCGTGAACCAGCCGATCACCTTGGGATTCTTTTGATACGTCGCGACCTGGCCCGGGTTTTTGGCGATCACCTCGTCGACGATCGCCTCGATCGCCGCCGTGTCGGTGACCTGCTTCAGGCCCTTTTCCTCGACGATCGCCTCGGGATCGCCACCGGTTTCGAACATGATGGCGAAGACGTCCTTGGCGATCCGCCCGGAGATCGTGTCGGTCTGCAACAGATCGAGCAGCTTGCCCAGGTGCTCGGCCGAGATCGGGCTCTCGCCGATGCTCTTGCCGGCCTTGCCCAGAAGGCCGAAGAGCTCGTTGATCACCCAGTTCGCCGCCTGCTTGCCGTCGCGCCCCTTCGCCACCGCCTCGAAATAATCGGCGGCGGCCCGTTCGGCGACCAGCACGCCCGCGTCGTAGGCCGAGAGACCGTACTCGGCCATGAACCGCGCCTTCTTCTTGTCGGGCAGTTCCGGCAGCGTCGCCTTCAGCCGCTCGACGAAATCATCGGGCAACACGACGGGCAGGAGATCGGGGTCGGGGAAGTAGCGGTAGTCGTGCGCCTCCTCCTTGCCGCGCATCGAGCGCGTCTCGCCCTTGGCGGCATCGAACAGCCGGGTCTCCTGGACGACCTTCTGCCCGCTCTCGAGCAGCTCGATCTGCCGCTTCGCCTCGTATTCGATCGCCTTGGCGACGAAACGCATCGAGTTGACGTTCTTGATCTCGCAACGCGTGCCCAGCGTCGTGTCGCCGACCCGGCGGACCGAGACGTTGGCGTCGCAGCGTAGCGAGCCCTCCTCCATGTTGCCGTCGCAGGTGCCGAGATAGCGCAGGATCGAGCGGAGCTTGCGCATGTAGAGCACCGCCTCCTCGGGCGAGGCGATGTCGGGCTCGGAGACGATCTCCATCAGCGCCACGCCCGACCGGTTCAGGTCGATCAGCGTCTCGCCCTCGCGCTGGTCGTGCAGCGACTTGCCGGCATCCATCTCGAGGTGCAGCCGGGTGATGCCGATCGGCTTCGTGCTGCCGTCGGGAAAATCGATCAACAGCTGACCCTTGCCGACGATCGGGTGCTGGTACTGGCTGATCTGGTAGCCGTTCGGCAGGTCGGGATAGAAGTAGTTCTTGCGCTCGAAGATCGATTCACGGTTGATCTCGGCCTCGAACCCGAGCCCGGTCTTGACCGCCTGCTCGACGCAAGCCCCGTTCAAGACGGGCAGCATCCCGGGCATCCCGGCATCGACCGGGCTCACCTGGGTGTTGGGGGCGGCACCATAGGCCGTCGAGGCACCCGAGAAGAGCTTGGCGTTCGAGGTCACCTGGGCATGCACCTCGAGCCCGCAGACGATCTCCCAGGTGCCGGTGTTGCCGTCGATGGTGTAGCTCATGCTCGTCCGTTTCCGAGGTTGCCGCTCGGCTGCTTGTGTAGCCGGCGAAGCCGGCGCTGACCATATCCGCATCGACGATCGGCATTGCTCGCTTTCGATTGACCGCCCGCGACGTCCGACCCAGTCTGCGAGCCAGGACCCAACGACCGGAATCGGGCCATGCCGTCGCCCGAGCGTATCTCCGCTTTCCTCGCCGCCGCTTTCCTCGCCATTGCCGGGGCGGCCAGAGCCGAGATCGAGGCCGCGCGAATCGACGTCGACGTCGAACTGGTGCTCGCCGCCGACATCTCGAACTCGATGGACATGGGCGAGCGCTACCTGCAGCGGCGCGGGCATTTCGAGGCATTGCGTCATCCGGACGTGCTGCGCGCGATCCGACGCGGCCTGCACGGGCGGATCGCCGTCACCTATTTCGAGTGGTCCGACCCCTATTTGCAGCGCGTCATCCTGCCCTGGACCGTGATCGAGGACGCGGCCACGGCGGCGGCCGCGGCCACGGCGATCGAGGCCGCCCCGCCGCTCGGCGGCAACCGCACCTCGATTTCCGGCGCGCTCGATCGGGCGCGGGAGATGCTGGACGAGAACGACTACGCGGGGCTGCGGCGGATCATCGACATCGCCGGCGACGAAGCCAACAATGCCGGCCGGCCGCTCGCCGCTGCCAGGGCCGAGGCGCTGGCCAGTGGTATCACCATCAACGCGCTCGCCGTCGTGCTCCGCACCAGCCCGCGCGCCGAGAACGATATCGCCACCCTCGACCGCTACTTCGCCGACGCCTTGATCGGCGGCCCTTTGTCCTTCGTCATGACCGTCCGCCATCCCGACGCCATCGTCGAGGCGATCCGCCGCAAGCTGGTGTTGGAGATCGCCGGCCTGACGCCGGCCGACCCTCGAGCCGTGCAGCAGCGGCTGCCGTGACCGAGGGCCCGGCCCGCTCGGTGGTGTTGTCCGGCCTCGGTGTGCCGGGGACGCGCGATGGCGCCGTCTGCCGTCGCGACGGACCCCGTTGGCGGATGCTTCGGCCGGTGCGATGATGGCGCGGGCCGCCGGTGAGGCTTTGACGACAACGGATCGAGGGAGGTCGCGGTGACGGACATCAGGAAGGTGACGCTGCTCACCAACGAGTATCCACCGAACGTCTACGGTGGCGCCGGTGTCCATGTCGAATATCTGAGCCGGGCGATGGCCAAGCACATCGAGGTCGATGTGCGCTGCTTCGGCAATCAGCACGGCAGCGAGCCGGGTCTGAGTGTGCGGGGCTATCCGCCCTGGGCGGCCGCCAAGGAGAACACGGACCCGCGGTTCGCGGGTGCGCTCGATGCCTTCCACCGCTCGCTGGCGATGGCCAAGGACACGATCGACGCCGACATCGTCCACTGCCACACCTGGTACACCGACATGGGCGGGCTCGTCGCGAGCCGGCTCTGGGACGTTCCCTTCGTCCTCAGCATCCACTCGCTCGAACCGCTGCGGCCGTGGAAGGTCGAGCAGCTCGGCAACGGCTACCACCTGTCGAGCTGGATGGAGCGGATCGCGATGGAGCACGCCGACGCCATCGTCGCCGTCTCGCGCGAGACCAGGGAGGACGTGCTTCGGCTGTTCGACGTCTCACCCGCCAGCGTGCACGTGATCCACAACGGCATCGATCCCGACGAATACCGCCCGACGGGGCGGACGGATGCGCTGGAGCGGCTCGGCGTCGATCCGACCACCCCCTATCTGTTGTTCGTCGGCCGGATCACCCGGCAAAAGGGGATCATTCACCTGGTCGACGCGATCCCCGAGATCGACCCCGATTTGCAGATCGTGCTCTGTGCCGGCGCACCCGACACGCCGGAGATCGGCCGGGAGATGGCGGCCCGGGTGGCCGAGGTCAGCGCCGCACGGCCCGGCGTGAAATGGATCAGCGAGATGCTGCCGCGCGCCGATGTCATCCAACTCTACGAGCATGCGGCGGTGTTCTGCTGCCCGTCGGTCTACGAGCCGTTCGGCATCATCAATCTCGAGGCGATGGCCTGCGAGACCGCCGTCGTGGCGTCGCGGGTCGGTGGCATTCCCGAGGTCGTGGTGCCCGAGGAGACCGGGCTTCTGGTCGATCTCGAGCTATTGCCCGGAACCTTCGAGCCGGTCGAGCCGGCCGCCTTCTCGTCCGGCCTCGCCCGTGCGATCAACCGCCTCTCTGCCGATCCCGAACTCTGCGCCCGGATGGGCAAGGCCGGCCGCAAGCGCGCCGTCGATCACTTCAGCTGGGACGCGATCGCCGCTACCACGATCGAGCTCTACCGCTCGTTGCGCGTGTAGCCCGAGGGCTGCCGGGCGCCGCTAGAGCAAGCCGTACGGCAAAGCCTCGAACCCCGCAGCACGCTCGAGCGCCAGACCGGCATCGAGCACGGTCTGCTCGTCCCAGGCCCGGCCGATCAGCTGCAGACCCAAGGGCAGGCCGTCGGCCGACAAGCCGGCGGGCACCGACATCGCCGGCAATCCGGCGAGGCTGGACGGCACGGTGAAGACGTCGTTGAGATACATCGCCACCGGGTCGTCCATCTTCTCGCCGACGCGGAAGGCCGCCGAGGGGGCAGTCGGCGTGAGGATCGCGTCGACCTTCTCGAAGGCCGCTTCGAAGTCCTCGACGATTCGCCGCCTGACCTTCTGCGCCTTGAGGTAGTAGGCGTCGTAGTAGCCGGCCGACAGCACGTAGGTGCCGATCATGATCCGCCGCTTGACCTCCGCCCCGAAGCCGGCGGCACGGGTCTTCTCGTAGGTCGCCTTGAGATTCTCGCCCTCGACCCGGAGCCCGTAGCGCATGCCGTCGTAGCGGGCGAGGTTGGAGGAGGCCTCGGCGGGAGCGATGATGTAGTAGGTCGGCAGCGCGTATTTGGTGTGCGGCAGGTTGATCTCGACGATCTCCGCCCCCTCTGCCCGCAGCCAGTCGGCACCCGCCTGCCACAGCTCCTCGATCGCCGTCGGCATGCCGTCGACCCGGTACTCGGCGGGAATGCCGATCCTGAGCCCTTTCACCTTGCCCGATAGAGCGGTGGTCCAGTCCGGCACCGGCAGATCGGCCGAGGTGCTGTCCTTGGGGTCGTAGCCGGCCATCGCCTGGAGCAAGAGGGCGGTGTCTTCGACAGTGCGACCGAACGCCCCCGCCTGGTCGAGCGAGCTCGCGAAGGCGACGATGCCCCAGCGCGAGCAGCGGCCGTAGGTGGGCTTGATGCCGGTGATGCCGCAGAACGCCGCCGGCTGGCGGATCGAGCCGCCGGTGTCGGTGCCGGTGGCGGCGAGCGCGATCCGGGCGGCGACGGCGGCAGCCGAGCCACCGGAACTGCCGCCGGGAACCAGGGCAGCGTTGTCCTGGGGCTTGGTCCAGGGATTGCGGACGGGCCCGTGATACGAGGTCATGTTGGACGAGCCCATGGCGAACTCGTCGAGATTGGTCTTGCCGAGCGAGACCGCACCCGCGGCCCACAAGTTGCGGGTCACGGTCGATTCGTAAGTCGGGGTGAAGCCGTCGAGGATGTGCGAGCCCGCCGTCGTCGACACGCCTTCGGTGCAGAAGAGATCCTTGATCGCGATCGGCAGGCCCTCGAGCAGGCCGGCCTCGCCTTTCACCAGCCGCGCGTCGGCGGCCGCTGCCATCGACAGCGCCAACTCCGGGGTTTCGGTGATGAAGGCATTCAGGCCCCGAGCCCGCTCCATGGCGTCCAGATGCGCCTGCGCCAACTCCGTCGCCGAGATCTCGCGCGATGCGAGGCGGCGCTTGGCCTCGGCGAGGCCGAGGGCGGTGAGCGCGGTCATCACTCGACCACCCGTTGGACGACGAAATAGCCGTCATGGCTGCTCGGCGCATTCTCGGTGATGGCCGCCTGCTGGTTGCCGTCATCGACCACGTCCTCGCGCCAGGGATGGGTGATCGGCATCACCGAGCGGAGCGGTGCCACATCGCCCGTCTCGACCTCGCCGAGCTGCTCGATCCACCCCAGGATGGCGGAGAGCTCCTGGGCCAAAGGCTCGAGGTCGGCGTCGGGCACCTCGATTCGGGCGAGCTCGCTGATCCTTCTGACGGTAGCCTTGTCGAGCGACATATGCGATCTGTCCAATCGGTTGAGCGGGCGCTGCGGCGGCGAGGCATGGTCCAGCCTGCCGGCAGCTGGCCTGAACGGCCGCCTGCGGCCTCTGTTTGCGTAAATGGGAGTGGCTTGTCCAGCGATGACGCCGAGCGAGACGACAGAGCAGCGCACCCCCTCGTCCATGCCGCCGAGCGCCGACTTGGTGTCGTTGATCGCGGCCTGTGGGCGGGACGAGCGGCCGGCGCTGAAAGCCCTCTACGAGCTGACCGCAGCCGACCTCTACGGCCGTGCCGTCGCCGCCACCAGCGCGCGCGCCGACGCCGACCATGCACTCGTCCAGACCTATCTCGCGGTGTTTGCCGAGGCCGAGCGGTTCGATCCCGCGACGATCGAGCCGCGCGCTTGGCTCGCGGGTATTCTCGGCCGGCATCTGCCGGTGTCGCCGGTCGGTGGTTGCGCCGGGTCGGTGTCGAGCGGCCCGGTGGAGCCGCCGGCCGAGCTCTGGCAGAAACTCGACATCGGCTTGGGCCTGCAGCGGCTCGATCGGCACATCAAGCCCGGCATCGCCACCCAGGAACGCGGCCGCGACCCGATGCCGAATGCCCATGACCGGCAGATCGAGCGGCAACTCCGCTTCTGGCGGGTGGCCAGCGGCGCCTCGTTTTCGGCCTTGGTGCTCGCCGCCGGGTTGATCGGCGCGATGGTGCTGCAGGAGGGGCCGTCGAACCCGCGGGAGTCCTCGGCCGAGGTGCCGGTCGACCGGGCGGCGGCCGAGCCGGTGCCGCCGGGGAGCCCCCGACTCGCGATCTTGAGGGCCGACGAGGACGGCCGGGTATGGCGGGTCGATATCGCCGACGACGGGCTGCGGGTGCGGCCGCTGCCGCCTTTCGCCGCTGGTTCGGCCGACGGGCGACCCGGCGTGCTCGCCCTCTGGGCCGAGCTGGACCCCGCGGGCGGCAGCTCGATCAGCCCGGCACCTGCAGCCGGTGGCGAGATGGCCGAGGATAACTCGCCGGTGCCCGAAGCAGAACCGGCGCTGGTCCGCCTCGCAGACCTCGATCCGGCCACCACGACGCACGTGCCGCTGCCGGACGCATTCAACGGCGCCGCTCTCGGCGATCACGGCATCGAGCTGCTGATCTCGCTGGAGCCGATCGATCGGACTGCGGCGATCGAGCCGCTCGGCCCGGTGCTCTTCTCCGGCAGGCTGGAACCCTGAGTGCGGTTCGCGCCCCGGTGGTCGACGGCAGCGCGACGGACGCGGCGGGCCGGGCGGCCGTTGCCGCGTTTCGCGCCGCTCTGCCGGCCGCGGGGTCGCTGCTCGCCCTCGATCTCAGCCGGCGGCGGATCGGCCTCGCCGGCACCGATGCCGGCCGCCGGCTGGTGCGGCCACTCTTCACGCTGGAGCGCAAAGGCATGGCCGCCGACATCGCGCGGCTTTCGGCACTCTGTCACGAGCGACAGGTGGCGGCGCTGGTCATCGGCCTGCCGCTCGATATGGACGGCAGCAACGGCCCGGCGGCACGCACGCTCCGCGGCTGGGCCCGGCACTTGGCGGCGGCGCTGTCCCTGCCGGTATTCCTGCAGGACGAAAGGCTGAGCAGCGAAGCGGTGCGCCAGGCGATCGACGAGGGCAAGCTCGCCCGCCCGAAACCCGGCACCCCGCTCGATCACTATGCCGCCGCCGTGATCCTGGAGGACGCTCTCGCCACACTGGCTGCCGACGGCGGCGATCAGCGAACCAAGCGGTAGCCGCCGACTTCGGTCACCAGCAACGTGTTCTCGCCGGCCACCGGCTCGATCTTCTGCCGCAGCCGGTAGATGTGGGTCTCGAGGGTGTGCGTGGTGACCCCGGCATTGTAGCCCCAGACCTCGTCGAGCAGCGTATCGCGGGCGACGGCGCGGTCGCCCACCCGGTAGAGATATTTGAGAATCGCGGTTTCCTTTTCGGTCAGATGGATTTTGCGATTCTGCTCGGTCACCAGCATCTTGGCGGCGGGCTTGAAGGCGTAGGGCCCGACCTGGAAGGTGGCGTCGTCGGACAGCTCGAACTGGCGAAGCTGGGCCCTCAGCCTCGCCATGAGCACGCCGAGACGCACCGGCTTGGTGACGTAGTCGTTGGCGCCACTGTCGAGACCGAGGATCGCATCGGCGTCGCTGTCGTGACCGGTGAGCATGATGATCGGCGACTTGATCCCGGCCTTCCTGATCAGCTTGCACAAGTCGCGACCGTCGGTGTCCGGCAGCCCGACATCGAGGATCAGGGCATCGAGCTGGTGCGCCTTGGCGAGCTCGAGAGCGGCCTTGCCGGTCGCCGCCTGCAGCACCTCGCAGCCCTCGTGCAGCCCGAGCTGCTCGGCGAGCTCGGTGCGGAAGCCCTCGTCGTCGTCGACAATCAGGATACGGCTACCACTGTGCATCTCTCGCTGCCCGCTCGGCCTGTTCCGACCCCTTCACCGCGCCACACTAGCGGGCAAAGCGGCGAAGCGGAAGTGCCGCGCACGGCGGCGCAAATCCACGCTGCCGGCGGTCGCAGCGACGAAGATGCCTTGAAGCACCTGCCGCATCCGAGTATCGCCTGCTTCGGCCGGTTAACCGAAACTTCACGTTCTGCTGGTCTACTCCGGCGGTCGAGGGAGAGCCTGGGATCGTGCCCGGCAGGACGCTGCGCGTTTTGCCGACTCCCCCGACGTGTTGCGCTGGCCGGTTGTTCCGCAGAGCAGGCGCGGCCGTCGTTCAGCAGGCTCGGTCCGAATCCGGCGGGCCCGAGCCCGCCCTTGGTGCGAAAGGTGCTGCCGAACGCGATGTTCTTGAGCCTCTACATCCTGGCACTCGCCGCCTTCTTGCTGCTCGCCCCGATAAACCTGCTCGACCCGGCGAACCGGCCGTTCATCATCGTCATCGGCACCATCGGCATCTGGCGCTACAGCTGGGGTCTGGTCCATTTCGGCCGCGCCCAGTACTACAAGCGCTGCTTCTTCCCGCGGCTGCGGCGCCGGGCGGATGCGCTGATGGCGGCCGCGATCGACACCGGCGGTGCATCGGCCGGCCCGGACGAGGCGGCGGTGGAGCCGCCGAGTGCGGAGTCGTCCGTAACGGCGGCGGCCGAGGAGCAGAGCGCAACCGACGCGAGCGGCAACGTCCCGGATGTCTATCTCCTGCTGAGCAGCTTTCGGCAGCGCGCCGAGATCACGGCGGTGGTGTTCAAGGCGGCGATCGAGGAGGCTTGTCGCTATCCGGGGCCGGTGACCCTGGTGGCGGCGCTGGTCGAGATGGCCGATCAGCGCTTCATCAAGCAGATTTTCTACCATCTCGGCCCGCCGGATCGGGTGCGCCTGCTGTTCGTGCGCACGCCGGCGCACGGCAAGCGGCACAGCCTCGCGGTCGGGCTGCGGGCGATAGCACGGAGCCGGCCGGCACCGAATGCGCTGGTCACGTTCGTCGATGGCGACACGATTCTCACGCCCGGCACGCTCGGCCGCTGCGTGCCGTTTTTCGAGGCGATGCCCGAGGTCGGGGCACTGACCACCGACGAGGACGCCGTCGTGCACGGTGGTTCCGTGCTGCAGCAATGGTATCGATTGCGCTTCGCCCAACGGCAAATGCTGATGTGCTCGATGGGGCTCTCCGGCCGGCTGCTCACGCTCACCGGCCGCATGTCGATGTTCCGCGCCGCTTACGCGGTCGAGCCCTCGTTCATCGAGAACCTCGCCACCGACAGTGTCGATCATTGGCGGATCGGGCGCATTCCGTTACTGACCGGTGACGACAAGTCGACATGGTTCTGGCTGCTGCGGCACGGCCAGACGATGCTCTATGTGCCGGATGTTCAGGTGATCACCGTCGAGGAGCCGCCCGACGAGCGCTTCTTGGTGGCGTCGACGCGGCAGATGCGCCGCTGGTTCGGCAACATGCTGCGCGCCAGCAGTCGGGCGATCGGGCTCGGCCCGCGGCAGATCGGCCTTTTCGCCTGGTGGTGCCTGATCGATCAGCGGGTGTCGATGTGGACGCCGCTGCTGTTGCCGCTCTCCGCTGTCTCGCTCTCCTTCGTGGCGGGGCCGGTGATCCTCTACGCCTATGTCGGTTGGGTGTTGTCCACCCGGTTGATCCAGGCGCTGGCGCTGTTGACCGTCCGCCCGGTGATCGGCGGGCTCTATCCGCTGTTGATTTTCTACGGGCAGGTCTACGGCTCGATCATCAAGACCTGGATTCTCTTTCATCCCTATCAGCAGGGCTGGACCCGCCAGCCGATGCCGGTGCCGGGCTTCGAAGGCGGTGTCGGGTGGTGGCAGTCGGTCGTCTCGACCTACACCTATGCCGTGGCGATTCTCGCCCTGATCACCCTCGTGGCGTTCGCCACCGGTTTGCTGCCGTTGCCGTCGGCAGCGACACTGACCGCCGCCATCGGCCACCTGCTCTAGAATCGCTGGAACCTGGAAGACGTCATGCAGCCACAGGTCGTTCACGAGGCCGAAGTCCACCGCCAGCACATTCGGCTGAAAATCCCGATCAGCGTCGAGATCGACGGCACGGCGTTCACCGTCGACGACTGGTCGATGGGCGGCTTCGGCATCATGAGCGAGATGACCTCGCGGCAGCCGGGCGAGCGTTTTCCGGTCAAGCTGATGTTTCCCTTCGAGGACTTCGACGTCACCCTCAGGCTCGATTGCCAGATGGTCTACATCCTCGAGGACAACACCCGCTTCGGTTGCCGTTTCCTCGGCTTGAGCCAGGGCCAACTCGCCCTCTTCCGCTATCTCGTCGATGCCTATCTCTCGGGTGAGATCGTCAGCGGCGGCGATATCCTGGCGATCGCGGGACGCGACAACAGTGCGACGGTGCGCGAGCGGATGGCCGGCTTCAACCCTTATGCCGAGGAGGAGACCGCCGGCCGGCGGGTCAGGCGCATCGTCGGCTACGGTGCGCTGGCCCTGGCCGGGATCGGGCTGATCGCTCTGGTCGGGCTCGGCGTGCAGGAGCGCTTCTTCACCGTCCGTGCGGAGACGGCACAGATCCACACGCCGATGTACCGGCTGCGCTCGCCCGCACCCGGCATCATGACGCCGCTCAATATGCCGACCCTCCTGGCCCCCGGCACGCCCGTGGCCCGGATCGAGACCACCGACGGGCGTTTTCTGCGGATCGAGAGCCCCTGCGACTGCGTGCACGGCGAGTGGCTGGTGGCACCCGGGCAATTCGCCGATCAGGGCGAGGAGATCGCCCTTCTGGTCGCCGCCGATCAGCCGCTCCTGGTGCGCGCCCGGGTCGCCTTCGATCAGGCGCGGCAACTGAGCGAGGGTGATCTGGCCCTGATCGACGTGCCCGGCCGCGACGGGCAGATGCGCGGCCAGGTCGAGCGCGTCGATTTCAGCACGACGTTCGGGCGCCTCGACGGCACCTCGACGATCGAGCCCGACCGTCGCTCGGCGGTCGTCGTCATCCGCCCCGATCAACCCTTCGAGTTCGAGGATTTGGGCTCGATGGTCGATGTCAGCTTTCCCTGATGGCGACCTCCCGCCCGGCCACGTGCCCGGCCGCACGCCAGTCCGTCGTGGCCGCCCGATGCCCGAGTGCCGGGCGGTGCCGATGCCGCTAGCGGTTTGCTCGGCCGTGCACGGCACCACCGGGCGTTTCACAACGCTTGCCCAAATCGCCCGACCTTGGCAGGAAGACGCCTGCCTCGGGGTCTCGGGCCCCACCGCATGGGACCGTTCATGGACCGTATCCTGATCGAGGGCGGCGTGCCGCTCGAAGGCCTGGTCACGATCAGCGGGGCGAAGAATGCCGCGCTGCCGCTGATGGCCGCCTGCCTGCTCACCGACCAGCCGCTCGAACTGGAGAATGTGCCCGATCTCGCCGACATCGGCTCGATGCAGCGCCTGCTGCAGGTCCTGGGCGTCGAGGCGCGCCATCTCCCGGGGGCACCCGGCAAGCTGACGCTGACCTGCGCGAACGTGCTCTCGACCACCGCACCCTACGATCTGGTGCGCCGGATGCGGGCCTCGGTCCTGGTGCTCGGCCCGCTGCTCGCCCGCGAGGGGATCGCCAAGGTGTCGCTGCCCGGCGGTTGTGCGATCGGCACCCGACCGATCGACCTGCATCTGGCCGGGCTCGAGGCCATGGGTGCCTCGATCGAGCTCGCCGACGGCTATGTCACGGCGAGGGCCCCGGGTGGGCTCGCCGGCGGCATCGTCCGGCTCCGTTCGCCCTCGGTGGGTGCGACCGAGAACCTGATGCTGGCAGCCGCCCTCGCCAAGGGGCCGACCGAGATCCACGGGGCGGCGCGCGAGCCCGAGATCGTCGATCTCGCCCGCCTGTTGCGCGCCATGGGTGCCGGGGTCGAGGGCGAGGGCACACCGACCGTGATGGTCACCGGTGCTGCTGTGCTGAGCGGTGCCCGGCACGGCATCCTGCCCGACCGGATCGAGGCCGGCACTTATGCCATGGCGGCGGCGATCACCGGCGGCCGCGTCGAGCTGCAGAGCTGCCGGCGGGAGCTGCTCGGTGGGGCGATCGCCAAGCTCGAGGAGTGCGGCGTGGCGCTCGAGCCCACCGAGGACGGGCTGATCGCCGGCCGGGCCAACGGCCCGCTCCAGGGTGTCGACGTCATCACCCAGCCCTTCCCCGGCTTCGCCACCGATCTCCAGGCGCAGTTCATGGCCTTGATGTGCGTCGCCGAAGGGGCGTCGATGATCACCGAGACGATCTTCGAGAACCGCTTCATGCACGCGCCGGAGCTGACCCGCATGGGGGCGAGCATTACCGTCCACGGCAGCTCGGCGCTGGTCCGCGGTGTCCGGCGCCTGACCGGGGCACCGGTCATGGCCACCGACCTGCGCGCCTCGGTGTCGCTGGTGCTCGCCGCCCTGGCGGCGGAAGGCCGGACCGAGATCAACCGCGTCTACCATCTCGACCGCGGCTACGAGCAGATCGAGAAGAAGCTCGGCGGCCTCGGGGCGAGGATCGAGCGCGTCGCCTGAACCGCTCGGCGAACAGAAGACAGGGAGGAAACCCATGAAACTCTTGCGCTACGGGCCCAAGGGCCAAGAAAAGCCCGGCATGCTCGATGCATCCGGGACCATTCGCGACCTCTCGGGCACGCTCCGGGACATCGACGGCACCACCATCGGCGCCGAGGGCCTGGCCAAGCTGGCTGCCCTCGACCCGGCGACCCTCCCCGCGGTCGCCGGCAACCCGAGGCTCGGCCCGTGCGTCGGCCATGTCGGCAAGTTCATCTGTATCGGCCTCAACTACGCCGACCACGCGGCCGAAAGCGGCCTTCAGGTGCCACCCGAGCCGGTCATCTTCATGAAATGCACATCGGCCATCTGCGGCCCCGACGACGACGTCGAGATCCCGCGCGGCTCGGCGAAGACCGACTGGGAGGTCGAACTCGGCGTGGTCATCGGCAAGCCCGCCAAATATGTCGACGAGAAGGACGCGATGGACCACGTCGCCGGCTATTGCGTGATCAACGACGTCTCGGAGCGCGCCTTTCAGGCCGAGCGGGCGGGCCAGTGGACCAAGGGCAAGAGCCACGACACCTTCGGCCCGATCGGTCCCTGGCTGGTCACCAGGGACGACATCCCGGACCCGCAGAACCTGGCGATGTGGCTCGAGGTCGACGGCCATCGCTACCAGGACGGCTCGACCCGGACCATGGTCTACCAGGTGCCCTTCCTCGTCGCCTACCTCTCGCAGTTCATGAGCCTGCAGCCGGGCGACATCATCTCGACCGGCACCCCGCCCGGGGTCGGCATGGGCGTGAAACCGGACCCGGTCTACCTGAAGCCCGGCCAGACCATGCGCCTCGGCATCGAAGGCCTGGGCGAACAGACCCAACAGACCGTCCAGGCGTGAGCCTCGAGAACGCGATCGGGATACCGCCTGCACGCGGTCGTCTCGCAACCAACGCCAACCGACGCCTTCGATCGCGTTCATCGACAGCCATCATCACCCGGGTGCCGGTCAATCGCCGAACGCCAGGCAGTGGCGCAACCTCGCGCCGAAGTCCGCCCGCGGCGGTCATCCGCGCCGGCATTGCCGCTCGACAGCTTGCCGCTCGGCAGGGCCGGCGCAACGGCCGTCCAGCGGCACCGACCACGAAGCCCGCGGATGCCGACTGACCGCACGCCCGACCCGGTCACCATCGAAGCCACGATGCTCGACCTCGTGCAACGGCGTGGAGCGGGCAAGACGCTCTGTCCCTCCGAGGTGGCGCGGGCCGTCGTCGGCGAGGCGGCGGACTGGCGGGATGCGATGCCGCTCGTCCGCGAGGTGGCGGCCCGGCTGGTCGATGCGGGCCGGGTCGTGGTGACCCAGCGTGGCCAGCCGGTCGATCCGCGCCGGGCCGCGGGCCCGATCCGCCTCGGGCTGCCGCCGTCCGCCGATTGATCCAGCGCAATCGCGGCCCTGGCCGGTTCGTGCTAGGTTAACGGTTATCGTCGATCACGAAACAGGCACGAAGCAGGGGAGTGCTCGGGATGTTCGAGAAGATTCTGGTGGCCACCGACGGGTCGACCCACGGGCGCAATGCGACGCGGGTCGCGGGCAGTCTGGCCGGGCGGTACGATGCCGAGTTGATCATCGCGCACGTGGTCACCGAGAAGCCGGTGCCGGAGGAGCTGCGGCGGATGGCCGAGGTCGAGCATCTGGTCAAGATGCCCGAGCCCGAGCCGAATTCGTCCTTCGGTCGGCTGTCGTTGAAGCCGAGCCGTGAGGTGACGGAGCAGCAGCTGAAAGCGGCGATCGCCAGAAAGCTGCTCGAGCAGGGTGCCGCATTGGCGAAGAAGGAGGGGGCGACCATGGTGCAGCCCCTGGAGCTCGAAGGCGATGCGGCGGACGCGCTGGTCCGCGCCACCAAGGAGCGCGGCGTCGATCTCGTCGTGATCGGCAGCCGCAGCTTCGGGCCGCTCGGCCGCCTGTTGCACGGCAGTGTGTCGACCGAGGTGAGCCAGCACGTCCGCTGCCCCTGCCTGATCGTCAAGCGCGCCGACAACAGCTGAGCCCGATCGCGGACGCGGGCGGCGGCGCGATTGGCCTTGCGCAGCCGGGGATTTTGCGCTTGAAGTGAAATTCAACTTTTACGCGAAATTCTGGAGATCGAGCCCGTGCCGGATCGCCCTGTCCGTGACTACCTCGCCCGTGACGTGCTGCTCCAGGCCTCGCCCGAGGCGAGTGCCCGCGAAGCCGCGATCGGCATGGCCGCCCATCAGTGTGGGGCCGTGCTGGTGTGCCGTGAGGACACCCTGATCGGCATTTTCACCGAACGCGATCTCGTCACCCGCGTGGTGGCCCTGGGTCGCGAGCTCGACACGCCGTTGCTCGAGGTGATGACCGCCAATCCGGACACGATCGAGGCCGCAGCCCCGATCGGCGACGCCGTCCGGCAGATGCAGGCGTGCGGCTATCGGCATCTGCCGGTGGTCGAGAACGAACGGGTGCTCGGTCTGCTCGCACTGCGCGACCTGCCGGTGGCCGAGTTCGCCGCGGCGCGGGCCGAGCCGAAAGTGGCCGAGACCCTGGCCGAACACAGCCGATAGCGTTGTCACCGAACTGTCGCTAAGCTGCCGGACCGGCGCCGCCCACGGCGCGCCGGGTGCCGCACGAGGGCGACGGTATGGATCTCTTTTCTCTGCTGAGCGGCCTGTTCGGCGGGCTCGCTCTGTTTTTGCTCGGCCTGAATTTCCTCACCCGCTCGCTGGAGATCCTCGCCGGCGAGCGGATGGCGCAGATCCTGGAGCAGCTGACCAAGAACCGGTTGCTCGGTGTCGTCACCGGGGCGGCGACCACGGCTGCGGTCAACTCGTCCTCGGTCACCACCGTGCTGCTCGTCGGTTTCGTCAGCGCCGGCCTGATGACCACGAGCCAGAGCATCGCCGTGGTCATGGGGGCGAATATCGGCAGCACCTTCACCGCACAAATCCTCGCCTTCAATATCGGCGTGCTGGCGCTGCCGCTGGTCGCCGGCGGCTTTCTCGCGTCGATGGTCGGCAAGACCGATCGGGTGCGGGAATCCGGCCGCTCGGTCATGGGGATGGGGCTCGTCTTCTACGGCATGGAGGTGATGAGCCAGGCCATGCACCCGCTGCGCGACCTCGCACCCTTCGTCCAACTGATGGCCGAAATGCAGCGGCCGGTCCTCGGCATTCTCGCCGGTGCCGTGTTCACGGCCTTGGTCCAGTCGTCGGCGGCGAGCATGGGCCTCGTCATCATCCTGGCATCGCAGCAGATCATCGACCTGCCGTCGGCCATCGCCATCGCCCTGGGATCGAATATCGGCACCTGCGTGACCGCCGGACTGGCGGTCATCGGCAAGCCGCGCGAGGCGGTTCGCGTCTTCGTCGCGCATCTGCTGTTCAACGTCGTCGGCGCCTTGTTGTGGCTGCCGTTCATCAACGAGCTCGCACAACTGGCGACATGGCTCACGCCGGGCTCGCTGCCGCGCGAGATCGCCAACGCGCACACCCTCTTCAACCTCGCCAACACGATCCTCCTCGTCGGCTTCACGACGCAGATCGCCTGGCTGATCCAGCGGCTGGTGCCGGAGCCGACCGGTGCCGTCGCCGATCTTTTCGTGCCACGCTATCTCGATGCCGGGCTCAAACAGTCGCCGTCCCTGGCCCTGGCGGCCGCCCGGCGCGAGCTTTCGCGGGTCGCCGAGCAGACCGTCGCGATGGTGCAGGGCGTGCTCCCGTCGCTGATCCGCCGTGACCCTGCGGCACTCGCGGCCGTGCACGATCTCTTGCCACGGCTGCGCAAGCTCAACGACGCGATCATCGTCTATCTCGGCGAAATCGGTCGGGCCCGCCTCGGCGAGCGGCAATCGGCGGAGCTCACCGCCATCCTGCAGACCAGCCAGTTCACCCTGGCGATCGCCGATCTCGCCGGCGACGACCTGCTGCGTCTCGCCAATCGCCGCGACACCTGGCCGGGCCTGCCCGATGCGGTTTTGGAGAAACGGATCGGCGAGCTGATCGACGCCCTGCTTCGCGATGTCGAGGCGTTGCCCGAGTTCATCGCCGGCCGGAATCTCGCCCAGGCGCGGGCGATCCGCGAAGGCAAGCACGCGATCCACGCAGCCGCCCGCGAACTCACCCGGGCAGCCTTCGAACGTGTCGCCGGAAGCCGCGAGCCGCGGCGGACCAGGGTCTATTCGAGCAGCGTCGAGACGATGGAGATTCTCGGCCGTATGCATCGCCTCTGTCGAAAGATCGCCAAGCTGGAGCTCGATCTCGCGGCCGCCGAGCGGCCGGTGCGGCAGCGACCCGAGCCGGCGGCGCCGCCGGCCGCGAAGGCGGAGCAGCAGCCGAACCGAACGGCCCGCGCGGGTGTGTCGCTGCCGGGATCCGGTCATTGATCCTTGTCATGGCGGCAGCGGTCGTTCTTTGGTAACAGGAAGAGCGACGTCTTATCTGCCGAACCCTTTTGTGAGGTTGCCCTTCATGCCCAACAGACCCGTCCGCGAAATCATCGAGCGCGACCGCCTCGTGAAGGTTGGACCCGACAGCACCGTGAAGGCAGCGGTGGACGAGATGGCCGAGCATTGCTGCGGCAGCATCGTCGTCATGGACGGCGAGGCGGTCGTCGGTATCTTCACCGAACGCGATCTCATGCTTCGCGTGGTTCGCGAGGGCCGCGATGCGGCGACGACGAAGATGAGCGAGGTGATGACCAAAGGACCGGACACGATTGCCGCCGACGCGCCGGTTGCCGATGCGATCCGCGCCATGGACGAGTTCAGCTACCGGTACCTGCCGGTCCTCGATTCCGGCCACTGCATCGGTGTCATCTCGACCCGTCATCTGCCGTTCAAGGACGTCCTCGAGATGGCCTCGGAGCTGCAGGCCCGGCACGATATCGCCGAGCGGATGTGGTGATTTTTCCCTGAGATCAACAGCCGCTTGATCTCGATTATTTCACGTCGAGCCGAACTATCGTAGAATCCTCTTGTTTATCGACCGATCGTGTTTTGTTGAACATTTGATCGGCGCGCAAGCAAACGGGAGGAACACGATGGCGGAAGTGCCGCCTTGCCGTGTGCAATGGGTCACACGGGCAAGGGACATGTCGAGCGTCGTCGAACGCTTGAAGCTCTCGGGCGGTACCCTTTTGGGCCGCAGTGGCTACGATGTCGCCACCGAGGACCTCGATGTCATCGACGACAGCGAAGCGGGTTACCTCAGTATCGCCGAGTTCAAGATCGACCCACTGGCGTTGACGCAACAAGTAGTGGCGACCAGCAACCGACTCGGCGCTGATGAAACATTGCTGATCGATCTCACCGGCCCGCGGCCGAAGGTTCAGTTGCTGCCGGTGCCCGGTGAGAACGGGGTCGTCGTTCGGCGGCGCGACGGGTTGCGGCGGTTTCCGCGCTCGTCCGCCGGTTTCGGCCGCGACAACACGCGCTGGCTCGCCGGACAGCTGGTCAATGGAGGAGAAGAGAGATGATGAATGCCGAGCCGAGCCGCTCGGCGACGAACGAGCGGTTCCCGCGAGAGGATACGGTGCAATGGAACGAGACTGCCGGCATGGCCCAGCGGCACATGCGAATCGGCAAGCTCGAAAGCCTGATGGTCGTCGCGGACGACCGCCCGATCGGCCGTATCACCAGACGTGACATCGATCGATGCGCCGATCACGGCAACTGGTTGGAAGCGGTGATGGTGCTCGATCTCGTGCACGAGGCGCACGATACGTGCAACTGACAAGACGGGACGTCGCTGCGGCCGCTCGAGGTCGCCGCGACCGTCGCGCCGCGGCAGCGGCACGAGCGGTCGGGCCATTGCCCGTTCGGGGTTTTCGGCGATCCGACTTCCGACAGCGCTTTTGCACTGCAGCATGGATTCTCGACCAAGGCCTCACTTGGACATTTCCCGGCAGTCTCGCGTGGGCGTCCCGCGCGCTACCGGACCCGGCATCGGTGTTCGCTCGAGCGGGCGGCTGGTCGTCCCGAGCATCGTCGAGGTGAATCCGCTGCTGCGAACCGGTTCGCCGGCGCCCGATGAACGGGGCAACAGTGCAAAATTCGTCGTGTTCTGCATTTGAGCCATTGAGCATCTCTTCGAGCTATCGTAACGTCCCGGCGTATGTGCGTCGGCGCACTGCCGAGTTGGCTGAACATTTGATCGACGCAGAAACAAAGTGGGGGCACAACGATGGCGCAGGCAGAGCATTACCGGGTGCAGTGGGTGACCCGGGCGAGCCACATGGGCGGGTTGGTCGAGCAAATGACCAGTTCGGGTGGTAATCTTCTGGCACGCAGCGGCTACGATATCGCGACCGAGGATCTCGACCTGATCGACGATTCGGACGCCGGTCACTTGAGCATCGCCGAGTTCTCGGTCGATCCCGACGCGTTGATCCGGCAGGTCGTTGCCCTCAGTGATCGGCTCGGTGAGGACGAAACCCTGCTCATCGATCTCTGCGGGTCGCGCCCGAAAGTCCAACTCTTGCCCGTGCCCGGCAAATACGGCGTGATCGTACGTCGCCCCGACGGGCTGCTTCGCTTTCCGCGTTCGGTCGTGGGCCACAGCCGCCGCCACAGGCACTGGCTCGCCAGTCTCCTGGTCGACCGCGGCTGAGACGTTCCGGCTCGCTCGAGTCGGATCGGGCTACACGCCGCGACGGCACGACGCCGCGCATGGCGGCCGGCAGGCTCACTTGCCGGCCGCCATTCGTGTCCATCGCCCGCAGGCTCGCCCCTCACCCTGACGACCGTCCGGGGCGCTCCGTCCCTCGGGCGGCTCACCCGTCACGGCGGATGCTCCACGCACCAGGGATCAGTCCGTAAGGTCGTCCCACAGCTCGCGGACCTTGGCGAAGAAGCCGTCCGACTCGGGGTGGTGATTGTTCGCCTGCCCGCTCGCTTCGGCGAACTCCTTGAGCAGCTCTTGCTGCCGCTTGGTCAAATTGACCGGCGTCTCGACGATGATCTCGACGAACATGTCGCCCCGGGCATGACCGTGCAGTTCGCTCATCCCCTTGCCGCGCAGCCGAATCTGCTTGCCGGTCTGGGTTCCGGCCGGCACCGCCAGGCGGACCCGCTTGCCCTCGATGGTCGGCACCTCGACATCGCCACCCAGTGCTGCCGTGGTCATCGGGATCGGCACCCGACAGAAAATATTGTGGCCTTCGCGGCGGAACAGGCGATGCGGGGCCACCGTCACGAAAATGTAGAGATCACCCGGCTGGCCGCCCCGCACCCCGGCCTCGCCCTCGCCGGACAGCCTGATGCGAGTGCCGTCCTCGACCCCGGCCGGGACGTTGACGGCGAGCGTCTTCTCCTTCTGGACGAGGCCGCTGCCGTTGCAGACGCGGCAGGGATTGGTCACCACCCGGCCGCTGCCGTGGCAGGTCGGGCAGGTCCGTTCGACCGTGAAGAAGCCCTGCTGCGAGCGCACCCGGCCGGCACCCCGGCAGGTCGGGCAGGCGGCGGGCTCGGCCTTGCCCTCGCTGCCGGTGCCGTCACAGGCGTCGCAGGCGACCGAAGTGGGGACCCGGACCTGCGCCTTCTTGCCGGCGAAGGCCTCCTCGAGGCTGATCGTCAAATTGTAGCGGAGATCGTTGCCACGTGGCGCGCCACCCCGGCGTCGACCACCACCACCACCGCCCATGAAATCGCCGAACAGATCGTCGAACACGTCGGCGAAGCTGGTGAAGTCGAAGCCACCGGCCGCCCCACGGCCGCCCATGCCCTGCTCGAAGGCTTGCGGCCCGAACTGATCATAGGCGGCGCGTTTCTGCGGATCCTTCAAGACCTCGTACGCTTCGTTGATTTCCTTGAACCGAGCCTCGGCCGCCGCATCCCCGGGGTTGCGATCGGGGTGGCATTCCATCGCGAGCTTGCGGTAGGCGCGCTTGAGATCGGCCTCGCCGGCGGTCTTGCTGACCCCCAGGGTCTCGTAGAAATCGCGCTTCGCCATGGGCGGCTGGTCCTATGTAAAAACCATCGACTCGACGTTCGAGAGTCAACGAACGGCAACGGACCGGATCACTGCCGATCCGGTCCGCACCATCGTTCGCGACGCCCGTTTCGGCTCACGCCGACTTTTTCTTGTCGTCGTCGACCTCTTCGAATTCGGCGTCGACGACATCCTCGGCCCGACCGCCGGCATCGCCACCGGCGTCACCACCACTGTCGCCGCCGCCGTCACCACCCTGCTGCGACTTGTACATCGCCTCGCCGAGCTTCATCGCCACCTGCGAGAGGGCTTCGGACTTGCTCTTGATCAATTCGGCGTCGTCGCTGTCGAGCACACCCTTGAGGTCGGTGACGGCACTCTCGATCGCACTCTTGTCGCCGGCGTCGAGATGGCTGCCGTACTCGCTCAGGTTCTTCTCGGTCGAGTAGATCAGGCTGTCGGCCTGGTTCTTGGCATCGATCACCGCGCGGCGCTTCTTGTCCTCTTCGGCGTGCTCGGCCGCTTCCTGGACCATCTTCTCGATCTCGGCCTCGCTCAAGCCGCCCGAGGCCTGGATGCGGATCTGCTGCTCCTTGCCGGTCGCCTTGTCCTTGGCCGAGACGTTGACGATGCCGTTGGCGTCGATGTCGAAGGTGACCTCGATCTGCGGCATGCCGCGCGGTGCCGGCGGGATGCCGACGAGATCGAACTGGCCGAGCATCTTGTTCTGCGCCGCCAATTCGCGCTCACCCTGGAAGACCCGAATGGTCACCGCGTTCTGGTTGTCCTCGGCCGTCGAGAAGACCTGGCTCTTCTTGGTCGGGATCGTGGTGTTGCGGTCGATGATCCGGGTGAACACACCGCCCAGCGTCTCGATCCCGAGCGACAAGGGCGTCACATCGAGCAGCAGCACGTCCTTGACGTCGCCGGAGAGCACGGCTGCCTGGATCGCCGCACCGATCGCCACCACCTCGTCCGGGTTGACCCCCTTGTGCGGCTCCTTGCCGAAGAAGTTCTTCACCGTCTCGACGACCTTGGGCATCCGGGTCATGCCGCCGACGAGGATCACCTCGTTGATGTCCGAGGCACTGAGGCCCGCGTCCTTCAACGCCTTCTTGCACGGATCGATCGTCCGCTGCACGAGATCGTCGACCAGCATCTCGAGCTTGGCCCGGCTGATCTTCATCGTCAGATGCTTGGGACCGGACTGGTCGGCCGTGATGAACGGCAGGTTGACCTCGGTCTGCTGGGTCGAGGAGAGCTCGATCTTGGCCTTCTCGGCGGCCTCTTTGAGCCGCTGCAGGGCGAGCTTGTCGGAGCGCAGGTCGATCCCCTGCTCCTTCTTGAACTCGTCGGCCATGTAGTCGATCAAGCGAAGGTCGAAGTCCTCACCGCCCAAGAACGTGTCGCCGTTGGTCGACTTCACCTCGAACACGCCGTCGCCGATCTCGAGGATCGAGACGTCGAACGTGCCGCCGCCGAGATCGTAGACCGCGATCGTCTGGTTCTTGCCCTTGTCCAGGCCATAGGCGAGGGCCGCCGCGGTCGGCTCGTTGATGATCCGCAGCACCTCGAGCCCGGCGATCTTGCCGGCATCCTTGGTCGCCTGGCGCTGACTGTCGTTGAAGTAGGCGGGAACCGTGATCACCGCCTTGTCGACCGTGCCACCGAGATGGCGCTCGGCCGTCTGCTTCATCTTCTTCAAGACCTCGGCGGAGATCTGCGAGGGCGCTTTCTTGTCGCCCCTGGTCTCGACCCAGGCATCACCGTTGTCGGCCTTGACGATCTTGTAGGAGACCATGCCCTTGTCTTTGGCGACGATCGGATCGTCGAACCGGCGGCCGATCAGCCGCTTGACGGCGAAGAGCGTGTTCTCGGGATTGGTCACCGCCTGGCGCTTGGCCGGCATGCCGACCAGCACCTCGCCGTCCTCGGTGTAGGCCACCATCGACGGCGTGGTGCGCATCCCTTCCTCGTTCTCGATGACGCGGGCGTTCTTGCCCTCCATCACCGCCACACAACTGTTGGTGGTGCCGAGATCGATGCCGATAATTCTGCTCATTCGAACCCCACGCGTTATCCGCGAAAAACTGTTGTACCCCACCGCTTCCCGGCAGCGCTCTGCCCCTCGGCAGCGGTCCGGGAGCGCATTCGATCTACCGCCCGCTGCCCGACGGACACCGTCGCCGACCGACCATCACGCGACCGATCGGCCCGAAGCGTCACCGATCGACAAGGGCGCCATGGGTCGTTCTGCAGCGCACCGAGACCCGGCGCTCGACCAATCGACCATATAAGCACATGGCACAATCGCTACAACCAGTGGCGCTGCAACCGGCGGGCCCGATGCGCGTGGCCGGTCCGAGCGCGGTTGTGGTCGGCTCCGGCTTTCGGCCGCACGTCGATCGTTGCAGGATTTGGGAAGGCCGGGCGGCGACGACAACCGCCCCGCTGCGCGAGGCCGTGACCATGCTTGTGTCGGGATCGGCAAGGGCCATCTTCAAAGCGCACATCGGCCCGCTCGGGCGAGGTTTCTCGGGAGTTTTTGCGCGATGAACGCTGTTCGTACCGGCATCCTGCTCGCCGCGATGACCGGACTGTTTCTCGCCATCGGATTCGTGCTGGGTGGCGAAGGTGGCCTGCTGATCGCGTTGGTCCTGGCGCTGGGCATGAACTTCTGGAGCTACTGGAACTCGGCCGACATGGTGCTGCGTATGCACAACGCCAAAGTCGTGACCAAGGCCTCGGCGCCCGAGTTCTACGGCCTGGTCGAGCAATTGGCGCGGCGCGCCGAGCTGCCGATGCCCAAGGTCTACATCATCGAGACCGACCAGCCGAATGCCTTCGCCACCGGCCGCAGCCCGGACCATGCGGCGGTGGCGGCGACCACGGGGCTGTTGCGCTCGCTGTCGCGCGAAGAGATCGCCGGGGTCATGGCGCACGAACTGGCACACGTGAAAAATCGCGACACGCTGACGATGACGGTCGCCGCCAGCATCGCCGGTGCGATCGGCTTTCTGGCACAGTTCGCCCTGTTCTTCGGTGGCCGCGGCGACAATCGCGCCAACCCGATCGTCGCCATCCTGGTGATGATCCTCGCCCCCTTGGCCGCGGCCCTCGTGCAGATGGCGATCTCGCGGACCCGCGAATACTCGGCTGATCGCGACGGGGCGCTGATCTGCGGCAATGCCGGCTGGCTCGCCTCGGCACTGCGCAAGATCGAACAGTTCGCCAAAGGCCGGGTGATGCAAACGGCCGAGAACAACCCGGCGAGTGCCCACATGTTCATCATCAACCCGCTGATCAAAGGCGGCGTCGACAATCTCTTTCGCACCCACCCACCGACCGAGGAGCGGATCCGCCGGCTGATGGCGCTCGGCGGCGAGGCCGGGGGTGGGGGTGGGGGCGGTCGGCCCGGCAGAACGGCGCCGTCCGCCGCCACCGTCCAGCGCCGCTCCGGCAGCGTGCCGCGCGCCGGTTGAGGCCGCGCTCGCCGTCTCTCGACCGTCGTTTCGACGCTCCCGACAACCGAGCAACGCCGTCGTTCTGCACAGCGGCGGAAAACTCGAGGTCGCTGATCTGGATCAAAGAGCGCGCCGCTGTTCTCGGCTAGCAGTGCAGTATCCCGAGCTTTCGGTTCGCTGATGACCTGGCCGGGGTGTCGAGCGTTCAACTGAGGAGGAACTGCCATGAACATGCGATCGATGATGCCGTTCGGCCGTTCGTCGAGCCCCACCCGCTACGCTGGCGAAGGTGATCCGTTCGCGCAGATGCGCCGCGAGATGGAGCGTCTGTTCGACACGTTTTCCAGCGATTGGCCGATGCCCGTCGCCAGCGGCTTCGCGCGCCCGAAGGTCGACGTCGCCGAGACGGAGAAGGGCCTCGAGATCAGTGCCGAGCTTCCCGGCATCGATCAGAAGGACATCAGCCTCGATCTTGCCGACGGCATCCTCACGCTGAAGGCCGAGCACGAGGAGAAGAAGGAAGAAAAGGACGAAAAGAAGCACTACCACGTCGTCGAGCGCAGCCACGGCAGCTTCATGCGTCGCTTCCCGATCCCGTTCGAGCCGGATGCCGACAACGTTCAGGCGCATTTCGACAAGGGGGTGCTGCAGATCACCGTGCCGCGCTCCAAGGCCCCCGAGAAACAGGCGAAGAAGATCGCCATCAACGGCGGGTAGGAAGGTCCGGCAGCATTTCGGGCAAAACGACGCCGGCGCCCGAAGTCCGGGCGCCGGCTCGCTTTTCGGGACCGTCGTCAGGCTTCGGCCCGGGTTTCCGACCGCTCACGGTGCCAGCGCGGAATCGGCCTGCGCTCGTCGGCCTGCCGTCCGCCATAGGTCGCCGCCAAGTATGATGCGGCTGCGCTGACCAGAAGGGCGGCTGTGGTGAGGAACGCGCCCATCACGCCCCAGCCCCGGGCAGCTTCGGCCCGCTCCGTCGCTTCCTCCCACAGCTGACGAAGGTCTTCGGTCACGGTATCGACGCGCTCTTCGGCAGCAGAAGTGCTCAGGCTGGTGTTGTTCGCCACCAGCTCGGCCAGACGCTCCCGATCGACCTCCGGCAACTCGCCGGTCACGATCGCCCGCTCGATGACCCTGGTGACGACCGCGCGCGGCTCGGACCCCGCCGATGCACCGGCCGCGGCGCCGTCGCCGGTCGCCTGCCCGGCGGTATCGCCGTTGTGCAGCAGTGTGTCGCTCAGATAGGCGGCGTTGATGTCGTCGGGCAGCACTTGGCTCGTGGCGCTGGCGACGTTCTCGACCGCGCTGCCGGCGGCGGACGCCGCCGTCTGCGCAGCCCCCGAAAGACCGCTCGCCAAGAGAATCGCGCCGACCAGCGTTCCCAGCGCCCAAACGAGGAGGCCATGGATGCCGTCGCGCAGATCGACCTCCTCGGGGCTGGCTCGCTCCGCGGGGCTGGCTCGGCCGACCGGGAGGCGAAGGCGGCCGGCGAGATAACTGCCGGCCATGAAGCTCACGAGCTGGACAGCCAGAAGCCAAACCCCCGCCATCACGGCATAACCGAGGATCGGAACACCCTCTTCCGGTCCGGGTGGCGCAATGGAGAGCCCTATACCCGAGCCGAAGGTCAAGAGAACGAACGCCAGCGCGGCAGCCAAGACACTGCCGGCGATAATGGCGCTCCAGTCGACGCTGCTCTGACGGGCAGCAACCGTTGTCGCGTTGTCATTGGCCATGTCGAGATTCCTCTGTTCGTTGCGGACTGCGCTCTCGCCCGGTCACGCCGGCTCAGGCGACACCGACAAGCGAGAGAAGCGCCAGGACCACCACGATGAGGCCCACGAGATAGATGATTCCATGCATGATCGATGTCCCCACTGGTTGGAAGATGGAGACAGAACCGGGCTGGGCTGCAAAGGTTCCGCGACCGTCGCCGACGACGGCTTCTGTTTTTCCGCTCAGCGCGACCTCAGCATGCGACGCAGCACCTCGTCGTCCTGAATGAAGTGATGCTGCAGAGCGCCCGCCACGTGCAGCGTCACCACCGCATAGAGCGCCCACTGCGACCAGTAGTGGATTGCCTGCCAGACCTCGGCCTGCGGTTTGCTCGTCGGGATCAGCTGGCCGAGGTCCCAGAGCATGAAGAGCGGCACCGGAAAGCCGCCGAAGGCGGTGTACAGAAAGCCGCTGATCGGCAGCAGGAAAATCAGCGCGTAGAGCAAAAAGTGGGTGAAGTGAGCGATCCGCTCCTGCCAGCCCGGGACATCGAGCGGCAGGGCCGGCACCGGATTGGCGAGCCGCCAGCCGACGCGAAAGAGGGCCAGCGCAAAAACCACGAGGCCCACGTTCTTGTGAATGTTGAAGAGAATGTCCTGCAGTGCACCCGGATCGACCCGCAGCATCACGAGCCCGACCGGGATCTGCACGAGGAGGAGCAGAGCCGCGACCAGCCAGTGGAGCGAGATCGCCACACTGCCCCAGCGCTCCTCGGTGTTCCTTCGCATGACGTCGACGCTCCCTTCGCGAAGCTTTGCCCTGCGAGGGAGATGGACCGGACTCGGCCGGTTTGCAGCCCGCAGCGTTCGCGAATCGCTCGCCTCACCGAAGCTCAAGGTCCGATCGCGTAGCGCATCGGCTGCTCCAGCAAGAAGGAGATCATCAGCAACACCAAGCCGAGATAGACGACCGCACGTTCCACCATTCGAACGACTCCAGTGCCTGGAACGCGCCCGGGAGACGGTCCGCGCGCCGCCCGGCAGTCTGCCGTGCGGTGATTGCCGATTCGTTAAGGGCAAGGGGCAAACAGCCGCCGGCAGCAGCGGCGCTACGCCTTTTTTCGGCTCAGTGTCTGAAATGCCGCCGTCCGGTAAAGAGCATGGCGATGCCGTGCTGATTACAGGCCTGGATCACCTCCGCGTCGCGCATCGACCCGCCGGGCTGAACGACGGCCGTCACCCCACTCGCCGCCGCCCGTTCGATGCCGTCGGCGAACGGGAAGAAGGCGTCGGAGGCCAGGACCAGGGGGCCGCCGCTCGGGTGCGCCGCCGCCTGTCGTGCTGCCAGCTCGACCGCGCCGACCCGGCTGGTCTGCCCGGCGCCGATGCCGACGGTGGTCTCGCCTCTGGCCATGACGATGGCGTTCGAGCGGACGTGGCGGACCACCTGCCAGGCGAAGACGAGGCCGGCCCGTTCGGCCGCACTCGGCGCCCTTGCCGTCGGGCAGGCCCATCCGTCGGGATCGCTGGTCGCGGTGTCACGCACCTGGACGAGCAGCCCGCCGGCGACACTTTTGATGTCGAGCATCGCATCGCCGGGCGCGGGCAGCCGGTCCAGGGCGATCAGGCGAAGATTGCTCTTCGCGCCCAGCAAGAGCAGCGCATCGTCCGCAAAACCCGGGGCCACCACGACCTCCAGAAAAAGCGAGGCCAGCCCTTCGGCCGTCGGCGCGTCGACCGCACGGTTCGAGGCGACGATGCCGCCGAAGGCGCTCACCGGATCGGCCGCCGAGGCGCGCCGCCAGGCTTCGGCGGCCGTGTCCGCGACGGCCACGCCGCAGGGATTGGTGTGCTTGATCACGGCGACCGCCGGCCGCGCGAACGAGGCCACCAGCTCGACCGCGGCATCGGCATCCTGCAGGTTGTTGTAGGAGAGCTCCTTGCCCTGCAGCTGGCGGCTGGAAGCGACGCCGGGCCGGCCCTGCTCGAAGCGGTAGAGGGCGGCTGCCTGATGCGGGTTCTCGCCGTAGCGCAGGTTCTGGACGCGGCGGGCGGCGACCAGCAGCGGGTCGGGTAGATCGGCCGCACCCAGCCAGTTGGCGATCGCAGCATCATAGGCTGCGGTATGGGCAAAGGCCTTGCGGGCGAGCTCCAGGCGGAGGTCTTTGTCGATGCCGCCCGCCGCCAGGGCCTCGTCGATCCGGGCATAGTCGGCAGGATCGGTGACGATCGCGACATGGCCGTGGTTCTTGGCCGAGGCGCGGATCATCGCCGGGCCGCCGATGTCGATGTTCTCGATGCAGGTGGCAAAATCGGCACCCGAAGCCACGGTCGCGGCGAACGGATAGAGATTGACGACGACGAGATCGATCGGGGCGATACCGTGCTCGGCGAGGGTGGCCATGTGCGCGGGATCGTCGCGCCTGGCCAGAATGCCGCCGTGGATCTTCGGCTGCAGGGTCTTGACCCGGCCGTCGAGGATCTCGGGCTGGCCGGTGAGCGTCGCCACGTCCTGGACCTCGAGCCCGGCGTCGCGCAGTGCGGTGGCCGTCCCCCCGGTCGAGATCAGCTCGACCCCGTGGCGGGCGAGCGCCGTCGCCAGATCGACGAGGCCGGTCTTGTCGGAGACGGAGAGAAGGGCGCGGGCCGGGCGGAGCAGCGACATGGCAGGGTCTCAGGCGTTTTTCGTGAAGCGGGCGATGAAGAAGCCGTCCAGGCCCCCGGCGTCGGGCAAGAGGGCCGGATGCGTGCGGAGATCACCCGGGGGTGTGGGCGAAAACCCCGTCTCGGCCTCGTCGATCGGCGCTCTGGCGAAATCCGGGTGCACGCTCAGGAAGCGCTCGACCACCTCGGGTCCTTCTTCCGGCTCCATCGAGCACACCGCATAGACCAGCCGCCCGCCCGGTGCCACGAAGGTCGCGGCCCGGGCGAGGAGGCGCTGCTGCAAGGCCGCCATGCCGGCGATATCGGCCGGCCCCTTGGTCCACATGATGTCCGGGTGGCGGCGGAGTGTGCCCGTCGCCGTGCAAGGGGCATCGAGCAGCACCGCCGCGAAAGGCTCTGCCGGCACGAAATCGAGAAGATCGGCCACCACGACCTCGCTCTCGAGATTCAAGCGCCGGAGATTGCGCCGCAGCTTTTCGGCGCGTGTCGGGTCCCGCTCGACACTGGTGACCACGGCCCCGGCGGTCAGCAGCTGTGCCGTCTTGCCACCCGGGGCGGCGCAGAGATCGAGGACGCGCTCGCCGGAGGTCGGGCGCAGCACCTGGACCGGCAACGTCGCCGCCAGATCCTGCACCCACCAGCCACCCTCGGCATAGCCCGGCAGTTCCTCGATTTGCCCGCCATCGGCGAGGCGCACCGTCGAGGGTCCGACGACCCGCCCGCCGAGCCTTGCCGCCCAGCCTTCGGGATCGTCCTTGACCGTGAGATCGAGCGGCGGCACCCCGCCGAGGACGCCGGCGATCGCCGTGGCGAGCTCGGCGCCGTAGTCTGCGACCCAGCGCTCGGCGAGCCAGCCCGGCAGGGTCTCGAGCGGCGGCGAGGGCGGCGGCGCGGCACCGACGAGCTTGCGCAAGATCGCGTTGACCAGACCGGGCGGCGCCAGCCGCCGGCGTTTGGCCAGTTCGACGCACTCGCCGACTGCCGCGTGCGGGGCGGTTTGCAGGTAAAGGAGTTGAGCCGCACCGAGCCGGAGCAGGTTCATGGCACTGCGCTGCTCGGGTTCCGTCCGGAGATGCGCGCGCAGCGCCCGATCGATGGCGGCCTTGTGGCGCAGCACCGTGGTGTAGAGCAGCCGCGCGAACGCCCGATCGCGCACGCTCATGCCCGCCCGCCTGGTCAGCCGGTCGAACAGCGCCTCGGGCGGCTCTCTGTCCAGCAGGGTCGCGTCCAACACCCGAAGTGCCAGCTCGCGTGCCGGGAGTGGGCGGGTTTGCAGCTCAGTCGGCATGCACCGGCCGTTCCGCCGCCAGCGCTTCCTGGATCAGCCGACGGGTGTTGGCGATGCCGTAGAGGGCGACGAACGAGCCGAAGCGCGGGCCCTGCTCCTGCCCCAGCAGCACCTCGTAGAGGGCCTTGAACCAGTCGCGGAGATTGGCGAAATCGTGCCGCTTGCCGATCTCGTAGACCTCGTTCTGGATGGCTTCGGCGGGCGTACCTTCGTTCAAGCCGGCGAGTGCCCGCTCCAGTTCCTCCATCGCTGCCCGTTCCGTTGCATCCGGGGCGCGGTGCTGCTTCTCCGGCCGCACCCGGTCCTGGTAGTAGGCGATCGCGTGATCGACCAGACGCGCCAGGCGTGGCTGCGTCTCGGGCGTGAGGTCCGGACTGTACTGGCGAATGAAGCCCCAGAGCACCTCCGGATCCTCGGCATTCACGACGGATGCCAGGTTCAAGAGCATGGCGAAGCCGATCGGTACCGCATCCCTCGGCGGCTCGCCGTCGTGGATGTGCCAGACCGGGTTGCCCAGCTTCTCCTTGTCGCTCTGGGTCGGGAAGGCGGCGACGAACGCCTCGTAGTCGTCGACATGCTTGGGAATCACGTCGAAATAGAGCTTCTTCGCCTTTTTCGGATGCTGGTAGAGAAAGAGCTGCAGGCTCTCCGGTGTTGCGTAGCGCAGCCACTCGTCGATGGTGATGCCGTTGCCGCGGGATTTCGAGATCTTCTCGCCGTTCTCGTCGAGGAAGAGCTCATAGGTGAAGCCCAAGGGCGGCACCCCACCCATCACCTTGCAGATCTGGCCACCCAGCTTGACCGAATCGATCAGATCCTTGCCGGACATCTCGTAGTCGACCTCGAGGGCGGTCCAGCGCAAGGCCCAGTCGGCGCGCCATTGCAGCTTGCAGTGCCCGTCGGTCACCGGCACCTCGGTCAGACTGCCGTCCTCGTCACGGAAGACGACGGTGCCCGCCTCCGGGCGGCATTCCTCGATCGCCACCTGCAACACCCGGCCGGACTTGGGCGAGATCGGCAGGATCGGGCTGTAGCTCGCCCGGCGCTCGGGGCCGAGATGCGGCCGGACCACGTCGCAGACCGCCTCGTGCCGTTCGAGGACGCGCAGCAGGACCTCGTTGAAGAGGCCGGCCTTGTAGGTCTCGGTGGCACTCTTGAACTCGTAGTCGAAGCCGAAGCGGTCGAGAAACGCCATGAGCCGGGCGTTCATGTGGTGGCCGTAGCTCTCGTGCGTGCCGAAAGGATCGGGGATCGAGGTCAAGGGCTTCTGCAGATGCGGCTGCACCAGTTCCGGGTGCGGGATGTTGTCCGGCAGCTTCCTGAGGCCGTCCATGTCGTCGGAGAACGCGTAGAGGCGGGTCGGGATGTCCGACAAGCGGCGGAAGGCCCGGCGGATCAGCGTGGTCCGGAAGACCTCGGCAAACGTGCCGATATGCGGCAGGCCGGACGGCCCGTAGCCGGTCTCGAACAGCACGAAGCCTTTCTCCGGCGGCCGGTTCTCGACGCGCTGCAGCAGGGCCATGGCCTCGACGATCGGCCATGCCTTGCTCTCGCGAAGGGTCGCAACATCCATGAATCGGGTACCGAAAAGAGAGGTGAGGCGGCCGCAGCCGGGACCCGTATCTAGCAGCCGCGCCGCGCCCGGACCAGCGCCGGCAGCGCCGCAGCCGCGAGCGCGCCGCTAGCCGCCCTTGCCCCTCGGCGTGTAGCCCTCGACCAGAACCAGCTTGGCGATGTCCAAGGGCTCGATTCCCGAGGCCTCCGCCATCTCCCGCAGCCGGGCGTCGGCGGCCGTCGGCAGACCCCGCGCCGCGAGGCGGGCCTGGGCCTCGGCGAGGGGCATGCCCGCCTCGGCGGCCAGCTGGCCCACCGTCAGCCGGCCCATCCCGGACCCGCCGAAGCGGCTCTCCACCGAGCGGGGCGTCCAGTCTTCGGCGTGAATTGCCGGCCCGGGCACCTCCCGGATCACTTGGTAGACCTCTGCCGGCGAGCGGCGGTTGTCCTCGGCGATGCGGCGGATCGTGGTCTCGGTCCCCTGTGCCACGCTCAGCCCCGCCGCCTCGAGCGCCTCGAGCGCCGCTCCCGCATCGAAACGATCCCGCGCCCCCAGCATCGCGAGCGACACCTCCTCCGCATGACCGAACGGTGGCTCGGCATCGAGACCGGTCGACCACATCAGCTTGGCCCGCTCGTTGAGGTCGAGCAGGAAGCTGATCGGCGGCACGTTGGCGAGCGTCCCCCAGACCAGCGCGACGACCGCCGCCACCGCGACCAGGCTCTCGGCGCGCGGCATCTCGTGGCCGTGAAAGCGGGTATGCAGATAGTTGAAGAAGGGTTTCCTGTTCAGCACCAGATGGGTGAGCCCGGCGAGCACGAAGATCAGGCTCGACGAGATGTGCACCGCCGCCCACTGGTCCTTGGTCAGCCCGAGCAGCGTCCAGTCGGTCCAGTTGGCGACCCGCCCGGGCGGTGCCACGTAGAGCATGATGCCGGTCACTGCCATCACCAGAAAACCCGACGCCACCAGAAGCGAGATCAACGCCCGCGTGTTGAAGCCCCGCCGTCCAGCCATCGCACCATCCCCCAAAAACCAACGTCGAACAGTGGCGACCCGAGGCCGGAACGCCGCCATCCTCCATCTAGCAGCCGACATCGAAGGGCGCGACGGTCGCGATGCGAGGGGGAGGAAGAGTCGGAGAGGCGTGCTCTGCTCGTCACGCTGGGCGAACATCGCCCGAGCTTGCTCGACCGCCACCCTCGAGCGACCGCTTGTCGAGCGAAACGAGCCTGCTAAAATACGCGACTGGCGCGGGCCGCGCAGGCTGGGGCCTCCCGGCGATTGCCCGTCGCCCACGACCAACCAAGAACCGATCCAGGGAGCACAAGATGATCAGCAAGCGACTCGTTCCGGGCCTTCTGCTCGGCACCATGCTGGCAACACCGGTCTCGGCACAGGACAACATCGAGAAACTGACCAGTATGCAGCGGACCGATGCGACCTTCACCTTCGTCGAGCAGGAGGGAGACCGGGCCGCTGCGTTGCGCGACATTATCCAATACATCAACGTGCCCGACGGCTTCGAGGTGAGCCTCTATGCCGTGGTGCCCGATGCGCGGTCCATGGCCGTCGCACCGCAGGGCACCGTGACCTTCGTCGGCACCCGCAAGGACAAGGTCTGGTCGGTGGTCGACCGCGACCGCAACCGCGTCGCCGACGAGGTGATGGACTTCGCCCCGTCGATCACCTTCGACATCCCCAATGGCCCTTGCTTCTCCCGCGACGGGTTTCTCTACATCGCCGAGCGCAACCGCGTGCTGGTCTTCCCGGCCGCCGAGTTCTTCTTCGAAGGGCCCGATCCGGCCGTCGGCGTGGTCGTGCCCGAGGGCGAACTGATTCCCGAGGAGGAGGAGAGCTTCAACCACACCGCCCGCGTCTGCCGCGTCGGGCCGGACGGCAAGCTCTACATCTCGCTCGGCCAGCCCTACAACGTGCAGCCGGTCGAGAAGCACGAAATGTACGACGAACTCGGCATCGGCGGCATCATCCGCATCGATACCGACGGCTCGAACCGCGAGGTCTATACCCGCGGCATCCGCAACTCGGTGGGTCACGACTTCAACCCCGAGAACGGCGACCTCTGGTTCACCGACAACCAGGTCGACGGCATGGGCGACGACATTCCGCCGGGCGAACTGAACCGGCAGACCGAAGCCGGCCAGCACTTCGGCTTCCCCTGGACCAACGCCCGGGTCGAGATTCCGGACTACAAGAACGTGCCGCGGCCCGAAGGGGTGGAGTTCATCGAACCGCAGCTGGAATTGACGGCGCATGCCGCCGATCTCGGCATGCGCTTCTACCGGCACAGTTCCTTCCCCGAGCGGTACCACGGCGGCATTTTCTGGGCGCAGCACGGGTCGTGGAACCGGACGACGCCGGTGGGTGCGCGGGTGATGTTCACGGCACTCGACGAGAACGGCGACGCGACCGATGCCGAGATCTTCGCGGACGGCTGGCTGAACGAGGAGACCGGCGAATACCGCGGCCGGCCGATGGACATCGCCTTTTTGCCCGACGGCTCGATGCTCGTCTCCGACGACTTCGCCGGGGCGATCTGGCGGATCGCCTACAACCCGCCGCCGGCGGAATGATCCGAGCGGCCCTCGTCGTCCTCGGCAGTGCCACCCTCGGCGGGGTCGTCCTCGCCGCGGGTGCGCTCGCCGCGGGTGCCCTGGCCGCGGGTGCCCTGGCCGACGTGACGGGTGACCGGGAGATCGGCCGGCAGCTCGCCGGCCAATGCCGCACCTGCCACGGGCTCGACGGCTACGCCCAGCTGCCGATCGCGCCCCATATCGGCGGCGAACCGGAAAGCTACATTCGCGCCCAGCTCACCGCCTTTCGAGACGGCAGCCGCGAGCACGAGATCATGTCGATTGTCACCAGTTCACTGTCCGACGAGCAGATCGCCGGCCTCGCGGCCTGGTATGCCGGCCACGAGGTGACGGTCGAGCTCGAGGCCGACCCGGCGGCAGCACCCGCTGCCTGCGTCGCCTGCCACGGCGCCGACGGCCTGCACGTCTTCGAGGACGCGCCGAACCTCGCCGGCGAGACGAACATCTACATCGACACCCAGCTCAAGGCGTTCCGCAGCGGCAAGCGGGTGCACGAGGTCATGACACCCATCGCCGCCGCGTTGACCGACGAAGAGATCAGGGCCGCGGCCGACTGGTACGCGGCGGTGCAGATCGACATCGACCTGGTCGAGTAGAGCCGCCGCAGAACCACAATCGCGAGGGGGCCGCGGGGGAAATCATTTCCCCCGCTTTTTTTCCTTTCCCATCAGCATGACGCCTGCTCTTCGTTCAAGGCCGATACTGCTCGGCGATCTCGCGCACCCGCTCGGCTGCCTCGGGGTCGCCGGCGGCGTCGAACATCTGGCCGAATTTCAGCCAGTTGAGATGGTTCTCGGGGCGAAGGGCGATCCGTTCGCTCGCCATCGACCGGGCGAGCGGCCAGTTGCCGGCCTGGATGGCGGCTTCGAGCAGCAGCTGGTGGAAGATGTCGCGCTGTGCCCAGCTGCCGCCGATCGGCTGCAGGCCGTGGCGGATCGGCTGGAGCAAGTCGACCGTCTCGGCGGGCTTGCCGGCGTAGAGGGCGCGAATGCCCTTGGCGAGCGGCAGGATCAAGGGCTCGATCCGCCTCGCCGCATCGTTGTTGTTTTCCCTCGCGAAGCGTTCGAGCGAGACGATGAAAGCCTCGGCTTGCCGATGGCGCTCGGTGCGGGCCAAGGGGATCATGGTGTGGGCGTCGGTGAAGGCGATCACGTGGTCGTCGACCCAGCCCTCGGACCAGTCGGCCAGCTGTTCCCAGCGGTCGCCGACGTCCGCACCGGCGAGTTCCAGCCGGGCGAGCAGCGAGGGGGCGTTCATCATGTCGGTGGAGATGCGCCGCTCGCCGGGTTTCACGTGGCTGTCGTAGACGGCCAGCGCCGCATCGAACTCGCCGCTCTCGACGGCGAAGAGGGCAGCGTGCCACCAGACGTGATTCTTGACCGGCCCACGATCGGCCCAGTGGTCCTCGGGATAGTCGAGCCAGGCGATGCCGTCTTGGAGCCGGCCCTGCATCTCGAGCACATGGGCCACCGCGTGGATCGCCCAGAGATCGTCCGGGTTGCGCTCGACGGCCTCGCGGCCGATCGCCTCGGCTCGGCCGTAGTCGCCCATCTCCTCGAGGCCGAAGGCGAACATGCCGAGCACGAAACCATAGCCCGGCATGTCGTCGGTCCAGGCCGGCAGCGCACTCGCCACGCTGTTGCGCATCGCCTGCTGCTCGCCGAGCCAGAAGCTCTGAAAGTGCATGTGGCGCAGGGCGACGAGGTCGAACGGCCATTCCTGGACGATCGCGTCCCAGGCCCGACGGGCGCTGGTCATGTCGCCGGCCACCCAGTGCTTCAGCGCCTCGACGTGCAGGGTCTCGCGCGGGTTCATCGGCGTGCCGGCCTTCGCGATCGCCGCCAGCTCCGCCTCGATCTGCGGCAACACGCTGTTCGAGCCCAGGAGGCGAAGCATCGAGGCTTTCAGAACGCGCGGCATGACGAAGGCCGGATCCGCGGCCATCGCCCGACCGATCAGGTCGCCCGTGTCCAGGCGATATTCCAGGAAATGGTCGACCGCCCGGTCGAACAATGTCACCGCCTCGTCGCTCTCGCTCGAAAAGGCGAGCCCGCGCCTGTCCTCCGCCATGCACCCCTCCGCTGCGTCGCTCGGTCGGCAAGATCGTGCAGTGCTGCGAGGCTGGCAAGACTAGTCGGCGGCTTCCCGCTCGCGGGCCAAGAGCCGCCGCTTGCGCTCCGCTCCCCAGCGATAGCCACCGATGCCGCCGTCCTTCGGCAGGACCCGATGGCAAGGGACGACGAAGGCCGCCGGATTGCCGGCACAGGCAATGGCCACGGCGCGTACCGCCCGTGGTGCGCCGATGGCGGCGGCGATCTCGCCGTAGGTCCGGGTTTCGCCGAGAGGAATGACGCGCAAAGCCGCCCAGACGCGCTGCTGGAAAGCCGTGCCGCGGATGTCGAGCGGGATGGCCGCCGCAGCGGCCGGCTCGTCGAGCGCGGCCACGATCCGGGTCAAGAGCGGCTGCAGGCCTGCCGCGTCGTGGACCCGCTCGGCGGCTGCGAAGCGGGCGGCCAAGTCCGCTTCGAGTGCCGCGTCGTCGTCGCCGAAAGCGATCATCGCCACCCCCTTCTCGGTGGCCGCGACCAGGACCCGGCCGAGCGGGCAGCAAGTGGTGGCATAACGGAGGCGGAGCCCGGCCCCCTTCGCGCGATAGCGGCCGGGCGTCATGCCGAGCACGGCTTCGGCTTCGCTGTAGAAGCGGCTCGAAGCACCATAGCCCGCGGCATAGATCGCATCGGTCACCCGGAATTCGTCGGCCAGTGCGGCCTGCAGCCGCTCGCGCCGCCGCGCCTGGGCGAAGGCCCTGGGCGTGATGCCGAGGCGCTCCTTGAACACCCGGACGACGCGTTTTTCACCGACACCGAGCGCCCTTGCCAAATCGGCGAGGGCGGGCGGTGTCTCGGCCGCATCGATGACGACCGTGGCCCGGCGCAGGAGGGCGTCGAGCGGGTCCTGCTGATCCGGTTTGCAGCGCCGGCAGGCGCGAAACCCCGCGCGTTCGGCATCGGTCGCCGTCGCGAAGAAGCGCACGTTGGCGCGGTTCGGCAGCCGCGAGGCGCAGCCCGGGCGGCAATAGATCCCGGTGGTGCGGACCGCATAGACGAAGTCGCCGGCGGTATCGCTGCAGCGCCCGACGACGCTCCGCCACCGCTCTTCCGCCCGATCCGCGCCGATCTCGACAGTCCCGATTTCGACAGTCATTGCCCGTCTCCCCGGCTGACGGCGCCATCGCTAGCCGATCATGGATGCCCGGACACTCCGTTTCGGCCCCTGCAATCCGCAGCAACGGCGTCAGCGCAAACCCGCCTCGATGCCGAAATCGCGCCGGGCCGCCGAGATCGTGACGGTGAAGCCGGCCACCACATCGATGAAGCACATCAGCGTCAGCATCAAGAAAACCGTGGTGCCGAAACCGGGCAGCACGATGAACTCGACGAGGCAGACGACGAAAAGCAGCATCGACAGGAGATGATCCACGATCGACAGGCTCGAACTGCGCGTCGCCTTGAAGATTTCGACGTAGAGCAGCAGCAAGCCGAGCGCCATGAGCAGGTCGCTCATGGTAAACGCGAAGGTGGCGCCGGAGACGAGGGTCACGTCGAACAGCACGGTGGCGAGACCACCCGGCCCGGCGAGGACAACCACGTGATACAAGCCGACGACGATCAGGAGGAAGGGCAGGGCAGCGAGCATGAGCGAAATCCCCCGGTTGAGCCGTTGCCCGCTACTACCCGAGGCCCGACAAACAGTCTATCGACACGGATGCGATCGACAAAGCGGGGAGCAGCAGGACCATGAACAGGATCGACCTTTCGGGCAAACGCGCGGTGGTGACCGGCGGTGCACAGGGCATCGGCCGGGCGATCGCCGAGCGGCTCTTGGCCTCCGATGCACGTGTCGCCCTTTGGGATCGGGATGCCGAGCTCGTCGAGGCAACCGCAGCCGAGCTCGAGAGCCGCGGGCCGACGTGTGCCGTCACCGTCGACGTCACCGACTGGGCTTCGGTCGAAGCGGCCACCGCAGCGACCACCGAGGCGCTCGGCGGCATCGACATCCTGATCTGCAACGCCGGCATCGCCGGGCCCTCGGCCAAGCTCTGGGACTACCCCGTCGACCAGTGGCAGGCGGTGATCGACATCGACCTCACCGGCGTCTTCTTCTGCCTGAAAGCCGTGGTCCCCCGCATGATCGCCCAGAACTACGGCCGGATCGTCTCGACCGCCTCGATCGCCGGCAAGGAGGGCAACCCCAATGCCAGCCCCTACAGTGCGGCCAAGGCCGGGGTGATCGCGCTGACCAAGTCGCTCGGCAAGGAGCTCGCCGGCTACGACATCGCGGTCAACTGCATCACACCCGCCGCCGCCAAGACCCGGATCTTCGACCAGATCAGCCAGGAGCACATCGACTACATGCTGCAGAAGATCCCGCGCGGCCGCTTCCTTCTGGTCGAGGAGGCAGCGGCCATGGTCGCCTGGCTGGTCTCCGCGGAGAATTCGTTCACCACGGGTGCCGTTTTCGACCTCTCGGGCGGCCGGGCCACCTATTGAGGTGCAGCGGCCATCGACAAGACGATGCGCGTCGACCTGCGCAAGTCTGGAAAGGTGACCCGATCCGGCCAATCTAAGGCACATGGCCGACCGCAAGGACATCACCGAACGCAACAGCGATGCCGTCGACGCTTTCGTCGAGGCGTTGCGCAGCACCCCGTCACCCGGGGCGGCCGGCGGCAGGGGACGACTGATCTTCGCCCTCGACGCCACGGCCAGCCGCAAGCCGACCTGGGATCAGGCCTGCTCGCTGCAGGGCGAGATGTTCATGGAAGCCGAAAGGTTGGGCGGACTCGACGTCCAACTCGTTTTCTATCGCGGCTTCGAGGAGTGCAAGTCGAGCCGCTGGGTCGGCCATGCACGGGATCTCGTCAACCTGATGGTGCGCGTGGATTGCCGTGCCGGCCGGACGCAGATCCACCGGGTGCTGCGCCATGCGATCAACGAGGCGAAAAAGCGCCGCGTCCACGCGCTGGTCTTCATCGGTGACGCGTGCGAGGAGTCGGTCGATAAGCTGGGCGACCTCGCGGGTCAACTCGGGCTCTTGGGTGTGAAGGCATTCGTCTTCCACGAAGGTTCGGACCCGACGGCGGGCTACGCCTTTCAGGAAATCGCCCGGCTCACCGGTGGTGCCGCCTGCCGCTTCGACGCGCGGGCACCGGCCGAGCTTCGCGCCCTCCTGCGCGCCGTTGCCGCTTATGCGTCGGGCGGGCAGAAGGCCCTTGCGGATTACGCGAAGCGGGAAGGCGGTGCTGTTCGCCTTCTCGAGCAACAGACCCGTCGGAGCTGATGGCGTACTTTTTCGCAGGGCTGTTGACGTTCGGTCTGTTGCTCCTGCTCGCGCGCTGGCTGGCACAGGCGAGCACCCACGATTTGGCCCAGGGTGCACGCACCTTCGTCGCCGTCTTTTCGGCACTCGCCAGCACCGGCCTGCTGTTCGCCGGGCGCTTCGGCCTCGCCTTCATCACCATCGTCGCCACCATCATGGCGATTCGCGCCGTTCGCCAGGGTGCGCGTGGCGCCGATCCCATGGACGGCGGCGCCGGGCCGGCGAGCGACCCGGCCGAGGTCGAGACCGATCTCTTGCGCATGCGGCTCGACCGGGCGACCGGCGACGTCACCGGTGCGGTCAAGACCGGCAGCTTCGCCGGCCGTGACCTCGGCAGCCTCGATCGCAGCGACCTCTTGGACCTGCTGGTCGAGGCGCAAGGTGTGGACGCGCAAAGTGCGAGCCTGCTCGAGGCCTATCTCGACCGCCGCTTTGCCGACTGGCGCGAGCCGCCGGGCGGCGGTCGGGGCCGGCGCCAGGAGCAGTCGGGCGGCCATGGCCGAGACACGGCGCGCGGCAGCGACGACATGGACGAGGCCGAAGCGCTCGAGGTACTCGGCCTCGAACGCGGCGCCGCACCCGAGGAGATCAAGCAGGCGCATCGGCGCTTGATGGCCAAGCTGCACCCGGACAGCGGCGGCAGCAACTTTCTCGCCACCCAGATCAATCGGGCGAAGGATATTCTCCTCGGCAAGGTCGGCTCGAAGCGACGCTGACCGCCGGCAACGGCGTACCGTAACAAAGAGAAAAAATCGGCGGCGGTTCAATCACCGTTAAGGTTTGTGGGCTAGGCTCCTGCCGAGTGTCGGCCGACGAGACTCTTGCAGTGCAGCACGTCGCGTGCATAACACTCGGTCGATCGTCCAGGGCGAATGTTGGCCGCGGTTGTCCGTCGAACCGCGAGGAGTGTTGATGAAGCCTGTGAAGAAAGTCGTTTTCCCGGTTGCCGGACTCGGCACACGGATGCTGCCCGCGACCAAGGTCTTGCCGAAAGAGATGCTGCCGGTCGTGGACAAGCCGATCATCCAGTATGCACTGGAGGAGGCGGCGGCCGCCGGCTGCGACGAGTTCATTTTCGTCACCGGTCGCGGCAAGACCATCATGGAGGACCATTTCGACCGGGCGGTCGAGCTGTTCGAGGCCTTGAGCGCCAAGGGCAAGACCGAGCAACTCGAAGCGCTCGCTGCCGAGGTGCCGAAGGCCGGTCAGGTGCTCTACACCCGCCAGCAGGAAGCCAAGGGTCTCGGCCATGCGGTCTGGTGTGCGCGCCAGATGATCCAGGACGAGCCCTTCGCCGTGGTACTGGTCGACGATCTGATCCACAGCGACGTGCCCTGCCTGCAGCAGATGATCGAAGCGCAGCAGGAGACCGGCGGCAATCTGGTCGCGGTCATGGAGGTGGCGAAAGAGCACACCTCGCGCTACGGCATCGTCGAGCCCGGTGCCGAGGCAGGTCGGCTCGTCGAGGTCAAGAGCCTGGTCGAGAAACCCGATCCGGCCGTCGCTCCCTCGCGCTATGCGGTGATCGGCCGCTACATTCTCGACTCGGCGGTGTTCCAGCATCTCGATCGGCACGAGGTGGGTGCCGGTGGCGAGATTCAGCTCACCGATGCGATGCAGCGGCTGATCGGCAGTCAGCCCTTCCACGGCTTCCGCTTCGAGGGCCAGCGCTACGATTGCGGCGACAAGCTCGGCTATCTCGAGGCGATCGTGGCGACGGCCCTCGCCCGGCCCGACCTCGGCGCGGGGTTCCGCGCCGTCCTCGAGCGTTATCGCGGCTGACGACACGACGACGATGTCGGCCTCTCATCACCACCCGAGAACGGCCGCCGCGCGGCGCGCCTGCGGAGAGCTCCTATGCGTATCGCCATGATCGGCACCGGCTATGTCGGTCTCGTATCCGGTGCGTGTTTTGCCGAGTTCGGCGTCGACGTGGTCTGCGTCGACAAGGACCAGTCGAAGATCGAGCGGCTGGAGCGGGGCGAGATTCCGATCTTCGAGCCCGGCCTCGACGCCATGGTCGAGCGGCACAGCGAAGCCGGCCGGTTGACCTTCACGACCGATCTGCAGGCCGCGGTCAAGGACGTCGATGCCGTGTTCATCGCCGTCGGCACGCCGACCCGGCGCGGTGACGGCCATGCCGACCTGACCTACGTGTTCGCCGCCGCCGAGGAGATCGCGGAGGCGCTGGAGAAGCCCACGCTGGTCGTCACCAAGTCGACCGTGCCGGTGGGCACCGGCCGGCGGCTGCAGCGGCTGTTCAAGAGCAAGCGCCCCGACCTCGAGATCGACGTCGCGTCGAACCCGGAGTTCCTGCGCGAGGGCTCGGCGATCGAGGACTTTCTCCGCCCCGACCGGGTGGTCTGCGGCGTCGAGACCGACAATGCCCGGGACATCCTGAGCCAGGCCTATCGGCCGTTGAACCTGATCGAGACACCGATCATGTTCACCACCCTCGAGACGGCCGAGCTCGTCAAGTACGCGACCAACAGCTTTCTCGCGACCAAGATCACCTTCATCAACGAAATGGCCGATCTCTGCGAAAAAGTGGGCGCCGACGTCCAACAGGTGGCCAAGGGCATGGGCCTCGATGGCCGCATCGGCCGCAAGTTCTTGCACGCGGGCCCGGGCTACGGCGGCTCCTGCTTTCCCAAGGACACCCTGGCCCTGCTGCGCACCGGCGAGCAGTACGACAGCCATCTGCGGATCGTCGAGGCGGTGGTGAATGTCAACGAGCACCGGAAGCGCCGGATGGTCCGCAAGATCGTCGATACGATGGGCGGGCAGATCGCGGGCAAGACGATCGGCGTTCTGGGCGTCACCTTCAAGCCGAATACCGACGACATGCGCGACAGCCCGAGCCTCGTCATTCTCCCGGCGCTGCGCGCCGAAGGGGCCAAGGTCCGCGCCTACGACCCGGAAGGCATGGCCGAGGCGGCCAAGCTTCTACCCGAGATCGAGTGGTGCGACGGGCCATACGATCCGGCCGTCGGCGCCGACGCGCTCGTGGTGCTCACCGAGTGGAACGTCTTTCGCGGGCTCGACCTCGAGCGGCTCAAGCGCGAGATGCGCACCCCGCTGTTGATCGATCTGCGCAACATCTTCGATCCGGAACAGGTCGCCACAGCCGGCTTCGCCTATACCGGCATCGGCCGTGCTCTGACTCCGTCCGCCATCTGATCGGCCGAGCGAAACTCGGGCCTTACGGTCCAGAACCAAGGGTCTGTCGAGCATGGCGCACGTCTTCGACCCGACGATCCTGCGCGAATACGACATCCGCGGCATCGTCGGCGACACCCTGCACACGGCCGATGCGACGGCGATCGGCCGCGCCTTCGGCACCATGGTCAGGCGCGAGGCCGGCGGCGGCTCGACGCGACACCGCGTAGCGCTCGGCCGCGACGGCCGCCTCAGCTCGCCCGAGCTCGCGGCGGCACTTGCCCGAGGACTCGTCGAGAGTGGCGTCGATGTCCTCGATATCGGCCTCGCACCCACGCCCATGCTGTATTTCGCCGTCCACGAACTCGGTGCCGACGGCGGCATCCAGCTCACCGGCTCGCACAACCCGCCGGACTACAACGGCTTCAAGATGATGCTCGGCAAGAGCTCGTTCTTCGGCGAGCGCATCCAGGAACTCGGCCGTGTCGCCGCCACGGGAGACACCCTGGCAGGCACGGGCGAGCACCACAAGGTCGACCTCTTCGATCGCTATATCGACCGGCTCGCGGCCGACTACCACGGCGAGCGGCCGATCGCTGTGGTCTGGGATGCCGGCAACGGTGCGGCAGGGCCGGCGATGGCAGCCCTGGCGAAGCGCCTGCACGGCCGCCACGAGCTGCTCTTTGCCGAGGTCGACGGCACGTTCCCGAACCATCATCCGGATCCGACCGTGGCCGAGAACCTGGTCGACTTGATCCGGACGGTGCGCGACGGCGGCTTCGAAATCGGCATCGGTTTCGACGGTGACGGCGACCGGATCGGTGTCGTGGATGGCCAGGGCCGGATCATCTGGGGCGACCAGATACTGCAGATCCTCGCCGAGGACGTTCTGCAGCGTCGCCCCGGGGCCACCATCATCGCCGACGTCAAGGCGAGCCGGGCGCTTTTCGAGCATATCGCCGCGGCGGGCGGCAAGCCCTTGATGTGGAAAACCGGCCATTCGTTGATCAAGGCCAAGATGGTCGAGACCGGGGCACCGCTCGCCGGCGAAATGAGCGGTCACATCTTCTACAAGGACGGCTTCTACGGCCACGACGACGCGCTCTACGTCGCCGTGCGGCTGCTCGACATCCTCGCCCGCAGCGACCGAACTCTGGCGGACCGCAAGGACGCCATGCCGCAGCTCTTCAACACGCCCGAGCTGCGCTTCGACTGCCGCGAAGACCAGAAATTCGCGGTTATCGAAGCTGTAAAGGCCCGCCTCGCCGCCGCCGGGGCCGAGGTCGACAGCACCGACGGTGTGCGGGTGACGCAGGGCGACGGCTGGTGGCTGCTCCGTGCCTCGAACACCCAGGCCGTGCTCGTCGGCCGTGCCGAAGCCCTGTCACCCGAAGGTCTCGACGCCTGCAAGACGGCGCTGACCCGTGCCCTCGCCGATGCCGGTCTGGAGGTCCAGATCCCGGCTTGACGACGACCGACGCGCAGCCCGGTGTCGCTCTCGGTCGAAGAGTGTCGCTCTCGGTCGAAGAGTGTCGCCCTCGGTTGAAGAGTGTCGCTCTCGGTCGAAGAAAGGCGAACGGCACGTGAGCCCACATCGTCGGACCCGGGCGACGCCTGCGTTCCCGATCGCGTGCGGCCTCGAGGATGAGCGCCTGACGCCGCTCCGGAAAGTGGAGCCGCGTGCCTCGCGCGTCGATTCGCTGTCGGGCGTCCATCGACCGTCGATCCGATCGATCGCGCTTTACCCCGCGAAGACGGACGCAACGAGATCACCCGCGATCGGCGGTACCACGGAACCATGCGAAGAAGCGACAACCACACGGACCCGCCGTCTTGCCGGCCTTCGGGCATCGACCGTGCAAGACGGTCGACCGGACAGGGCGGTCGTCATCCGGCCCGGACGACGAGTGCTCGTGGAATCGATCGACCCCGCCCGACCGTGCCATCGTCGCGAGCGGCTGCATCCGTTCGATGAGGCTGCCGCGCCTCGTCTGAACTGCTCGACGACTGTTCGACATGCACGACCGCGCCGAACGATATCGACGATTTGCAGACATCGATCGCTCGACGAGCAGATCGACCTGGATGGCTTTCCGCCCCCTGCCTCCAGCATCTCGATCACCATCATGCGCCGAAGGTGGACAGGACACTATTCGGGAAGAAAGGAGCTGTCTCCAGTGCGCGAGCCACGACCCTACCGACTCGTTATCGCCGGACCGAAACAGCGGATCATCGGCTGGTTCCCTCACCCGGCTCGACGGTGCGGCTCGTGAACGGGCGTCGATGGCACGGTCATCGTCCACGGCTCGACGAACGAGCCTGTCGGAACGGCCGCCGTACCCGTGTCGGTCAGGATGCGATGCCCGACGGGGCGCGAGCCACGCGACCGTCGGCATCGGTGTCTTGCCGATCTGCGCACCGTGCGCCAAGGACCGGCAAGGGCCCGGGGCGAGGTCACTCGACGGTGACCGATTTCGCGAGGTTGCGGGGCTGGTCGACGTCGGTGCCTTTGAGGACCGCGGTGTGGTAGGCCAGCAGCTGCACCGGGATCGTGTAGAGCAACGGCGCCACGAACGGGTCGACCTGGGGCATGACGAGGCTGTGCTCGGCATACTTGCCCAAGGCATCGACCCCGCGCGCATCGCTCAACAGGACGATCCGGCCGCCGCGTGCGGCAACTTCCTGGAGGTTGCTCGCGGTCTTGTCGAAAAGGCTGTCCGAGGGGGCCACCACGACGACCGGCACCGTGTCGTCGATCAGTGCTATGGGACCGTGCTTGAGTTCGCCCGCGGCGTAGCCTTCGGCGTGGATGTAGCTGATCTCCTTGAGCTTCAAGGCACCCTCGAGGGCAATCGGATACATCGGTCCACGGCCGATATAGAGGACGTCGCGGGCGTCCATGATGCCGGCGGCAATCCGCCGGATCGCCCCGTCGTGTTGCAGCGCTTCGAGCATCAGCGCCGGCACCTCGTCGAGGGCGCGAACCAGCCGATCCTCCTCGTCGGGCGCCAGGCGGCCGCGGGCCTTGGCACAACCGAGGGCAAGACAGGCCAAAGTGGCGAGCTGCGTCGTGAAGGCCTTGGTCGACGCGACGCCGATCTCGGGTCCGGCCAGCGTGCGCAAAAGCCCGTCGGCCTCGCGGGCGAGCGAGCTCTCCGGCACGTTGACGATCGCGAGCGTCGGCCGGCCGAGGCTCTTGACGTAGCGCAGGGCGGCCAGCGTGTCGGCCGTCTCGCCGGATTGGGAGACGAACAGCCCGGCGGTGCCTTCGCCGAGTGGCGGCTCGCGGTAGCGAAATTCGGAGGCGATGTCGCACTCGACGGCAAGACCGGCCAGGCCCTCGAACCAGTATTTGGCGACCATGCAGGCATAGTAGGCGGTGCCGCAGGCGACGGTCGTGAGCCGACCGAGCTCGGCCGGTCGAAACGGCAGCTCGGCGAGGGCGACCCGGTGATCGGTGGCACCGGCACCGGCCGGGTCGCCGACCGCGGCGAAGGAACGTAGCGTATCGCCGAGGACCGCCGGTTGCTCGAGAATCTCTTTCTCCATGAAGTGGCGGTGGTTGCCCTTGCCGATCAGCGCACCGGAGAAGGCGGTCTGCCTGATCGGCCGTGCGACCACGGCACCCGTCGCGTCCTCGATCCGCACCGCACCGATCCGGATGAAGGCGATGTCGTTCTCCTCGAGATACTGGATCCGCTCGGTCAACGGAGCGAGGGCCAGCGCGTCGGAGCCCACGTACATCGCCGTATCGCCGTAGCCGATGGCCAGCGGACTGCCCCGCCGGGCAGCGATCAACAGATCGGGGGCTTGCTGGAACAAGAGCACCAGACCGAACGCCCCTTCGAGCCGGGCAATGGCGCGGCGTGCGGCATCCTCGATGCCGAGACCCCGGGCGAGGTTGTCGGCGACCAGATGCGGGACCACTTCGGTGTCGGTCTGCGTCTGGAAGTGGTGGCCCTTCCCCTCGAGCTCGAGGCGCAGCGTCGCGAAGTTCTCGATGATGCCGTTGTGCACGACGGCGACACCACCGGCGAGATGCGGATGCGCGTTGATCTCGGTCGGTGCTCCATGGGTCGCCCAGCGGGTGTGGCCGATGCCCACCGTGCCGGCCAGCGGATGCGCGGCGAGCAGCGTGGCCAGCCGCTCCAGCTTGCCCTCGGCCCGCCGCCGATCGATCCGTCCGTCGGCCACAGCGGCGATGCCGGCACTGTCGTAGCCCCGATACTCCAGCCGCTGCAGCGACTCCAGCAGCAACTCTGCTACCGGCTCGTTAGCGATGGCACCGACGATCCCGCACATCTCTGATCCCCTGGTCTGCACCCGGTGTGACGGCCACCGGTCCCCCGGCAACCGATCGCGGACACCCTCAGGCTTGCCGGTGCCGCGACGTCGCGTCAATCGGCATATCGGACGATCTTGATTGCAGGCGGCGCCGCTGCCGGGGTGTGACCAGACGCCTCGACGGTATCCGCGACCGCAGCGACCAGCGGTGGCACGACGCTGCCGGCACGCGGCTCCGCGACCACGCTCGACTGCCGCTGGACCAGCTGTTGCAGCTGCTTTGCCGGCATCGGCTGACCCGAGAAGAAACCCTGCACGACGTCGCAGCCCTCGGCCAACAGCAGCTGCAACTGATCCTTGGTCTCCACGCCCTCGGCGCAGACCACGAGGTCGAGTTCGTGCGCCAACGCGACCACCGAGCGCACGATCGACGCGGCATGGCGCGAGCGGGCGATCCGGCGGATGAAGGACTGATCGATCTTCAGCTTGTCGAACGGAAAAATCTGCAGATAGCCGAGTCCGGCGTAGCCCGTGCCGAAATCGTCGAGGGCGATCCGCAAACCGAGGCGCTTGAGCCGCAGCAGGACATCGAGGGTGCCCTCGGTATCCTCGATCAGCACACCCTCGGTGATCTCCAGCTCCAAACGACCGGGATCGACCTCGGTCTCGCCGAGCAGCCGTTCCACGAACTCGACGCAGTCGGGGGCCGCGAGGTCGATCGGCGAGAGATTGACCGCGATCCGGAAACGGCCCAGCCGCCGGCTGTCCAGGCACGCCTGACGCAGTGCCCAGCGACTGAGCTCGACGACGAGCCCGGTGCGTTCGGCGAGCGGAATGAAGCGCGCCGGCGAAACGAAGCCGTGCTCGCGATGATGCCAGCGCATCAGCGCCTCGGCACCGACATAGCGACCGGATTTGAGATCGAGTTGCGGCTGGTAGACCAGCGCCAGCCGATTGTTGGCGATGGCATAGCGCAGCTCTTCCTCGAGCCGGCGCAGGGATTCTGCCTCCAGGTCCATCCCGTCCATGAACAGACGCATCGACCGGCCGTCCTGCCGGGCGCGACTGACCGCCAGCTGCGCCCGCCTGAGACACGTCTCGAGGTCACGGTCGTCAGCGGCGATCTCGTACACCCCGAGCCGGCAGCTGACCTTGATGGTCTCGTCGGCGACCGAGAAGCGATCGTCCAGCGTGCGCTCGAGCCTGGCGGTGAGATCGGCGAGGCAATCGAACGGCAGCGCACTCGGCCGCAGCAACATGAATTCGTCGGCGGACAAGCGGCCGACGATGTCGCCGTCGCGGGAGCAGACGCGGATCCGTTCGGCCACCTGCTGGATCACCATGTCGCCGGCCGCAGCCCCGAAAGCCTCGTTGATGCTGCGGAAGCGGTCGATATCGATCACCATGAGCACCGGCCGCTCGCTGGCCTGGCGACCCCGGCCGAGAAAGCCGGCCAGAGCACGCATCGCACCGAAACGGTTGAGCAAGCCCGTGAGCTGGTCGTGCCGATCGACGAATTCCAAGCGTTCGCGGGTCTCGACCACGTCACTGATGTCGATGGCGGCACCCCGATAGCCCTCGAGCCGCTGCTCGGCGCCGAAGAACGGTCGGCCGATGAGACGGATGTGCCGGCTCTTGCCGTCGGGCGCGATCAATGTGGCCTCGATGTCGCGAAACGCCCGGGCGGCGGCGATCGCCATGCCGAGGGCGCGCCGCGCCGGCTCGGTGAGGTCGACGCCCGGGACCGCATCCCAGCGCTGGCCGATCGCGATGCTTCGCGGCCTGCTGCTGCATCGCTCGAAGCCGTCCGACAGGCTGCTCAGCCGACCGGTGGCGTCCGCCTGCCAGATAAAATCGGCACCGGCATGCGCAACGTCCTCGAAGAGCGCGTCGGCCGAGGCACTCTGGCCGAGCTCCCGCTGCATGTGCCGGGCCATGATGACCAGGGCGAGCAGAGCACTGGCGGCACAGATGCCGATGGCGATGCCCCAGCGCAGCAGCTGCCTCGGCGCCTGCGGCTCGGCCGTGAGGGAAGCAGCCGGACCGGTGATACCCGGGAAAAGCAAGCCTGCCGCGACCATCCAGACGGCGGCCGCCGCGACCCCACCGACGATCAGCAGCAGCGGCAGCAGCAGCAGCCGGCCCATCGGCCGCTTGCTGCGCGTCGGTGGCGCCGCGTCGTCGATCGTCACTGCCATAGTTCGCCATCAGGTTAAACTCGACGGGCAGCATGGCAGCTGCGGCTTAACAGGCGGTAAACCGCTGGCGAAAAAACGTGCTGCGCTGGTGGGATCGGTCAGTCGGGCAGGCCGAAGATCGTCGGGTCACGCCAGCGGAAGAGCTCGGGATCGAGCGAACCGCCGGTGCGGACGTCGTCGAGCAGAATCCGGGTCTCCAGCCCTTGCGCGTCGGTGACCGACCAGCGCCGCAAGACCATCGGCTGCTCGGCGAAGACCAGGGTGACCGAACCCTGGTCGGCGTGGCCCTCGCGCACGACGGTGAGCGCGACCTCTTCGCCGGCGCGCTGGACATCGAGGACCTCGACCTCGTCGTCGAGGCTGATCTCGCGGTCGAGCAGGATGCCGAGCGGGGTCTGGCCGATCGGAATCACGTTCACCTGCTCGATCGAGGCGTCGTAGAAGATCAGCCGCCAGTCGCCGGGTGCGACCAAGCGGATGGGCGACGGCGGGTCGTAGTCGAAACGCAGGCGGCCCGGGCGCTGCAGATAGAGCTTGCCGGTGGCGAGCCCGCCATCGGGGGCGATCTGCTGAAAGCGTGCTTCGAGCGTGGTGATGCCGTTGAGATAGCGCTCGACATCGGCGACGACGGTCGGCCGTGCTCGGCCGGGGGCGGCCGGACCGATGCTGCCGGCGACAGCGAGTGCAACTGCGGCACTGCCCAGTGCCTGCCGGCGCGTGATGCCGCCCTTGCGGCCCTCTCTGCCCTCACCCGTGCGCGCCATGTGCGCTTCGCTCCTGGAAAATGCAGTCAGTCGTCGTCGGTCCGCTCGGTGCCGTCGAGTCCGCCGCGACCCATCAGTACCTGGCGGCGGCCGACATGGTCGGCCGGCGTGATCAGCCCGTCCTGCTCCATGCGCTCGATCAGCTTGGCCGCACTGTTGTAGCCGATGCTCAGCTTGCGCTGCAGATAGCTGGTCGAGGCCTTGCCGTCGCGGGCGACGATCTGCACCGCCTGATCGTAGACATTGTCGCCACCGGTGTCGGCCGCAAGGGGCGCATCGTCGCCGCCTCCGACGTCGAGCGCGCCACCGTCGCTGGTCACGTCGTCCTGATAGACGGGCTCGCCCTGGGTCTTGAGGTGCGCCACGACGCGCTCGACCTCGCCGTCGGTGACCAGCGGGCCGTGGATGCGCAGGATCCGGTCGCCCGGCATCAAATAGAGCATGTCGCCCTGACCGAGCAGCTGTTCGGCGCCGGGCTCGCCGAGGATGGTCCGGCTGTCGATCTTCGAGCTCACCCGGAAGCTGATCCGCGACGGCAGGTTGGCCTTGATGACACCGGTGAGCACGTCGACGGACGGGCGCTGGGTCGCGACGATGAGATGGACGCCGGCCGCGCGCGCCTTCTGCGACAGGCGCTGGATGGCGTGCTCGATCTCCTTGCCGGCGGTGAGCATCAGGTCGGCGACTTCGTCGACGATGACACAGATCAACGGCAAAGGCGTCATGTCGATCGGCTGGTCCTCGATGATCGGCTGGCCCGAGCCCGCCTCGAAGCCGACGCGCACGCGACGGGTCAGGGTCTCGCCCCTGGCCTTCGCCTGCTCGATCCGCCGGTTGAACGCGAAGATGTCGCGCACGCCGAGATGCGACATCAGCCGGTAGCGCTCGTCCATCTGGCGAACCACCCACTTGAGCGCCACCACCGCCTTGTGCGGCTCGGTGACCACGGGTGCGAGGAGATGCGGGATATCCTCGTAGACCGAGAGCTCGATCACCTTGGGGTCGATCATGATGATCCGGCACTGCTCCGGGGTCAGCCGGTAGAGCAGCGAGAGGATCATCGCGTTGATCGCGACCGACTTGCCCGCCCCCGTGGTGCCGGCGATCAAGAGGTGCGGCATGCGTGCCAGATCGACGATGATCGGGTTGCCCGAGATGTCCTTGCCGAGTGCCAGGGCGAGGCGCGCCTCGCTGCGCGTGTAGGTGTCGGACTGCAGCAAAGTGCGCAGATAGACGGTCTCGCGGCTCTCGTTGGGCAGCTCGATGCCGATGACGTTGCGGCCGGGGACGACCGCGACGCGGACCGAGAGCGCGCAGAGCGAGCGCGCGATGTCGTCGGCGAGGCTGATCACCCGGGCGGCCCGGGTGCCCGGCGCGGGTTCCAGTTCGAAGAGGGTGACGACCGGGCCGGGCTTGGCGTCGATGATCTCGCCGCGCACCCCGAAATCGTCCAGCACGCTCTCGAGCTGGCGCGAGACCTCGTCGAGCTGCGCTTTGCTCATCCCTGCCTTGGCGCCCGGCTTGGGCGAGCCCAGCATGTCGAACCGCGGCAGGACGAAGGCGTTCATCGGCAAATCTTCCTGCACCGGCACGCCGCCGACCGGCGCACCGACCGCCGGCCGCTTCGGCTGGTGCCGCTGCTTCGCCTCGTCGGCGAGAGTCGGGGCTTGGCGCAACCGACCTTTGGCCGCCGGCGCGTCGACCACTGGAGCCGTGGCGATACCGCCGGGTCGGCGACGCGGGGCGGCAGCGGCGGGGGGGGGGGGGGGGGGGGGGGGGGGGGGGGCGGGCCGGGCCCCCGCCCCCCCGCCGCCCCCCGCGCCGCCCCGCGCGGGGGCGGGCGGGGCGGCGG
>Ga0081527_100132_pt1 | contig 61588 bp, 50 predicted proteins | sample HotLakmasection5_FD_70992 | JGI IMG/M metagenome (GOLD analysis project Ga0081527, IMG submission 70992) | Hypersaline microbial mat communities from Hot Lake, Washington, USA - Section #5 (SPADES assembly) (version 2) | ecosystem: Environmental > Aquatic > Non-marine Saline and Alkaline >... | reverse complement strand
CGCGCGGCCCCCCCCCCACCCGGCCCGGGGCGCCGCCCCCCCCCCGCCAAACGGGCGGCCCGGGCCCCCCCTGCCGCGGCCGCGCCCGCGGCTCTGCGCATGGGGGCCGCAGCCGACGCGCCGGCCGCGGCTCTTCGCATGGGGGCCGCAGCCGACGCGCCGGCCGCCGCGGCGCCCGCCGCCCTGGCATCGGCATACGGCGCCCCGCCCGCCGCACCGCCGCCGGTTCGCAGTGCCGGATATCCGCTTGCCGCACCGCCGCCGCCGGCGCGCGGGCCCGAACGTGCTGCGGCCGCCGCTCCCGCCGCGCAGGCCGCCCGCGGCCCCGCCGACCGAGCCTCCGCCGAGGCACCGTCCGGCGCGCCGGTGACCGGCGGCCCGATTCGCGTCAGCAGCCGCATGGACGCCGCCCTGATGGCCCTGGCCGGCGCCACCCCGCCGCCCGCCCGCGGCCCGGACGTGGCCGAGGCCGCCGGCAGCCTCGGCACCCCCGCCGCGCCGGCCGGAGACCGCGACCACGCCGCCCGCCAGTACCGCACCGCTGCGGCTGCCGCCGGGCCGCACTACGGCAGCCGGCGCATGCCATAGGCCAATTGCGGGGACACGATACTGATCTCGGGCAAGGAACCGGGACTCGCGGAACCAAGGCAGCGCAATAGCGAGGACTGATCCGGAACTGCGTGACTTGTCCGCCGGGCCTCGGCGCAGGGCCGCGCCTCAAGCGCCGCCTCTCGAATGGCCGCGGTTAGCAGTCTGCACCGACAGGAGTCAGGCGAAGTGGTTTGGCACGTCACAAAGGCGTTGCCGGCGCGCGATCCGCAGTACGCGCGGCGCCCAGGGGGCGCAGATCGGCTCCGAATGCATGTAAGCCGATAGTTACAAACTACCCAATTAAGGACTTGAGCATGCTGCCCGCAACAAAGAAGCCTTCTGAACTAAGCCGGCGGGACGCATAGTGGAGAACAATACTTCGCCCTCACCGGAGTTGTCAACGTTAAACAAATAATGTTCGGTCGTTGCAGTGCTGAGATATATAATGAGCACAGATATAAACCTAGAATTTCCGCCGTCTCCTAGGTAAATTACTTCACCTCCGTCACTTCGCGCGCTACGTGTGCCCACTGAGTCAGTGTAAATCACGTCAAGCTGATCGCCGTCACGGAGTAACAAAATCTGTCCTCCCGAAATACCATCTTCCTCCCATCCAGATTGATCTTCTGGCACGTAGGTGCCATTAAAGAACCAAGCATATCCTGCTGATGCACCGCATCGAGTCAGTACTTGAGCCGATGCAGATGTTGCTGTACCGTTTGCGAATATGAACATAGCGATGAACGTAAATGCAACTTTCACGCAAATGGCGATTTTCATCTCGTGTTGAGTTCTAATCAGCAGCGCGAGCAAAATCATTTTACATCGCATTATGTGTCTCCGTCTTTTGTGGCTCACTAGATCACGGATCTATCCCACAAGTATAGGACCAAAACCACAAGCAATGCAGCTTGACCAAACATCACTAACCAAAACGACTTATTCGAAATATGCTCTTTGTTGTTACGATTATACATCATTATTTGTATCGACCCGATGAAAACAGCCCACAAGGAGTATGCCGAGAGAGCTGTTATAAGGATCTGCCACCTCTCGTTTCTCAAATCAACCTGAAAAAGCAAAAGCAAGCTCAATATCAAAATTCCCGTGATCCCGGGATAGAGCGGTGTCGGGTTTTTAGATAGCGCGTCAAGGTCCATAGCTGACGGTATGCCACTTTTATCCAGTTAGACTGCCAGACTGATTTCGGAATACTCCAAATTTCCTTAAGCTCTCCTAGCGGCAAAGCCGCGGAGCGCAACTTATTTAAAGTATTTCTGGGGCAAAATCGGCCTACACCATGACCCTACCATCGTCAACGGCCGCACCTCAAGACTGCACGCACCCTCTCAGATCATGGATGGTTGTTCAAGGGCTTTCTCAGCCTAAGCGAACCTCGCTTGTATCGGTCTGTATGGCCCATGCCTGAGCCAGTGTGAGCCGGCCCGGGTTTTCTGCGGTCTTGTGAGGCTACAAATGACACGAGCCGCGACTGTGAAGAGTGCCAAGCCCCTGATTTTTAGGCGTCCCCGGCAGGACTCGAACCTGCGACCTACAGATTAGGAATCTGTTGCTCTATCCGACTGAGCTACGGGGACGTGCCGGTCGGGTCGGACCGACCTTCATACCGACCTTCATATAGCAGAGATGCCGGCGCTTCGCCAGATCGGCGCGGCGGGCACGGGCGTCCCGGCCTCGCCCTGCGGCGAAAGCGGCGGCGGGTCGGCGGCGGATTGCACGGGTGCGGCGGGGACCGGATACTCCGGACGCGGCGTGCTAGGTGCGCCGCGTCCGCAGGCAGGCCGCAGCGGGGGCGCGCTGTCGGCGCATGCCCTTGCCCGGCAGCAGGCCGGCTCGCGACACCACACCGCACGACACCGCGGCGGGGCCCGGAGCGCATCGTGAACAGTGCCGACGCGATCTTGACGCTCCGCCGCCGGCTCTGCCGGCTTTCCGCAGGACCGTACCGGCCCGCCGCGCCGGCGCACCCGCCCGGCGCCGCGCCGCCCGGCTGCGGCCGGCCCGCGCGGCGTCCGCGGGTGCTCGCGGCGCTGGCCGGGCTGGCGGTTGCGCTCGCGGCCGCGCTGCTGCCTCTCCCGGTGCAGGCGCTGGACTGCCCGCCGGGCTGGCGCGTGCGGGGGATCAACTGCTGCCGGGTCGCCGCGGGGCGGGTGCACTGCGCGCGCAACCCGTTCCTGCCGAACAGCATGGCGCCGCTGATGGCCAACCCGCGGTTCATCGCCCCGCCGGCGCGCGTGGACGACAGCGACATTACAGAGGCGGCGCTGGCCCAGCCCGCATTCCGTCCCCGCCCGCTGACCGGGGACCGGCGGGTGCTGGCCGCCGCCGACGACGTGTGCACGGCCGACGCCTGCCGGTTCGACACCATGCGCGCCCTCGCCGCCGAACGCCGCGGCGGGCCGGGCTGCATCGCCGCGCTGCGGGCGCACGCGTGCCGGCATTCCATGTGGCGCGACCTGGGCCTGGAGCAGCGCTTCGCGCGCATCCTGGTGCTCGGCCGGCCGTTCGCGGAGGCGCACGACGTGGACGTGCGCGCCCTGCCGTGCATCGCCGCGATCGAGACCGGCTATCTGGAGCCGCTGACGGTGAGCGAGCTGAACTGCACCGCGGAGACCTCCGACCAGGGCCTGCCGCAGATCATCCGGCCGACCTTCCGATGGCTGGTCGGCGGCCTGGATTTCCGCAGCACCGTGGTCGACTACGGCGCCGATCCGGCGGCGCGCGCCGATGCGCTGTTCCCCGAGATCGCGCAGAGCGTGCGCCACCAGCTCGAGCTGATGGTCGCGGTGCTTGCCCACAGCGGGCTCAACGCGGAGCGGACCAACTACCTGAACGCGTTCATCAACTACAACGGCTCCAGCCGCAGCATCAATTACGGGCACCGGGTGCAGGCCTGCTTCGACTGCCTGCGCGACCGGATCGATCCCGACACGTTCGCGCAGCGCGGCGATCCGATGCGCTGCCTGGGCGTGGCGCTGGGCGGCGACATGCGCACCGCGTTCGACCGCTACCGCGCACTGTGCGCAGAGGCCGGCGCGCCGCTCACGCCCACGGCCGCGACACCAGGTCCGTGAACGCGTGATCGCCGCGCCAGTCGGCGCGCACCCGCATGATCGTATCGGGATCGAGATAATCGGCGACGCGCCCCCGCACGTGGGCGACCAGCTCCGGCCGGCTGAGCTCCGCCGACCAGTCCTCGGCCGAAATCGTGTCCCCGGTGCGCGCACGGGCGGCGGCACGCGACTGCACCCGCCACTTGGCGCACCAGGTCACCGACCACAGCCACATGATCCGCCGCAGCGGCAGCAGCCACGGCCGCGCCGCCTCCGCCACCGCCGGCGGCAAAGCGGCGCGCCAAGCGTCGTGGAAGGCGGCCGTCTGTTCGGGCGTCAGCTCGGCGTACACCGCGACGTCCCAGGTGGTCGAGGTGTACAGCGTGGCGTGGGCCAGATCGTAGCCGGGCGCGCCGTAGCGGGCCTTCTCCAGGTCGACCAGAACCGCCCGGCCGTCCGGCTCGATCAGGAAATTGCCGGGGTGGGCGTCGAACGAGATCAGCGCGGTCGGCACCGGCCCCGCCTCCGGCGCCGCGGCGGCGAAGGCCTCGGCCCGGGCCAGCTCCTCGCGGATCTGCGCCAGCGCCTCGGCATCCAGGCCGGCCGCGTCCAGGTGCACGGCCTGCCGGCGCACCTCGTCCAGGGTCCCGGCCACCGGATCGGCCTGGTCCTTGAGCGGCGGCCGGTCCGCCGCCGGCGGCAGCGGCAGCGCGTGGATCGCCGCCAGCGCCCGCGCCAGCGCCGGCAGGTCGTCGGGCAGCACCGGCGGCCGGCCCGCGATCTCGTCCACGACCAGAGCGCCCAGCGGCAGGTCCGCCGACGGTTCCAGCACCCCGTGCAGCCGCGGCGCATGCCCGCTGGCGCTGGCCCGCGCGAAGCAGGCCGCCTGATAGTCCAGGTTCCGCGCCGCATCCAGCGCCAGCTGGCTCTGCTTCGGCACCCGCAGCAGGAGCCCGGTCCCGCGGATCCGCACATGGTCGTGCGCCAGCCCGGTGGTCGGCAGCGGCTCCAGGGCCTCCGGGTCCGGACCGGCGAAGCGGGGGGAGTGGCGCAGGGCGGTGCGGAGGCGGGTCAGGGTGTCGTCGCTGATCATCCTTTGCCTTGTGGTGGCGGCCGGGACGGGCGGCAAGAATGTCCCTGCAAGCCACGCCGGTAGGCGTCGCTGTCGTCCACATCCTCCAATGTTTCCAGGAGCAGGGTGGGCCGGCCGCGGGCGTTGGCCAGGGTGTCGGCCAGGGCGTGGCAGGTGGACCAGCGCACGTCGTCGAACAGGCCGCGGGGCGGGGCGGGGCGGCGGCGGGCGCCGACCAGCCAGTAGCCGCCATCGGCCGCCGGGCCGAACGCCAGCGGCGCCCATCCCAGCGCCCGGAACGCCGCGGCGATGTGGTGCGGGCGCACGTCGGGGATGTCGCTGCCGACGATCACCACCGGCCCCGGCGGCAGGCCCGCCGGCGCGGGGGCGAAGCACCGGCCCATCCGCTCGCCAAGGCCGCCGGGGCCCTGGGGCCTGACGCCGAGACACCGTCCCCCGCCCCCGCTTGCGGGGGAGGGGCGGGACGGGGGGATCTCCGTTGCGCACGGCGTTTCGTGCGGCGTCAGGAAAGACCGTGCCAGCGGCAGCACCCCCTCCCAAGCCCTCCCCCGCCGCGGCGGAGGAGGGGGCTTCAGAGTGGGGGATGGAGCGTGCGGAAAACGAAACAGAACGCCCGCGCGCAGCGATCGCAGCCAGCCGGCGTCGCGCGCCGCCGCCGCGTCCGGCGTCACCGCCAGCCAGGTGGTCCAGCGCGGATCGCGGCCCAGGCGGCGCAGCGTCGCCGCCAGCGTCGCACGGTAGAAGCGCAGCGCCGCCACCGCGCCGATGTCCGCCGCCAGCCGGCGCTTGACGGTGCCGAGCCGCGGCGCCTTGGCGAGCACCACCAGATGCCGGCCCGGCCGCCGGGTCATCCGTACAGCCGCGCGATCAGCCGCGGCGGCAGGCCGAGCAGGTACAGCGTCAGGCAGGTCAGGTTGCGGATCGAGCGCATCCGATAGCCTTCGCGGCGATATCGTGCCGCCGAAGTGGTCGCCGCCACCGGCAGCGCCGCAAGCCGCCGCCGGCCGATCCGCCGCACCAAATCGACGTCCTCCATCAGCGGCAGCGGCCGGAACCCGCCGAGCCGGTCGTAGTCCGCCCGCGCGATCAGCAGCCCCTGGTCGCCGTACGGCAGACCGAAGGTGCGGCAGCGCCAGGCGACCCTGCGCTCCAGCCGCCGCGCCGCCGGCGCCGGGTCGTCCAGCCCGAACCGGAAGTACGCGGCCCGCCCGGCGGGTGCGGTTTGCGCGAACGCCGTCACCGCCGCGGCCCAGCCGGGTGCGGGCACCGTATCGGCGTGCAGGAACAGCAGCCAGTCGCCGCGCACCGCCGCCGCCCCGGCGGCGAGCTGCGGCCCGCGCCCGCGCGGCGCCCGCACCACCCGCGCTCCGCACGCCGCGGCGACGGCCACCGTTGCGTCGCTCGAGCCGCCGTCGGCAACAACGACATCGAGATCCAGGCCCGCGCTCTCCGCCAGGACCTGGTCGAGCACGGCGCCCAGCGTAGCCGCCGCGTTCAGCGTCGGGATCACCACCGCCAGCCGGAGCACAGGTCCGGGATCGAGTGCGACCGCCCGCTCCCCGGCCGGACCGGCCCGATCCTCTGCGAACGCCACCGCCGTCATGCCCCGACCCAGGCGATGCGCAGCACGTTGGTATTGCCGGGCGTGTTGAACGGCACGCCGGCGACCACCACCAGCCGCTGGCCCTCGCGCACCAGGCCCTCGGCCAGGGCCAGCGAGCAGGCATTCTCGACCATCTCGGAAAAGCTGGTCACCTGCCGGGTGCAGATGGGATGCACGCCCCAGCACAGCGCCATGCGCCGCGCCGTCGCCTGGTGCGCGGTCAGGCTCAGGATCGGCACCTCCGGCCGTTCGCGCGCCGCGCGCAGGGTGGTCGACCCCGATGAGGTGTAGGTGACGATGGCCGCCGCGCCGATCGTCCGCGCCACCTGGCGGGCGGCGGCGGTGATGGCGTCGGCGGCGGTGCTCTCCGGCTCGTGGTGCACCGCGTCGATGATCGGGCGGTACAGCGTGTCGCGCTCCACGCGCCGGGCGATGCGGTCCATCATCGCCACCGCCTCGACCGGGTACTGCCCGACCGCGGTCTCCGCCGACAGCATCACCGCGTCGGCGCCGTCGAACACGGCGGTGGCGACGTCGGAGGCCTCCGCGCGGGTCGGCGTCGGCGCGCCGATCATGCTCTCCAGCATCTGGGTGGCGACGATCACCGGCTTGCCGGCGCGGCGGCAGTGCCGGACGATGCGCTTCTGCAGGGTCGGCACGTCCTCCGCCGGCATCTCCACGCCCAGGTCGCCGCGCGCCACCATCATCGCGTCGGTCAGGTCGATCAGCTCGTCCAGGTAGTTGATCGCCAGCGGCTTTTCCATCTTGACCACGATCTGGGCGCGGCCGGCGATCAGGCGCCGCGCCTCGGCCACGTCCTCCGGCCGCTGCACGAACGACAGGGCGATCCAGTCGACGCCGTGGTCCAGGGCGTAGCGCAGGTCGTCGCGGTCCTTGGCCGTCAGCGGCGACAGCGGCAGCTCGGCGTCCGGCACGCTCAGGCCCTTGCGGTCGGACAGGCGGGTGCCGGCCTCGACCAGCACGTCGGCGTGGTCCCGCCCGCACGCCTCGACGCGCAGGCGCACGTTGCCGTCGTCCAGCAGCAGGGCGTGGCCCGGCGCCATCGCCGCGAACACCTCCGGGTGCGGCACCGGGACCCGCTCCGCCGTGCCGCCGTCGGCGCCCAGCTCCAGCCGCAGACGCTGGCCCGGCGTCAGGTGCACCGGCCCTTCGTTGAACCGGCCGATGCGCAGCTTCGGCCCCTGCAGGTCGGCGATCACGGCGATCGGATGGGCGTACTCGCGCTCCACCGCGCGGATCGCTTCGACGCGTGCGGCGTGCTCGGCCTGGGCGCCGTGGCTGAAGTTCAGCCGGAACACGTCCACGCCGGCCACGAACAGCCGGCGGATGGTGTCCACCGACGACGTGGTCGGCCCGAGCGTGGCCACGACCTTGATCTGCCGGGTGCGCTTGTGGGGGGGACGCATGTCCATGGGCGGATACCGCTGGCGGCGGGAATTTCGGCGGCGCTGGCGCGACGACGGAAAAAGAGCATAGCCGCCGCGGCGGCGCCAAGCGAAGGTTTCGCGGCGGGGCGTTGGCACCACCCGATGGCCGGGTGTAAACGGGACGGGCCGCGCCCCGGTTCAAAGAGGCTGCCCGATCTCATGGAGCCTGTCACCACCGCGCTCGCCGCCGCCGCGCTGGCCGGCTGGCTGTCCCTGCTGGCCGGGCGCCAAGGGTTCTGGCGGGCCGACCAGCGCCTGGGCCGGCCGCCCGAGCCGGCGGACTGGCCGGCGGTCGCGGCGGTGGTGCCGGCGCGCGACGAAGCGGCGGTGATCGCGGAGTCCCTGACCTCGCTGCTGGCCCAGGACTATTCCGGCCGGTTCGCCATCATCCTGGTCGACGACCACAGCGGCGACCGCACCGGCGCCATCGCCGCCGGGCTGGCCGCCGGCGAGCCGCCGGGCCGGCTGACGGTGGTGCCCGGTGCGGACCTGCCGGCGGGCTGGGCCGGCAAGGTGTGGGCGCAGGCGCAGGGCATCGACGCGGCACGAACGGCGCTGCCGGAGGCGCGCTATCTGCTGCTGACCGACGCCGACATCGCCCACGACCCCGGGACGCTGCGCCGCCTCGTCGCCAAGGCCGAGGCGGAGGGCCGCGATCTGGTCTCGCTGATGGCGCTGCTGTCCTGCCGCGGGTCGTGGGAGCGGCTGCTGATCCCGGCCTTCGTGTTCTTTTTCCAGAAGCTCTATCCGTTTCGGGCGGTCAACGACCCGAGGCGGCGCACCGCCGGGGCGGCCGGTGGCTGCATGCTGGTGCGGGCGGCGGCGCTCGACCGCATCGGCGGCATCGGCGCGATCCGCGGCGCGCTGATCGACGACTGCGCCCTGGCCGCGGCGGTGCAGGGGCAGGGCGGCCGGCTGTGGCTGGGCCTGACCACGGCGGTGCGCAGCATCCGGCCCTATGACGGGCTGGGCGGCATCTGGCGGATGGTGGCGCGCAGCGCCTACACCCAGCTCCGCCACTCGCCGTGGCGGCTGGCCGGGACGGTGCCGGCCATGACCCTGGTCTACCTGGTGCCGCCGGCGCTGGCGCTCGGCTGGCCGCTGCACGGCGATCCGGTCGCGGCGGCGCTGGCGCTGGCGGCGTGGCTGGCCATGGCGGTGGCGTACCGGCCGACTTTGCGACTGTACGACGAACCCGCGCCGGCCGCGCTGTTGTTGCCGGCGGCGGCGCTGCTCTACACTGCGATGACCGTGGACTCGGCGGTGCGGCACTGGCGCGGCGTCGGCGGGCGCTGGAAGGGCCGCGTGCAGGCCCCGGCATCGGAGGCGCAATGACGGACCCGGTCGAGACCCCCTCGGGCAAGGGTGCCGGCGACGAGAACTTCCCCGTGGGCTCGTGGCTGCTGCCGGCGGCGCTCCGGCCGCACGTGGCGACGTTCTATGCCTTCGCCCGCGCCATCGACGACATTGCCGACAACCCGGACCTGGCGCCCGACGACAAGATCCGCCGCCTGGACGGGTTCGACGCCGCGCTGACCGGGGCGGCGGGGGGCGACGACCCGGCTTTTGCAAAGGCGCACCGTCTGCGCGACAGCCTGCGCGCCACCGGAGTCACCGGTCAGCATGGCCGCGACCTGATCGCCGCGTTCAAGCAGGACGCGGTCAAGCTGCGCTACGCCGACTGGGCCGACCTGATGGGCTATTGCCGGCTGTCGGCAGCGCCGGTGGGGCGCTACCTGCTCGACCTGCACGGCCAGCCGGCGGCGGACTACGGGCCGTCGGACGCGCTGTGCAACGCGCTGCAGGTGCTCAACCACCTGCAGGACTGCCGCGAGGACTACCGCCGGCTCGACCGCGTCTACCTGCCGTCGGACTGGCTGGACGAATACGGTGTGGACATTCCGGACCTGGACGAGTCCGAGGCCGGCATCGGCCTGCGCCTGGCGCTGGACCGCTGCCTGGACGGCTGCGACGCGCTGCTGGCCGAGGCGCGGGGCCTGCCCGGGCGGCTGAAGAGCCGGCGGCTGGCCATGGAGTCGGCCGTGATCGTGCGCCTGGCCCGTCGCCTGACCGTCCTGCTGCGCCGCGGCGACCCGCTGGCCGAGCGCGTCGCCCTGACCCGCGCCGACTTCGCCCGCTGCGGCGTGGCCGGAGCCGCCGCCGGCCTGCTGGCCCGGCCGGGCCTCAGCCGGACGGCCGAGGCACGCCGGGGTCCGGTGGACCGGGCGGTGTGAACGGGCTTGACACGATCTTTCGTCGTGGCCATTTTTGAATGACACGATGTGCTTATCGTGCCGGAAGCGGGTCTGGCTATAACGTGACCATTCGGGAAAGGAATGCTGGTCATGATGTACAGCAAGGACATCCTGAGTCGACGTTAGGGCTGTGCGGCTGGCGCCGGTCCGGGTCCATCATTTTTCGCATTGCCGGCCTGACGTCTATTACGCTGGTCGAGCCTTTCCGAGAGATTTACAAAATTTTTGAGATAAGTGTGGGTTGTTTCCGGGGCCTCCGCTTGCCGAGCGGCGATATGGCACCGAAAAGCATCTGCCGCCTTTATCAGGGCGACCTCATAAAGTTCGAACACATCGTCCTCGTCGACATACCCTTTGGCAACGAGGACGGCCACCGTTTAAAAAAAGCCGCACACCTTCATGATTGTCAGGTAACGCGGCTGGTCGTGTTCCTTGATGGCGAACAGCGCTGCCGACATTGAGCGGCCAAGTGCGGCTCGTCGCTCATCGGGCGTGCAGTCCCGATAAACAAGGTCAACTTCTTTTTCATTCTGATGCAGAAGTACAAAAAACTGTCGTCGCGTTTCAGTGAACTCCGCGCTTTCGAACATTTGATCAAGCATGAATAGGAAGCGCGCTTTTTCGATCCGAACCGTCGTCTCCTGGCTTTCTGCGAGCGCTGTAAGCTGGTCCTTCGCAGTCCGGTTCGATCGAAGGAGTGCGTGGACCTGAATGAATCCGTATATGGCGGCGGCCACAGCGGTGAACGCCACAACGGCGCTCGCCGCCATCGTCACGATGTCGGTCCATTTCGGCACCGCAGCTTCGGCTATTGCGCGCGCGACAAGGTCGGCCGAACTTTCCATCGCGGTGTCAAGTTCTGGAGGTATGCAAGATTGATCCGTAAACAGGATAACGCTATTCAAATTCCTAGGAGGGATCAACCCATAAGAGCAGCCGATAATGCGATAAACAAGAGCCCCGCCGTTGCGCCTGGTGAGGCTTCATGCGTGCAGGCGCGGCTCTGAGGCCGCAAGCGGACGCATCCATGTCGTCCTCCAAAGTGCCGGAATCCGTGCGCTGCCATGCAACCGCGTCCCTTTCTTCGCACGTTGGCAATCCTGCCAAGCTTGCCGCTTGGCTCCCGAGCGCTGCTTCCCCCGCCCGAACCCCTCTTGCCCCGTCGGCCCGCGCGGATTAAGGGAAAGGGGCCGGCGCGCAGGCGCGAGGGGCGGGCCCGGGGGCCGCGGCCGGCGGTGAGGGGACGCGAAGGCGAGATGACGGCGGAGGCCGCAGGCGCAGGCACGCTGGAGGCCGCGCGGGCGCATGTCCGGCGCGTGGTGACCGCGTCGAAGACCTCGTTCCTGATGGGCATGCGCATCCTGCCGAAGGACCGGCGCGAGGCCATGTTCGCCGTCTACGCCTTCTGCCGCGAGGTCGACGACATTGCCGACGAGGGCGGTTCGCCGGCGCAAAAGCATGCCGCGCTGGCGGACTGGCGCCATGAGATCGATCGCCTGTACGCTGGCCGGCCGACGCGGCCCACCGCGATGGCGCTGGCCGGCCCGGTGGCGCGCTTCGACCTGCCGCGCGAGGAGTTCCTGGCCCTGCTCGACGGCATGGAGACGGATGCGCAGGGGGCCGTGCGCCTGCCCGACACCGCCGCGCTCAGCCTGTACTGCCGGCGCGTCGCCGGGGCCGTCGGCATGCTGTCGATCCGGGTGTTCGGCGCGATGGAGCCTGCGGCGCGCGACTTCGCGGTGGCGCTGGGCGAGGCGCTGCAGCTGACCAACATCCTGCGGGACCTGGGCGAGGACGCCGCGCGCGACCGGCTGTACCTGCCCGCCGACCTGCTCGCCCGCCACGGCATCGCGGACGCCGGCCCGGCGGCGGTGCTGGAGCATCCCGCCCTGCCGCGGGCCTGCGCCGAGATCGCGGCCCTGGCGCGCCGGCGCTTCGACGAGGCCGATGCCGCGCTGGCCCGGTGCGACCGGCGCCGGCTGCGCCCGGCGCTGCTGATGCGCGGCGTGTACTTCCGCTACCTGGACCTGCTGACGCGCCGTGGCTGGGGGTGTGCGGCGGAGCCGGTGCACCTGTCCGGGCGGGCCAAGGTCTGGGCCGCACTCCGCTTCGGCCTGTGGCATCCGAGCCTGCGGCCGACCGCATGACCACGGTGCACGTCGTCGGCGCCGGGCTGGCCGGGCTGGCCGCGGCAGTCCGGCTCGTCACCGGGGACGCGCGCGGCGGCCGGACGGTGGCGGTGCACGAGGCGGCGCCGCGCGCCGGCGGGCGCTGCCGGTCGTACGATGACCCGCAGCTCGACCGGACCCTCGACAACGGCAACCATCTGCTGCTCAGCGGCAACACCGCCGTGCTGAACTACCTGCGCGCGATCGGCGCGGACGACGCCTTCACCGGCCCGGCCGAAGCCGCGTTTCCGTTCGTCGACCTGGAGACCGGCCGGCGCTGGACCGTGCGGCCCAACCGGGGCCCGCTGCCGTGGTGGATCCTGGCGCGCGGCCGGCGCATTCCGGGCACGCGGGCGCGGGACTATCTGGGCGGCCTGAGGCTGGCGACCGCACCCGGAAACGCGACGGTGGCCGACGTGTTCGGCGACGATCCGCTGTTCCGCCGGTTCTGGGAGCCGCTGACCCTGGCGGTGCTGAACATCTCAGCGGCGCGGGGGGCGGCACGGCTGCTGCGGCCGGTGCTGCTGCGCACCTTCGCCCGCGGCGGGGCGCATTGCCGGCCGCTGATCGCACGGGCGGGCCTGGGGCCGGCGCTGGTCGACCCGGCGCTGGCGATGCTGGACCGGGCCGGGGTGGCGGTGGGGTTCAACCGGCGCCTGCGCGGGCTCGAGTCGGCGGACGGCCGCGCCACGGCGCTTGATTTCGGAGGCGAAAGGATTGCGCTCGGGCCGGGCGATGCGGTGGTGCTGGCGGTGGCGCCGTCGGCCGCGGCGGCACTGCTGCCCGGACTGGTCGTGCCCGCCGAGGGGGAGGTGATCGTCAACGCCCACTTCCGGGTGGACCGCCCGCCGGTGCCGCCGGAGGGCGTTCCGTTCATCGGCATCCTGGGCGGCACCGCGCACTGGGCGTTCGTGCGCGGCGACGTGGTCAGCGTGACCGTCAGCGGCGCGGAGGCCGAGGCGGCGCTGCCGGCCGAGGTGCTTGGGCCCCGGCTGTGGTCGGACGTGGCCCGCGCCCTGGACCTGGCCGAGGCGCCGGTGCCGCCGCTGCGCCTGATCAAGGAGCGCCGCGCCACCTTCACGCAGACGCCGGACAACCTGGACCGACGACCCGGCCCGCGCACGGCCCTGGCGAACGTGGTTCTGGCCGGCGACTGGACCGCCACCGGCCTGCCCGCCACGATCGAGGGCGCGGTCCGCTCCGGCAACACGGCGGCGCGTCTGGTCGAGCAGTCGGGTTGATGCCGCACCGGTGAGCCTCCCGACCAGTTCCGTCGATCGCCTGACCATCACACTGAACTCGGAGCTGGCCCTTGCCCTCGGGGGAGCAGTCGAATCCGGTGCATACGCATTGAGCGGCGAGATCGTCCGCGAGGCGCTGCGCGACTGGCGGCATATACGTGCAGTGCACGACCGTGTACAGGACCGACGTGCAGGCCGGGATCGAGGTGGTCGAGGCGGGTCGGGTGCGGGACTTCGACGCCGACCGGATCATCGAGAAGGGGAGACGGAAACAATCCGCCCGCTGATCCTCCGCATAACCGACAGGCTGAAGACCATCGTGCCGGCAACAAGAAAAAGTCTCTTCATTTCGAGTCCGCAACGGCGCGTCTCGGCGCCGCCGAGTTCATCCCCGCCCTCTGCTCCGGCATCCGCCGCAGCCTCTGTGCAACACCGTGTCGGCAAATAGGCAACATGTGAGGCAAATCGGCTGCGCTGCGGTGCGCGCATTCTTGCGCAAATGCGAAAGAGTGGGCTAGGTTCCGCGACTCGTACGGGGAGAAAGACAATCGATCGGTCCGGCCCGGCACTTGCGGGCCGTGCGGCACCCCTGAAGGGGGCGGGTGCCGGCATGGGGGCCGACCCGGTGTCGACGCCGCCGTCGCGGGAGACCGTGGAGGATTGCCGGCCCGAGCACCCGGACAGGAGCCCGGGACCGGGACGGGCAGATGGCGCCGGCCGCTCGAAGGGCGGGTTCGAGCGGGCATCCGGGTGCCGGCACGCTGCTGCCGGCAGCGCCGACTCGCGGGATCCTGACGCCGGCCGGCGGCAACTCCTCGACGCTTCTGGGGACTACGACGAAGCAAACAGGCACCGGAGCGCGGACCGGACCATGGATATTACATCGGGAACCCTCGATCTGCGCGACCGGCTCGATCGCGTGATCGCCGAGGCACGTGCCGCCCTGGCCGACCTGCAGCGTGACGACGGCCATTGGGTCTTCGAACTCGAGGCCGACACCACCATCCCGTCCGAATACGTCATGCTGCGGCACTTCCTGGGAGATCCCGACCCGGCGCTCGAGGCCCGCATCGCGCCCTACCTGCGCGCCCGCCAGAGCGCGCGGCACGACGGCTGGCCGCTGTTCCACGAGGGCGATTTCGACCTGAGCGCCAGCGTCAAGGCCTACTACGCGCTCAAGCTGATCGGCGACGACGACGCGGCACCGCACATGCGCCGCGCCCGCGACGCCATCCTCGCGCACGGCGGGGCGGCCCGGGCCAACGTATTTACGCGGTTCGCGCTGGCGCTGTTCGGGCAGGTGCCGTGGCGGGCGGTGCCGGTGATGCCGGTCGAGATCATGCACCTGCCGCGCTGGTTCCCGTTCCACCTGACGAAGGTGTCGTACTGGTCGCGCACCGTCATCGTGCCGCTGCTGGTCCTGACGGCGCTCAAGCCCCTGGCGCGCAACCCGCGCGACGTGCACATCCGCGAGCTGTTCGTGACTCCGCCGGAGCAGGAGCCGGACTACAACCACAACCCGACCGGCGCGTGGCTCGGCAACGTGTTCCTGCTGATCGACCGGGTGCTGCGCACGGTCGAGCCGCATTTCCCGCGCGGGCCGCGCCGGCGCGCGATCGACAAGGCGGTCGCCTGGGCGACCGAGCGGCTCAACGGCGAGGACGGCCTGGGCGGCATCTTCCCGGCCATGGCCAACCTGGTCATGACCTATCACGCACTGGGCTACCCGGCCGACCATCCGGATTTCGTCACCGCCCGCGAGGCCGTGGACAAGCTGCTCACCTCGGGGGACGGCGAGGGCTACTGCCAGCCCTGCCTGTCGCCGATCTGGGACACCGCGCTGGCCGCGCACGCCCTGATGGAGGCAGGCGAGCCGGGCGACGGCGCCGTGATCTCCGCCGCCACCGACTGGCTGGCCGACCGCCAGGTGCTGGACGTGGTCGGCGACTGGGCGGAGCGGCGGCCGGGCGTGCGTCCCGGCGGCTGGGCGTTCCAGTACTGGAACGACTACTATCCGGACGTGGACGACACCGCCGCAGTCGTCATGGCCCTGCACCGCGCCGACGGGGAGCGCCATCGCGAGGCGATCGAGCGTGCGGCGGAATGGATCGTCGGCATGCAGAGCCGCAACGGCGGCTGGGGCGCCTTCGACGCCGACAACACCCACCACTACCTGAACCACATCCCGTTCGCCGACCACGGCGCCCTGCTCGACCCGCCGACCGCCGACGTCACGGCGCGTTGCGTCGGCATGCTGGTCCAGCTCGGCTACGAGCACGATCACCCGGTGGTCGCGCGCGCGCTGGACTATCTGAGGCGCGAGCAGGAGCCGGACGGATCCTGGTTCGGGCGCTGGGGCACGAACTATGTCTACGGCACCTGGTCGGTGCTGTGCGCCTTCAACGCCGCGGGCGAGGACATGCAGGCGCCGCACATCCGCCGCGCCGTCGCCTGGCTGGAAGCGCGCCAGCGCTCCGACGGCGGCTGGGGCGAGGACTGCGCCAGCTACTGGCCGGACCGCAAGGACCAGGTCAAGGACAGCACCCCGTCGCAGACCGCCTGGGCCGTGCTCGCCCTGATGGCGACCGGCGAGGCCGACAGCGAGGCCGTCCGCCGCGGCATCGCCTATCTGGAACAGCTCCCGCGTGACGGCGCGCGCTGGCACGAGAACCTGTACACGGCGGTCGGCTTCCCGCGCGTGTTCTATCTCAAGTATCACGGGTACGCGGCGTATTTTCCGCTGTGGGCCCTGGCCCGGTACCGGTCGCTGCTGGACCGGAATGACCGCCGGGTCGACTGGGGGCTTTAGAGCCGCGGCCTGCCGTCCTGCCGCCGTATCCGGGCCCCGGCGCCATCCGGTCGCGTCGCTGCCGCAGCGGTTCGTTTTACGAGCTGGAGCGCAACTTCTCCAAAATCTTGAGCAGCCGGTCCGGGATCGGTTCGTCCAGGACGGGATCGAACAGCTGATGCAGGGCATCGGCGATGTCGTTGCCGTCCGACCCGATATCCGGACTGCCCGGCCGGCTGTCCCGACCCTCCGTGGCCGGTGTGCGCGGGGTGCCGCCGGTGCGGCCGTCCTCATCGTCGGAGTCGAGAGACATCTTGACGACACGTCCGCCGAATATATGGAATGGCAGAGGAACATTTTTTTCGAGGCAGGCGCCGCCCGGCGGATCCGGGGGTGCCCAACCGCGGCACCACGCAGTATACTCCCGCCCGGCAGACGATGGGAGCCATGAAATGGCCGTTGCCCCCGCAGAGATTGTACAGTTCATCCCCTACCTGCGCCGGTACGCCCGCGCGCTGACCGGGTCGCAGGTCAGCGGGGACGAGTACGTCCGCGTCGGCCTGGAACTGATCCTGGAGGAGCCGCAGCGGCTGCAGCCGGACGAGGTCAAGCTGGACCTGTTCAAGGCCTTCCACGACGCATGGCGGGTCCTGCAGCCGGTGGGCGCCGATGCGGAGGCGGCGGACGACGACCGGCGCCCGTGGCCCGACCGGGATCTGGCCAGCCTGCCGCCGATCGAACGCCAGGCCCTCCTGCTCGTCTGCCTCGAGGAGTTCAGTCACGAGCAGGCCGCCACGATCCTGTCGGTCAGCGAGGTCGACGTGCGCGGGCTGGTCGCCCAGGCGCGCGAGGACATCCGGCGCCAGAGCGCGGCGCCGATCCTGGTCATCGAGGACGAACCGATGATCGCCATGGAGTTGACCGACCTGGTCGAGGACATGGGCCACATCGTCTGCGGCCAGGCGGCGACCGAGCACGGCGCCATCGAGCTCGCCAACCGCCTCAAGCCGGCGCTGATCCTGGCCGACATCCGGCTCCGCGACGACGAGAGCGGCATCACTGCCGTGCAGCAAATTCTCAAGAACCTGGACGTGCCGGTGATTTTCGTGACCGGCTATCCGGAGCGGCTGCTGACCGGCGAGACGCCGGAGCCGGCCTACGTGATCCCCAAGCCGTTCGACCCGGACATGCTGCGCGCGGCGATCGGGCAGGCGCTCAGCATCAAGAAACAGAAGGCGGCGGTGCCCTAGCCGGATCCGCCGCCGCCGGCAGCGGCTCGTCCTTCTCCGCCCACGGCATGGTCAGGTCGCAGACCAGACCCTCGGGGCGATAGGTGAATGCGGCGTCCCCACCGAACTCGTGCGCCATGGTGTGGCGGATCAGCCGGGTCCCGAAGCCGGAGCGCTTGGGGACCGTCACCGGCGGACCGCCGGTCTCCCGCCAGCGCACCACCAGCGTAGCGCCGTCGTCCTCCAGCCGCCAGCTCAGCTCGACCCGGCCGCTCGACGCGGACAGGGCGCCGTACTTGGCGGCGTTGGCCGCCAGCTCGTGCAGCACCATGCTCATGGACAGCGCGGCACTCGGCAGCAGCGCCAGGGGCTCGCCCTCAAGGCGTGCGGTGTCGCCGTCGGGGTCGCAGTAGGGGCTGAGCACGGCCACGGCCAGGTCGCGCATCGGCGTGGATTGCCAGTTGCTCTTCGACAGCAGCCCATGGGCGCTGGCCAGCGAGCGCAGCCGCCGCGTGAACGCACCGGAGAAGTCGTCCAGGGAGTCGCTGTAGCGCACCGTCTGCGATGCGATCGACAGCACCACCGTCAGCGTGTTGCGCACGCGGTGGTTCAGCTCGCGCATGGCCAGCCTCAGCTGTTCCTCATGGCGCTTGCGTTCGGTGATGTCCTCGACGACCGCCGCGACGCCCTCGACCTCGCCGCCCGGCATGACGACCGGATAGAAGGCTTCCAGCCAGACGCGCTCGAGGCCCGGCGCCTTGGGCGTCTCGCCGCGAATCTCGATGCCGGTGATCGGCTCGCCGGTCTCGATGACGCGTTCCAGCAGCGGGACGACCTGGCCGGCCACGCCCGGCACCACCTCCGTCAGGGTGTGGCCGACGTGGTCGGCGGCGGGCAGGCCGTTGATCTCCGCCAGCTGCTCGTTGATGCGCACGAACCGCAGGTCGCGGGAGAACATGCCGAGCCCGATCGGGGCGCCGTTGTACAAGGTCTCCAGCTCCATCCGCTGTCGGCGGTTCATCTCGCTGATTTCGCGCAGGGACTCCTCGATCGCGCGGCGGCTCTCCAGGTGGTCCGTCAGGCGCCGGTTGGTGGCCATGACCTCGCCGGCGCGCATCTCGACCTCCTCCTCCAGTGCCGCCTTGCGCTCGGTGAGCGCCCGTTCGGAACGGCGCCACGCCTCGGCCACCGCCCCCAGCATCAGGCCGGCGATCGACATGGACACGACGAACAGCTGGGTCTCGAGAATCCCGTGCCCGGCGCCGGCCACCGGCAGGACCACGATGGTCACCGCGGCCAGCATCGGGACGGCCACGGCGGCCGCGTACCGGCCGTGCTGGTAGGCGACCCACAGCACGGGGATCGCGAACATGAACAGCCACAACCGCCCGGTCATGAGCAGGCCGAGCCAGCCGCCGAACCCGCCCACGGCGACGATCGCACCGTCGGCCAGGGCACTCTTCCAGCGCAGGCGCCGCCGGGGCGGCTGCGGGCCGGGCCGTGCGGGCAAGCGCTCGCCCTCCGCCCAGGCGGCGACGGACCGGCCCAGGAGGACCAGCAGCGGCGTCAGCACGACGATCCCGGTCACGTCGCCGATCCACCACTGCGCCGCGGCCCAGTCGTACCGGACCCACGGCAGACCGTCCCGCACCACGACCAGGGCGGTGCCGGCCAGGGCCACGGCGCCGGCCGCCACGGCCGCGGTCGCCGTCAGCAGCAGGATGTCGGTGCCGCGCCGCAGGGCCCGGTCGAACGGCAGGATGCGGCCCAGCACCCAGGCGCCCAAGCCGTAGCCGCCGGCGATCAGCACGGGCAAGACGATCCAGAGGGCGGGCAGGTGCGGCATGGCGAACAGCCAGACCGCCACCTCTATGGCCAGCACCGCCGGCAGGTAGCGCAGGCCGCAGACCAGCAGCAGGGCGAACGTGATGCCTGCGGGGAAATACCAGGGGCTGATGTTCGCCGCGACCTCGTACTGCCCCGAGACCCACCACGCAAACGCCCACAGCACCCAATATCCGGCGACGATCGCCGCACGCCGCGCCCATGGAGCCGCACTGGACATGCCGAATATTTGACTCCGCCTTTTGTCCCGTGGTGGCCGGGGCAGCCGGGCCGGCTGCGGCCGGTGCGCCCGTAAGGTCGGTGTTCGGGGATGTGCGGACTGCGTATGCCGCCTGCGCGCGCCCGCCGTCAATGCGCCTCCGCCCAGGTGCCGGCGATGCCGGCGTCGGCGACCAGCGGCACGCTCAGGTGCGCCGCGTCCTCCATGACCTGCTTGGCGAGTGCGGCGGTCCGCTCCGCCTCCGCTTCCGGCGCCTCGAAGACCAGTTCGTCGTGCACCTGGAGCAGAAGATTGGCCGTCAGCCCGGCCCGGTCGAGGGCCGTGGGCAGCCGGACCATGGCGCGCTTGATGATGTCGGCGGCGGTGCCCTGGATCGGCGCGTTGATCGCCTGGCGCTCGGCGAAGCCGCGGCGGGAGGGATTGGGGTCCTTGATGCCGGGGATGTGCACCTTGCGCCCGAACTGGGTGACGACGAAGCCGTGCTCGCGGCAGAACCGCTTGGTCTCGTCCATCCAGGTCGCCAGCTCCGGAAACCGGTCCAGGTAGGCCCTGATGAAGTCCGCGGCGTCGCGCTGCGGAATGCCGAGCTGGTTGGCCAGCCCGAAGGCCGAAATGCCGTAGATGATGCCGAAATTGATCGTCTTGGCGCGTCGGCGGATGTCGGGAGTCATCTCGCCCAGCGGCACGCCGAACACCTGCGCGGCGGTGGCGGCGTGGATGTCCTGCCCCTCGCGGAAGGCCCGGCGCAGCGCCTCGATCCCGGCCATGTCGGCGACCAGGCGCAGCTCGATCTGCGAGTAGTCCACCGAGACCAGCCGGTGCCCCGCCTCGGCGATGAAGGCGTAGCGCAGCTTGCGGCCTTCGTCGGTGCGGATCGGGATGTTCTGCAGGTTGGGTTCGTTGGACGACAGGCGGCCGGTGTTGGTCGCGGCCAGGCTGAACGAGGTGTGGACGCGGCCGGTGCGCGGGTTGATCTGCCCGATCAGGGCATCGGTATAGGTGCCCTTGAGCTTGGACAGCTGCCGCCAGTCGAGCACGCGGGCGGCGATCTCGTGGCCCTGGGCGGCGAGCGGCTCAAGCACCTCCGAGCCGGTGGCGAAGGCGCCGGTCTTGCTCTTGCGGGCGCTGTTCAGGCCCATCTCCTTGAACAGCACCTCGCCGAGCTGCTTGGGCGAGCCGACGTTGAACGGGTGGCCGGCCAGGCGGTGGATGTCGCGCTCGATCTCCGTCAGCCGGCCGGCGAACTCGCTCGACAGGTCCTCCAGCACGGCGCGGTCGACCTTGATGCCGATGCGCTCCATCTCGCCGATCACCGCCGGCAGCGGCCGTTCGATGGTCTCGTAGACGGTGAGCATGCGCTCCTTCAGCAGGCGCGCGCGCAGCACCGCCTGCAGGCGCAGGGCGATGTCGGCGTCCTCGGCGGCATAGTCGCAGGCCTTGTCCAGCGGCACGCGGTCGAAGGTCACCTGGTTGCGGCCGGCGCCGGCCACCTCCCCATAGCGGATCGTGCGATGCGCCAGATGGCGGTCGGCCAGGTCGTCCAGGCCGTGGCCGTGCAGCCCGCCCTCCAGCACGTACGACATCAGCATGGTGTCGTCGATCGGGTAGAGCCGGATGCCGTGGCGGGCCAGCACCTGGTAGTCGTACTTGACGTTCTGCCCGACCTTGAGGACCGACGGGTCCTCCAGCACCGGCTTGAGCAGGGCCAGCGCGCGCTCCAGCGGGATCTGCGGCGGCACCTCGCCGGTGTCGTTGCCCTCGTCGCCCAGCGCCAGCGAGCCCTGCGCCGCGCCGGCGGTGTGGCCGACCGGGATGTAGCAGGCCTCGCCCGGCGCCGTCGCCAGCGAGATGCCGACCAGCCGCGCCGCCGCCGCGTTCAGGGAATCCGTCTCGGTGTCCACCCCGACGATGCCGGCGGCGATCGCGCGGTCGATGCAGGCGGCCAGCGCGGCCTCGGTCTGGACCAGCTCGTAGCGCACCTCGACCGGCCGCGGCGCCTCCGGCACGGCGGCGGGCACCGGGCCGGGGCCGGCGGCCGCCCTGCCGAACCGTTCCTCGGCGCGCGCCACGATGGTGCGGAAGCCCTGGGCGCGCAGGAACGCGATCAGCCGGCCGGGATCGGGCGGGTTCAGGGTCAACTGGTCCAGGGTCAGCGGCAGCGGCGCATTCTCGTCGAGCAGCACCAGCCGGCGCGACAGGCGGGCGTCCTCGGCGTGGTCGATCACCGACTGACGGCGCTTCGGCTGCTTGATCTCCTCCGCCCGGGCCAGCAGTGTCTCCAGGTCGCCGAACTGGTTGATCAGCTGGGCGGCGGTCTTGACGCCGATGCCGGGCACGCCGGGCACGTTGTCGATGCTGTCGCCGGCCAGCGCCTGGACGTCGGCCAGCCGGTCCGGCGGCACGCCGAACTTGGCCTCCACCTCGGCGACGTCGATCGCGGCGTTCTTGATCGGGTCCAGCATGGTGACGCCGTTGCCGACCAGCTGCATCAGGTCCTTGTCGGACGACACGATCACGACGCGGCTGCCCTCGGCCCTGGCGATGCGGCAGTAGGCGGCGATCAGGTCGTCGGCCTCGAAGCCCTCGACCTCCATCATCGGCACGTTGAACGCGTCGACCGCCTCGCGGATCAGCGGGAACTGCGGCGCCAGCTCCTCGGGCGGCTCGACGCGATTGGCCTTGTACGCCTCGTACAGGTCGTTGCGAAAGTTCTTGCGGGCGGCGTCGAAGACCACGGCGATGTGATCGGCCTGCACCTCCGCCATCAGCTTCATCAGCATGTTGCAGAAGCCGTAGACGGCGTTGATCGGCGTCTTGTCCGACGGCCGGTTCATCATCGGCAGCGCATGGAAAGCGCGGAAGATGAACCCGGAGCCGTCGACCAGGTAGTAGGTGCGCTGCGCGGGCGTGTCTGCGTCGCTCATGGTGCCTTCCGAAGGGGGACCCGCGCCGGTGCGGACGGCTGCGGCGGCCGCCGGCTCAACCGAGGCGGCGGCACCGGAGGATATGGGCCCGCCAACGCGTGCGGGCGAGGGGGCGGGCCGGCCCTGTGGACGGCTCCGGACCGGCCCCGCTCCATCCTCCGAGTCGCGCGTTGCCCGGCCCGCCTCGGGCGATCCTACAGCCCCGCCACGATCTCGCCCAGGCATTGCGGCGGACGGACGCTGGTGCCGGCGGTGCGCGAGCGGGCGCCGTAGTACACGACGCGCTGCCCCAGGGTGTCGTCTTCGTCCATGTAGATGTTGAACGCGCACCGGCTGGACCGGTACTGCCAGACCTCGGCCGGCCCCTCGCGCCGGCGCAGCTCCGGCTCGCCCAGCATGGCGGCGACGCCGGACGGCGCCATGCCCATCAGCTGCTGCGGGTCCACGTCCGACGCCCCGGGCGCGGCGATCCCGCGGTCGCCGGCGCCCGTGCCGCCGCCCGCCGCGGTGCACGCCGCGACGAGCAGCGCCGCCGCGGCCATCAGGATACCGGCACCGCGTCCGCGGCGCGGCCCCGCCCCGGCCACGGGCCGGCAATCAGTCCGGTTCGCCCCCACCGTCCGCCTCCGACTCGGACGCCGCCGAAGCCGCCGGCCCGCCGCCGCCGAAGGGCGCGCGGGATGTGCTGGCCGCGGCCGCCGGGGCCTCGCGCTCGGGGCTGTCGCTGCCGCCGAGCGGCTCGATCATGCCGGTCAGCCGGCCGCCGACCTCGACCTCCAGCTCGCCATAGCGGATGTTGCCGGAGATGCGGCCGGAGCCGCTCACCTTGAGCCGCCCGCGCACGCTCAGGTCGCCGTCGAAGTTGCCGCCGATCTCGGCCTCCGCGATCTCGGCCGAGCCCTTGAAGGTGCCGCCGTCGGCGACCTGGATGATGCGGCAGTCGCGCAGCGTCGCCTCGATGCGGCCCTCGACGATCAGGTGGTCGCAGGCCGTGATCTCGCCGGCCAGCGAGATGTCGCGGCCGACGATGAGCTGCCGGTCGACGCGCTCACGCCCGGCGATGGAGACGGGGGCGGCTGCGGGCGCCGACGGTGCCGGCGCGGCGCCCTCCTCCTCCGCCGTCCGGCGGCGCGGCACGCCCGGGATGTCGGTGCGACGCGTGGGGAAATCCGGAGGCATGCTCGGGTTCGGCGACTTCATGGCGGCTCCCTCGTTCGGTCCGGCGGGCCTGGGCGGCGCGGCCTCGGCCGGGTCCGGTTGCGGTTTGGTCTGGCCCGGTCCCTCCGGCTCCTGCGGATGACCGGGAATGGTGTGGCGACGACGGAACACCAACGGATACCTCGCTCACTGACGGGCGCGACGGCGCGGCCACGCGAATCCTACCATGATTTCGCACAACCGGAAGCATGTTCTCAGGTACCCGGTCAGCCTGTTCCCGCAAGTCTCCGGCGCATCTCGACTTCACCGATGCGCTGGTGGACGTGGACCATGAACGCGGTGGCCACGATCGGTGTCAACAGATTGAGCAGCGGCACCGACAGCATCAGCGCGATCAGGATGCCGGCAGTCAGCAGGCGGCTGCCGTGGCGCCCGCGCACCTGCCGCATCTCCGCCGGCGGCCGGCGGCGCAGGGCGACCATCTCGAAGTACTCGCGGCCCAGCAGGTAGCCGTTGACCAGGTAGAAAATCACCGTGTTGAGCACCGGGATCCAGTAGGCGACGAAGAACGCCACGCCATTGAACAGCAGCAGGATGCCCGCGAACTGCAGCGCCGTGGTGATCCCCTCGGAGACGCCCTGGGGCCGCGGCGGCGGCAGGCCGGGGTAGTGCCGGCGCTCGACCGCCGCGGCGACGTCCTCCAGAAAGAAGCTGGTGATGATGCCGGCCACCGCCGGGAACAGCAGGATCGCCAGGACCAGCGCGGCGACGCCGCCGAGCAGGTCGATCAGCCAGTCCAGCCAGCCCCAGGCGACCAGGTCGATCTGCGTCAGCGCCACGGCCGCGCCGGCGATCAGCAGCGCCAGCACCAGCGCCGCGGTGCCGAAGCCGATCCAGGCGACGCGGCGCACGGCCGGGTCGTCGAGCTGGGCGAAGGCGCGGGCGAGGTCGGCGAGCATGGCGTCCGGCGTCCGGTCGGCGGCGGTCAGGCGGCCAGCGGGGCGGTCGCCCGCTCCAGCCACGCCGCCGCGCCGTGGTCGAGCAGCGGCCCCAGGGTGGCCCGGACCCGCGCGTGGTACGCATCCAGCCAGGCCAGTTCGGCCGGGCTCATCAGGCCCGGGGCGATCAGCGCGCGGTCGATCGGCGCCAGCGTCAGCACCTCGAAGTCCAGCATCGGGCGTTCGGCGTGCGCAAGCGACCGGCACGGGCCGACGGCGATCAGGTTCTCGATGCGGATGCCGTAGGCGTCGGTCTTGTAGTAGCCGGGCTCGTTGGACAGGATCATGCCCGGCTCCAGCGCGACGTTGTTGGGCATCTTGGAGATCCGCTGCGGCCCCTCGTGTACGCCCAGATAGCTGCCGACGCCGTGCCCGGTGCCGTGGTCGAAGTCCAGCCCGGCCTGCCACAGGTACTGCCGCGCCAGGGTGTCGAGCTGCGGCCCGGTCGTTCCGGCCGGGAAACGAGCCGTGGCCACGGCGATGTGACCCTTGAGCACGCGGGTGAAGGCGTCGCGTATCTCCGCACCAGCCTCGCCGACGGCGACGGTGCGGGTGATGTCGGTGGTGCCGTCCAGGTACTGCGCGCCGCTGTCGATCAGGTAGGGCGTGCCCGGCTCCAGCCGGCGGTTGGTCTCCGCCGAGGCGCGGTAGTGCACCACCGCGGCGTTCGGCCCGGCGGCGGAGATCGCCTCGAAACTGCTGCCGCGGTAGAGCGCGCCCTCGGCCCGGAAGGCGACCAGCCGGTCCGCGGCCTCGGCCTCCGAGATGCGCCCCGACGGCGCCTCGGCGGCCAGCCAGGCCAGGAAGCGGCACATCGCCGCGCCGTCGCGCACGTGGGCGGCGCGCGCCCCCTCCAGTTCGACCTCGTTCTTGCGGGCCTTGGGCAGCGAGCAGGGATCGGGCTCGCGCCGGATCGTGGCACTGGCGCGATGCAGGCGCTCGAACACCCAGGCGGCGGCGCCGGCCGGGTCGGCCTGGACGGTGCGGCCCTCGTGGCCCAGCCGGTCGATCGCCGGCCCCAGTTCTTCCGGCGGGGCGATCGAGACCTGGTTGCCCAGATGCACGTCCAGCCCGCGGGTCAACTTGCGCCGGTCGATGAACAGCGTGACGCAGCCGTCCGACTCCAGGATGGCGAACGCCAGCGGCAGCGGCGTGTTCGGCACGTCGCCGCCGCGGATGTTGAGCAGCCAGGCGATCGACTCGGGCGCGGTCAGCACGGCGGCATCGACGCCGTCGCGCACCATCGCCTCGGCCAGGGCGGCGCGCTTCTCGTGCGACGGCCGGCCGGCGTAGTCCAGCCCGTGGGGCACGACCGGCGCCAGCGGCAGCGGCGGCTGGTCGTGCCAGATCGCGTCGACCGGGTTGTCGTCCAGCGCGACCAGCTCGCCGCCGACCTCCTCGGCCGCCCGGCGCATGCGCTCGACCCAGTTGACCGTGTGCAGCCACGGATCGTAGCCCAGCCGCCCGCCGGCGGGCAGGGCGGTGCGGATCCAGTCGGTCGGCGGCTCCTCGATCAGGTGCTTGCAGACGAACGCGCCGGTATCGACCTGGGCCGCCGCCTGCAGCGTGTAGCGGCCGTCGACGAAGATGGCCGCCGTCTCCGTCAGCACGACCGCAACGCCGGCCGACCCGGTGAACCCGGTCAGCCAGGCCAGCCGTTCGGCGCGGGCCGGCAGGAACTCGCTCTGATAGGCATCGGCGCGCGGCAGCACGAACCCGGTCAGGTCGCGCCGGAGGAGCTCCCCCCGCAGCGCGGCCAGCCGTTCGGCGAACACCGGGTCGCCGGGAGCCGGCCCGGGCGACCCCGCAGCCTCGGCCAGCGCCGAGCGCAGGCGGCGCAGCCGGTCGGCCACGTCGACCGGGGCCTCCGGCGCGACCAGCGACAGCCAAGCATCCGCGTCGGCCGCCGCCGGCGCCGCGTTGATGCCCGCGATCATGTCGCGCAGGTCCGCCGGCGTGCCGTCGAAACGTGCCTCGCGGATCAACTCGGCCAGCGCCGAGTCGTCGGTTTCGATTCGGTCCATCAAATGCCCGTTCTGGAAATTTTATTGCAGCGCGGTGGGGTCATACTGACGGTGGGGGCAGCGGCCGGCATTGACTTGGCGCAACACGACCCGTCCGCGGCTTTAGCGACGGAACACGCCGACCAGCTCCAGGTGCGGCGACCACAGGAACTGGTCGACCGGGGTGACCGGGTCGGCCCGGTAGCCCGCGTCGACCAGCACGCGGGCGTCGCGGCCGAAGGTGGCCGGATTGCACGACACCGCAACGACCGTCGGCACGCCCGCGGCCGCGATCTCCGTCACCTGGACCCGCCCGCCGGAGCGCGGCGGGTCGAACACGACCGCCTCGGCACGGGCCAGCTCGGCCGCGGTCAGCGGGTCGCGGTACAGGTCGCGCACGCTGCCCTCGACGCGGCCGGCCAGCCCGGCCTCGCGCGCCGCCAGGGTCAGCGCGGCAACGGCGTCGCGGTCGGCGTCCACGGCCTGCACCCGCGCCGCCGCGGCCAGCGGGAAGCTGAACGTGCCGGCCCCGGCGAACAGATCGATCAGCCGCCCGGCGCCGCCGACGCCGGCGCGCACCAGCCCGACCAGCGCCGCCTCGCCCTCGGCCGAGGCTTGCAGGAAGCCGCCCGGCGGCAGCCGCACCGTTACGCCGCCGAATCGGACGACGCCGCGGCGCCGGTGAGCCAGCGGCTCGGCCGGGTCGCTGCCGGTGCGCCACGACAGCCGGGCCAGGTCGAGCCGCGCGGCGGCGGCAGCCAGCGCCTCGCGCGCCGCCAGATCGGGCGCGTGCGCGACGGCCACGACCACGTCCGGCCCGTCCTCCAGCAGCGTGACCGCCACGTCCAGTGCCTCGCGCTCGACGGTCAGCGGGGTCAGCACGTCGCGCAGCGCCGGCAGCAGCGCGGTGATCTCCGGACGCAGCACGTGGCAGGTCGCGACGTCGACGATGCGGTTGCTGCGATGCTCGTTGAAGCCCAGGAACAGGCCGCGCCGGCCGCGACGGGCGGCCAGCACCGCCCGGCGGCGGCTTCGTTCGGGCGTCGTTACGATTGGCGCGATCGCCATGTCGTGCAGGCCGCGGCGGTCGAGCGCGTCGCGCAGCAGCCCGCGCTTCCATTCGGCGTACAGGTCGGCGCGCAGGTGCTGGACCAGGCAGCCGCCGCAGGCGCCGAAGTGCGGGCAGAGCGGCTCGACCCGGCCGGGGCCGGGGGCGAGCAGCTCGACCGGATCGGCGGCCACGCCGTCGCCGCGCCGCTGGCCCAGGCGCACGCGCACGCGGTCGCCCGGCGCTGCGGCCGGCACGAACACCGGCATGCCGTCCAGGTCGGCGACGCCGTCGCCGAGCGCACCGACGCTCTCGACGGTCAGCTCGACCTCGCTGCGGCGCCGCGGGGCGGCGGTCATGGCGTTCGGCGGGTGCGGGCGGATGCGGTCATGGCGGCAGAGGTGGGCGGCCGGCGCGCGGCGGGCAAGCCGGCCCGTCGAAATGCCGGCCCCGAAGCCTATGTATAGCGGCGGAACGGCAGTCTTTCAGGGCGGTTGCGGGTGCGGACGCTATGGTCGATGTGGCGGCGACGGTGGGACGGATCCGGGGCATGGTGGTCGACCCGGATACCACGCTGGCGGAGCACGTACAGCCGGTGCCGCCATGGGTGATCGTGGCGCGCGAGCATGCGGTGCCGCTGATTGCCGGCAGCGCCGTGGTGTCCACCGTCCTGTCCCTGGTGTTCGTTCCCGCCGCGGCCGGCGGGCTGATCGAGCTGGTGGTGCTGCTGGTGGTGCGCGTGGCGGTGAACTTCGGCATGGTCGCACTGATGGCGGCGCTGGTGGCGCTCTTCGCCGGCATGTTCGGCGGCGCCAACGACTTCAACCGCGGCTTCGTGCTGGTCACGCTGGCCATGACGCCGCTGTACGTGGGCGAGGCGGTCCTGCCGATCCCGCTGCTCGGCACCATCGCCGCGCTGGGCGGGCTGATCTACTCGATGATCATTCTGTACCGGAACATCCCGCTGGCCACCGGCGTGCCGCGTACGGCGCGCGGCCGGCACTTCTTCATGACGCTGGCCTCGATGTTCCTGATCCTGATGATCGCCGGGCTGGCACTGGGGCCGTTCCTGCTGCCCGAGACCGGATAGCGCCGCGCAGCCCGACCAAGGACGCGCTCAGCCGCCGATCGGGTCGACCGGCTCGGCCAGCGGCTCGCCCCCCAGCGTGCGCACGACGGCGATCAGCGCCTCGGCGGCCGCATCGACCCGGCCGGGATCGGGACCGCGCACGACCAGGCTGGTGCCCAGCCGGCCGCGGCGCAGAAACGGATAGCTGCCGATCTCCACCTCGGGGTGGGCGCGCTGCACGGCGGCGACGGCGTTGGCGACCGTGCCCTCGGTCAGGTAGCTGGACACGGTGCGCGACACCATCGGCGCGCCGCCGGCCAGCCCCCCGGCCAGCGTCTCGAACATCGCCTGCAGGATGACGGGCACCCCGGCCAGGACATACACGTTGCCCAGGCGGAAGCCGGGTGCGGCGCTGACCGGATTGTCGATCAGCGCGGCGCCGACGGGGAGGTCGGCCATGGTCAGCCGCGCGGCATTGAGCTGGCCGGGCTCGTAATGGTCCTCCAGCCGGCGGACCGCCTCCGCGTTGCGCTCCAGCACCGTGCCGAACGCCTCGGCGACCGCGGCGGCGGTGATGTCGTCGTGGGTCGGGCCGATCCCGCCCGAGGTGAACACGTAGTCGCAGCGCAGCCGCAGCTCGTTGACGGCGGCGACGATGGCCGCGGTCTCGTCGCGCACGACCCGCGCCTCGGCCAGCCGGATGCCGAGCTCGTTCAGCCGGTTGGCCAGGTACGGCAGGTTGGCGTCGCGGGTCCGCCCCGACAGGATCTCGTTGCCGATCACGATTACGGCGGCGGTGACGGGGGCGGTGACGGGGGCGTCCGGCGCAGCCCCGGACGGCGTCGCCGATGCGGAAGTCTGTGGCATGGGCAGCGAGATAGCGCACCGCCGGCGCGGCATCAACCGCCGTCGCGCGTGCGTCCTCGCAAAGGTCCGGTCATCCGCATCGGCTCCGTGCCGCAAGCAGTGGCTCCCGGACGACGCGTGGCCGGCTCTGGACAAATCGATGTTTCCGGGTGTAGGACAACGGGACGAAACGCCGTAGTTGGCGTCATCCCTCGACCGGACTGCCTGAAGGAACGACACCGATGGGCAAGGGGGCCGGCACGCCGGATGCAGGCGCGTACGCCAGCGAGCGCTACAATCCGAACCTCCCGCATTGCGGAGCGCTCAAGATAACGTTCGACGGCCGAACGCTGAGCCTGAGCGGCGGCACCAGCACGTACAAATACAAGGCCGTATCGGGACGGCCGGACAACAACGGCGGTTTCGACTACAGCAGGGCCCGCCAGCGGCTGTCGGGCATCGGCCCCATCCCGGAAGGAATCTACTGGATCCGCCCGGATGAGCTCTGGGAGAACGCATGGTACAGGGTCGGGCCCTATTCGGCCTGGGGAGAGTATCGCATTTCGATCCATCCTTTCACGACAACCGAGACCTTCGGGCGTGGCGGTTTCTTCATCCATGGCGGCGACACGCCGGGGAGCGCGGGCTGTATCGATTTGGTGAAGAAAATCAAGGACTTCATAGCGGACCTCAAGAAGGAACTCGACGGCAAATCCAAATGCCAGATTCATGTGAAGGTTGATTATTCCGGTATCCGTGCGGCCGCGCCCGGCCAGCCGTAAGCCGGTACGGCAGGCATAGCGGCCTGTCCCTGCGGCGACTCGTGCACGCGGCCCGGGGTGCGGGCGCGAAGATTGCGAACTTGGGTCCGCCGGTCGATCGTCGCTCTCCCCCGTGCGGACGGTGGTGCCAGCCCAGAACAGGAAGACAGCGGCGGAGAGCCGCCGCTGTCGCCAGTCCTGTACCCGGTCCCGTACCCGACCGCACTGTCCCCCTCTCGCAAGGCCTCCACCGGACCCTGTACGCAAACCGGCGGGTACGAACGCCCGGCACCCTGACCACTGCCGTCGGGCATGCGCGGACCGAGGCGGATCCGGTATCGATACCAAAGTCTCGATACCAATGACCGTGCCAGGGATACATCCGAAAATGCACCGTTGGGCTACTGGCCCTTGCCGGAATGTTTTGTTATTCCTGACACTATCCAAGCAACCTTGTTGCTCGAATCGAGGGAAAGCTCTACGGTTGTTCCATGGCCGCAAAATGTTTCTTTTCCGGAACGTTCTGACGGGACCGGCTCCGGGCTGGTGCGGCGTGGCTTCGATCGGCGAGACGTCTCTCCAAACGGGCAAGAAAAAACGGGAGGCCCCAAGATGAAACGCTCGATCGGACTGGCCGTCGTCGCGGCACCGCTCGCCCTCGCGGCCGGCGCGGCAGAGGCCCACACCGGCGTCGGCGCGACCTCCGGCTTCGCGGCCGGCATCACGCATCCGATTTTCGGCGCCGACCACCTGCTGGCCATGATCGCCGTCGGCCTGTGGGCGGCGCTGCTCGGCGGCCGGGCGATGTGGCTGGTGCCGGCGACCTTCGTCGGCGTGATGACGGCGGGGGGCCTGCTGGCGATGGCCGGGCTCGGCCTGCCGGTGGTGGAAGTGATGATCCTCGCCTCGGTGGTCGTGCTCGGCGTCCTGGTGGCGGCGCGGGTGACGGTGCCCACCGCGGCGGGCATGGCGGTCGTCGCGGCCTTCGCGCTGTTCCACGGGTTTGCCCACGGTGCGGAGATGCCGGCGGCGGCCAGCGGCGTGCTGTACTTCGCCGGGTTCGCTCTGGCGACGGCGGCGCTGCACGCCGTCGGGCTGGCGATCGGCCTGCTGGCCGGGCGCGTGTCCGAAGGGCTGGCCGTGCGCGCCGCGGGCGGCGCCATCGCCGCAGCCGGCATCCTGCTGGTCGCGGGCGTCTAGGGCCGGCCGCACACACTCCCGGACTGTCCGGACCGGTTCGAGGCGGTTGCCCATGCGGCGCCGTCACCGGACGAGCGATCCCGGGGGCGCCCCAGACTCCGTTCCGGTCCGGCCGGCGCGGACGGCCGCGGCGACCGATGCCCGCCCCCATTGACGAGGAGGCCCGCCACTCCCGACCGGCCCCAGCCGTAAGCATCGGAGGCCGAGGAGACCCCGCCGCCTCGCGCGAGCCTGCCCCGCCCAAGGGGTTCAACAATCGATAAGCCAAGGAGGAAACACGTCATGCAGGCCGAGAAACTCTGGCAATTCCCGATCAAGGAATTCCACCGGATGCCGCGCGGCATCCTGGGGCCGGGTGCCTATGAGATGGTCGGTGTCGAGGCCAAGAAGCTCGGTTTCAAGCGCGCCCTGCTGGCCACGTCCGGGCTGCGTGGCACCGGCATTGTCGAGGACATCGAAGGCAAGATCAAATACCAGGGCGTCGACGTCGTTCTCTATGACAAGATCGAGTCCAATCCTAAAGACTACAACTGCATGGACATGGCCGATCTGTACATGAAGGAGAAGTGCGACAGCTTCATTTCGGTCGGCGGCGGCAGCGTTACCGACGCCACCAAGGGCGCGCGCATCGTGGTCGCCCACGACGGCCGCAACATCAACGAGTTCGACGGCTTCAACAAGTCGGAGAACCCGGACAACCCGCCGCACATCGCCATCAACACCACGGCGGGAACGGGCTCGGAGACGAGCTGGGCGTACGTCATTACGGATACGACCTCGGAGAAGGCGCCCTACAAGTGGCTCGGCTTTGACGACAACTGTCCGGTCACCCTGGGCATCAACGACCCGGTCCTGTTCTTCTCCATGCCCCAGGACCTGACCGCGTTCTGCGGGTTCGACACGCTGGCCCATGCGTCCGAGCCGTACGTCTCGCGCCTCGACTTTCTGCCCAGCCTGGGCAACGCGCTCAAGGTCATCGAGCTGGTTAGCGAGCACCTGCGCCGCACCGTGTTCGAGCCGCTGAACTACGAGGCGCGCTACGCGATGATGTACGCGTCCTACATGGCGGCGCAGTCGTTCAACAGCGGCGGCCTGGGCATCATCCATGCCACCTCGCACGCCGTCAGCGCCTATTACGATACCCACCACGGGCTGAACAACGCCATCGCCCTGCCCCGCGTGTGGGAATACAACATGCCGACCAACTACAAGCGCTTCCGCGACATCGCCCGCGCCATGGGCGAGAACGTCGACGGCCTGACCGACGTGTCGGCGGCCGAGCGGGCCCTGGAAGCGGCCATCCGGCTGAGCAAGGACGTCGGCATCCCGGCGAATTTCTGCAGCACGCCGCCCTACACCAAGTCGCGCATGGGCCAGGGCAAGTACGCCGAATGGGGCGGCACCACGATCGCCGGTGACGACCGCGACGTCGACCGCATCACCAAGCACCTGCTCGGCGACGGGTCGACCCCGGGCAATGCGCGCGAGGTCACGTACGAGGCCGTCGCGCCGATGGTGCGGCATACGTTGACGGGCTCGTACTACTGAGGGCCGCCCTCGTTCTCGAGACCATGATGCCAAGTCCGGAAGCGCGTTCCAGGAAATGCGCTTCCGACTGGAGGGCCGGTATGTTCGACTCCATCGACCAGACGATCGATCAGCTTGCGGCGCAACAGTACATCTGCGACCGCAAGCTCGCGACCGTCGCGTTTCTCGCCCACAAGATGCGCAAGCCGGTCCTGATCGAGGGACCGGCCGGCGTGGGCAAGACCGAGCTGGCCAAGGCCACCGCCGCGGCGCTCGGCCGGCCGCTGATCCGCCTGCAATGCTACGCCGGGCTGGACGAGACGCGCGCGCTGTACGAGTGGGAGTACGGCAAGCAGCTGCTGTACACCCAGATCCTGCGCGACAAGATCGGGCGGGTGTTCGCCGAGGTCGACGACCTGCACGACGCCGTGGACAAGCTGCGCCTGCACGAGGACGTGTTCTTCTCGGAGCACTTCATCGTGCGCCGCCCGATCCTGCAGGCGATCAGCGCGCCCGAACCGGTCGTCCTGCTGATCGACGAGATCGACCGCGCCGAGGAGCAGTTCGAGGCGTTCCTGCTTGAAGTCCTCAGCGACTTCCAGGTCACCGTGCCGGAGATCGGCACGGTCAAGGCGCAGACGCCGCCGACCGTGATCATCACCAGCAACAACACCCGCGACCTGAGCGACGCGCTGAAGCGGCGCTGCCTGCACCTGTTCATCGACTACCCGGACGAACAGCGCGAGCTGGAGATCGTCCGGCTGAAGGTGCCCGGCGTGCACGAGGCGCTGGCCGCCCAGGTCGTCAACGTGATCCGCCGCATGCGCGGGCTGGACCTGCGCAAGGCGCCGAGCATCAGCGAGACGCTGGACTGGGCGCAGGCGCTGGTCCTGCTCGACGCCGAGCACCTGACCCGCGACCTGGTCGAGGAGACCTTGCAGCTCCTGGTCAAGTACGAGCGGGACACGCAGCAGGTCCGCGACCACGTCGCATGGCTGCTGGAAGGTGTGCACGACCACGGCCATGCGCATGACCACGGTCATGACCATCACCACGGCCACGGCCACGGCCACGATCACCACCATCACCACGGCCATGGCAGCCACAGCCACGGCCCGGATCCCGCGCACCATCGCCCCGCGGATCCCGAACGTCCGGAGCGTGCCGGCCGCGCCACGCCCCTGCGCCCGCCGCGCCGCCCGGCCGAGCCGGACCGGCAGGAGGCCGAGGAGCGCAAGCTGGAACACTCGGTCCGCTACTTCGGCGGCTACCGGGGACGCGTGGACGGAGGCATCGGAGAGGCCTGATGGACGCGCCCATCAATCGCTTCATCTGCCTGCTGAAGAGGCACGGCGTGCGCATCTCGCCCTCGGAGTCCATCGACGCCATGCAGGGCCTGATGCACGTGACGCTGGCCGACCGCGAGACCGTCCGGTCGGTGTTGCGCAGCACGCTGATCAAGGACATGCACGACATCCCGGTGTTCGAGGAGGTGTTCGAGCTGTTCTTCGCGCTGCCCGGCACCGGCGGCGGCCGCGCGGCCGGGCACGGCCACGGCCACCACCACGACGGCGAGGTGGCCGAGCCGGAGCGCGTCGTCTTTGCGCCGGAAGACACCGGCGTCGTCAACAACGACGGCGACCACGCCCACGGCGAGCCGGTCTCGATCCGGGACTTCTTCGACCCCGAGAAGATGGTCACGCGGTTCAACCCCCATCAGGACCCCAACCAGCTCAGCCTGTCGGCGATGAGCCAGGGGCTGATCCTGAACCGCAACAAGGGCGTGCTGGACGAGGTCATGAAGAAGGTGACCCACCAGCTGCACGTCCGGCGCGTCAAGAACATCGCCAAGCCGGGCGAACTCAACTTCAGCGACGCGCTGCAGCACGTCGACGAGGACCTGATCGTCAACGCCGCCGAGGCGCTGCTGGACGACCTGCGCGACCTGGAGGTCGACGAGGCGCTGATCGAGCGGCTGGCGAGCAATATCGACGGCATCATCGCCAACCTGCCGGCGCTGCTGAAGCGCTACATGGAGCGCGAGATCGCCCTGCAGCGCGGCCAGCAGCAGCCCGATCCCCACGACCAGCCGATCCGGCCGGCCTACGACTACCACTTCTCGGAATCGGAACGGCGCGCGATGGAGGAGATCGTCCGCCGCCTGGGCCGGAAGATGAAGGGCGCGCGGTCCAGCCGCCGCGTCGTCAGCCACCGCGGCCGGATTCATGTGGCCCGGACCATGCGCAACAGCATGGTCTACGACGGCATCCCGTTCCACCCGGTGCTGACCGGCCTGCGCCACGACAGGCCGCGCATCGTCGTGATCTGCGATGTCAGCCTGTCGGTGCGCACGACGGCGCGGTTCATGCTGCACCTGGTCTACAGCCTGCAGTCCCTGTTCGAGCAGGTGCGCAGCTTCGTCTTCGTCAGCGACCTGGCCGACGCCACCCAGTATTTCGAACAGCTCGGCATCGACCAGGCCATCGCCGCGGTGTTCGGCGGCGAGCTGATCGACTGCGACGCCAACAGCAACTACGGGCGCGCGCTGGAGATCTTCTGCCGGGACCACCTGGGCGCGGTGACCGACCGCACCACGGTGATCGTGCTGGGCGACGGGCGGGGCAACCGCAATCCGCCCAATGTCCGCGCACTGGAGGAGATCCGGCGCCGCGCCCGGCAGCTCGTCTGGCTGTCGCCCGAGCCGCGCGGCAGCTGGGGGCTCGGCAGCTCCGACATGCCCCTGTACGAGCCGGTCTGCCATCGCGCCGAAGTTGTCCGCAACCTGAAACAGCTGGGCCGGGTCACCGAGACCCTGCTCCGCGCCCACGGCTCGAGCGCCGGCCACGCGCACGGCGCCGGCATGCGGTGAACGCCATGACCCCGATCACTCTGTCGCGCCAACGCCACGGCCTGCTGGCGGACTGCCTGTCCGACCGCGTCGAGCCGGTCGCGCGCAGCGCCCGCTTCACGGTCTATCACCTCGACCCGGACTGGCCGGCCCACACGACCGCCCTCGATCCGGACGACGTGATCGTGGTGCACGACTTCACGCCGGCCGAGATCGACAACAACATCGGCCGCCATGTCGCCGACGAGCTGCTGCCGCTCCTGGGCGGCGCGCCGCCGTCCCGCGCCGGCAACGGCGCGGCCGCCAATGTGCAGGCGCTGTTCGAGCACTTCGTCGGCGACATCGTCCGGTCGATGGACGGCAGCGAACGCCGCGCCTGGCACCTGTTCTACGACAACACGCTGGCCGCGCTGGTCCGCACCGGTCCGCAGACGAACGGCGCAGCCGCGGGCGAGCCGACGCTGCAGGACTTCATCGGCGACTTCGCCGCCATCTATCGGCGGGTCGCCCATCTGTCTGCAAAGGTCGCGCCGGCGTCGCTGCTGGACGTGGCGACCTGCTTCGGCTTCCTGCCGCTGCTGCTGGCCTCGGGCGCCTGGGCCCACGTGTTCGGCGACCGGCGCCCCCGCCGCATCGTGGCCTGCGACCTCAACCCGGCGCTGGTCTCGCTGGCCGAGGGCTACGCCCGCGAACGGCAGCTGAGCGGTGTCCGGTTCGTGCTGGCGGACATCCTGGCCGCCGACGCGGCGCGGGCGCTGGCCCTGCCGGAGGCGTCCTACGACATCGTGACCGCCATCCATCTGCTCGAGCACCTGGAGCCCGCCGAGACCGCGGCGGCGATGGACGCCCTGTGGGCCCTGGCGCGGCGGCGGCTGATCGTCACCGTGCCGGTGGAAGAGGTGCCCGACCCCCGCTTCGGCCATCGCCAGGTCTTCGACCGACGGAGCCTGGGCGCTCTGGGCGACCGCACCGACGGAACGTGCCGCTGTTTCGAGGATCACGGCATCTGGCTGGTGATCGACCGCAAGGGGGACGCCGGCGTCTCCGCAGAGGACCGCGCATGAGCTACGAAATCTTTCGCAAGGGCCTGGATGCGCCGATCTGCCTGACCTGGGAGATCACCTACGGCTGCAACCTGCGTTGCGTGCACTGCCTGTCCTCCTCCGGCAAGCGCCGGCGGGAGGAGCTGACCACCGCCGAGGCCCGCCGCCTGATCGACGAATGGGCCGACATGAAGGTGTTCTACATCAATGTCGGCGGCGGCGAGCCGATGAGCCGGCCCGACTTCTTCGCGCTGATGGACTACGCGCTCGACCGCGGCATCGGCGTCAAGTTCTCCACCAACGGCACGCTGATCGACGACCGCGCCGCCGACTGGATCGCGTCGCGCGACTATCTGGACGTGCAGATCAGCGTGGACGGCGCCAGCGAAGACACCAACGACCCGGTCCGCGGCGCCGGCTCCCTGGCCCGCGCCCGCCGCGCCATGGCGCGCCTCGCCGCCCGCGGCTTCCGGTTCAAGATCAACGCCACCGTCACCCGGCACAATTACGCCGAGCTGGACGACCTGTACGCCCTGGCCAACGGGTACGACGCCGAACTGCGGCTGACCCGCCTGCGTCCGACCGGCCGCGGCGGCGACGTCTGGGACGACCTGCGCCCGACGCACGCGCAGAACCGGGGCCTGTACGACTGGCTGCTGGCGCACCGCGACGTGCTGACCGGGGACAGCTTCTTCCACCTGTCCGCCTACGGCCAGCCCGTCGAGGGGCTGAACATGTGCGGGGCCGGCCGGATCGTCTGCTGCGTCGATCCGGTGGGCGAGGTGTACGCCTGCCCGTTCATGCTGGCGCCGGAGTTCTCAGCCGGCAATGTCCGCCAGGACGGCGGGTTCACCGGCGTCTGGCGCACCGCGCCGCTGTTCGCGCACCTGCGCGACTGGCAGGTCGGCGGCAGCTGCCGGAGCTGCAACGCCTACAGCCTGTGCCACGGCGGCTGCATCGCCGTGAAGCACTTCACCGGGCGGTCCCTCGATGCTCCGGACCCGGACTGCGTGTTCGAGGCGCCGGCGCCGACCGCGGTCCCGGCATAGGGCGGGTAAGCCATGACCACGCCGGAACGGATTGGGTATGCGGCCCTGTTCGAGCCGCTGGCGCTGGGCAGCCGGACGGCACCGAACCGGTTCGTCTTCGCGTCGCACCAGACCAACTTCGCCACGCACCACCGCTTCGAGAAGCGCCATGCCGCCTACTACGGCGCGCGCGCCGCGGGCGGGGCCGGGCTGATCGTCCTGGAAGGCAGCGTCGTCCATCCCTCGGACTGGCCCTGCGAGTACGTCATTCGCGGCTACGACGAGCGGGTCGTGGACGGCTACCGCCTGATGGCTGAGGCGGTCCATCGCCACGACGCCCTGGTGCTGGCCCACCTGACCCACAGCGGCATGCAGGGCAGCAGCCATCATTCGCAGCTGCCGCTGTGGGCGCCCTCGCCGGTGCCCGAGGTCTCCAGCCGCGAGATGCCGAAGGAAATGGAGGCGGCCGACATCGCGGCCGTGGTCGAGGGCTTCGCCCTCTCGGCGCGCCTGGCCGTGGCGGGCGGGCTGGACGGCGTCGAGATCAACGCCGGCCAGAGCAGCCTGATCCGCCAGTTCCTGTCGCCGCTGACCAACCAGCGCGGCGACGGATACGGCGGCGACCTGGACAACCGCCTGCGCTTCGCCCGCGAAGTCATCCGGGCGGTGCGCGAGGCCGCCGGCGCCGAGGCGATCGTCGGCCTGCGCCTGGCCGGCGACGAGCATGCGCCCTGGGCCGGGTTGAAGCCCGAGGACGCCGCCGAAGTCGCGCGCCTGCTGGCCGCGGACGGCGGGATCGACTTCATCGCGGTCACCAGCGGCAGCATCTACAGCAGCCACGTGACCCGCGCCGGCCTGTACATGCCGCCGGGGTTCGCGGTCCCTCTGGCCGCCGGGATCAAGCAGTCGGTGCCGGTCCCGGTGTTCGCCCAGGGCAGCATCGTGGACCCGGACATGGCGGCCGCCGTCCTGGCGCAGGGGCAGGCCGACGCGGTGGAGATGACCCGCGCCCTGATCGCCGATCCGGCGCTGCCGAACAAGGTGCGCAACGGTGCGGCGGACGACGTGCGGCCCTGCACCCTGTGCAACCAGCTCTGCTTCGTCGCCCAGGTCCAGAACCCTCGGCTGAGCTGCAGCGTCAATCCCGCCGCCGGCTACGAACGGCTGCCCGAGTTCGCGCCGCTGACCCGGGCGCCGGTGCGGCACCGGGTGATGGTGGTCGGCGCCGGCCCGGCCGGCCTGGAAGCCGCGCGCGTCGCCGCCGAGCGCGGGCACAGCGTGACCGTGTTCGAGCGCGACGACGAGGTCGGCGGTGCGGCGCGGCTGGCGGCCGCGGCACCCGGACGGGAGCGGCTGGCCCGTGCGGTCGACTGGCTGGAATCCCAGGTGCGCAAGCTCCAGGTCGCGATCCGGACCGGCGTCGAAGTGACCCCGGCGTTGGTGCGGGACCAGGCGCCGGAGGCCGTCATCATCACCGTCGGCGGGCGGCTGGGCTCCGAACCCGCGGTCGCCGCCAACGGCGGCCCGGCGGCGCGGACCCCGCGGCAGGTGATGCGCGGCCAGGTGCCCGAGCACCCGGGCAAGGCGGTGGTGGTGGATGCGATCGGCGACGCGGTCGGCATGGGCGTGGCCGAGTGGCTGGTTGAGCGCGGCTGGCGGGTCGAGGTGGTGACCGGCGACATGTTCGCCGGCCAGCGCCTGACCGCCACCATGGAGCTGACGCCGTGGAACCAGCGGGCGGCGGCCAAGGGCATCGTCCTGCGACCCCAGGTCGACGTCGAGCGAACGAGCGACGGGACGCTGACGGCCCTCGACCATTTCGACCGCACGCCCGTGCCCGTCGAGGCGGCCGACCTGATCGTCGCCGTGGCCCACGAGGTCCCCGACGAGGACCTGTACTTCACCCTGAAGGAGGCCGGCGAGCGCGTGTTCCGCGCCGGCGACTGCGTGGCGCCGCGCACGATGAGCCAGGCCATCCTGGAAGGCTACCGCGCCGGACGGGAGGTGTAGCATGGCCGCTCAGACACGGCTCCTGTTCACGCCGCTCAAGATCGGCAACATCACGGTCAAGAACCGCATCGTGTTCTCGGCGCACCTGACCAACTATGCCGAGGACTTCATGCCGACCGACCGCCACGCCCAGTACTATCGGGAGCGCGCCCGCGGCGGGACCGGCCTGATCATTACCGAGGAGCACTCGACGCATCCCACGGATCACCCGTACGAAAAGCTGATCCACGCGTTCAACCCGGCGGTCATCCCCGGCTACCGGCGCATCACCGACACGGTGCATGGCGAGGGCGTGCCAATCCTGGCCCAGATCAACCACAACGGCGGGCAGAGCAGCGGCATGTTCACCCGCCTGGCGGCCTGGGCGCCCTCGGCGATCGCCGACCCGCTGTTCCGCGAGGTCCCCAAGGCGGTCGAGCGCGAGGACATCAAGGAGATCATCGAGGGCTACGCCACCGTCGCCGGCTACACGAAGCAGGGCGGCTTCGACGGGATCGAGCTGCAGTGCTCGCACTCCTCCATCGTCCGCCAGTTCCTGTCGCGCAACACCAACCGCCGCACCGACGAATACGGCGGCAGCCTGGAGAACCGGGCGCGGCTGCTGCGCGAGATCATCGCCGCGATCCGGCTGGCGGTCGGCCGCGACTACGTGCTGAGCGTGCGGCTGTGCGGCGACGAGCTGATCGCCGACGGCATCACCATCGACGAGGCGGTGGCCTTGGCGCGGATGCTGGAGGACGACGGCCTGATCGACTGCATCAACACCAGCATCGGCACCGCCACGCAGACGCTGTACATGATCGAAGCGTCGATGCGGATCCCGCCGAATTACGCGATGTTCATCCCGTCGGCGATCCGCAAGGCGGTGCGCCTGCCGGTGATCGGCGTTGGGCGGGTCAAGGACCCGATCCAGGCCGAGCGGGTGCTGGCGGAGGGGCATGCCGACCTGGTCGGCGTCGTCCGCGCGCAGATCGCCGATCCCGAGTTCGCGCTCAAGGCCCGCGAGAACCGGACCGACGACATCCGCCTGTGCCTGTCCTGCAACCAGGAATGCGTCGGCCGCATGGGCCTGAACCGCTGGCTCGGCTGCATCGAGACGCCGGGCACCGGACAGGAGAAGACGTACGGCATCGGCACGCTGCGCCGCGCCTCTCGTGCCAAACGGGTCACGGTCGTGGGTGGCGGCCCCGCCGGCCTGAAGGCGGCCGCGGGCGCCGCCCGCCGCGGCCACAAGGTCACGCTGCTGGAGAAGGAGGAGCGCCTGGGCGGTCAGGTCGTCTGGGCCGCGCGGGTGACCAACCGCACCGAGTTCGGCGACATCGTGCGCAACCTGCTGCACGAGATCGGCCACCTGGACATCGACGTGCGCACCGGCACCGCGGCGACCGCGGAGAGGATCCAGGCCGAGACCCCGGATGCGGTGATCGTGGCGACCGGCTCCGCGCCCGACCGTCATGCCATTCCGGGCGGCGACGGGCCGGAGGTCGCCGACGTGACCGACATCCTGTCGCGCGCCGTGACGCCCGGCAAGCGCGTGGTGGTGATCGACCGGCTGGGGTTTCACGAGGCCACCAGCACCGCCGAGTACATGGCCGAGCAGGGCTGCGAGGTCGAGGTGGTGACGCCGACACTGTACGTCGGCCAGGATCTGGGCATCACGCTCGACCTGGAGACCTGGTACCGGCAGGCGCGGCGGCTGGGCATCACCTGCACCCCGAACCACTCGGTCCTGTCCATCCAGGACGGCGTGGTCACCGCCCTGCACAACTACAGCGGCCAGATGGTCAATTTCCCGAAGGCCGACACGATCGTCCTGGCGATCCACCGCCGCGCCGACCACGGGCTGTACGACGCGTTGCGGGGCCGGGTGCCCGAGCTCCACCGGATCGGCGACTGCGTGGCGCCGCGCCGGGCCCACGCCGCCATCCTCGAGGGCGAAAGAGCAGGGAGGGCAGTCTGATGACCAGGCCCGTGCTTGTTGTCGCAGAAACCGACCACAACCAGCTGACGCCGCCGACGCTGGAGTGCGTGGAGGAGGCGCGCGACGTGATCGCCGGCCGGGGCGGCCGGGTGCACGCGATCCTGCCCGGGTCCGGCGTGGCCGGGCTGGCCGGAGACCTGGCCGCGCACGGCGCGGACCGGGTCACCCTGGTCGAGCACGACGCACTGGCGCAGTTCAGCGCCGACGGCTGGGTGGCGGCGCTGGAGCCGGTCCTGCGCGCGGCCCGGCCGCTGATGATCATCGCGCCGGACAGCGGGTACGGGCGGGCCTGGCTGCCGCGCCTGTCGGCCCGCTGGCGGATGCCGCTGGCCACCAACTGCTCGCGGGCCAAGGTGATCGAGGACGGCTATCCCGAGGCCTACCGGTTCAGTCACGACGGCAACACCCACGAGCGGCTGATCTGGGCGCGCGGCACCATGGTCGGCTTCATGATGGCGCCCGGCGTGCGCGGCGTCGGCGCGCCCCGTCCGGCGCGCCGGGCCGAGGTCGACACGGTGATCCCCGAACTGGATCCGGCCACGTTCCGCGACCGCACCGAACGGACCCTGCCGCCCGACCCGCGCACCGTGGACCTGACCGAGGCCGAACGGATCGTGTCCGGCGGCCTCGGCGTCGGCGGGATCGAGGGCATGGCGCAGCTGCAGCAGCTGGCCGAGGCGCTGGGGGCGACGCTGGGCGGCACGCGGGTCGCCGCCGACCGCGGCTGGCTGCCCCAGGACCGGTTCATCGGCACCACCGGCAAGATCGTCGCGCCCAGGCTGTACATCGGCTTCGGCGTCTCCGGCGCGGGCCAGCACGTCTCCGGGATCACCGGCAGCGAGGTCATCGTGACCGTCAACAGCGACCCCACCTCGCCCCTGCTGAAGATGGCCGACCTGGGTGTGGTCGGCGACCTGCACGAGATCGTGCCGATCCTGCTGCGCAAGCTGGAAGCGCTCGACACCGCACGCCGCGCGGCCCCGGCCGATACCCGGGAGGCCGCCGTGCCCGAGCTCCGGGCGACCGGTTCGTGACGGGGCCGGAACGATGCAAGAGGCAAGGACCATGACCGCCAGCACGGACAGCGAGCATTTCGACGTGATCGTGGTCGGGGCCGGGCCGGCCGGCAGCGCCGCGGCGCTGATCACGGCGCGGGCCGGTCTCAAGGTGCTGCTGATCGAACGGGGCGAGTATCCGGGCGCGAAGAACGTGTCCGGCGCGGTGTTCTACGGCAGCGCGATCCTGAACGAGCTGATCCCCGGGTGGTGGGAGCAGGCGCCGGTCGAGCGCCACGTCTGCCGGCGGGAACTGGTGCTGATGTCGCCGAGCACGGCGGTATCGCTCGACTTCCGCTCCGCGGCCCCCGGCTATGCGGAGCCGCCGTACAACGGGTTCACGATCCTGCGGCCGAAGTTCGACCGCTGGTTCGCACAGCAGGCCGAGGCCGCGGGGGCGTTCCTGCTGACCTCCACCGTGGTCGACGACCTGCTGTACGAGGACGACCAGGTGGTCGGCGTCAAGGTGCGCCGCGAGGACGGCGAGATCCGCGGCAACATCGTCATCGCCTGCGACGGCGCCAACTCCTGGCTGGCCCGCAAGGCCGGCATGCAGCGCCAACTGCACACCCACGAGCTGTCGCTGGGCGTGAAGGAGGTGATCGGCCTGGACGAGGCCGTGATCCGCGAACGCTTCCAGCTCACCGGCGACGAGGGCGTGGCGCTGGAATACGTCGGCGCGGTCACCGAGACCGTCCACGGCGGCGCGTTTCTCTACACCAATCGCAACTCGCTGTCGCTCGGCATCCTGGGCCAGCTGTCCTCCCTGGCCCAGGAAAAGAAGCGGCCCTACGACCTGCTGGAGTCGTTCAAGGCGCACCCGGCGGTCGCGCCGCTGGTCCGCGGCGGGACCTTGCGCGAATACTCGGCCCACCTGATCCCCGAGGCCGGGTGGAGCATGATCCCGAACTACCTGTACAGCGACGGCATGATGGTGGCCGGCGACGCCGCCGCCTTCTGCCTGGCGACCGGCATCTACATCGAGGGCATCAACTACGCCATCCAGTCGGGACTGGCGGCGGGGACCACGGCGATCGAGGCCTGCCGCCGCCAGGAGTTCAGCCGGTACGTGCTGTTCAAGTACATGGAGTTCCTGCACCAGCGCAACGTGCTGACCGACTTCCGCGCCTACCGCCACGCTCCGAAGTTCGTCAACGGCGAGCGCCTGCAGAACCTGTACCCGGAGCTGGCCGCGCGCACGTCCGAGGCGCTGTTCCAGGTGGACGGCAGCCGAAAGAAGAAGCTTCTGCCGCTGTACTGGCAGACTCTGCGGCAGGTCGGGGCGAAGCCGCGCCACGTGCTGCAGGATGCCTTTCATGTTGCGAGGTCCTACCTATGGTAATGACGACGCACGAAGAGAAGATGCGGACCATACGGTTCAAGGTCGACAACACGCCGCACATCATCGTGGACGGCGAGAAATGCCGGACCTGCGCCGTGCGCACCTGCATCACCGTGTGCCCTGCCAACCTGTTCGTCCCGCTGGACGACGGCAGCGTGCTGTTCAACTACGAGAACTGCGTCGAGTGCGGTGCCTGCTACTTCGTCTGCGCGCAGGAGGGCGCGATCCAATGGAGCTATCCGAGAGGCGGCTTCGGCGTGACCTTCCGCGAGTCCTGAGGCGCGCGGCCATGGGCCGCACCGCTGCCGGACGCAACCGCACGACCGGGAGGCCGTGATGCGCATCGCCGTCTGTCTGTCCCGCCTGCCCGACCCGAAGACCGTCGAGGTGGACCCGCTGACCGGCGCCATCGACCTCAGCCGGATGCTGTACATCCTGAACCCGGCCGACGCCGCCGGGCTGGAGATCGCGCTCCGGCTGCGCGGCGACGGCGACACGGTGACGGCGCTCACCGTCGGGCCGGTCGAGGCGGAGGCGGTGTTGCGCGACGCCATCGCCGTCGGCGCCGACGCGGTGCTGCGGCTGTGGGAGGAGGACCGGGCCGCGACCCGGCCCGCGGTGACCTCGCTGCTGCTCGCCACGGCGTTGCGCACGGAGGGGCTGCCGGACCTGGTCGTGTGCGGGGCGCGCAACATCGCCGGCGGGTCGGGCAAGAACCCGGCCCTGATCGCCGAGTACCTCGACTGGCCGGCGGTCACCGACATCATCGAGTTCAGCATCGACGGCGGGCTGGTGCGGTTCCAGCGCCGGCTGCCCCGGGGCGCCCGCTCGGAGGGCGAGGTGACGCTGCCGGCCGTCCTGGGGGTCGAGGCGGGGGCGGCCTCGCTGCGCTACGCCGGCCTGCCCGGCCTGATGAAGGCCAAGCGGGCGACCATCCCGGTGCGTTACCTGCCGGAGCTCGGGCTGTCGCCGATGGACCTGAACTTCCCGTCGGCGACGGTGCAGGCGACCATGCCGCCCTATCCCCGCCCGCGGGAGACGTTCATCCCCGACAGCGCCCTGCCGCCGCACGAACGCGTCGCGCAGATCATGTCGGCCGGCGTCGTGCAGAAGACCGGGCGGATCGTGTCGGGGCCGCCCGAAGAGATGGCCGACGCGATCATCGCCTTCCTGGCCGAACACGGGTTCGTGGACCGGCCGGCATGACGCACCTGCTCGCCGACATGACCTGGCCCGAGGCCGCCGCCGCCGTCGCCGCCGGCGCGACGACGGTCATCCTGCCGCTGGGCGCCACCGAGCAGCACGGGCCGCACCTGCCGCTCGGCACCGACACGATGCGGGCGGCGGCGCTGGCGGACCGGCTGGCAGCAAGCCTGCCCGGCGCGCTGGTCGCGCCGGCGCTGCCGGTCGGCTGCTCGGACGAGCACCGGGGGTTCCCTGGCCTGATCGGCCTGGAGCACGCCACGCTGGCCGGCGTGATCGTGGACTGCGCGCGCCGCATGGCGGACTGGGGGGTGCGCCGGCTGGTCCTGCTCTCCGCCCACGGCGGCAACGGCCGTGCGCTCGAGCTGGCCGCGGCCCGGCTCGCCGAGGAGCTGCCGGCCCTGCGGGTGTCGGTGCTCGGCGCCGCGGCCGATCACTGCGATGCGGTCCTGCGGGTGGCCGCCGGCGACGGCATCCCGGCCGACGCGGTCGGGCTGCACGCCGGCGAGGGCGAGACCTCGGAAATGCTGGCGCTGCGGCCCGACCTGGTGCACCTGGATCGCGTCGTGCCCGGCTGCCGCGGCGGCGCGGCGGACCTGATGCCCCGGCTGCGGCGGGACGGCCTGCGCGCGGTCACCCCGACCGGGACGCTCGGTGACGCCACCGGCGCCGACGGCGGCCGCGGCGCGCGCTATCTGGCCGTCCAGGTGGAGAGCTGGCGGCAGGCCCTCGCCAGCGCCACGGTACCGGACGGGGAGGCAAGGCCATGACCGGCGTGCCGGCCGACGTCCTGCCCCGCACCGGCGCTCCGCCCGCACCGACGGCGCGACCGGCGCTCGCCGGCGGAGCCCGCTACCGGCTGCCGCCCGAGATGGACACGGCGGAGGGCGCGGACGGCGGCGTGCTGTTCTGCCTGCGCCCGCTGATCGCGATGCGCCTGAACCCGGTCGGCGCTGCGCTGGTGTCCGGGCTGTCGGCCGCGGACGGCCGGACGGCGGCGGACCTCGCCGCGGGCGTGCCGGGGCTGCCGCCGATGGACGCGGCGGCCTTCCTGGACGGCCTGGCGCGGCGCCGGCTGCTGGTGCGCGAGCCCGCCGCGCCGGCCGAGGCCGACTGGCCGTCGGTGTGCATCGTCGTGGCGGCGCACGGCCGGCCGGCGGCGACGCGGGCCTGCGCGGAGTCGCTGCTGGCCCTGGACTACCCGCGCGACCGGGTCGAGATCGTGGTGGTCGACGACGCGTCCGACCCGCCGCTCGCCGGCGCGCTGGCCGGCCTGCCCGTCCGGCTGCTGCGGCTGGACCGCAATGTCGGGCAGTCGGCGGCGCGCAACCTGGCGTCCGCGGAGGCCGGGGCCGAGCTGCTCGCCTTCATCGACAACGACTGCACGGCGGACCCCGGCTGGCTGCGCGCCCTGGTGCCGTACTTCGACGACCCGGACATCGCGGTCGTCGGCGGCCGGGTGGTCGCGCCGCCGCCGGACGGGCCCGTCGCCGCTTTCGAGGCGGTCCGCTCGCCGCTCGACATGGGACGCACCGGCGCGGCCGTGGGCCCGCGCGAGGCGGTCGCGTACATGCCGACCTGCAACCTGCTGGTCCGGCGCGACGCGCTGCTGGCGCTCGGCGGGTTCGCCGCGGCCATGCGCGTCGGGGAGGACGTCGACTTCGTATGGCGGACGCTGGGCACCGGCGCGCGCGCCCATTACGCGGCCACGGGCGACGTCACCCACGACCATCGCACCCGGCTTGGCGCCCTGCTGCGTCGGCGCGCCGACTACGGCGGCTCCGAGGCGGACCTGGACCGCCGCCATCCGGGGCACGGGCGGATCCTGCATGTGCCGCGGGCCGGGCTGTCGGCGCTGGCCGCGCTCGCCCTGGCGCCGGTGTTCTGGCCGGCGGCGGCGGCGCTGGCGCTGCTGGCGGTTGCGCTGGTCGCGGCCGAGCTGGGCGGCAAGCACCGGCGGGCGCGCACGCTGGGCCTCTCGGTGCCGGCGGCGCGCCTGACGGCCTCGGTGCTGCGCGAGCACGGCGCTTCGCTGTACCACCTCGGCAACGATGTGACGCGCTACTACGGGCTGCCGCTGGTGGCGGCCGCCCTGCTGTGGCCGCCGCTGCTGCCGGTCGCCGCCGTGCTGATGCTGGCGCCGCCGGTGTGCGAGCACCGCCGGCTGAAGCCCGTGCTGTCGCTGCCGGCGTTCGTCGGCCTGTTCTGGCTGGAAATGGCCGCCTACCAGATCGGCGTGTGGCGCGGCTGCCTCGCCCGGCGGCGGTGGCGCCCGCTGCTGCCGGCGATCCGGTGGCGGCGATGATTCATGGTCCGGGCCGGCGGCCCGGCCGAACGATCCTGCGCGCGAGCGACCGCCCGCGCGTACGGTGGACCGTAGACCCTTTCACGGAAACAGGAGGAACGCGCATGCTTACGGAAACCCGAAACGACGCCGCGATGCCGCTGGCCGACGCCGCGGTGCCGCCGGTCGACCTGCCCGCGCCGGTGACGCTGAAGAACGGCGAGCCGGCCGGCGACAAGCCCCGGATCCTGGAAGAGGTGGTCATCGAGGAGGTGAGCATCGACGGGATGTGCGGCGTGTACTGACGCCCGTCGCACGCGCCGCGCCCCGCGTCTCGTGCCGGCACCCCGGACCGCGCCCTCGCGCACGCGGGGGCTCGGGTCCGGGGGGCAGGCGGGGGCGGACGTTCGAAAAGGAAGACAGAGGTGGGCAAGCTCGAGGGAAAAGTCGCCCTGATCACCGGTGCCGCCCGCGGCCAGGGGCGGGCGCACGCCGTCGCCATGGCGCGCGAGGGCGCCGACATCGCCGCACTCGATATCTGCCGGGACCTGCCCTATCCCCGCTACTCGCTGGCCAAGCCGGACGACATGACCGAGACGATCGGCCTGGTCCGGCAGCTGCAACGGCGCGCCCTGGCCCTGGAGGCGGACGTCCGGTCCGCCCGCGAGATGGAGGCGGCGGTCGCGAAGACCATCGCCGAGTTCGGCCGGATCGACATCCTGGTCTGCAACGCCGGCATCGCCGACATGGCCCTGTGCTGGGACATCACCGAAGAGTGGTGGGATATCATGATCGATATCAACCTGAAGGGCTACTGGCTGGCGGCGAAGTACGTCGTGCCGCACATGATCGCGCGGCAGGCGGGCGGGCGGATCATCATGACCTCCTCGGTGGCCGGCCTGCGCGGCGATCCGGGGATGTCGCACTATTGCGCCTCGAAATGGGGCGTGGTCGGGCTCGCCAAGTCGCTGGCCCACGAGCTGTCGGCCTACAACATCACCGTGAACACCCTGCACCCGACCGGCGTGAACACCGACATCATCGCCGGCATGGCCAAGGCCGCGTCGATGGTGACCACCGACCTGATCGATTTCATCCATGCCGGGCACATGCTGCCGGTGCAGCTGATCGAGGCCGCCGACGTGGCCAACGCGGCGCTCTGGCTCGCCTCCGACGAGGCCCGCTACATCACCGGCCATACCCTGAACGTGGATGCCGGAAGGATGCTCAAATGAACGTGATCACCCCCTACCGGCAGGCGGACGGCGTGTCGATCCGCCCCGAACGCTTCGGCGCCCTGGTCTACCGCTACGACAACCGGCGCCTGTACTTCATCCATTCGCATCTGGCCGCCGACTTCGTCGCCGGTCTGGACGGCACCCGCCCGCTGGGCCAGGCGGTCGGCGACTTCGTCGCCCAACGCGCCCTGCCCGAGTCCGCCGGCGAAATGCTCCTCCGCACGGTCGACCAGCTGGAACGCATGGGCATCCTACGGGCCGAGCCCGCCGCGTGAGGAGGCGGACGGCCCCGTGCGCTCCGCAGCCCCGCCCGTGCGCTCGGCGCATCCCGGCGCGACGCCGGACGGATGCGGCTTATCCAAAGGCCCGATCCATCCGCCGGTTTGGGTTGCCGCCGCGGCGCCCTTGCATTAGGGTCGCGCGCCAATCGCGACGGCGGGGCGACCGCTCCGGCCGGCCGCTCCGTTCGTCCAGACGCGCGCCATCGGGTGCGCACGAGTGGTCAGGGCATGCACAACTACCTCGACGACCTGGAGTCCCGCACGATCTACATCCTGCGCGAGGCGTTCTCGCGGGTCGAGCCGCTCGGCATGCTGTGGTCGATCGGCAAGGACTCCACCGCGCTGCTGTACATGGTGCGCAAGGCCTTCTTCGGGCACATCCCGATCCCGATGATCCAGCTCGAAACGGAGATGGAGCTGCCGGAGGTCTACGAGTTCCGCGACTGGATCGCCAAGGAGTGGAACATGGACCTGCGCATCGAGTTGTGCCCGCCCGAAGACGAGATGGACCCCACCCTGCCGCCGGCGGGGCGGGCCGCGGCCCGCAAGACGGTGGGCTTGCGCAACCTGATGGAGCGCGACAAGTACCGCGGCATGATCCTGGGCATCCGCCGCGACGAACAGTCGATGCGCGCCAAGGAGCGCGTGTTCAGCCCGCGCGACCTGTCCGGCAATTGGGACTTCCGCGACCAGCCGCCGGAGTTCTGGGACCAGTACAAGACGGACTTCCCGGACGGCACCCACGTGCGCATCCACCCGCTGCTGCACTGGACCGAACTGGACATCTGGCGCTACACCAAGCGCGAGCGCATCCCGATCGTGCCGCTCTATCTGTCCCGCGACGGCAAGCGCTACCGCTCCCTCGGGGAAAAGAACATCACCTTCCCGATCGACAGCGCCGCCGCCTCGATCGACGACATCATCACCGAGCTGGAGACCATCCGTACGCCGGAGCGCGCCGGCCGCGCCATGGACCACGAGAGCGAGGACAGCTTCGAACGCCTGCGCGCAGCGGGCTATATGTAAGCCTGCTGGTATTGCGGCCCGCGTGCGGGCAAGGCCGGCCGGGCCGCACGCCGGCATCGGCGGGGATCAGGACGGATGGGCTCGACCCTCTACGACACCGACTACTATGCCTGGACCCAAGAGCAGGCCGAGCGCCTGCGCCTCATGACCGGCGACAACCGCATCGACGCCGCGCACCTTGCCGAGGAGGTCGAGGATTTGGGCCGGAGCGAGTTCTATGCGGCGGCGTCGTTCGTCGAGCTGATCCTGCAGCATTTCCTGAAGATCGAGTTTTCCGGCCTGCACGATCCGCTGGATCACTGGGGCAACGAGATCGGCATCTTCCGCCTGCGGCTGGAGGAACGGCTGACGCCGACGCTGCGCGGGAAGATCGCCGCGACCCTCGACCGGCGCTATGCCCTGGCCCGGAGGGAAGCGGTCAAGGCCCTTGGCGACGTCGGCCGGTTGCGGGCGCGCGTGCCGGAGACCTGCCCCTATACCCTGGACCAGGTTCTGGATGCGGCTTGGCTGCCCGAACCGAGACCGGTGCCGTGAGCCGGTTTGCCCCGCTGTGAACCGTGCACCGGCCGGAGGCCCGCCCATGCAGACGGATTTGTACGAGACCGACTACTTCGCCTGGACCCAGGAGCAGGCCGAGCGTCTGCGCCGAATGTCCGGGGACAACCGCATCGACGCCGCGCACCTTGCCGAGGAGGTCGAGGACTTGGGCCGGAGCGAGTTCTATGCCGCGGCGCGGTTCGTCGAACTGATCCTGCAGCATTTCCTCAAGATCGAGGTCTCCTCCGGGCTATCCGACCCCGTGCGGCACTGGCGCAAGGAGATCAGGGCGTTCCGGCGCCGCCTGCACCAGCGCCTGACGCCGACGCTGCGCCGGAAACTGCTGGACAGCCTGCAGGAGCGCTACGAGACGGCGGTCGACGACGCCGACCGCAGCCTCGATCCCGCGGTGCCGGACTTGGCGCGACGCGTGCCTGCCTGCTGCCCCTACACCTTCGAGCAGGTCCTCGACTCCGACTGGCATCCCGCGCCGGCCGCGGAGCGCGGCTGACCCGCGCCGCCGCCGCCGCCGCCGCCCTTTCCCGAACCCGCTGAAGCCGCTGCCATGATCCCCGACCTGATTTCGACCGACCACCGCCAGCTCCGCATCGTCATCGTCGGCCATGTCGACCATGGCAAGTCGACCCTGATCGGCCGCCTGCTGCACGACACGAACAGCCTGCCCGATGGCAAGTTCGAGGAGCTCAAGCAGATCTGCACGCGCCGCGGCATGCCGATGGAGTGGTCGTTCGTGCTCGACGCCTTCCAGGCCGAGCGCGACCAGGCGGTGACCATCGACACCACGCAGATCTGGTTCCGCACCCCCCGGCGCGAATACGTCATCATCGACGCGCCCGGCCACCGCGAGTTCCTGAAGAACATGGTCAGCGGCGCGGCGCTGGCCGAGGCGGCGGTCCTGGTGGTCGATGCCGCCGAGGGCGTGCGCGAGCAGACCCGCCGCCACGCCTACCTGCTGCACCTGCTCGGCCTGCGCCAGATCCTGGTGGTCGTCAACAAGATGGACCTGGTCGGCTACGCGCCCGAGCGGTACGCCGAGGTGCGCACCGAGGTGGTCCGGTATCTGGACGAGCTCGGCCTGGCGCCGACCAACATCATCCCGATCTCGGCGCGCGAGGGCGACAACCTGGCGACCGGCTCCAGCCGCATGGTCTGGTACGACGGCCCGCCGGTGCTGCTGGCGCTCGACCGGTTCGAATCGCTGACGGTGCCGGTCGACCGGCCGCTGCGCCTGCCCATCCAGGATGTCTACAAGTTCGACGAGCGGCGCATCATCGTCGGCCGGGTCGAGACCGGCATCCTGCGCGTCGGCGACAAGCTGGTGTTCTCGCCGCACAACCGCACCGCCCGCGTCAAGTCGATCGAGGCCTGGAACGAGCCGGTGCCGCCGGTGGAGGCGCGCGCCGGGCAGGCGGTCGGGATCACGCTCGACGAGCAGATCTTCGTCGAGCGCGGCAACATCGCCAGCCACGCCGAGCAGCCGCCGATGCTGTCCTCGGTGTTCCGCGCCAACCTGTTCTGGCTGGGCCACAAGCCGCTGGTGCCCGGCGGCACCTACAAGCTGAAGCTGGCCACGGAAGAGGCGCCGGTCACCGTGCAGTCGATCGACCGGGTGATCGACACCGAGACCCTGGCCGGGACCGAGACCACCGAGGTGCGCCGCAACGAGGTCGCCGAGGTCACCCTGCGCACCCGCCGGCTGCTGGCGCTGGACGAGTACATTGCCAACCCGTCCACCGGCCGCTGCGCCCTGGTCGACGTCTACGACACCGTGGCCGGCGGCGTCATCAACATGAAGGGCTACCCCGACCAGCGCCGCTCGTTCACGGTCAAGGGCACCAACCTGACCGAGGTGCGCCACCTGCTGACCGCGGACGCGCGCGCGATCCGCAACGGCCACCGCGGCGCGGTGATCTGGTTTACCGGGCTGTCCGGCTCGGGCAAGTCCACGCTGGCCATGCTGGTCGAGCGCCTGCTGTTCACGACCGGCTATCAGGTCACGGTGCTGGACGGCGACAACGTGCGCCGCGGCCTGAACGCCGATCTGGGCTTTGAGCCGGAGGACCGGGCGGAGAACATCCGCCGCGTCGGCGAGGTGGCCGGGCTGTTCGCCGACGCCGGCATGGTCGTGATCAGCGCGTTCATCTCGCCCTACCAGGTGGACCGCGATCGCGCCCGCAAGGCCGCCCCCGACGCCTTCCACGAAGTGTACATCAAGGCCGACCTGGCGACCTGCGAACAGCGCGACCCCAAGGGCCTGTACAAGAAGGCCCGCGCCGGCAAGATCGCCGAGTTCACCGGCGTCTCCGCCCCCTATCAGGCGCCGGAGAATCCCGAACTGGTGGTCGACACCGCGGCGCACGGCATCGAAGCGTGCGTCGAACAGATCGTCACCTACATCCGCTCGGTGACCGCCCTCGATCCGGCGTTGGCGATGGCCGAGACGGGCTAGCCCGGCGGCACGCCGGACGCTCAGGCTCAGGGCGGCAGGTCGCGACGGACGATCTCGCGGATCTCCCAGGTGCCGTCGGGACGCTCCACGGCGCGCACGCGCACCGTCTGCTCCTGCTCGCCGTGGCCGTAGTCCAGGGTGAACGTGGCGGCGATGCTCCAGTAGTCGGTGACGAACAGCGCGTCGTCGATGACCAGGTCGCGGACGTCGATCAGCGACGGCTCGATGGCCCGCGGGGTCCCGTGTTCGTCAAGAAGGACGGGCGCGAACGCCCGCACGTCCGCCCGGATCCGATCCTCCAGCGCCGCGGCCAACGCCGGCGCCTCCGGCCCGCCGTCGCAGCCCTGGAGCAGCAGCGCCGCAAGCAGCGCCCCGGCCAGCCGGACCGCGATCCGGCGCCGCCCCGGCCGATCACCCCGATGCGTCGTGCCGCCATAGGCCAACACGCGACTCCCCATCCGACGCGTATCGGGATCGCCGAAGACGTGGCCGGACACAACAAAAAACCGCCCGGCGGCGGCGCGCCGGGCGGTTTGCTGAAGGGCCGATCCTGCCGCGACTACTCGCGCTGCCCCAGGAAGTACAGCAGGAACTGCAGCAGGTTGATGAAGTTGATGTACAGCGCCAGGGCCGCCCAGATGGCAAGCTTGGTCTGGGTGTCCCGCTCCATCCCGGCGACGTACTCCTCCTTGATGCGCTGCGTGTCGTAGGCGATCAGGCCGGAGAAGATCAGCACGCCCGCGGCGGCGATCACGAACTGCATCATGTCGCTCTGCAGGAAGATGTTGACCACGGCGGCGATGATCAGACCGATCAGGCCCATGATCAGGAACGAGCCGAGGCCCGACAGGCTGCGCTTGGTCGTGTAGCCGTACAGGCTGAGGCCCGCGAACGCCGCCGCCGTGATGAAGAACACGCTGGCGATGCTGGCGTCGGTGTAGGTGTGGAACAGGATCGACAGGCCGATGCCCTGCAGCGCCACGAACGCCCAGTACATCGCCTGGGTCGCCCCGGCGCTCCAGTTCCGGCCGGCGAACGCGGCGATCAGCAGGATGCCGAGCGGCGCGAAGATGCCGATCCAGCCGAAGATGGTCGGCTGTATCGCGACGCCGCCACCCGGGATTGCCTGCCGGGCAAAGAAGATTTCACCCAGCGACGTGTACGCCACGGCGAGCGCGACCAAGCCGCTGATCGCCAAGCCGGTGGCCATGTAGTTGTAGATGCGCAGCATGTGCGCGCGCAGGCCCTCGTCGATCGCTGCCTGATCGACCGCCTGCCCGCCCGCATAGGTCGCGTAGCGATTCTGGGGACCGATAGCCATCGTGTTCCTCGCGGTGGCTGTTGCAAATTCGAGCGGAATATTGGGACATCCGTCCTCAGCTTCAACCGGATTCGTTCCCGACCATGCCGAAATCGGACTCCCTAAACTACGGCATTCCTTAAGGTCTTAAGCGTCCGGTCATTCGTTGCGCAGCAGCGGCGCCGCCTTGCGCCCCAGCGCCGACCACGTGCCGATCAGGCCGAACACCACCGTGATCGCGGTGCTGACCAGCGCCGTGACCGCCACGGATGCCGGCAGGAAGGTCCACTCCATGCCCATGATCTGCGTCAGCACGGCCCACGCCGCGATCGTTCCCACAACCGCCGCGATGACCGCGGTGGCGATTCCGAGCAGCCCGTACTCGAGCAGATAGGCGCGCAGCACCGTCGCGCGCGTCGCGCCCAGCACCTTGAGCACGACCGCCTCGTAGACGCGGCGCCGGTGCCCGGCGGCCAGCGCCCCGGCCAGCACCAGGGTGCCCGCGACCAGCGTGATCGCCGCCACGGCGCGCACCGCCCCGCCGACCTGCAGGACGATGCCGTTGATCGTGTCCAGCGCGTCGCGCACCCGCACGGCGGTGACGTTGGGGAAGCCGTCGGCCACGGCGCGCATCACCTCCGCCTCGGCCGACGGCGGCGCATCGACCGTCGCCAGGTTGGTGTGCGGCGCGGCGCTGAGCGGGTTGGGCGAGAAGATCATCGTGAAATTGATGCCCAGCGACCCCCAGTCGATGTCGCGGATGTTGGCCACCTCGGCGGTTATGTCGCGGCCCAGCACGTTGACCGTGATGCTGTCGCCGACGTCCAGGCCCAGGGCCGCCGCGATGTCCTTGTAGATCGACACCTGCGGCGGGCCGTCATAGCCCTCCGGCCACCAGCCGCCGGCCAGCACGATCTCGTCGCCGGGCGGCCCGTCGCTGTAGGTGACGCCGCGGTCGCCGCGCAGCACCCAGGCGTTTTCGGGATCCACCACGGCATCGGCCGCCGGCAGGCCGCGCGCCGAGACGATGCGCCCGCGGAGCATCGGCACGCTCTCCGGATTGCCGACGCCGGGGATGGCGGTGACGGTCTCGAAGAACGGTTCGAGCTGGTCGGGCTGGATGTCGACGAAGAAGAATGCCGGCGCGTCCTCGGGCAGGGTGTCCTGGACCAGGCGCGACATGTTGCCCTCGATCAGGGCCACGCAGACCAGCACGGTCAGCCCCAGCCCCAGCGACAGCACGACGGTGCCGGTCGGCGCGCCGGGCCGGTGCAGGTTGGTCAGCGCCAGGCGCAGCGCCGGCCGTCGCGGCCGCCCCGCCGCCCGCGCCGCCCGCATGGCCAGCCAGGCGGCGCCGCGGAAGGCGGCGAAGCACAGGGCCGCGCCGATGACGAAGAACAGCGCGAACAGCGGCTGCTCGGCGGTGACGATGGCGAACCCGGCCAGCGCCAGCGCCGCGGCCGCCGTCGCCGCCAGGTACACCGGGCGCGGCCGGTTCCGCGCCGGCGCCACCAGGTCGCGGAACAGCGCCGCCGCCGGCACGTCGCGGGCGCGCGCCAGCGGCCACAGCGAGAAGGTCAGCGCCGTCAGCAGGCCGAACACCGCGGCGTTGAGCAGCGCCCACGGATAGACGCCGAGCTCGACCCGCACCGGCAGCAGGTCTTCCACCACCAGCCCGATCAGCGGCGGCGCCATCGTGCCCAGCACCAGTCCGATGGCGATGCCCAGCCCCGCCAGCACCAGGATCTGCGCGAAATAGGTGCGGAACACGAGCGGGCCGGTGGCGCCGACGCATTTCAGCGTGGCAATGGTCGCAATCTTGCCGTCCAGATAGGCCTTGACCGCGTTGCCGACGCCGACGCCCCCCACCAGCAGCGCGGTCAGGCCCACCAGGGTCAGGAACAGGGCCAGCCGGCCGATCATCTGCTGCAGTTGCGGCGCGGCATTCGTGTAATCGCGGATCCGCCAGCCGGCCTCCGGGAAGCGCTCGTTCAGCGCGGCGACATAGGCGCCGACATCCTCGCCCCGCGGCAGGCCTATCCGGTAGTTCCAGTAGACCATGCTGCCGGGGCGGACCAGGCCGGTGTCGTCCAGGGCCGCCCGGTCGATCATCAGCCGCGGGCCGATGGTGAAGGTGGCGCCGCCGGCGCGGTCCGGCTCGCGCTCCAGGGTGGCGCGGATCTCGAAGTCGGTCTCGCCGACGCGCAGCACGTCGCCGACCGTCAGGTCGAGCCGCTCCAGGATGGTGTTCTCCAGCGCCGCACCCCAGGTGCCGTCGCGCCGCGCCAGCGCGTCGTCCAGCGCCACCGGCCGGCCGTCGCCGTCGGCCAGCTCGACCTCGCCGTAGAGGGGGTAGGCATTGTCCACCGCCTTCAGCTCGATCAGCGCCGTGTCGCCGTCCGGCGCACGCGCCATGGCGCGGGTGTCGACGACGGTGGAGACCTCGGCGGCGGTAGACTCCAGATAGTCGATCTCGGCCTGGGTGGCCGGCTGGAACACCGTGCGCAGGGCGATGTCGCCGCCCAGGATGGCGCGGCCGTCGGCGCGCAGGGCGGTGGTGATGCCGCTCGCGACCGACTGCACCGTGGCGATCGCGCCGACGCCCAGCACCAGGCAGGCCAGGAAGATCGCAAAGCCCTTGACCCCGCCGCGCAGCTCCCGCCGGGCGAGGCGGAGGGCCAAGCCAAGTTGGGTCATTCGCCCCTCAAGTGCCTGCAGTCCCGATACCGCTGACAGCCGCACGCCGTCATGCGGTCTCCATACGATCGTTCAGCGAGAAGGGATCGATCTCGACGTGGATTTTCCGGATGGTCGGGATCGGCATCTTGCGCTGCCCGATCGTCTCCATGCGGACCAGACCTGCGGCCTCAAGCTTGTCCAATGTCCGAGTCAGGTTCGACGGTGCCCGTCCGGTCATCTTTCCCAGTTCGGCGATGGATTGCGGCTGGCGATCGCGGATCGCGGCCAGCAGGATCCGGTTCTCGGGCGTGAGCAGCCGCGTCAGGGCTTCAACGGAATTAAAGCTCACCTCCGCAGCATCGGGCGGCGCCGGCTTCTCACCGCGCGCCACGGCCCGCATTTCGGCCTCGAGGGAATCAAGACTTTGTATTTTCATGGCCTAGTGCCCCCCTTTCCTCAACGTCAATGACCTCATCGGAAATCCCGCGCTCATCGACGACCCGCCTCACCTCGGCAAAGAAATCGGTAAGAAGCTGATCAACAGTCGTAAACGGATATGGCCGCCCAGGGTCCATTTCTGTCCGATGCCAGTGATCCGTCTCCACCGGATCCTTACGGTACCCCGATCGTCGCACCGCATGCGCATTGTCGAACCCCATGATCCGCTGTCCGCTCGGACCATGCAGCGTCATGGAGTAGATAAGCCCGTGCGGGCGCTGCGGCGACGGTGCCACACGTCTGATCTCGAACTTGATCCAATAGCCCTTTTCAAGCCGGTGAATGCGACCATCAAAGGACAGAACGAACTCGAGCGTGTGTTCGTCGTGCATCCCATATCACCACAGGATAATGCTTACCTTTTGCCATTCAGTCAACATCCTCTTCGACAAAAAAGAACCCGGGCGCAACGCCGACAAGCAGTCTTATCCCGCCACCCGCGCCACGCCCCGCCGCGCCGCTTCCGGCCCCACGGCGCCCCGCCCGTCGTCCACGATCCGGCCGTCGACGAGCTGCACCTGCCGGTCGCAGCGGCCGGCGAGCGCCGGGTCGTGGGTGATCAGCACCAGGGTCGTGCCGCGGTCGCGGGCCAGGCCGAACATCAGGTCGATGACCTGCCCGCCGGTCTGGCCGTCCAGGTTGCCGGTCGGCTCGTCGGCCAGGATCAGGTCGGGCCCGGAGGCGAAGGCGCGGGCCAGCGCGGTGCGCTGCTGCTCGCCGCCGGACAGCTGGCCCGGATAGTGCCCCAGGCGGTGGCCCAGGCCGACCGCGGTCAGGCCCTCGGCGGCGCGGTCGAAGGCGTCGCGGCGGCCGGCGAACTCCAGCGGGATGGCGACGTTCTCCAGCGCCGTCATGGTCGGCACCAGGTGGAAGTTCTGGAACACGATGCCGACATGGTCGCGCCGGAACAGGGCCAGGGCGTCCTCGCCCAGCACCGTCAGGTCGTGCCCGGCGACGTGCACGGCCCCGCGGGTCGGCCGCTCCAGCCCGCCGATGATCATCATCATGGTCGACTTGCCCGACCCCGAAGGCCCGACCACGCTGACCGCCTCGCCCGCCGCGACCTCCAGGTCAATGCCGCGCAGGATGTTGACGGGCCCGGCGCCGCTGTCCAATTGAAGGTGCACGTCGCGCAGCGCGATGCCGGGCGCCGCCCCGGCGGATGAGGAAACGAGGCTCATGACGACTCCGGCTCTGCCCTCGATTGTCAGGCTAAATGGCGCCCTCGCCCGGCTTGTCAACGCGGCCGCCCGCCGGGCTCCGCGGGCCGCCCTGGCCGCCGTGCTGGCGCTCTCGCTGCCGGCGGCGGCCGATGCGGCCGACCCGATCCGCATCCTGGCGCTGGGCGACAGCCTGACCGCCGGCTATGGCCTGGCGCCGGAGGACGCGTTCACCGCGCAGCTGGAACGGGCGCTGCAGGACCGCGGCTACGACGTCGAGGTGCTGGACGCCGGCGTGTCCGGCGACACCACCGCCGGCGGACGGGCGCGGCTCGACTGGGCGCTGGCCGACGATCCGGACATGGTGCTGGTCGAGCTCGGCGCCAACGACGCTCTGCGCGGCATCGACCCGGCCGAGGCGCGCCGCAACCTGGCCGCCATCCTGGAGCGGCTCAACGCGGAGGGCCTGCCCACCCTGCTGGCCGGCATGTACGCGCCGCGCAACTACGGCGCCGACTATGCCGAGGCGTTCGACGCCATCTACCCGGACCTGGCCGAGGCGTACGACGTACACCTGTACCCGTTCTTCCTGGAGGGCGCGGCCACCGACCCCGACCTGAACCAGGCCGACGGCATCCACCCGAACGCCGCCGGGGTCGAGGTGATCGTGGAAAACATCGTGCCCCACGTGGTCGAGGTGATCGAGGAGGCCGGCCTGGCCGCCGGCTCGTCGGGCTAGCGGCGATGGACGCGGTCGCGACGGAGGGGCGGTTCCGCGCCGCCCACGGGGTGGGGGAGACGTGGTCCGCGGCGGTCGACGCCTGTCTGGCCGGGCTCGGCGACACCGCCGGGGCGAACCTCGGGCTGCTGTACGTGACCGCGCCGCTGGAGGACGCCGCGGCGGACATCCTGGCGCGCCTGCGCGATGCGACCGGCATTGCCGACTGGGCCGGCACGGTCGGCCTGGGCGTGTGCGCCGGGGAGCACGAGCTGTTCGACCGGCCGGCGGTCGCGGTGCTGACCGCGCGCCTGCCCGACGGCGCCTTCCACCTGGTGCCGACGCTGGCCGGGGAGGCCGCCAACCGGCGCCTGCCGCGCGCCTTCGACGCCTGGGCGGCGCAGGCTCGCCCGGTGCTGGGCCTGGTGCACGGCGACCCGCGCAACCCGGACATCCCCGACGCCGTCGCCGGGCTGGCCGCGGAGACCGGTGCCTTCCTGGTCGGCGGCCTGAGCTCCGGGCACGCGGCGTTCCCGCAGGTGTGCGGCGGCGTCACCGACGGCGGCGTCTCGGGCGTCCTGTTCGGCGCCGAGGTGCCGGTGCTGACCGGGCTCAGCCAGGGCTGTTCGCCGATCGGGCCGGTGCGCACCGTGACCGCCGCGCGGCGCAACATCATTGCCGAGATCGACGGCCGCCCGGCGCTGGAGGTGTTCAAGGAGGACATCGGCGAGCTGCTGGCCCGCGACCTGCGCCGGGTGGCCGGCTACATCTTCACGGCGCTGCCGGTGACCGGGTCCGACACCGGCGACTACCTGGTGCGCAACATCGTGGCGATCGACCCGGCCAGCGGCCTGATGGCGATCGGCGAGGAGATCGACCCCGGCCGGCCGATCCTGTTCACCCGCCGCGACCGCGCCGCCGCCGTCCAGGACCTGGACCGCATGCTGACCGGCCTGACCCGCCGCCTGAACGGCCGCCGCCCGCAGGGTGCGGTGTACGTCTCCTGCCTGGCCCGCGGCCCCAACCTGTTCGGCAGCGACTCCGAAGAGCTCCGCCAGGTCCAGGCCGCCCTGGGCGACATCCCCCTGGTCGGCTTCTTCGCCAACGGCGAGATCAGCCACGACCGGCTGTACGGGTACACGGGGGTGCTGACGGTGTTTCTTTAGACGATACCGCCGTCCATTGGCGGATCTCGCGCCGCCTGGGATTGCCAGGCGGGCATCGGCGTTGCTTGGGCAAGGCCGCCCTTCGACATGGTCTCAACGTTTTGGTAGATCGACCCGGCGAAACGGCATCTCCCGCAATCCGGCCGGAATCCACCAGCAGTCTCTCGGTAATGATCGTTCTATCTGGATCCTTATCCTGGGCCACCACAGTATCAAATGAACGCACTTCCAAGTCATGTCATAGTTTGACCACTTTTTGTCACAGAAAAAGCAAATAAGATTGTTGTCCTGAAACGCCAGTATCTGATGCGGCCTCCTGGCGATGTTCTTGTCGGCCGAAATGATGACCGTGCCGCTGCGGCGCCTGAACGCAGCGGCCCATAACTCATCGTCAGCCGTAGTCGGAGCAAACTCGTGTTGACATATGAATTCGTATCCTTGATCGCCGTAGGCGCTGTGCAGCGTTCGCACCGCCCGAGGCGGAATGTTCACGTCAAATCCGACTTTGGCCCGACTTGAACAGTGCCCGCGGGACAGAGCATGAACGCCGCGCGCAAATGCTTGATTTATCGACGGCGGCTTGCGGCGCGGCCCAAAAATGTGGTGCTAAATTATGCAACATAATCCATTAT
>Ga0081527_100131_pt1 | contig 62056 bp, 46 predicted proteins | sample HotLakmasection5_FD_70992 | JGI IMG/M metagenome (GOLD analysis project Ga0081527, IMG submission 70992) | Hypersaline microbial mat communities from Hot Lake, Washington, USA - Section #5 (SPADES assembly) (version 2) | ecosystem: Environmental > Aquatic > Non-marine Saline and Alkaline >... | reverse complement strand
GCCAGCACCTGCGCCATCCTGCGGCGAATTGGTCGAAGCCGGGGAGCAGGCACTGCTGGTTAACGACTGGCAGGCAACCGTGATCGGGAGCTATGTCTACAAGCTGCTGCACCGCCAACCGATCACGACCTTCCTCACGTTCGCCAATGCCGATGACCTGGTGATTCAGAGCAAATCCATCAATCGTCATGAATTGGCAGTTTACCTAAATGATGACGAGTAGAAGAGAGACGGCAGCCATTCTAGATCGACAATGTCCCCATCAAGAACTGCTGTAAAGTCGAACGCCTCACCGTTGACGCGCACGATGGCGCTATCTTCCACAATGGCCAGTGTATCGTTGGGAGCGAAATAGGCAAACATGATGCCCTCACCCTCGCTTGGAAAATGATTGCCATCGTACCATTGGCCGTGCCGTCCACGATTATCAAAGCGATTGATGACGCAGTCTTCCAGGTCATCACGGTTGCAGATCGTCACGATGAAGCTAAACCGGTTGCGCCAGCGTGCCTGGGTGTATTCGGTGAAAGCACGAGGTTCTCCGCCGCTTGGATAAAGAACACGCGATGGGATAGTTTCACAGGGTCGGACTGGAGCCAGATAGCAGATTTTCGGTTCGAACGTGTCCGCCTGGGTATCGAACGCCAGCAGAATTTGATCGTCCGGCGACACCAGCCCATCCGGGTGACGCTCATCGGATACCGTGTCAAGAATGAATCGATCACAGCCAGCCTGCACCTGGAGATAGCGTCCTAATGACGAATAAATCAGGGCTACCGGTATGGCCCCGTCTTCGGTTTCCATCAACAGCATTGGTTGAGCGGAGGGATTGTAAACATCCAGCGACCACAATCCAGTGGCATCGCTGTAAGCGAAGATGCGGCCATCAGGAGTCCATGCGCCCTGCGTAGGAACATCATCTGTCTCGGTGGTGATAAGGGTAACACTATTGAGCAGCGTGACTTCCTGAAACGGCTGATCGCGTTTCTGCCATCCCAGCGTATAGAACTCGATCTGGTTCTCATGCCAGATGGAAATCGCATCCCCCGTGGCGGAAAACTGAAATGCTCGCCCTCGGACACTGCCGCCGAACCAACGCACTTCACCGCCGCGCTGCTCAGCACGGTTGATGCCATCAGGCGATACCTGCACGCAACCTTCGCCGGGACAGTCGGATGCACCAAAATAGCGTTCATACCAGCCAGTGCTGTCATAGAACATCACGGCAATCGTCATCTCACGCAGGAACTCATCGGTGACTTGAATCGGTCTATCGCTATCGACCGGCAGCACAAAATCTGTCCCTGCATCTGTCGTCAGTTTGAGCGGCGCAAGACGCGGAAATGGCAAATCTTCGGCAGGAGGTTGTACTTCGGAGTCGCCGAACTCCGTCACAAAAGCAACGAAATCATCTTCGTTCAGCACATGTTCCACATAGCCATCCTCACCCTGGCTGTACAGAGTGATCGTCGTATCCGCATCGGGAAATGCATAATAATTCGGATCATTCCATTGAGTGGCGGTGAGATAAACGCCATCGGGACGATGCGTGAGGAAGAAATAGGCTGACAAACCAGGATGTAGTTCTGGCTGAAAGAAGTTGCAGGCACCATAAGGATCGCCTTCGGTCATGCGTGTGACAATCACCGGATCAGTCTGGAGAAACACCAGATACTCCGGTCCAGCGCCACCGTAGAGATAAGTATCGACCGACACAATGGCATTCTGCCGCACCTCATCTACTGAGATGACATCCGCCTTGACGACGTAATCGGTTCGTTCCAGCAGACTTTGGATGTTATCGTCTGCTCCGCCGCCACATGCATGAACCTGCAAAGATGGTACGGCCAATCCAAAGGAAAATAGACACCCTATCACAAAAAGCAGCAATCTCCGCATCAGGTAATCCTCGAACAATCATCATTATTCCATTGTACAGCGTTGTATGAACTCCCTGAGCTGCGCTAAAGCGAGGGTTTCCTCCTCTCCTCAAGAGTCCTTTTGGATTGTCAAGTCAAGAAAGGAAAAGACTATGGTATATCAGCTTCCCCTGTTCCTGGTCGATGCCCCTGATCCGCCGGATGATACACCGGATCCATTGACGCTGCTCCGCAACGGTGCTGCGCTGGTGCTGAGCGTATCTGGTGGCAAGGACAGCGATGCAATGTCTCATCATCTGCTTGATCTGCGCCAGTCGGAAGGCTGGACGGGCGATGTGATGATGGTTCACGCCGATCTCGGCTCACGGGTGGAATGGCATCAAACGCCCGAATACGTCGAGAATCTCGCCCGGCGGAAGAATGTTCCGCTACATGTCGTGCGCTGGCAGCATGGTGATCTGATCGACCGCATCTGGCAGCGTTATCACAAGGATCCAGCGCGTCCATGTTGGCCTTCCTCTCAAATGCGCTACTGCACGTCGGACCTTAAACGCGGGCCGATCTCTCGCTGGTTGAGGAACACGTTCCCATCGGGCAATATAGTCTGTGCGATGGGTTTACGCGCTCAGGAAAGCTCTACTCGTGCCCGACGACAAACCTTCACACTCCGCACCGATGCCAGCGCCCCGACCAAGGGGCGTTTTGTTTATGACTGGTTGCCCATCCATGACTGGTCGGAGGTCGATGTGTGGGATTGTATCCGGCGGCATGGTGATATCGCGCATCCTGCGTATCGCCTGGAGCAACCTAATCAGCGGCTGTCCTGCGCCTTGTGCGTGCTGGCAAGTCTGAACGACCTCGTCAACGGCGCGGTGCATAATCCCGATACCTATCGCGAATACTGCCGCATCGAAGCCGTCACCGGCTACAGTTTCCGCAAAGACTTCTGGTTGTCTGACGTGAAGCCAGAGCTGCTGTCGCAGGATATCCTCAATGCCGTTCATGCTCACAAGCAGGCCGCCTGACGTTAATCCACCCTGTCCGATACAACTGAAAGTGAATCTGATGCCCAATCTTCTCGATCTGGACTGGCAACCTGTGCTGCTGGTCAAAGTCACTCGTGAGCCGTTCACAGGCACGTTTTGCGGTTTGCAGGTCAGTCGCCTGCATCTTGCCCTACATCCTGGCGGCGTTGTTTGCGCCGCGTGGGACATCCCGCCAGAAGAGCGCGTCTACCCGCGTGCGCGTCTTGTCGGCTGGAAACCGCTGCGAGATATGCCATTCGATCTGCCGGTACGCTTCGAGCGGCGCGGCGATGCCCGCGTTTCAGCCCTTATCCCCAACGGCACCTGGGTTTTGCCATATGACGAGGAACAGTATCGTCTTTACCTGCGCCTTCAGCGAGCGTGGCACAGCCTGATGTCCTACATTGACTCGGCACCCTACAGCCCGTACACACTCGGTTTCGTCCGCAGCCTGGTTGCCACCAACACACATTCTCCCAGTTTGAATTAGCCCGAAAGGAAGTCCCCATGACCACCGAAGCAGCAGCCCTCAAGCGGTATAACAGCCTGTTCGATAACCAGCAGTACAGCGCCATTGCCGAACGGATCGCTGTCGATTTGCGCGTCCCGCGTGATTCGCTTCGTGTCTCGGACTGCATGAACGAGATCACGAATGTGGCGCTCTCTCTCTGCAGCCACAGTCATTATGCCGATGCATGGCTGAGACTGGCGACCTTCTGCGGCCAGAATGCTGTTTCCATTCCAACGATTGATGCCATTTACAACTACCTCCTGATCTACCAGCAGATGGGGGATACCCGCGCTGAGGATTTTGAACTCACCGCCAAAGCCCTGCTTAAGTCCTATGAAGCGTTAGATATACTCAAAGCGGCGGTGTCCTGCGCGAATGGCGTACATGGCTGGCGAGGACGGATGGCATATGACCTGTTGGCTGCATCCGACTTCCTGGTGCAGGCAGCGGTGCAACTGCTCATTCACGGCAATCTGTCTTACATCTGCGAGAAACTGCAATCCGGTTTGCAGCGTATCACTGGCGCGTTGTATGAAGGCAAACGCCACAGCGAACGCCCGGAGTTGTTCGACTTCGCCACAACCCGCTTTCCTACTACCGGTGATCGCCAGTGAAGATTGCTCATCCAAATAGCGATGCTGATACACCCCATCAGCAAGATTGAGTGGCACTGGAAGTGTCTCTCCGGGGTGGCTGCGGCTTCGTCACATCCCGCAAGGGGATTGCACGAGTACACTCTGAACGCGGTTTGCCCGTCAACCCATCTGGCAAGGACACATCCCGCTGCTGTTCCAGCTCACAACTTGCTACTGCTGATACTCTCTGCTTGTCCCGCAGTTCGCATCCAAAATCTGCTCAAACCACCGCCAGGCTGAACAGTCCATCCGAATGCCATCTGTTTCACCGCTGTCTGACTCTGTGCCCGTGGTATCGTCACCCAATCCGATGACCGATTGCAGCATGTCCCCGTCTGCCCTCGCTGGCGCAGGTGTTGGCTCATGCGGTGTCATTCATCCCCAAAACAGCCGATTTATGTTGTCCATGCTAGCAGGCGCGGCAGCTTTCATACCGACAGATGTCGGCACGCTTAAACCCGATTGGCTCTGGCTTGTGCCGCTGCGCTCATGCAATCGGGTTAGCGCCCTGCGGGTGAAATCTGCCTTGCTCGCCTGCTTCTGGCAGGTCAACAAATCGGCATGGGGTCGATTGACAGATGAGCGCAACATGCGCAGGAGGTTTCACAATGGGTACGTCACTGAATTTCTCAATCGTCGGTTTTGTCGGCAGCGATCCGCAGATGCGCACGGTTCAGACCGGCAATGGTGAGCAGACGGTAGCATCCTTCTCGGTGGCCATCAGCCGCAAGAACGGCGGCGGTCAGAAGCAAACCCTGTGGGTGCGCGTGAACTGCTGGGGGAACCTGGGCAACGTCGCACAGCAGTACGTGAAGAAAGGTTCGCTGGTGCAGGCAACCAGTGAGTGGATGCGCCCCAGTGCGTGGGTTTCGCAGGACGGCAGCCCGCAGGCCAGCATCGACATCGACGCCAATCGCCTGATCCTGCTGGATCGCGTCGAAAACGGCGACAGCCACGACACCCCGGACGAGACCATCCCCTTCTAACCCCGCAATTCTCCCCGACTGAGGCGGTGCTGGTACGAGCATCGCCTCTTTTTTTGGCAATTCCCCGCCTTGCTTCAATCCCGAAACATCCCCCATAATTGAAAGAGAACGAAGTTGAAAGTGCTGCTTTATGACCTATGAACGCTACGAGGATGAATACTGGGACAACTGGAACGGCGAAATTTGCGTCGGGTGTGATTTACCGTCACAGGTGAATGATCTCGGTTTATGCGCTGACTGCAATGCTAAGCTCGACCGCGACATGATCCGCTCACGTGATTGGGATCGTTCGGCAACTGGCTTTCTCACGCCCGATCACGAGTTGGAGAACCTGCGAACCCGCATCATTCGTGAATATGGCAGAGATTATGAACTCATCGTCCCACCCACCAAAGCAGAACTCAAAATGATTCAGGCTGAATCAAGACGGACACCGACTACGCCTGGTGAGTTACCGGATATTGCACCCCGTTCGATGGGGGAGTACACAGAAGCCGAAGTAGTTGACATTCTGGAGCAGATATTAGCCGCCAGTCCGACCCACACATGGCGCGAACTCCAGGAAGTGTCACAGATACTGCGACGTTATTTCCCCGACCTCAATCCGAAAGCGTTTGGTTACAAAGGTTTGCGTCGGTTGGTACAGGCACATCCGAAGCGATTTCAAACCATGTGGGATGATCCCAAGCAGAAGCACAAGGGCATCATTCTCATCCGGTTAACCACAGATCACACGCAACACACGTCTTGATAGGTTATCAGCCTACATGTATGTCTTGCGGCAATCTGTCAGTTCCCCGCCCATAGCGCCGATGGCGCTGCCTCGCAGCAGCGCCGCGTCCTGCGGACGCCGAACCCATCTCAGCATAAACGGATGTCCGTCGGACACGTTTGTCGCTGATCTCAGGTCATACCAGCGCATGAGCGCGTATGACAGGCTGAGATGGGTCGCCAGCTAAAACTAGCTGGCTCCTCAAGCCGGAGGGGCTGGTGCGCCACGCTCACGTGACGCACCGCTGACCATGCTACTGCGTGCTGGTCAGCGTGTCGGCGCGGTATTCCACACCGACCGAACGCACCTATCAGGCGTTCGAGGTGTCTCCAATTTGGGGAGACACCTCACTGGCATTCTCACTGTTCGTGACTTTCACTACCGTGGTTGACTTATGCTGCTGAAAGTAGCGATTGGAGTGTAAAACTATATGTCATCAAACCTTTAACGTTACGCGAGTTTATGTGCTGATACAATGAGAATCATGGTGATATGATTAATAAGCCTTGGATAGTCTTTTGATGTAGGACACTATCAGAGTTATCTAATGACCAATATGCTTCTCAAACCCGGTATGCTTGTTCGTGCGCCGACTCCGTCCGAACGCAGCGAATACGAAGATGATTTTCGCGCACATCGTCTTGGCAGTGTTGTCGCCATCGATGAACTTCTTGAAGAAGTCACAATTCAATTCTGGCAGTTTGAACTCAACCAACCAGATATGGAACAGATAGATATTGTACCCACTCGTTTCGTGGCTCGCTGTCGTGTTCTACCTGAAACCCAGGTGTTGTTCAAGAGCAGTCAGGAACGGGTTCTGATACTCGAAGCCACTGCATCTGAGTTTGCACCCGGTGAGGTACTTGAGTATTTTGTGATGATGCGTGATGGTAGTATCCAACGCATTTCCGAGTGTGATCTGATGCCACCCGCGCATCGCCAGGATGTTGATCCACTGGATCAATTGCGCAGCTATGAACTGAACAATCCAGCTTATATCTATCATCGGAATCGCTTTGTAAGCGTCTACGCTGACCTGCTCAATGTCACGGTCGGTCTGGATGCCCTTGTGAACACCCGCGTGTTGCTTTTAGCCCATCAGGCAGAGGTCATCACACGGGTCCTGAGTGACAGTGTATGTCGGTATATCCTGGCGGATGAGGTTGGACTGGGGAAGACCATTGAGGCATGTGTTATCCTCAAAGGTTTGCGTGATCGCTACGGTGACTTGCCAACTTTGATCGTTGTTCCATCTGCACTGGAGCATCAATGGTATCAGGAATTAGATCGCAAATTCTGGCTGCGGTTTGAGCAATGGCAAGGTGGGATGCCTATCAGCCCAGGCCCGAATTGGTTGCTCACTCATGATGCGCTCGAAAATGACCCGCAATTATGGCAGTTCATCCAGTCCATACAGTGGGGTGTCCTGATTGTGGACGAAGCGCATCACATCCCGCGCCGTCAATCACTCTTTAACCGTGTACAACACCTGAGTCGTTCCATTGAGCGGGTTTTGCTGCTATCGGCAACACCTGTTCAGCACCGCCGTATCGAATACCTCAATTTGCTTCGTTTGCTTCACCCTCAACGTTATGATTTGCTCAGTATGGCAGTATTTGAGCAAATCATTGCCAATCAGAAGACTCTATATGGTGTTATTCAGACCATACAAGGCAGCCTTAACCCCGACTATTATGATTCAGAAGAATTCCTGGACTTAGTGGCTCCAGCGGTTCCTATTCTGGCTCATGATGTTTATGTCCAACGCCAGTTGGAAGCCATCACTGAAACAAAGGAGATGCATCAGGCTTTGAGGCTGAGTCGACAGCTTATTGCCTATATTGCTGAAAACTACCGTATTGAAAGCCGGGTAATTCGCAATCGACGCGCCAGTATTGATCCCGATTTACTGCCGGAGCGGTCGCTGGATGATCGTTATGCTTATAATCCAACAGAAGCTGAGAAGGATGCTTACAATGAACTGATGCTTTACGTGCAACAGGTAATTTCTTCCGGCGAAACAGCAAATGTCGCGTTTTGCCGGGCACTGATTCATGCAGCAGCTAGTAGCCCAGAAGCACTGATTTATCTACTTGAGATGCGTCACTTTGCTCTGGAATCTGGCAGTTTCGTATCCAACATGCAATCTAGCAACGATATTGCATATATGCGGAGTCCACGGGAGGAATCAAAGCGTTTGCAGATTCTCTCCAGCACCATGCCATCTGTACATGATGAAAACCGCTTACTCAACAATGCACGGCAACGTGCCCAACAATGGCAAGAGGATGCACAAGAGCATTATGAGATAACACGGTTTATCAATGGTCAACCGATTGAAGGCTCACATCGACTTGAGCAGGTACTGAGAGCCGTGAAGTCAATACTTCTGGCCGATGCTCAAAACAAGATCGTGATTTTTACCGGATGGCCGCAAACATTTGACTTACTTCATCGACTGCTGCAACGACATTTTGGAAGCAGAGCGGTAGCGACATTTCATGTTGGCGTTGAACAGGAATCCGATTTAGAAATCGCTGCTGACCTGTTCCAGAGTGATCCAGAGTGTCGTGTCATGTTGTGCGACGAACTCGGTGGCGAGGGTCGTAATTTCCAGATCGCTGCTGCTATCATCCATGTTGATCTTCCGTGGTCGCCTGCACGCATCGAACAGCGTATTGGTCGCATTGACCGGCTAGGCCGTAGTGGTGTTGTAAAATCCATTGTGCCCTTTGCTCATGACCATATTGAAGAAGACTTGCTTAGACTTTTTCAAGACAGCTTTCAAGTCTTCACACGTTCTATGAGTGGATTGGAGATCATCGTTGAAGATGTGCAATCACTCATAGATCAAGCTTTCCAGGAAGATAATTTCGAGGGTCTACGTCGTCTGCTACCGAAGCTACGCGACTTCTCTGAAGAGATGCGCCACGAAATCGAGCTAGAGCGGGTGTATGAAGAAACAGCAATCAACATACAGGTACGACAAGAGATTGCAGAAATCAGTGATGAGTACACTGATGGTGAAGCTTTACGTACCAGTGTCAGTGAATGGGCTAATTACATCGGGTTGCGGAACCACTTCAACCCTCGGACTGGTATAGTGACTTACGAACCGAGGCGATTCAGTCTCAAGGCGATGGAGAATGCGAAACTCATGCAAATTCCCAATATGGAAGATGCGAATCAACGTTCTGGTCGCCCCAGGGATCTAGTGATTCGTGGCACTTTCAATCGCTCAATTGCTGTACATCGCGAGGATTTAGTATTTTTCGCACCTAGCGAACCATGGACAAGAACAACAATAGAGAATGCGTTGGAGTCCGAACGTGGTCGATGTGCGGCGAGCGAGATTTTGTCTCAAGAAGTCGAAGAATCCTGGGAAGGTTTTGATTTCTTTTTCACTTTGCAGGTCAATCCTCGTCCGTTATACGAGCTGGGACTAGCACCTATACACCTGCATCGCGCACGTGGTATGTTGAACGAAGCAGTTGAACGTATCATCGTTGATTTGAGCGGAAATATCCTGCCATATAGCAGTCCAATTCGCCGCTTGATCATCAAACAGAATCTTCGACAAAATATGCATCTTGGCAGGCGTGGTAACGGCAATCTGGATGCCTTCAAGCTGAGATTTCCGACAGACGAATGGCAATCTCTAGTTGATGAAATCGCAGCAGTGGCTTGGGCACAGGTAACGGAGAAGTTCAGATTGGAAGACGAGGCGGATGAGTTGCGCGAACGACTGGAAGAGCAGCGTCACGCAAATCAGGCAGTACATCTGTGGCTGGAAAGCCAAGGAATCAAGACTGATAGTACTAATCAAGCCAAAGAGGAATGTATTGCTGAAGCACTTATTGCCGGTGTCCTACATCCACTCATTCGTCTAGAGTCAATTTCATTCTGGAAGGTCGCACCTGAACATGACGCTTGATGCTTGGGATTGGTTGCAGGAAGCCATATTAATTGACCCTCAATATTGGAAATCGTCTATTGAGTTTGAGGAATTAAGGCAAGAAAACCTTCAGGGCGTCGAACAGGCACAATCACGTGCATGTGTACGTATGCTCAAAGCTGCCCTTGTTCAACGTAATCAACTCGCACCCGTCAGCGACGCAGATTTATTGGTTCTGCTACGGCAGGTTGTTCGGTTATTTGGCACGCTAGATATTCCGATTGAATTGTGGTCTTTCATTAGCGACAGAAGCGTGGCATTCGGGCTAAACATGCAAGAGATTGAGCGCACGGACGCTGTTCGCATAATGGCACACGATTGGATACCAGACTGGTTGCCAAGCGCTGAAAATGTTGATCAGTTATTCAGACGGCGCGATTTTGGGCCTGTACTGGGCGATGGCATGTTACTGGATTTTATGATTGCTGGTGGCAAAGACGTGGTTACTTATCAATCGGAGGGACAGCGCCAAGCAGTTTGGGAAGCTATATTCGCTCCCCCTGGGTCAACAACACTTATCACGCTGCCAACGGGTGCAGGTAAGAGCCTAGCAGCATATTTGCCAGCATGGATTGATTCCAAACGCGGAACATATGCCGGGGGCACCACCATTGTCGTTGTACCTACAGTTGCCCTTGCAATCGACCAGTCTGAAGCTGCACGGCGACATTTTCGAGGTTCGAATTCGCACTATCTCCCATACTACCTTGCGTCCGATACTTCAGAAGATGTACGCAACATCATTCGTGCTGGTGTGCGAAATGGCACTATACCGTTACTGTTTGTCTCGCCGGAATCGCTAATCGGTAGCGAGTTTCGCAGCATCGTTCTTGATGCGACCAGAGAAGGGAAAGTCAAGCGGGTTGTCGTAGATGAGGCGCACTTAATCGACACATGGGGTGCAGGTTTTCGAACCGATTTTCAATTCCTGTCCACGTATTTTCGCAAGTTATATGTTGCATCTAACCAGCAGCTCCGTGTATTACTGCTGTCCGCAACCATTTCCCCAGAATCTCTGGAAACGCTCGAGCAGTTGTTCATCTTACCGTCAGGACGTTTCTGTCACCTGCAGGTCAATCAACTCCGTCCGGAAATAAGCTATTGGATGGTAAATGCAGCGCATCCTCAACAAAAACTTGCTTTCGTCGCGGAATCACTTCGTCATTTACCACGCCCTGCTATTCTTTATTTGACCGCGCCTGACGATGCGGAGAGATACTATCGGAGTCTAAAGAACAAAGATGGGTACAAACGCATTGCAACTTTTACCGGCAAAACACCGCCTCAGAAACGTTTACAGTTGATTCAAGATTGGCGTGAAGACCGGATTGACCTAATGGTGGCTACGTCAGCATTTGGCCTGGGAGTTGACAAACCAGATGTTCGTGCCATTGTCCATGCGGCTTTTCCGGAAAGCATAGATCGCTTCTACCAGGAAGTTGGACGCGGTGGACGGGATGGATGTAGCAGCATAAGTTTATTGATTACGACTGATTTGGATCGGGACTACGCGATTCGTAACAGTCTCAAGTCTAGAATTACAGTAGAAAAAGCATGGCCCCGTTGGAGCGCCATGTTGCAACATGCACGAAGTTCTACGAATGGTATCTGGACAATAAACCGGCAGATGACGCCCGCAGGAAGCATGAGGGAGTCGGAAATAAACCGTGATTGGAATGAACATGTCCTTCTTCTGATGCAACGTGCAGGTATCATCCGAGTCGCCGATATTAACGGGTTACAGGCAGATCATGCCGAGGAATATCCGAGTTATGATGAACTGCAGATCGAAATTCTGCGACCCCATGCAGTTAATCACTTTGATGGTTTCCGAGAAGTATTTGAAATTGTTCGAGAGCAAGAACGTGATAATTTGATTGAGGCAAGCAGAAAACTCAAGCATATTTTCCACGAGCAAACAGATCAAGATTTGACTTGTCTTGCACATGGCTTTGAGCGAGTGTACTCACCAGTTGGACTGGCGTGTGGTGGATGTCCTGGATGCCGTCGTGCAGAACGCGCTGCCTATGCCGATCCAGCAGAATTGGATATTACTTCGACAGCTGCGTTTCGTGCGGATTCGCCTCATCATGCAGAGTTACAAAAGCTGATGGGGCATCATCGAACACTACTTTTGCTCTATGAAACAGAACAGGCGTTGAGTTATGACAACTTGGCACAACTCATACCCAGTATGATCTATCGAGGCGTTGCGCAGGTTATGCTGACACCGGATCAGTATGACAACTATGGTGAAAAACTCATTCGAAAGCTCCAGGTTGATCGCTCACCTGCACATATGATATTCACTTATACGCGTAAATCGATTCGCTTACAATCGCTCCCAATCTTAGGGTTTCTTTCAGAAGATACAATGCAAAGTGAACCGGTTTATCATTGGTTACACCAATGGCAGGTAAGCACAAAACAGCAGATCATTTATGTCTTGCCTCGAAAGTTGCGATTGCCAAAATTACATGGCTTGTTCATTGATCGGGTCAATGGTCATCAGCAAGACCTAGATCGTTTTCTGAAACAATTGCAAAATTTGGATTACACACTTTAGGACTAATAACCAATGGCAGAGATTTTTCGAGAAGCGCTGGCAACCCCCTTACGGTTACACGCAGTTCTCAAACTGCTGGCACTGCTTGGCAATAGAACTCGTGACGATATACTCATGCTTCTACAACCAGAGATATTAAGCGATAACCAGAATACCGCAAAGAATGTGATCAACTTGCTGAAAAACCTGGGCATGGTACGGGAAACCGATACAAGTAGCCAACTCAGTTTAGCAGAAGATGTTCCACGTAATATTGATAAGCTCGAGAGCTACCGTCGCTACATGCAAAATAAGCTGCTGGGCATTACAAATCCTAACGCGCCCAATAACTACGTCCTGAATCAATTCGCAGCCTGGATTGCTGTTCAGGATGAACGAATTGCGCAGTTGAGCAAAGTTAATCTGACTGCACGCTTTAACGAGGAGATGTATCCTTCTGAAACCGGGGATGCCTCGGATGCACAAACACGCACTATGAATGACACGAAATACAATGGGTGGTGCAACTGGGGAGTGTTCCTTGGGTGGGGACTCACACACGATGCCTTCAAGGCCGGCTTTATACCAGATGCCAGTATTCGTGTACGTAGTGTGCTAGAGACATTGCTTCCTGAAAAGGATCAGCTACCGGCGAGTATTTTCATGGAACGTTTGGCTGAACACTGCCCCGAGTTGGATGGTGGTGCCTTGTTCGAAGATGCGTGGCAGTTCAGTCGTCCGACTGAAAATCGTGGTAATCGTACGAGTCTGATGTTGTCGACGGGGTTGCGCGTTCTTGAAAGATGTGGTGACCTATCATTAATACTTATGCCAGATGCAGGTGATCTGTGGAGACTATACCCGATACAGGGAGGCTTGAATCAGATCAGCCACGTTAAGCGCGGGAGGAACTGACATGCTGGATCAATTCGTTGGATATACCTGCTGGGAAGTAGAGCGCGTTGGTCAAGTCATCAATCGTGAAGCGGTTGAAATGGATGCGGCAACATTCCTTGCGACACATCTGCCCATCACAGGGTTACGTTACGAAATCGCAGAATACGCAATTACTAATAACACCGAGGATGGTCTGCTGGATACGTTATTAGACCGTGCACACAAAGATAGACATACATTTGTAGTGTTGAAGGGTATTCCAGGAACTGGCAAATCACATCTAGTGCGATGGCTAAAGGAGCGCTATACAAATACCTGCGAAGAGCAGAATTTGCAGGAAGTCACTTTGCTCATTCGACGAGCAAACAGCAGCCTGAGAGAAACACTGAAACAAATTGTTCAATCTGGCGTCTTTTCCGGGCCAGAGTTCAATAGTTATCTACAACGCCTCGAAGAAGCAACCAATAACCTATCATCCAGTGAGCTAAGCAATCGGCTCCTCAACGCCCTGCAGGAGGCTGCGCTTGCTGTTAGTGAGGGGACCCATAAACCCAATGATATAAAGTATTCTCCGCGTGTCACCAAAGACATGCCTGATTTTTTACTCAGTACACCAGCGCGCAAATACCTCCAACGATCTGGGGGCGGCATCGAGCGCATTGTGCAGTTCCTAAGTGGTGAAGATCGCAGTAGTGGGGCTGGCGAGGAGATGCCTCAGTTTGGGGACACGGATTTTGAGTTTCCACCCGAAACGCTGCGTGAACTCAGAAGTGGCGGTGGGCACACTAAAGGAGTTGCTGATTACAGTGCGACGGAAGAGAATAGAACAAAGCTAGTCAGCTATATGAATGCTCTGCTCAATCGGGCTGTCAGTAATCTGACATCTATAACTCCTGAACAGCTCAAAGGCATGTTTGGCGAGTTACGCCGCCAACTGAGAAAACAGGGTAAGAGTCTAACCCTATTCATTGAAGACATAACAGCTTTTACAGGATTGGATGCCGGGTTAATAGATGTTCTTATCGCACAACATGGAGCAGATAATCCCGAATTTTGCCGCTTGACCAGTCTGATTGGTGTTACAGATAACTACTACGAAGAACAGTTCCGATCACATGTGCGCGAACGCATCACTTTCTTGATATCGCTTAACACCAGTAATGTAACCGATCAGTCTTCCAATCTGCTGCAGTCAAACGAGAATGTCGTTGAAATGGCAGCACGCTACTTGAACGCGATTCGGCTAACAGTGGATCGCGTGGAAGAATGGCATACCAAATACGCAAATCCAGAGACTCTACCGATTGCTTGTCTGGGATGTCCAGTTCGTCAACCTTGTCATGAGCACTTCGGAACTGTAAAGCTCAATGCCAATCCTGATAGCGTTGTTGGACTATATCCATTTAACCAGCAAGCCCTCATTACACTATATGATCACATCAACCCACAACGTACAACTCGCACACCTCGGGCGCTATTGAACAATATATTGAGTTATATCTTGAGCAGTCACACTATTCTTATTCAGAATGGGAACTTCCCACCACCACCGAATGATCTCGCACCAGATGTCATACCGCCGAATTTACGGAAACCAGCCCAAAGACAAATCATTGAAAAGGCGACGCAATCAAAGCGGGAAAGTGCCAGAATCGAAACCATGATTCGTTTTTGGGGAGATGGCACTGTCGACAGCCTAGAAGATTCTCAGGGGGAAATCGTTGGTACGTTAACGCGAACCGTCTTTGACGTATTCAGATTGCCGTTCTTCACGGGAGATATGGTTGCAGCGAGGCCAGAGTCTAAGATTCCTGATACTGATGACTCGATTTCGCCATCACCAGAACCGAATGTGTCTGTGCCGATAAAGTCACCTTATGCTGACGATATTGAGCAATGGCGAACTGGAGGAAGACTTCAGAATTATCAGCAGTTGGCGGGAGATTTGGCAACATTTGTGAAGTCGGCAATATCCTGGGAGTTGTACGGTATTTCACGTACACTGGTTGACGAACGAATCACACAGGCTCGTTTTGAAATAGAAGGACAGTCGGGGACTGCCAGATCCCGACCTCGCTTTACATTTGAGCGATCTGACGAGATGGCGCTTGTACTGCACGCTCTGGACAATCTCGCACACATCCAGAGCCACTCACCTGATCAGTTGGCAACAGACTTAACATCTTTGCACTCATGGTTGGCGGCCAACGAACAACTGTTGATTGAATATGTTTGCAGCATAGGTATCGAAGAAAATCTAGATCACCTTCCGAGCTATGATCTTGTTATTACACAAGGTGCATATGCACTCGCTGCTTTGAGTGGTAAGCTCACCAAACAACAATCAGAACCCCTTTTTCGAGAATTGATAGAGTTTGCCAAAAAACCTACTCCTACAGGAGATGGGGTGCGAACAGACACATGGAATCGACTGTTAAAGGGGCTGCTGGGTGATAAGCCCACATATATTCCAGATGAATTCTTGACAATCCTCAACTGTCCGCAGGGCAGTGGTCGAGAAGCACGTTTTATTGATGCTGCTCGTGGTTTGATACTATTAAAACAGATTAATCGTGCGGGCCAATTCACCCCAATAGTATCCTCTGACATAAAAAGCCCAGCCTGGCGCGAAGCTGTTAATGTACTTAATCGGCTAGCTGGCGATGCCGGTCGCCGCGCTCATCAGGAAGAGCTTGAGGGTTTTCAAATATTGCGGTCGGCTTTGACATTAACGCTCGCTGGTGAGTCGGTGTCTGACATTCTGAAAGAGTTAAAACAATTTTATGATCGTACGGAAAAGTTAGGGTTCCCTGTGGAAGATATTCCTAGATTCACCATTTATAAAATTGAAGATTTTATGGAAGTTGATGTGCCACCATTCGATGAAAGTCTTCCCCTCGAACAATGGCGATACCTGTCCAGTGTTCTAGAATCAAAGAAAGAAGCCTTACGGTTCCGGGACTACCTGGAAAACTTGTCAGATAGAATAGGGAAATACATCGAGCGAATTGAAAGGGAATTGAATACGGGTGCTGATGGCGACATTACCCTGCTAAAGCAGAAAATCGGTGAAACTATACAACAGATTGGTCAATCCATTGACACCTTACTTGAGTCGAGAAAGTCCTGAAATCATGCTGATTGAGAAATTGAAGCATCTTGAATCGCTTATTGAAGAAAGAAACGAGCGAAAAAGCAGTGAGCGTGTAATCCAGACACTCAGTCAACGCCAAGAAGAGCTGGAGAAACTGGCAACCGAATGGCAATCTCTATCAGCGTTAGCCTCTAACATGGGTATGGTCAATCACACGGCTTTGAGCCAACTAAAGAGTTTGAGTTTAAGCCCAAGTTGGGTGTCCTTGAACCGGAACGAGGGGCAAAGCGTGCTCAGGGACATGCAGACTATCATAAGCCAGATTCATGATGATCTCGTCGAAGAATGGAACAAAATTCGCGAGCAGTCGCCATCTGCTGGTTTGTATAGTCGCGCTCGCTTTCTGATGTACGTCGGAGACCCCAATGTTAGATCGCAGTTGCAGTCGCTAGATAACTCGATAAGACAGATAGCCCATCGTGACCTGCCAACATCCAACCAATACCTTCAGTGGCAACAGCGCATCAGTGAATTGGAGCAAGTCATCAGAGATCACCTGCCCGATATGGTTCCGGCAGTTGAGCGATTCTTCGATAAGCTCACAGAAGGTAATGCAACGTTGAAAGATGTAACGCCGGAAATCATGGAATGGTGCCACAATCATGATCTAACGCCGCGCATTAGTCTTAGCTTCTCTGACAGGGTGTAATATGGATTTCGATCAGTTTTGTGACGAGGTGCTATCCCTCATCGAGTATGAAGAAACCAGCTTGCTGAATTGGGGATTCACCGAAGTGGAAATGGAACTTGAGGAACAACTTCCTATACTGCTCGAGAAACTGTCGTCTAGATGGCAAGAAATGTGGGAGATGTGGCAGGATGACGGCAAGGATGTGATGAACATCCTCGATAATCTTTTGGAGCGCCGTTTACTGTTCAAGATCAGCGAATCACGATATCGTTCTCGATTTGCTGAGACCACACGTCTTTTGCTCCTGCTGCGTCAACGCTTTGACTATAGCGACTGGGCCACTGGAGCCCGTCTGGTAGCAGATGCTCGTGTACAACTTCATCGACGACGTTATCCACGTCGTGATGTAAACCATCAAGATTTTCTTAAGCAATTGGAGGACTTGCGACTATCGCAAAGCCAACTCGATGCTCTTTTATTATTGTTACAAAACAATGAGGGTAGATATTACCATTGGGCAGGGTTTCAACAGAGAGCCACATATGAAATTTTGGAACGCCTCCAAAAACGAGGACAGTCCGGGGTAATCATTGGGGCTGGAACAGGTTCAGGCAAGACCAAAGCAGTTTACATTCCCGCGCTTACATGGTTAGACAGTCGTATCAATGATCAGCACCGAGTTTCGATTATTGCTATTTACCCGAGAAATGAACTGCTCAAAGATCAATTTGTCGAAGCCGTTCGTGAAACGGAGCGACTTAATGAGCAACGTCGGCGGTTAGGTAAACGTCCTATGGTTTTGGGCGCATATTACGGCGAAACCCCAAGAGGCACAAATGACCCCTATGTTCTGGTTAATGGCAAAGATTGGGAGGCAACATTTCTTCGCTGCCCCAAATGTAATTCCACTATGGTGTGGACATGGGAAGATCGCACCAATAAGACCCACAAATTACGATGTGGGTTCTGTCATTATGAGACAAGACGTGATCATGTACTGATTACTCGAGCACAGATGAAGCATACTCCACCTGATGTGCTATTTACGACTACAGAGATGCTGAATCGTAACATGTCTCAGGTCACACAGTGGCGGATATTTGGCATTCAACAACCTCAACCACCGGAAATGCTTCTGCTGGATGAAGTTCACACTTACGAGGGCATTTCTGGTGCCAATGTGGCCTATCTACTGCGGCGATGGCGTCATGCCTGTAACTACGATAAGAACAATCGCACTTTATGTATTGTCGGTTTATCTGCTACTTTAAGCCAGGCTACTGAAACATTTGCAAAGCTCATTGGCTTACCTTCCTATCGCGTTAAATATATCACGCCGCATGAAGACACCGAGATGGAAGAAGAGGGAATTGAATACAATGTCATCTTAAAAAGCGATCCTTCCAGCGGCACTGCATTACTGTCCACTTCCATTCAAACGGCGATGCTCATGGCTCGGACACTCGCCACGATGGATGATGATACAAATCAATCGGTGACATATCCGCCCAAAATATTCGCCTTTGTAAATCGCCTGGATACACTCAACCGCTGGTACGACAACCAACGAGATGCCGAGGTCAAGGCACTGAGCCGTTATAGGGATTGGTCTGACCAACCTCTGAGTGAAGAACAACGACGAATTATCAAGCGAGGTGGACAGGATTGGTTAATTGCGGGGCGAATAGGACACAATTTGCACGAACCGATCCAGGTTGGACGTACATCCTCACAGGACACGGGTGTCTCTGACAATGCCAAACTTGTTATTGCGACTAGTGCTCTGGAGGTTGGCTTTAACGACGCAAGTGTTGGTGCTGTCCTACAGCATCAGTCGCCCATCACAATGGCGTCTTTCTTACAGCGCAAAGGGCGTGCGGGTCGTAATCGCCGCACACGCCCCTGGACTGTTGCGATTATGTCAGCCTATGGACGAGATCGAGCGACTTTCCAACACGCTGAACGTTTATTTGATCCGTTACTTCCGCCAATTAACTTGCCGCTCCAAAACTACTACGTACAGAAAATCCAGGCTGCTTTCGTATTGATGGACTGGTTGACTCAACAACTCCAACATAAATTTTCCAAGCTCGATCTGTGGAAACTCCTGTATACGGGCGAGCCAAAAGGCGCAACAACTGCTGTAGTTGATTTGTTAAATGGGTTACTGACAGATCACAGTGTGGCATCCGATTACGAGTACTATTTACGCAAAGCGCTTGAACTTGAAGACAAAGTATCCGAAACCGTCGTGCATAATATCCTGTGGGGTGAACCCAGACCGATTCTCCTTGAAGTGATACCAACTATATTGCGTCAGTTAGAGGCACACTGGCAGAAGGTTTCATCAACTGATGGAAGAACCGTACAAGCTGAACAGATTAATCCGCCCAAGAAGCCAATGCCAGAATTTGTGCCATCCACATTGTTCTATGATTTGAATCTACCTGAACTGGCGCTTTATCTTGGCAATCAAGAAGAACCTTCACTTGAACCTTTCCTACAGACCTTTGAAGAAATTGTTCCGGGGCGTGTGAGTAAACGCTATCTGCCGCAAGGTTGGTATGGATCAGATGGATATTGGCTTTCGCTGCCAGAATCTGACCACGAAATTAATTTGACAGAACTAGAGATTGAGTTTGAGCCAAATCAGATTCCGGTGCTGCTGTATGCAGATGACAAACACTACCGAATCCGGCGACCTCTTGCATATCACCTCCGAAATGTACCCAAGAACGTATCATCTAGTAGTACAGCCTGGCCGATATGGCGTTCTCAATTTGAGCTGAAGGGCTTAGCTGGTGGTGAAGTAGAGCGTCATATTCTTAATCTCGCAGGCTACTCTGTCTGGCACAAGTTTGTAGAAAGAATAGAACTGTTTTCTCAGGCTTTATCAAGTACCGTGACGGTGACACGTGGGATGATTGGTGTGCAGATCACGCACTTGCGTAATAGAGAACGCATCTTCGGCAACCGGTTTTTTGTTGCTTCTGATACTGAGAATCCAGATCAACGTTACCCGTCTGGCATCGGCTACAGTATGGATGTAGATGGGTTATGTTTCCGATATCATCCATTAGATCATGTTGCGCTACGCAGATCATCGCAGTGGGAGACAGTGCTAAGTATGGCACGTCCGCAGCTTTATCTCTATCTGCTGCAAAATGATAAGAATCTGACTGGACAATACAAACTGAATCCATTTGAGGTTGAGTGGATGTGGCAGATAATTACTGCCGGATTAATTGCGACTGCGATAGGGAATCAGCAAAGTCTGAAAGCTGCACAGGACTTTGTTGAACAACACTTCTCAACGGTCGTGGAACGTGTGATAGCCGCCATTTTTCAAGCAACTAGCGACGATGACGACAACCCATCACAGGGAACAAGTGCCGAGGCCCTAAAAAGACGTTTCAGTGAACCAGGTATTCAACGAATACTACTAGAGCACTTGCAGGTTTTGTGGGATCCGAATCCACCTCAACTGACCGATTGGTTAGAACTGCAGTACGCTAGCTCACTTGGAAGCACCTTTTTCTCTGGATTGTCTCAACTGGTACCAGATATTAACCCCATGGATTTGAGCCTAGATATCGACCTTGTGCATCGACAGATTTGGGTTACCGAAACCACGCCAGGGGGAATTGGCCTGATTGCTCGGATAGCGGAGGCCATGGCTCAATATCCACGCCAATTGGAACTGCAATTACAGGATACAATTCACCACTGCGAAAGGGAACAACGGTCTTTTGCGCTAACTACTGTAATTCAGAGCCTAATTCGAGATTCAGATGGGGCACTTGTTCAAGCATTCGAAAAAATACGAGAAAAACGTGATTTTGTCAGTATAACTGATGCAAAGCAGCAACTTACCTCAGCTTTGTTCTCCGAACATCTTACACCTACGCGTGAGTTGGTCGTTGCCCTGAATGCCAAGATGCTACGCCCTAATTCCGACACAAGCACGGATCAACTAACACATGATCTCTTCGAGCTATGGCAAATCGAACAAACTCGGTTAGGCATTAGTATTGAGTTACGCATACTTGCGGTTGCTGCTCTGAAACAAGATGTTATCCGAGAACAACTCGATGACATTCTCCGAAGTTGGGGTTTGACCGAAGGCATCTCACCGTCCCAGCGCGTAAATCTGATCGAGTCGATGATGTGGTCTACTTGTGAAGATGCTTGTGAAGAATGTATTAACCATAAGCCACGCTACCAGCGATTGGTCAAACCGTCGAGATTGATGCTTAAGGCACTGCTTCCCCAACAGCCGTCAGTTGTAAATTACGGACAAGTCGACTGGCAAGCTGAGTTGATACAAGTGCTTCAAGTTAATTATGAGTGCGCATTACGTTGCAGACATGATGAACTCACAGAAGCAAAGAGCGCGATAACGTGGTTGCTGACGCAGCAGATTGAGGTTGGTGTACAGATGTTTTATCCAACACTAGAGCGTATTGAGCGGAGTGGGGAGCATTGGTCGATGCACATGATACTACGTGAAATGGTTGGTGTCTGATATGGCCTCCAGAACGATCCAGACCCAGTCACGGCGGTATTCTACGCAATTGATTGATGCTTTAACGTCGGTTCTCGCATTAGAGTTGCTGGCTCCCTCTAGAGCTATTTATCTGTTTAGCGGATGGGTAACAGACACCCCGATTCTGGATAACAGTTTTGGGCAGTATCGCCCACTCTTGCCTGAAAGTACTGGAACAACATTGCATCTCTCAACGATACTCGTGGCTCTTGCTGAGCGCGACACGGAGATTCGAATGGCAGTGCGCGATGATGACATTAACAGAAGGTTCGTTGACCTAGTTCAACACTACAATGTTCGCATCAAGTTATCACCTAACTTGCACATCAAGATGCTGGTTAGTGAGCATTTTTGCTGGGAAGGGTCGATGAACTTCACCTATAGCGGCATACATCGAAATCCTGAAGCCATTATATTAACGACCGATAAAACCCGTGTTAGCAAAGCATGGCTTGATGCCGAAAGAACATGGGAGTCATTATCGTGACGGATACCAATTCTGATCAAAGTTTGCAAGATTTCATCAAGCTTTTTATGTCAAACCAGACGTATGCGAAAGTCGTAGATGACAGAATTGACTACGCCAATCCTGCAATACCTGTGCTGTTTCAGAATCTAATTGAAAAGCGGGTTAGCATACTTCCCTATTTTTCGGACGATAATGATTTTTGGATGATCGTGGGAGATAGTCAGACCAAACTCGACGCTTTCATGCGCGTTGTCAGCCGATTTCTCGTTCCCACATATGCCGCATTTAGTGGTGGGACACCCTTCATGCATCAATTTGATCCGAAGAATAGGCTGGGTGAGGTTGGAAGTAAACTATTCGTCGGCTACTATCGATTGTTGTCTAGAACTGAGGATCGTGAGCACATCGTTACAAGATTGAGCGAATGCTTCCATGTGCTCAATACTGCCAAACCAGGTCAACAACTTGACCTGGATCGCCAGTCCTATCGTACACTATTGGATGCCTTTCAACGTACTCTTACAGCGCACCAGTGGGATGAGGCAGAACGCCTGCTCAATTTGATCAGTAGTGGCCACCTTACGTCAACCGAAAACGTTGCATTTCTGCGAATCGCTTGGCTAGCACGACAATCTCGTTGGCAAGATATCTGGAATCACCCTTATTACGCCCAACTTGCAACATTACCTGTACCTGGTGCGATTCGCGCTCACATGCTGACAGCATTCCATTATGTTCACCTAAGTGAATTTGAGCATGAAGAAGATTGGCCCAAAATTCTTGATTTGCTGAACCAGTGCCGCCCTAGACTGGCCATGTTGCTGATGGGGCGATTTGGGTTAACACAACCGGCAGTTCTCCGCGTGTATGCGTATGTCGCGGTTCTTGACGAAGATTGGACCTCTCTGAACCGCATCGAAGCTGATGTGCCCAAAGACGACTATCAGTCACGTTTTATTATCAATTCACTGCTGCAACAAATGCCACCGGCAAACACCGCACCAGAACTAAGCTTGGAAGAACAACTGCAGTTTGCTCTCAACAGCGGTGATTACGATACTGCTTGGCACGCCAGTGAAATGCTTCTCGATCCTATGCAGAAGCTAGCTACTCGTATCCAGATAGCGTACTTGAGCAGGGAGTTATCCCTTGCGCATGATGTCCTTGATGAACACGAACGCTTTTATATTGAGAACCGTCAGGCGCTCTACAGGACGTATTCTGGTGTTGAAGACTGGTTGATTGGTCTGCAGAAATATGCCACACATAGAGAAATAGGTGCAATTCGCTCGTGGGTCGATTGGTTTGATGTCGCGCAGAAGACTGAAAGTGTGTCAGACTTGCTGCCAGCATTGGATCAACTCTGTGATGAAACGGACGCTGCTACATGGACAAGTCAACAATTCACGGAATTGGCCGACAAACTGGCCGAAGTGTCAAATGAACAATATAAACACCATGCAAGCTATCGCAGGGCAATTCAACGTTTGACACAGTTGTGTATCGACGCAGAAGATTTTCCACGTCGAGAGCCTGAGGTGGCGGATGTATATGAATTGCTGCTTCAGTTCATTGCGCAAGATGATTGCACAGAAACCAATACGAATTTGCTCTTGCGTCTCCAAGAGGCAGTACTGGCAAATAATCCTTCATCCGCTATTGATGCTTCTAAGCGAATACAGGAATGGTTCAAGTCGCCTAGACCAGCAATGCAGGACTACATGCTTGAGGCTCTTGAGCTGCTGGCGCAATATAGTGATAGGGATAGCACGGTGCATTTCTATCAATGGTTTCGCACATGGGGCAACGAAATGGTTGAGTCACCAGTTGTAGAGCCGACGACTCTGTCAGTGTGGCTAACATTCGCCCGATGGATGCAAGCGGATGATTCGCTCATTAAGGCATTGAAAGAGAAGTTACACAGTCAGAGAAATGATTATGCAGATCCAGTGGCGTTGCTGCCTAACCGAACCCGGATTGTAATCTTCACTTTGGACGAAGCTGCGGCGAAGCGTGCCGAAAGTATCCTATTGGAACGGAATCCTGATTTGGAAATGCACATTTGCACTGAACATGTGAACAACGAAAGGGTCCAGTCACTCGCCGAAAGATCAGATTATGTCATACTAGTGACGGCTTGTATCAGTCATGCAATCTCATATACTGTTGTACCACTTGCTAGCGACAGATTAGTACGACCTCATTCTCGCGGCACATCAAGCATCTTACGTGCCTTAGAAGAAAAGCTGAGCCAACTTCTGTTGACTTCTTGATGGTTGTGCAGTGAAACTGATGCTACCCTCGTTTATCTCTAGTGAAATGAAAGATTGGATTTATGAGCCCCGATTCCATTGTTATTGTCAGTGGCGGTATGGATAGTGTCACGCTGCTACACCATCTAGTGAAACACAATCAGCGCCAACCTGCCGTGTTGAGCTTTAATTATGGGCAGAAGCATAGTAAAGAGTTGGTATACGCCCAAACTCACGCTCAGATATTGAACTGTGCAATTCATCAAGTGATTGATTTGACACCATTCCGGAATATCTTCGGCAAATCTGCTTTGGTCGCCAAAGAAGTAAATATACCCAGCATTCGGTCTGTAGAGGGTGATCCACAACCGGTAACTTATGTGCCAAATCGCAACATGATCTTTCTGGCTTTAGCCGTCGCATTTGCTGAGAGCCTTGGTGTCTCAGATGTGTATTATGGTGCTCAGCGGCATGACATGTATGGTTACTGGGATACCACCCTCGAATTTCTTGAAAAGTTGAACACTGTTTACACTCTTAACAGAAAAACACCTGTTCGGATTTCAGCACCTTTTGTACACTACTCCAAGGCTGATATACTACGAACTGGTCTAAAGCTGGATGTAGATTACAGTCAGACATGGTCATGTTATAAAGGTGACTCCGACGCCTGTGGTAAATGTCCCACCTGTGCTGAACGGTTGGTCGCTTTTAGCGAAGTTGGCATTGTAGATCCGTTGCCTTATCAAACCTAGAAACGCCTGCCCTAATCTTTCGACACGAGGAATATAACTGGATGCAGACAACTACGAGCAAGACTTATACCATTTGGTTTGTTGGTGTCGTCGCCGTATTCGTGACTTGCCTTATTACTGCTAATATTGCCGCGGTCAAACTGATCGACATCTTTGGGCTTATCGTTCCAGCCGGCATCATCATCTTTCCGATCAGTTATATTGTTGGCGACATACTTACAGAGGTATATGGATATCGGCAGGCCCGGCGCGTGATCTGGTTGGGTTTCTTGTGCAACCTTCTGGCTGTGGTCGCTATTGTTGGTGGGCAATTACTGCCCGCAGCATCTTTCTGGGACGGGCAAGAGGCCTACGAGCGGATTCTAGGTTTTACACCGCGCCTTCTAGTAGCATCCTTCGTTGCCTATTTGGTGGGTGAATTTGCCAATTCCTATGTGCTATCTCGTATGAAAGTGGCAACTAGTGGACGTTTTTTGTGGATGCGAACGATTGCTTCGACTTTCGTCGGTCAGGGACTAGATTCACTCATCTTCATCGTGATTGCATTCATTGGTACAACTCCAGTTGATGCATTATTCACTGCTATTGTTTCACAATGGATCTTCAAAACGGTATATGAGGCGCTTGCGACGCCAATCACCTATAAGGTCGTCAATCATATCAAGGCCAAGGAGGGGATTGATACCTATGACAGAGACTTATCGTTCAACCCCTTTTCCCTTGCAGATTAAATTAGAAGTTGGCAAGGGGCAGTCTGAGTTGTTGCGCTGCTGCCCCCACCCATTCCTTACTTACTTCCTCGCCACGCAGAATCTTCTGCAAAATTCTGTAGAAGATATAAGTATTATGAAAACCGCGTCTTCGGTTTCGATTGTTGCCGCGAAAGATTGCGACTTCCACACGCGATCCCCGACAGATACTGCAGTCACACTGGCGCCAGGGCTTGTCTTCGAGTGTGCGCCGATAGCGCTCAGTCATATCGCGTCCGTCAGGACGAATTGCCTGCTCGTACGCCATCAGTGCTTCTAGTGCAGTATCAACATCGAGACAATCCGCGTCTAGATCTCGCATGGCTTTCAATGCTTTGTGTTCCAACTGACGCAGATAGTTTGCATCTATAGACTCACCATGTTGCTCAACCCGACGAATATGGGGTTCAACGTAAGGAATACGAAGTGCGGAGTAAGTCGTCTCTGGTGTGTAGTAGCCTTTCGTCACGTCAGTCCAAGCTTTACGCAGCGCAGAGGCACTATCTGCTGAGGTCACATTGAGACGCTGATAACTATGGATTGCATCTGGTCGTGCTACACCAAATACATGGATTCGGATCTCGGACGGAATCTCGTGTCGTATTGATTCAATGATATCCAGAATCTGTTTAGTGCGCGTGCGCACGAGACCACCGAGGCCAATATAGGTGTAACCCATATCCGACAATTGCCGTGCCGCATGAGTGTAACTCTGGACATCCCATCCCTGGATAGCACCGATTGGAGTCCAGGTAAGGCCGCGCTTTTGATGCTCACGCAAGAAATTCTCAGCGTTGGCAATTGTTAGATCGTATCGTGCTTTTTGGTCTTTGGGCGTCTCAGCGCCGAACCACAAATGGTCAATAGACACACCGAAATTGAAGCCCAACTCCTCGTAATAATCGAGCATCTCGTCAGTGGTATAAGGCGGTTCATCTTGACCGATGTAGCTGAATGCGCCACAATCACCCATAATAGGAAATTCAGACGGTACGCGCATGAAGGCATGGACTTTGTGCAGGTAAAGTGTAGCCCGCTTAGTAGCGCTTTTCTCGACCACCGCACGCGAGATCAACAGCCCATCATAATTAGGAAGATCATAAATCTGATGTGCATATACCTGATTTGCCCAGTTACCGCGCCCTGCTGAATGCTCTTCATTGATGAAATCGTAGTCCGGGTCAACGCTATCGTCCCAGTCCGGTATAAAGTATTTGACCCCATGTGCAGTCGCCTGCGGAATGTTGTTAGAATTTAGTGCATAGTCCACCGAGGGTACAGCCAACATCGGTGCTGCGATCTTGTATTCACTTTCCAGTTCTGGATCATCCAGAAAATCCAACAAATCTTCGAAAACGCGCTCAGGGATCGTATCCAGATCACTCAGAGCTACGAGCAAACGGCGCGCCAATTCACCTTTCAAGCCGACCAATCCGCAATGAAAACGTTTGGCGTCGGCAGGTGACAGTTTGTGGATGTGATAATCACCCTTCCCCTGAATGAATCGCTCCGACTTACTGGCACATAAAAACAGCGTGGGGGACCCAAAGACCACATCGTCGTTCAACTGAAGTGAACGCAAATAATCATCGCCTAGTAGCACCAGCACCATGTCGTAATCTGTTTTCTGAAAAAGTTGGCGGGCACTTTCGGGGATTTTTAGTCTTGAAGACCAGTCGACAATCTCACACGCACGCATCCGGGAGAATGTACATTCGTAAGGTACAATTTCTTGATCGCCATCAAGCAAGCCATAGCCTGCCGATATTATGTGTATATCAACACTTGCGCCATTAGCTCGCACTTCTTCAATACCAGCCATAAGGCGGGCATGCTGATTGCCGGTATACATCTGGTAGGCTGGTAGGCTGTAATCACTCAGTTCATGTTCACGCGCCTCAAATGCAGAAGGCGAGAGCTGAGCGAAATCCTGCTGTGTTAGCTCATTTGGCGGTTTATACTGTTTCGTCCCAGTGCAGGACGTCAAAATGGCAATAGAATAGTCTGTCATCTGATCCCTGGATGTAAGAAATTTGATCATGCATGATAGCGTATGCGGTCTCAAGCGACAATGATCTTCACACCAACTTCATCATGATCGCAGGACAACCACTAACCGCTGATAGACATCCGGCAGATTAATTTGCAGTGCCTTTAGATCCTCTGTGTCAATTTGTTTCAGAGGAGCGTGGTCACCGCGTTGCCAACAATCTAACAGATTTCGAACGGGAGACGATAGCGGTAGACTCGCCAAACGCTTGGTGCGTGCTCGCGCTTCATAGATCGCGTCAACTTGTCGAAGTAGTTTCTCGATGAAATCGGACAGTGGTTGATCATCCAGAACGAAATGCGGATCGACTTTCTCAGGCTTCAGCAACTCAATTCGGGCAATAAGCGTGTCGACTTCAACATTCTGCCCTAGCTGCCAGATTCTTTCACCATCATACAGATTACGGCGCAAACAGAAAAAATCATCAAAGAGACTTTGCGCCTGGTTGACGAGTTGTTCGGCTATATATACGCCATGAAGGGCAGTCTGCTGTCTTTCCCTCTGAAGCGCCTTGTACAATTTATTGGGAAGGAGCGATGACAATCTCGACGGCACCTCCACGTGAAGCCAGACCAAGATAGAACTACAGAAGGCAAAGTAGTCGAGCGGCATTCCCAGTGCATTCTCTAATTCACGCCAGGTATTCTGGCGGAACACTTGAGACGCCAGCACTATCGGCAACATTCGCTCATCTGCGCTGAGGTCGCGTTCCAGTGATTTTGCAGAGTTGCCAGTAGCCTTAAAATATATTGCCAGTCGGTACGCATTGTGGCCGATGTCTCGCGTGATCTGGATGCCGTCATATTCATCTACACCCTCGAGCACGATCGGTGGGCTCGTAGACATCTCAACGCGTTTATAACGCAGAATCTGCGTTGGTAAAGCAATCCCATCACGATGCAGCGCATCGACTGGCATAATAGCCTTTAGCCAACGAGCTGCACCTTTACGAAGACTATGCAGCAACTGCCGATTGGTCGGTTTTCCTTCCAACCAGTTGGCAATCGTAGCCATGGTTGGGTCTACCTGTGGTTCAGTTTCGGCGATGCCCATAGTATCTACTATGTTTGGTTGCACGAGGGCCTGCACAGGAAGGCTTTCGTGTTCCGCATCAAATCCAAAGAAGGTTAATAATTCGGGTGATGGCAGCAATCGTTGTTCATTAAAATTCAGGGGTGCATACCATGTAATTAGCGCACGCGTTTCAGGATCAGGATGTTCAACAGCTAAATCAACTTGTGCATAATCGCGCATTAAGTCGTCAAATGCTGCCCCGTTAAGCCAGCCTTGCAAGACAGCCCGTACGGCTATCAGGAAATAGCGCACGCGACCTTTATTGGCTGGAATCGCGTGATACATACGTACCAGGGCTTCACGTGTGAAAGGCGCAAGAATTCTGTCTTCACTGGCGATAGTCTGGCAACGCTTCAATGCCGGACAGGTCTCGCATTCAACACCGTTGATATGGCGGAAGGCATGCAAATAGGCTGCCGTGAAATCATGACAGTTATCTTCCTGCAAAAAGAAAGACCTCAACCCACCTTCATCAGATACCCAAAGTTTCTCAACTCGGTCATCAATTGTGTCCAAATAAGTAACACGCTCAAGAATCTCACGATGCCGGGGATCTTCCTGTAATGATGCTGGAGTCAGCCCAACAACAATATCCCACTGCCCAGCTTCCAACGTGATAAAGTAATCTAGAAAATCTGTCGCAAAGATGCTAATGGACTGCACCAGATCATCAATCAAAAGAATTGGCCGATGCCCTTGCTCGTGAAAGTGCTTTGACAATGCTTGCAGCGTTTCGCGGATGCGTGTGCCTTCCAGCAGATAATCGGTCAGATTACTGAGGAGTGTTTGCCGAAAGATCTCAAAGGTCAAAGGTACCGGTAGTACTGTGTCGGCTACACACTCATCAAATTCTCGACGCGTGAGAATATCGACATGGCGGGCATCTGAGGGTTGTTCAATATGAAGAACATCTCGAATACGATCTTCTACAAGGTCAACTAACCGATAGTAAAGCGCGTTGATCAAATCGTCATCTTCGAGCAGCGTTTCGAGTGTCTGCAAAACAAGCAATTTTGCTAGTGTTCGCGGTTTCCGGCGCATTTGCTGCCAACGTTCACGTGTGGCCTTCTCAAAATAGCTACCAGTCAACCAGTGACGAAACCGTTCAATGATACTTAACGCATCTAGGTCAGTGCGAGTGATGCGCGCAATAGGCAGGTCAGCGGACTGACGTCGCAGCATTAATTCTAGCCAAGCCATGAGTTCAGACTTGCCTGAACCAGCGGCACCGAAGAGAACAAAAACGCGATTGCCAGGCGGCAGTCCTGTCGTATTCTGGAGTTTTTTCAGGAGCTGTGCTTCAGAAAGTTCTCCATCTTTGCCCAGTAGTTTGATCGGCCAATGCGTATGCAAAAAGACATCCTCACCGAGCATGATTCGCTGGTTCGCAGTGACGGGAAAAACCTTTAGTCCATCTGCTTTCATACACGGCATATCGTATCGAAACGACTCAGACATAAGTGGTTTGCTTTCGTATTCCCTTATATTGAAGTGCACCAAAGAAAGCTCTGCTTGGCGAGTCTTGGAGTGGATGCAGATCAACAATACCTTGAACACTGAGTTGTTGAAGCGGTACTGCAAGTGAAGGGGCCAAATCACCGGCACGCATCAATGCTGGCACATATTGTTCGATATGACCTTCAATAAAGCCCTGCAATGTATCCGCTTTCGATGCCCACACGTCAAGTAACGACATAAGCAAATCAGGAGTATAAACACACAAGAAGCCATTGAAGGCGCGATAGCCAATGCCGAGATATGTCATGACACGCTTCCATGCTTGGATTTTCTCCCTGCTTACACCGCCGACCGTCTGTATGGAAGCTAACTGATTTACCTCGGTATGTAAATCACGAACGTATTGTCGTCCTGTTCGGATGAAGATTTCACTCAAGATATGCATGTAGTATGGATCAAGAGGGTGAAGCGGGGTTATATCGTTCAGTTCGAGGCGCCGCAAATTCCGCAATAGCTCTAGACGAAAATCTCCTGTTTCTACCAGTGATCTGACCTTACCTTCCTCAATCTTTGTCATCAGGGCCGAGTTCAGGAAAGACAATGCATCATCAACATGGTGATTCTCGCGAGGCTTGTCACTTGTGGTGACAACGAATGCTTCATAGATTATTGATAGTGGGATCGGCGAACTTTTTAGGGTATGGCGCTGGACGAAGTCATATATGGCAGCAAGCTCAGCACCGTAGACTGTTCGAAATAACATAACAAACATCTCTATTCATTAAGAGTATCGGCAATTCTGATGAGGCAATGTACCTGCTCATCGTTCAGCGGCGCAACATGCTTCAATAATTCCTGCACCAGAGGACGCTGCATCACATCTCGCAATTCAGGCGAAATTACATCGATCTCCTCACCCAAAAGATGGGTTATCGGAATCTGCAGACTGTCTGCAATCTCTTGTAGGCTTGTCAGAGACGGGCGTGCCTTGCCGGTTTCAATAGTGCTAATCCAAGATGCTGATCTGTTGATACGTTTGGCCAACCCGCGTTGTGATAGTCCGGCTTTTTCACGCAGTCTGCGTATCAATGCACCGTTTTCAATCGTCCAGGTCACTTGCGCCTCTGCTCAGTATAAGTTAACATATCAATCAATATTTATCAACAAGGTGTCTGATGCTGTTCTATGCATCCTGGTATCCAGGCGATCCTAACTACGCAACCTATGATCCTGATTGTGCAATGTTGATCAGCGTAACTTCGGTGTCGCGTGTTTGGCAATTAGCATCCCTAAAAGCCCTACCTAAACACCTCATGATCGACAGCGGCGGATTTCGGTATGCGACCACCGAAAGCAAATCGCCATCGCCAAGGACAGTCTTCCAGCAGCAGGTGGCTATGATTGGATCTGTGAAACATCCAATTACCTTATGTGCTCTCGATCATCCAACGCTTCCTAAACGCCTTTCATCAGTTGAAAGAGATCGCGCTATATATCGCACAATCGCCAACGCCTATGAATTCAAGCTTCTCGCCTCAGATGTGCAGCACAGTCAGGAAATTACTCAGTTAGCTGTCGTTCAAGGCTATGATATTTCCTCGCTGCGTCGGTGCGCACGTGAACTACAACGCATCGGATTCCATCGCTATGGTATTGGATCTATGGCGCAACTTTATCATCAAGAAGAGATTATAGCGCGAATTCAGGCAGTGTCCGACACATTAGGGCATCCGGTGCATGTATTCGGAGTCAGTAGCACTCGCCTCATTCGTGAAATGGAAGTTGCTGGGGCAGAAAGTATTGATTCAACCACTCCCGTTACCAGTGCCAAATATAACATAGTGCTGTATAGCAACCCCTATCGCCGCCTTATCATCGCTGATAGTCGCACTGGAAGAGATTTGGAACGTGGTGGAGACCGCATAACCCGCCCTTTGCCATGCGATTGCCCAGTCTGTAAAGGGAAAGCGAATCCTGAACTCCTACAGCATGGCACACGTTACAATGTTTACTTGCGTTCACTTCACAATTATTGGCATCTGGCACGCACGATAAACTCAGAGTAGGGTGCAGATTACTATATAGCCTCAAAGTATTGTAGGTTTGAAAACAGAAAATTCCTCACTCAACAGACCCGCAATCATTCAAAATTCGGCTAAAAGGCAACACATCTAGATGACGCTATTCAGCAGATTCGTCGTTTACAGCTTGTCAATTCCCCAACATGTTTCCAGTTGGCAGCGGTGGCCAGTAAGCTGTCACGTGATTTCACGGAAGCGGCTCTGATCCTTGAGCTGATCCGACGGTGTTCGTTGGGCTTCGTCAAATACGCAAACTTACATAAATCCGCCAATTTTGACGGGCTGAAAATGTAATCCTACAGCACTTGCCACGCCTCGATTTGCGATAATGAGGTGAGGTGTCGGTGTAGTTGGGAAATAACCATAGTGAAGAAAACGGTACGGCGCGGTATCACGATGACGCAGGAAATGCGCGACCGATTGACCCTGCTGGTCAGCAAATACCCGCGCGACACAACCGAAGCCGACCTCATCCGTGAGGCGATCCGGCAGTATCTGGATGAACAGGAAGACCTGATCGGCAGCCGTCGCCACTTTCAGAAGTCTCTTCGTGAGCGCGTCGATTCCCTTGAGGCTACACTCTCCTTCCACCTCAATGTTCTGGTCTACCTGTTAGCACACGACCAGGAAGCGGTACGAGAAGCGATTATCGCTGCCAAGCAGGACGGACAGACCTTACTCGCCCAAATGAAAGCTGTGCGTGAGCTGAAGGAGACTGGTGATTGAGCAAAGCGATCATCGTTGTTGACTTCGCTTACAAGGGACCAAAACGGAAGGGCAGAGGCACCGGGCACAAGGGTCTGCACAGCACACTCAAGTATCTTCAGTATCGCGACAATCGAACCGAACATCTCGCACAGGTACAGGATGACGAGCGCTGGCGCGATCTTGGCATGGGTACACATTATCGCGAGATCTTCGAGAACTGCGATCATCTACAGAGCAAGCATGTACTGGCCTGGACATGGGTCGTTTCGCCCGCGCCCGACCTGATGGCACTGGTACCCGAAGAGAAACGTGCACAATTGGTCTGTGATCTGACCGAGCGGGTCGTTGAGGACTACTACACTGAACGCGGCTTTGATCTACCAGAGTACAGCTACGTCTTACACGACCGCCTTACCACACCCAAAGAAGATGGTGAAGAGCCAGTGCAACATTTGCATACGCATGTTGTTTTGCCGGGAACGGCACCCTCAGTCGCCGAACGACTGCCCGTCTACAACAACAAGGAACGGGGACACGATGCCCTGTTCCGGCAAGTGGCATCACGGCACTTCGCGGAGATGCTGGATGATGTCGTTGGCCCCGAATGGCGGCGCGAACGTGAGGAAGAACCCGAAGTCAAACCGGATGTCGATGATCTTGATGCCTGGTTCCCAAGAAACTAAAGGATTGACCTGACATGACGACCCTGAAACCACAAACTGCACTGGGCGGATTCGCTCTGCTCACTGTGTTACTCGCAGGCACCGCCATCGGGCGCGTGCTCGGCTTCGGCTTTGATGAAGCCCTCTACCTGGCAACGCTGTTCCTCATCGTAATTGTCTGGGCGTTCAACCGCTGTCTGCTGCGCCAGACAACCGAACAGACTGTAGATGATACGGAGGATGGCCTGTGATCTACTGGCTTTTCACCGATGGACACGAGCTGCTGGGCAGCCTGCTTATTCCATTATCGTGCCTGACACTGCTCATGCCACTGATCGTCAGCGCCGTTTTCGGTGCAGGCATCCAGCGTAGTAGTGAAATACAAAGCATCTCCGGCTGGAAACGCGGGCTGAAGCTGTTCACGCATGGGATTGTGCTGCTGGGCATCACGACAATTTACCTGTCTCTGGCAAGCAACTTCGCCATCGAGACGGTACGCGGCAGACAATCCACCAATACCTTCATTCGCGCCATTGCGGGTGGCCCGGACAACATCGACCACCTGCGTCTATTCAGCTTTGGGGTCATGCTGGTATTCGTCTGGATCGTCGTTTCCATCGGTTTGCACAGCGGACTCAAGAACGGCGGTTGGCTGCGTGAGCGCGTGGATCGCCTGCGGACACCGCAGGTTCGACGTGGGGCGCTGGGATCGTCGCACTTCTGCTCGCAGCGCGAGTACAAACGCTTTCGCCGCGAAGACCCGGAAGGACTGACGCTGCTCGGTGCGTTCTGGGGGGAGAGCAAGCGGCGGCTCGATCTGGGCACGGGGCGTTTCTGTCTGGGTGGTGAAGATATTGCACGCGGCATTTTGACGCTTGGCGGTCCCGGTTCCGGTAAGACCCAGGGCATCATTTTGCCCGCCATCGCTGACCGGATGCTAGCTGGACATTCGCTGGTTGTCGCTGACCCACAGGGCGAAATCACAAGCCATATCCTGAAGTATGCCGCCGTCACCCGCCATCTGGTGGTTGTGCATGACCCAACTTCGACCATCGGCCCGCGCTACAATCTGGCGCAGGGAATCGATAACGTATCCGACGCCCGTGCTATCGCTGACGTGCTGGTTCCCTCGGCGCAGGGTGACAACAAGTTCTGGACAGACAGCGCCGCCGCACTGCTGGCCGCCTGCCTGATCCGCTTCCCGAACCTGGGCGAAATCTACAACGCCATGAACGACCTCAAGGCACTGGCGACCAAGCTCGCCGAAAAGAAGGATGATGCCGCACTGTTGGCAAATAGCTTCATCGCATCGGTCGGATCGGACGGTAAGGTCGCGTCCAACGTGGTGGCGACGCTGGCGACGGCACTCACGGGTTGGGCTTCTACCGACGTGCGGGACAATACGGCGGATTCGGACTTCGACGCGGAGTTGATCGTCGAGCAGCCGACCGTCGTCGTGCTGACCTGTCCCGGCAGGATGCGTGCTGTTTATGCTTCTTATCTCGGCGCGCCGCTGCGTAAGGTCAGGCTTGATTTGGACACCATCGGTGAGCGCAATCCCGGCCCGCTGCCCATGCCCGTCGGCGTGATCCTGGACGAGTTCCCCACCCTCGGCAAGCTGGACTCGCTGGTGGCCGATGTAAACCTGGTGCGTAAACGCCGCATCTCGATCCTGATCGGTGCCCAGACGAAGGGGCAATTTCACCTGATCTACGGCAACGAAGGCACACAGGCCTTGTTTACCGGTCTGGCGACGCAGGTGATCTACGGCGGTTGTGATGCGGACACGGCGGAGTTTTACAGCAAAGCCAGCGGCACAGCGACGCAGGAAGGTAGTGGTGACGACAAGTACAGCCGGTCGCGACCGCTGTTGACCGTCGATGAAGTTATCACGCCGCAGGTAGGCAATTGCACCATCTTCGCCCGTTATGTCGAAGCGGGTTTTGCTACCCAGGTCGTGCTGAATGCCCGGATGACGCGCTTCTACGAGCGTGAGGACTGGAAGCGCCGCCTGAAAACGGGTGAAACGGTCGAGCCGCTGCTACTGGAACGCGGTATCTCGCTTAATTTACCCGCGCTGCCGCCTGCCCCACCGGAAGAAGTCAAACGCGATAAACTGAGAGAGGCGTATCAAATAGCGATGGACAAAGCCGGAGAGAAAGCGGAAAACACTCAGTTCACCCGCATGGACGAGATGCGCCGCAAACATCAGGAGCGTAAGCAGAAAGCAGAGGCAGTGGTATGACGTTGAACAAAAATAAGATGGTACGCGAGATTGGGCGGCGCACCCGCTTGAAGAACCGCGATGTGCAGTTGGTGCTCGAAACACTGGTCGATGTGTGGACGGAAGAACTCGTCGCTGGTGGCAAGATTGAACTGGAGAATTTCCTCGTATTAGAAACTCAGACCATCGACCGGGGCGAGCAACGCGGCACGCTCACAAGCGGTGAAGCCCCACGCATCATCCGGCGGGTGACGGTGCGCACCAGCAAACGATTAAAGGCGCTGCTCAACGAAGACCGTATGAACTGGATGAGTCTACAAGTGTAATCGCCTTTCCCCTGTCGCGCTGTGCCAGCGCGACACCGCTTTCCGAGGTAAGATAAGCAGGCAGAACATTTATTCGCATCGTAGCATAGAAAGGCCCAGCTATGGCGCGTCGCTATCGCGTATATCCAGTTCCGACCACCAACATCCCTGCCCTGCACCCTGGCGTTCGCTATCGCAATTACGAGCTGTACCTCGGCGACGGCGAGGTGTTGGACGTGCGGACGCGGCTTGTCGAACTCAACGGACCGGAGATCACCCTGGCGTAAATCGTCGATCTTGACGGTCAGGTCGTCCGCCACCTCTCCCCGGACGAAATCGTTTTGTGCGACAGCGAAGAAGACGAATAACCCCAGATGTCGGGAAACTTGTTTCATATGAATTCGAGACACAGATGACACATCCCATTGAAGAACTGCGACATCCAAATGATGCTACAGGCGTGCGACCAGGCAAATGGTTACGGAACCCATTGACTACTCGCCTTTGGGGGATGGTTAAGTGTACAAATTAGTATATTAGGTAGAAAACAGTTCGTCACCATAAACCAAGTTGCTCAAGTAGACAACGCATTCTACAACCCAGTTTTGAAGGCTCTTTACTTCTAGTGCTTTATTGATAGCCCATTTAATCAATTCGCGTCCATAGGGGTTTTTATCCTTAAATACGTCCTTAAAGAACATAATGATCGCTACCACCAAAATATGGTTGAAATCATCAGGTTGATTCCCCGCATTCAGAATACGTATTTTCACGAAATCTGGTAGTAGTTGGTTTTGGCACCGTTCGACAAATGCGGCGATGTGTTCTGGGTATTTGCCCGCATATAAGATCATGTTACCTGTAAAATATTCCCAGAACTCTCTTCGTCTTTTGTCGTCGAGCCGGGCAAGATAGCTTTCCAACATTTGTAGTAGATCATAAATAGCTTCAAAGGCTTCCTCAGGCATACCATAGAAATTCATTCCTTCGATTAAGGCATAGGTTGACTGTTGAATTTGCCAGAAGTCATCTTCTTTGATGAAAAGGTCGACGAAGTGTCTGAGGGTTTCCACACCAACTTCTGGCATATTGAATTTATATCCCCAGATACTATCGACAACAGGGTTCCCTCTTGCTTGAAATCCCGAAGCGAATCGACAAGCTGAACGATAACGAAGTTCATTCGTGTAGCGGTTTTCATGCAGAATAAGCAAGATTTGTTTGGTAACTTCTCTATCCAGGGCATCAAATGGTATATTTGACAGTACAAATCCCATCATAGGATACCAAACACCCGCTGTAGGACGATTGAGGTCTGTCGTCGGTGGATAAACCGTCTCTAGGTGTTTCAATAATTGAGCGACCTGTTGAGCGACTGGCAAGGGATCACTGAATAATGCGTGAATGAAGACACATCCAAGTGCAACACAAGCCGTCAGGTAATCCTCGTCACCTTCATCAATGCGCTGTCGAACATAATCAACTAATGATTCAACACTCTCTGGAGGTTTTCCTGCACCAATATCGAGATGGGGCAGTAAGCGGTCAAAGACTTGCTTTCTGTCTGCACTGGCTGGAAATGAAGTTTGCAAATCAAGGAAGCTAAAAATTGATTGTGGGCTAGCAGCATCTAGATTTCTCAAAGTGTTAACAATACGATTAACTGCCAATTGGATGAGTCCGCGCCGAATGTGTTTGAACCCATATTCAATGGGCCGCACAGAGGTGACTAAGAATAAGCGATGGATTACAGGGTGCCAGATTTGGAGAACTGCTTGAAGTGTGGCAGTTTCAGAGCCAATTTTAGAGTAATCGCGCATTACCAGTAATAATGAGGAGCGCAGAAGGGTATCCAGGACATCCAAATGTCGATACAAACCAAATAGATTAACTTTACCCGCTAATTTCTCCAACAATTGGACTGCCAGATTGGAATTGTTCTCCCAAAGAGCATGTATGTCTTGAATAAACAGGTAGCGCACCGTTTCCTCGGGATGCTTCATTAAACGCTCAAGTAACGTCTGTACCTGGTGTTTGATCGCTATATTGGCGACTACTTGCTTCACCAAAGGTTTGTCTTTACTTTCCAACCAATTCGTCAAAATTTCATACACCCCCTCCTGGTGCTTTATATAATGTTCGGCCAGAACACTTGTAAGAAGCTCGCTCTGAAATGTGGTGGTCATGTATCCCCAGCGCTCAATGAAAGCGTATTCCTGTTGATTGAGTAATTCAGCCAACGATTCATGCACCACACCCCACAAAAAGGGATGTTTGTCTAAATGTTCAGCTAGCTGCTCGAAAAAGGCGACTTTATCAGTTGCTTGGTAAAAAGCATGACGGTACTGGGGTAAATCTTCTTCGTGCAAATTACCATTGTCGGCTTGCTGCAAGTAAAAATCATGATGGCGCGCCTGAAAAGATTCAGCGTTGTCCCGTTTAAGCAAAGCTTTGGCATAAGCATGTAGAAGCGCGTGCAGTGTATATCGCTGCTTTTTGCGGTCTGGTCTAGGATTGCCTGTGAGGATTAGATCGCCTTCATGAGTCAGAAGTTCGGGCACCATCTTGGAGAGCAAATCTTCCGCTTCCCAGCGTGCCTCATCGTTCGGCAATGGTTCTCCCCATACCGCTAGTAATGCTGAGCCAGTAAAACCACTGGCGGGTGCAAAAGCCCCCATAGCTCGGAACATGGCTTGTTGACGATCATCGAGATCGTTGTAACTCAAATCAAAGGCTTTTTCGACACTTTCATTACGAGTATCGCCAACTTCAAGGTACTTAAGGGGACTCCCACTTTTCTTTAGCCGTTCGACGTAATCAAAGGCGGCATTGAGTCCCCGACCAGGCTGAGTGAGCCAGCTTGCCGCCAAACGCAATCCTAGCCCGTGTCTATCTACTAAGTCAACGATTTGTTTCAACAGCGCTAACGATTCGTCACGCGTATCCTCTGGTAATTTTAAAGCATTCTTCAAGATTTTGAGACTGTCCTGCGGGTTGAGCCGCTGCAATTCATAGGTCGTCCAGGCAGCGTCTACCACATCGCCTGTACGTGTAGTGATGAGCAGGCTGAATTTGGAGGGCAATGCCTTGAGTAATTCGCGCAAAGGCGCTCTGTGCCATACATCGTCAGCAATGACCAGCCCACGTCCGGGAGCATCTCCCAACCACTGATGAACATCTTCCGATGTAATGGGGCGACGCTCTTGTAAAGTTGCCCGTCCTAGAGGGTGCGCTCTTGCCAGCTCACGCAACGCCTGCTCGGCGTTTTCTACGTTCGGCCCAAAGGTATCTAGCCAGAAAATGCCCCCTGGAAAACGCAATCGTTCTTGCAGGTGGTGTGCCGTCCTCAACGCCAGGTAGGTTTTACCTAAGCCGCCTATACCTTCTAGGGCGGTTAAGGCTACTGGTTCCGGTCTATCAAGGATATTGACTAGATCATCAATCTCTTGTAAACGTCCTACAAACGGGATATTGAATTTCTGACGCCATTCTGGCACTTTCCACTCTGGGAACAATTTGACAACAAATGGATAGATAGCGCGGATTACGCGCCTTTCCAGGTCTTCAAGATCGGTGAACCATTCAGGAGTGAGACCGGTCTTCACATCAGAAATACGATTCAGAAAATCTGTGAGTTCGGGATCTCGCCCAGGGAGGGGAACTAATTTATTACCTTCCTTATTGGCTTTAACAAAAACGAGAAGCGGTTTTCCAATTTTTTTGGCGTGTTCAAATTCATCGATGGTAAATTCCCCATACTGTTCTGCAAAAATGCCCAAATAGATTTGGCAACTTTCAACGCCTTCCAGGTAAGATTCCTGAATGGATGGGTCTCTGGCGACAGCATAATCTTCCCATAACCAAGCGTGTAAGTCTCGGTGAAAGTTGTTTAGCGCACTCTGAACGACACGTCGCTCATCGGGTAATTCTTTCATGCTGCTGCTGACAAAGACACCAATGTTTTCAGACATATAGACTCCCCGAGGCACATTCAATGCTACTATTTATCGGCAGCGTTTCATAAGTGAATATAATGCTAAAAGGTTGAAGATAACCTGTAAAGAACAGGCTATCTCCAAATGCAGTCTCAAAGGTCAAGACCTGATGCCACGCTGTCTGCTGCCCGTTCGTTGTGTTCAATATTAGCTTGAAGCGGATCGTAGTACAATCCTTCTGCCGCGATGCGCGCATCGCGCTCGGCGTTCGGGTTGTACGGTTGCCAGTCCGCCGGATCGCGGGTCAGCGTCAGCTTGAGATCACGGTAGTCGTCTAGCTCCTGCCCGTCCAGCGTCTTCCACTCCACCGGATGCCCCTCTAACCGGGCGACTTCCTCCGCCAGTTCGGGACCTTCCAGCAACCCCGGCATCAGGTAGCCGTTAAACTCTTTGCCGAACTTATCCGCCGCTTCGGTCGTCTCAAAGTGCGCCATCTCCAACATACGGAACGGCTCATCTTCGGGTATCGCAGGCGTGCCGACCATCTCCGGATCATGCTCCACCCCGTCGTAGACGACCATATGCAGCGAATGTCCCAGTGGTTCGCCGTCGGGATCGTTCACCGGCAGCGTCTCCATGCGCCAGTAGGGATTGGCTACCTCCGCCACCGGTTCGGGCTGTGTCGGCTGTGCCCACTCCTGCGTCTCGCGCCAGGTCACGCCATAACGCGCCAACTCGTCGTCGATCTCCTCCTCACGCATGGTGGAAAAGGGATCGGATGGCCCCTGCGTGAACAAACGTGGGTCATCACGTTCGGGATCAATCATCCCGGCGGCTACGCCCTGATCTTCGACCAGTTGCATCGCGCCTTCAAGCTGACCTTGTTCCAGAAGGTCGTTGGCGCGTATCGCTGCTTCGCGTGCCATCTCCCAATCCGGTTGGGGAATCACCAAACGTTCGTAGTCATCTTCGCCCCAGGTCTTCATGACATCGAGAAAGGACTCGCCGTTGGCGGAAACTGCCCCGACGCTGTATTCCGGCCCGGCCAACTCACGCTCGCGGTTGGTGGTGAATGGATCATCCGGTGCGTCGTCCTCGAAAAAGATACGCGGATCATCGCGATTGGGGTCGAGGTAACCACCAGCCTCAGCCATCGTCTCGCCCATGTTCATCGCAGCCTCCACACCTTTCTCGTTCAGCACCGTCTCTAACTCACGCTCATCGACGGCGGCTTCGTCGTACATGCCATATTCGCCAACGGTCAATGTGTCGAAACGGCGCTCTGACCCATGCATCCAGGTCTTGACCGCTTCCAGCGATGGCTCATTGTTCGGCCCGACCCCATAGCCGAAGTAATATTCGGGACGCGGATCGAGCGCTGGCAGATCGAGTGGCGCAGGAAATGCCTGCCCGTAGCTGTCTGCCACATCGTGCGCGAACTGCTGGGCCATATAGACGTCGCCTTTCTCCAGATACATCTCCAAGCCCTGCAACGGCCAGGCTGCACCGGGATCATCGTCAGGCAGTGGCATAACCGGATAAGAGTCACTTCGCTGAGAACCGTCGTCCATTTCCAGCGCACGGAAATAGCGCAGTTCATAAGGTTCAGTCTCATCTGGTTCGTCCCGTTCGGTGATAGCAAACCAGTGTGCCGTTCCACCGCCGTCGATGTGACGCACTGCGCCGTCATCGCGGTCAAAGAGGGGTGTGGCGGGTGACGTTCCGTTCAACGCCGCTTCCTGCTGAGCAAGCGCCAGGCCAGCGTCATGGCCTTCTTCAGCGAAGGCGACATCTACCCGCTCAACCACCCGTTCTACCGACTCGCGCTCGCCCACCGCCAGGGTTGCCATCTCAATACCGCTCTCCGTGACTGCCAGCAGTTGGGCGGCGCTATCGCGACCTTCGGGCGCGTCAGGCGGATAAACAGCGGTCATATAGAACACATCCTCCTCAAAGGGCTGCTCACGCAGGCGGGCGGCATCGTCTCCCAGTGAAGTCAATCCGCTTTCCGCCAGTTCATCCTCGATTTCATAGAGCTGTTCTTCCGCCTCCATCCACGAGTTATGCTGGCCGACGGTGAGGCGCTGCTCGCGCCCCAGCCCGTAGTCATCGACTGAAGCGCGTACCAGGTCGACGTGGTACTTCGCGCCGTAGGTGTCGCGCTCCGGCGGCACGATCTCGGCAACGTAAATTGAGCCATCCTCGTCGATGTGTCGTATGGGCTTATCCACCATCGGCAGCCTTTCCACTCAGGCGCACCGGGAAGCTGACCGCCTCCGGTTGCAGCGCCACAAAATGACCGCTCTGTGGCAGTTGCTGACGCTCATGGAGAGCTATTTGCGCCGCCATCTGCAAAGCACGGCGCACGGTGGCGGATTTATCCAATCCCCACTGCGACGCCAGCGCCTCAAGTTCCGCCCTTTCGTCAGCAGAGAGGCGCACTGTGAAGCTGTAGTCACGGATTACAGGTTCGCTCATAGCTCCACCTCCCATTGCTCGCGGGTGTAATCGGCGATCTCGCGCGTTGCCTCTGGTTCAAGCGCAAGACCGCGTTCAGTCTGCCAGAAGTCACGCTGATCAGTCGCCAGGGCCATGCCCTCCGCGGTGTCAAAGACCTGCTCGATGTCGCCCTTCTGTGCCACCCGGATGAGATGTTCGGCGGCACCATAGGCCTTGTCCCAGTCGCCAGGCACACAGGGCGCGAGCTGCGCTTCCATTTCGCCGGTTTCGGGATTGCGCCCCAGCGACAGGATGCTGGTCACGCAGTTCTCGCGGTCATCCTTGTCTGGCTGGAAAACCCCGATCCAGTAGGCGGTGCCCGTCTCAACATCGTAGAACGGCGGCGGGTCAGCGTTGGGGTCGAAGTTCTCCGCCTGCACACCGATGGCATTGAGCGCCTGAAACGCGGCTTCTTCAACCACTGGATCAGGCTCCATCTCCGGTTCAACGACGACACCACCCAGCTCGATGGCTGTCTGGATAAGCGGGTCGAGCGCCTCCTGGGGTGGATCATCGGCTAGCGCCGGGTCGAAGGTTTCCAGACCACGCAGATACTCATACGCAGCGTATTCGATGGATTCGGCTCCGCGCCAGTTCTCCGGTTCGGCGTTCATCTCGAACGCCCGCGCTTCGGCGAAGTCGGGCACCTGATACGGCGCTAAGCCCTGATCGTGAATCTGCTCCTGCAAATCATGGTAGAACGCAGTCGCGGGAGCCTGGTCGCCAAACGCAGCGATAGGCAGATAACTGCCGCCCAGATCACCCGAATCGGCATCGGCGTAGAGGTCAATCGCACCGATCTCGTAGCGGTTTCCCCCCGCCTCTTCGCCGCGATCCACACCAATCAAGCGCGCATCGTGCCATGACCAGCTTTCGTCAGCCGGTTCAGGGGTTTCAAAGCCCTGCAACCCGTCCTGGCTGAGGGGTGGCATGTCCGGAAAGCTGCCGCCCTTGGGCACATAGTCGTCGGGAATGAAGCCGTCCAGCACTGCTGGTGACAGATCATCTGCCGGATACGGCGGATATGGGTCGTAGTCCAGCGCATGGTCGTAACCGTAATCATGCGGCGGCGGTCCCCAGTCGTCATAGTCGATGGGCGGTGGCTCCGGCATATCGGGGTAGTTGCTCATGAGCTACTCCTCCGTTGGATGCAGCACCAGCGGCCTGGGCGACTGCCGCGCTTTAACCTGTGCCAGCGCATATTCGGTGGCGGTTTTCAACTGCGGCTGGAAACCGCGCCAGAAAGTGGACAGCACTTCCTGATGATTCATGCTTCCCGCCGCTACACGATCCAGCGCCGCTTCCAAACGGGCGGTATAGCCCACATCAAATACCTGTGGGAACCGTTCCGTCAGAAAATCACACAGTGTTATGCCCGTTTCGGTCGGCACGAGCCGCTTCTGCTTCAGTGTGACATAGCCCTTGTTCTTGACCACACTCACCATACTCGCGTAAGTTGAAGGTCGGCCCACACCGTGCCGTTCCAGTGCCTGCACCAGCCCGGCTTCACTGAAACGCGATGGTGGGCGGGTCTGCGCCTCATTGATGGGCAGTTCGGCCAGCCCCAGCGTCTGACCTTCCTTCAGGGCAGGCACAGTGCCCTCTGCTTCGCCATCTTCTGCTTCGCCATCGTCAGGTTCTTCGTAGACCCGCAGGAAGCCATCGAAAGCCAGCTCGCGTCCCTGCGCTTTGAAAATCAGCGGGAAGGGTTTATCCTGTGACTTCCCCGCATGGATCAGCGCACCCGTGAGCGTGTAGCGGGCGGGGGTCATCTGGGACGCGATGAAGCGCCGCCAGATCAGCGCGTACAGTTTCGCACCGTCACCGTCGGCCTGTTCTTCCGGCAGTTTCGATACTTCCGTCGGGCGAATGGCTTCATGCGCTTCCTGTGCGTTGGCGGATTTCACCTTATAGGTCGGGGGGGTGGGCGGCAGGTATGCATCGCCGTACTCGCGGGCGATCATCTCACGAGCGGCTTGCTGTGCCTCCGGCGCGACGGCGACACCATCCGTGCGATGGTAGGTGATGAGACCCCCCTCGTAGAGCGTCTGTGCCAACTGCATCGTCTTTTCCGGCGATAGCCCTAAGCCCTTCGCGGCGGCTTGCTGCAATGACGACGTCGTGAACGGCGGCAGGGGATTACGCAGCTTGAGCGTCTGTCCGGCTTTGCCGACCCAGAACGATGCGCCCCGCAGCAAGCCAACGACCTTCTCCGCCTGTTCGCGGGCGGTGAAGCGCACATCGGCATCCTTCAGCCGGTGCAGCTTCGCCTCAAACTGAACACCCTCTGCATTCAGCCGAGCGTGAAGTATCCAGTAGGTTTCAGCCACAAAGTCGTCAATCTCGCGTTCGCGCTCGACCACCAGCCGCAGGGCGACGCTCTGCACGCGACCCGCCGACAGCCGACCATCCAGCGCTTTGCAGGCCACTGGCGACACCAGATAGCCGACCAGCCGATCCACAATGCGCCGTGCGCTCTGGGCTTCGACCAGCGCTTCATCCAGCGGACGCGGTTCGGAGAGCGCCGCTTTGACCGCGCTTTCGGTGATCGCATTGAACACCGCGCGGTACACTGGTTTGCCTTTCAGGTTGCCTGCCAGGTGCAGCAGATGCCAGGCGATGGCTTCGCCTTCCCGATCCGGGTCAGTGGCGAGATACACCTCGTCCGCCTCGCGGATAGCCTTCACCAGTCGCTTGACCAGATTGCCCTTGCCCGGCAGGACTTCGTACTGCGGGCGGAAGTTCTCATCCACAGTCACGCCCAGTTCGGTCTCTGGCAGGTCGCGCACATGCCCCCGGCACGCTTCAACCTTCCAACCATTCCCTAGAAACCCTGCGATCTTCTTCGCCTTCGCTGGCGATTCCACAATGACCAGTTTCATGCGTTTTGCTCCTCGATCCATTGATGTGATTTGCAACATAACCGTGAAATGAAATGCTTTTGCGGCGTAACCGCGAAAAAAGTTACGCCGCGCCAGCCCAACAATTGCCCCTCCTGACACCTCAAAGTGTCATCACCGGGCATCAACACCTCCTTTTTGCAGCCTAACTGCGGAAAAAGTCCGTGTTTTCGGGTTTCGCATTGCTTGCAATAGCCTCCATTACCGGTCGAATTGAGTCATAGAACTTCAGGCGCTGGACCGATGTATCCAGCGCTGCTGCCACAGCAACTTGGGTCACACGTTGACCTCCTGCATTCAGTTGTCGAATCATCTCCGTGACCGCTTCATGAAGCGCAGTCTCGTGGGTTTCCTGTTGTCGGGTATGGAGTTCCGCGTTGTAATCAGTAAATGTCGCCAGATAAGCCCGGAAATCGGCATGGTAGCGTAGACGTTCTGCGGATATACCCAGTATCCTGGCGACGCCTCGCTGGGTGACAGGTTGCCCCTGTTCTTGTAGATGTGCTGCCGCTCTTTCCACACTTTCATGCCATGCCGCGTGCTCCTCAGCACGTGTAGTTGCTGAACAATCTCTCAAAAAAGCGGCAATGCGTGGATAAACGCATAGCCCCGGACCCGACATGCCCATGCGGCGTGCAACTTCACGTCGAGAGTAAGGGACGCCCTCCGCCTCAATCTGCTCAACAACTATCTTGACCCGCGCCAGATACCTTTCTTCGCGCTGGTCAAACTCTGCTGACCTTTTAGGACTGGATCGTCGTGCGCTTTGACGTTTTGGCTTGCGAATTCCCAGATCACGTAGCAGGGACTGCACCCCGGAATACGGTTTCAAGGTTTTCGGCTTGCATTGCAGCAGATCGCAGATCGCTTGCTGCGTCAGTGGTTTTTCTTCTCGTTCCAGGGCAGCCACCGCCCATTTCACCCGCTCCATCCAGCGGGCTTCGGTGTCCGTTTCATCATCCTGAGCCTGAGTAAACTCATTGCGGAACGACAGACCCAAAACCGCCAGATAGTCGAGGTAGTGCTTGAAGGTTTCACCACGCCCAACAGATCGGCGTCCTTCTATGGCCTGAAAAGCCTCAGAAGACATTCCCAGGTGGTTTGCAAACCCCTGCGGCGTCCAACCCCGGTTCCGCCGTGTCTGTGCCAGGGTCGGGCCGAATGTCTGGATAGGAACAGATACCGTTTCCCAGGGTTGTGGGGTCAACAAGAATGTCAGGTCATCGCTGACTCTCCGCAGCAAAGACCGTTCGCCATGATTCACGGCCCCCGTTTCACAGTCACGCAGATCACCACCACAGGTGGGACATATGCCAATCCGCAGCGGGCTGGGCACCAGAGGTACAGGCGCATCGCAGTGTCCGCAACGATCCAGTAGATGGACATTGTGTTGCGGACATCCCATGAGATGGGTAAAGTGCCAGGACAACCGGTAGTAGTTCGTCTCGCGCAAACACAACGGGCAGTAGCGCAAATCCGTTGCGAGGACATCCGCGAGGAAAATCTTCGCAGGTCCCGGATACACGGAGCGCTGAAACTTCCTCAGCAAATGGTAGAATGTCGTCGCGTGTAACTGTGCGTCGGTACAGTTGGTTGCATCGGGCACTGCGCCATACGATATACGCGGCAGATCCGTCCAGTTGGCTTTGCGCTGCAAATGGGGAAACGCCACCGCAGACAGCGCACTTTTCGTTCGAATGGCGTTCAACTCGGCCAACCGGACAAGATAGCCCGTCAATGATTCCAGCGGCTCAGGGGGCGGGTGCAACGCCAGCGCGTCAAACCACATCATGACCGCCCTCCTTTCAACAAGCCGAGGAAATCCTCCACGCGGCTTTCCTGAACATCCAACCAGGCACGGCGCAGGCGGTCGCCGCTCAGTGCCACATCACCTGCGTCAATAGCCTGCAAACTGGCTTCTGTCACCAGCAGCATGATGTCGCGCAGGATGCCATCTGTGCAGCGTTCAATGATGTGTGCAGGGCCATCTACCGTTTTGCCATCCTGAACCACCTGGCGAAATGCCAGGAACGAGGGTTGGGTGAAAGGCAACAGCAATTCCAGAAACGCCAGTAGTTCTTCCAACCGCTTCCCCGTGTAGGGTTTCAGGCCGAAGTAGTCATTCCAGCGTCCCGCGATTTCCGGATCCCCCCGAACAAACTCCGTCGGATGACAGGAGGCACAGATAATGGGTATTCCGGTATTCTCATTGGAGATTTCCAGCAGTCGTCGTTTCATACCCTCTGTTCGCAGATGTTGAATCTCATCAACGACCAGCACCTCAACACCGCACTTCTGGAAGTACAGGATGATTTTGTCTAGCAGGTCACCTTCCCGGTCTCCTCTCAGGTAGGTTCGTCCGCATTGCAGCACAATCTGGCGCAGCAGACGGTGAGCGGACTTGTTGCTGTAGGGGGCATTGACCTTCACAACCGGAACACGGTTGCGAGCTACCTCAACGACTGGTGGATGATTCAGTACGAACCAGTCCAAGCAGGTCGTCTTGCCCATCCCCGAAGGGCCACCCAGCAGGAAGTTGCGCTGTTGACCGAAGTTGCGGTAGTGGCGTACCCGATCCACCTTGTCGTAAAGGCGGCGCAGGTCCGGGGTCATGATGAACAGCAGATTCCACAACCATGTTCGTCGCTGTGCTTTATCCAACCGTGCGAATTGGCGATCCAGATGCTCACGGACAGCCTGGTAGCCCCATTCGTCCAGCACCTGTAGCGCAATTTCCAGCGGCTCACGCAGAATTTCCAGACGGGTACGCACCCGCTCACTGGTAGCCTGCAAACCGCGCTGTTGACCAACCGTTGTCGTTTCGTCCGCATCCAGAATGATCTGTTCCAGCAGATGGTCTTTCTCCTGCCAGGCGGCATACCAGGTTTGCTGCTGCCGCAAGCGGTCTGTAACATTAAGCGCAGCACTCAAAGGCAATGTCGTTGAGGTGGGCATATCCTGAGTCATGCGTCACCCCCTTCCCGGTTGAATCGCGACAGCAATTCGGTGTAGTGAGCAGCGTAGTCAGGCATGTCAGCAGGCGGAACAGGCTCGGCATTTGACATCTCGACGCGCTCCTGCGTCTGTTGCCAGATCTGTGTGAATTGCAACCAGTCCCGTGCGGGATGATCCATGCTACGAGCGAGTTGACGCGCCATCTCTCGTTCCGCCACACTCAACCGCTGGGTGGTCCCATCTGCCAGGCGCAGTTCTTTGGCGTACACCTCAGCAATCCACTGACCCTCTCGGAAAACAGCCAACCGACTGATGTCCGTTGGCGAATAACGGATGGTGTAACGAATGGTCTGCCCCTGAAGGTCTGTCCGGGGTGCATCGTTCAGTGCTGCCGCTGTGTAGTGCAAGCCGAAGGCAGCAATGCCCTTGCTCGTCAGCGTGCGTGAACGGGGTGCCATACGCCAGAACAAGCGCTCGACATCCGGTGTCAGGTGCGGCACCAGCGGTAGTCCCAGCTGCGACCCTTCCTGCCACTTCTCATGCGGGGTCATCCCACCCAGTCCTGTATGCGGCGTGTGCTGGTAATGCAGGATGATTTCGTGCAGGAAACGGTTCAGGTCGTCGTAGCGTAAGCGTGCCGTTTTCACGGCCTGGGCGTAAGCCTGACGACGCCCCGGTTGGATAGCACCCGGTAAAAACTGACGCACCTGGTCAGAGAAGTTACCAAAAATGCGTTCAATGATGGCACCGTAACGTCCCCGGTACGGCGGGCGAAATGCCAGAGTCATGGCGTTGTACTGCCCACTCATACTGAGCGACCGCGCCAGATCTTCCAGACTGTGTGAGTGATGTGCCCAGGCATTGTCGAGCGACAGATGCTGAGGGATGCCGTAGCAAGCCCAGACACCCGTTAATCCCCACTGCTGGTGAGACTGTTTGGGCCAGATAGCGTGTAGCAAAGCCTGCTGGATGGACTCGATGCAGGGTGTTTCCGACAACAACGCCATACCCAGAACCGACCGGGAGTAGGCGTCCAACAGCAGCGTCAGCCACAGCCGAACCGGTTGTTCCTCCTCATCCAGAACCAGCACATCCATCTGCCAGTGATCTGCAAATACGAACTGCAATGGCGCGGCGGCTTGCGTGATGAAGGTGTCGTAGATCTGGTAAGCGCGTTCCCAGGCATCTTTTCCATAGCGAGCGGTCAGGAGTGCCTGCCCACCGTCGGGCTGCTGCTCGATATGTTTGATGTAGTTGTAAAACCACCGTTGTGACGGCAGCTTGATCTCGACCAACCAGCAGGCGTGATCTCCGTTGGCTTCAATATCTGTCATGGCGATGTCAGCGTTGAACAAGTCGGCGATGAGGCTCTCTGGAACAGCTGTCGTATACCGTTCCGGGTCAATCCAGCGTCCTCCAGTGCGCGCCATGACGGACTGTGCCAGACGGTAAATTCCCATCTTGTTGAGTGGATTGGGACGTAGCGCAACCGCTTGTAACAGGGTGTCGATGAAGTGCAGTTGTACGGCATTCATCCGCAGTTGGTTGAAGCTACTCCGCCGTAAGCTGGCTGCAATCTGTGCCTGATTCCCGTGATGTTGGCGGTAGATTTGCAGGTACTTGTAGTAAGTCGTCAACCCGATGAGAACATCTGCCTCCGCCAGCACCACTTTCAGGGCGGCTGTTTGTTTGACAATGCGTCCCTGCTGCTGCGCTTCCAAACGAAGCCCCTCAGCACGCTGCTGAATTTGCTCCACAATGGTGATGATGAACGCAGCTTTGTCCATGAGGGTCTGCGGTAAGCCGCTGCCGTCTACAAACGCCTGCGCCAGCGGTTGCTGGCGGGCGATTTCATCCTGTAACGCCGCTAAGGTCGGGGCGTACAGACACGGCACACCCTGCCCTGTAAACAGTGCGGCTCCGCTCGATGTCTGCACCAGACCCGTGTAGTGGTCACGCAATGTCACCGCACTACTGTTCGTGTCGATGCCTGTGACCTGGTAGATGTTGCCATGCTGGAAAACGTACCACCCGACTTGCAGTCTTTTCGGTGAGGTCTGCATGATTAACCCTCCCGCCAGATACGAGCCGCTGCCACGGGTGCGGCATCCTGAAACAACATCTGCTGCCAATCTGTCTGAAGCTGACCGTGCCACAACTGGTGCAGCAGCGTTGGCATGATCTGGGCAGGTTCCCGTCCCGTGAGGGTCTGAAGCTGGTTCACTACAGCGGTGAGGGATGTCGGTGTGTTGCCTGGCAGTACATCCGGCAGATGGGACATGATGGCAGCGTCAGCAAAACAGCCTGCTCGAAAGCCAAACAGCAGTTGCAGGTTGGCAAACTCGCTTCCCGTTGGCAGGTCTGTCTCGGTATGCACCACATACTGCCAGCCACGCTCAGCACAGATACGTTGCGCTGCCGCTTCACGCTGCTGGTTTGTCTGGCTACGGCGTGAGGCAAGTGTCACCTCATGCAGCGCGATGTCACCACTCACCGTCCAGACCTGAAAATCCGGGGTGTATGTGGCTGCTCGACCGTGTTCAGTGTGGAACGACAGCGTTTCCGGTTGGCTCAGGTAATCCTGTACCTCCGGGTCACGCTCCAACAACAGCACCAGCTTGTACTCCTGGAAGGACTCGCATTGCACCGTGCGACCGCATTTGTTGACGATGGCAAAGCGTGAATTCCCGTCGATGGCGCGAACCCGTCTCACATTTTGTGCAGGTGGTTTCCTTTTCACCTGTTGTTCCTTTCTATGTTGTGAACGATTCACGCATTATCCTTTGCCAGACAGCACCCGGCACTCGCCTGACGGATCTTTTTCGCGCTTACAATGCAACGCTGTTTGCTGGCCGTTTTTCGGGGATACATTGCAAACCCAGATATTTTTCGCGTTGGCAATGCAACGCCAATTCCGTTTAACCGCACTCACAGCCCTCATCCATGCTCATTTCGTCCGTTTCATTTCGCGGTTGGTCTGCAAAGCACAGTCACTGTGGCTGTCATTGTGGCTTTCCTTTTGCTTCACCATTTACTTCACCATTTGAGCGTTGATTCGGTTCTCTTTGAGCCAACTCGCGCTGACGCAGCACCAGCCAGAGGGGCCATTCGCGGAAGGCGTGGAAGGCCTGCTCCTCGATCTGCTGCCAGGGGTGGAGGGTGTTTTTCTTTGCCATCTGCCGATCCTTTCCTCTCGCACTTCCTCTTATGTGGTCGAAAACCGGGCCAGTTCACCCGGCGTGGCGACAGAGCGGCAGTACCACAGCCCCTCGTCCTGGACGTCCAGCACGAAGTGGAAGCGCGGCAGGCTGGCGATGATGTCGCGGTGCTGCTGATTCAGGTGCTGGAAAGCGGCGTCCTCATGGAAGACGTTCATGCCCTGGCGCTGCGAGAAGATGACGCGGATCGGGCTGTTCTCGAAGATCATGCGCGCCTTGCTGTTGTCCAGAAAAATGCTGAGCTGCTGATCAATCGAGACGAGCTTTTTTTTGCGAGTGCGGAACGTCTTGGCGGCCTCGATCAGGAAGTCGAGCAGGGACGGATGGCGCATCAGGCGGTAGACCTCGTCGACGGCGATGATGCGCGGCTGCTCGTCGATAAGGCTGTCGCGGCGAATGGCGGAGAGCACCTGTGTGTAGGCCAGCGCCTGCAGAATGGGATCGCTCTCCAGCTCGTGGAAGCTGAAGACGCGCGGGCCGATCCAGTCCCGACCCCCTCGCGTCAGGTCGACGTTGGTGGTGCCGTTGAGGAAGTCGGCCCAGGGACCGGATCCCGTGCACAAGCCCGCGATCTCATCCGCCAGATCTCGGGCGATGTGGCGTGTTGCCTCCTTCTCACCCAATCCCGACAGTACATCGCAGACTAGGTCGCAGGTTGGCGTGACCTCAGGCGTCACCTGGCTCAGTTCACCGAAGCCGCGGTAGACGACTTCGAGCGCTTCGCCCAGCAGCCCACGCTCCAGATTCTGCCGCTGCCCACCGGAGAGGGGTCGCCCCAGCACCGTCTCGTAGATGCGCGTGGTGTGGCTGACCTGCTCGATGAGGGTGGGGAACATCACATCCTGGGGGTTGAGCTTGGTCGCCTTCGCGCTCATGACGTACCAGGGCAAGCCAAACGCTTCAGCGATGTGCCGCCCGTGGCCCATCGGCTCGAGCAGGTCGAAGGGGATGCCGTTCTCGGCGTACTCGCGCGTCAGGTAGCAGTTGCAGGCGAACGTTTTTCCGTACCCGCTAACGCCCACCCAGATTTCGTGCGTGGCGCGCTTGTCGCGCCAGGAGTCGTGGAAGACGGGGTAGGCCGCGCCGACCGCTTCGCCCCTGAGCACGCCCTCCGTCGCCGACAGCTTGCGATAGCCCAGCGGTGAGAGCATCAGCGCCAGCTCACGCGAGACCACCGGCCAGCTGGTGTCGGGCAGCCCGATGTGTTTGGTGCGCTTCGCGGCGAAGTAGCCCAGGCTGCGCGCCAGCAGCTCACCGACCTCATGGCGCAGGCTGAACCAGGCCTTCGTCTCGTGGATGACGGCCTGCACGCGCTCTTTGAGCGTGCTGAGGTCGTCCGCCGCGATGGCGATGCTGATCTGTACCAGGTGCAGTGCATCCCCGGCGTTGATCTCGCTCAGCGCCTTGCGACAGTCGGCCACGCGCTGAACCGAGCGCGAATCCTCACCGCGCACGCCGGAGAGGTGCACCTCGTACGCCTGGATGATGCCCTCCAGCGCGTCAATGGCGCTGTTGCGCTCGTAGGTCTTCGGGATATCGACCGAGAGTGCGAGCGGGAAGTTGAGACGCAGCAGCGGTGGCAGCGGACGGAAGAAGTTCCAGGTGGCGGGGGCGAAGGCGTAGCTGTTGAGCACCGCCCACAACGGCCTGCCACCCGGTCGCCCAACGGGGGCCAGGTGCCAGAATGGAGCATCGCGGATTTCGTACCTGCCGTTGAAGAGCGCGGGCCAGGCTCCCTCCACGACGAGCGTGTCGAAAGCGGAGCGCAGCCCACCCGCCAGCGCCCGCGGATTCTGATCCGACCAGACGGCGATGCCGCACAGTGCCCGCTGATACTCTGCGTTATCGTCGAGTTGCTCATAGTAGCGGCGGTACTCCATCAGCAGCTGTGCGCGCTGCGGATCCGACGTCGCCTGAGCGGCGCGGCTGAGCGCGTTGATCTTCGCGTCCAGCGTGGCGGGCATCTGCCAGCACACGAAGCGTGCCGGGGCGTTGAGGGTGCGCAGCCAGGTGGCGAAGCGTGCCTGCAGCGACTGCACGCCGTCTTCTGTGGCGTGCAGCATGATGTCGAACGGCTCGATCAGGAAGGTGCTGACCTCATCCATGGCGGACCTCCTGCTGTGTATCCACCAGAGGCGATTCGAGGAAGACGAGTCCATCCGTTTCAGCGGCATGGGCGAAGGTGACCCACTCGCGCAGATCGATCTCCACCTCGCCTGAGGGCGGCGCGAAGACGCGCGCGCCATCCAGCCGCACCAGATCGACCGGGAGTTCGAGCATCCCTGTCAGTTGGGCGATGAGTCCCTGTGGCGAGCGGGCGGCGACCAGCAGCAGCCAGCCGCGCAGGCGATACACCAGCCGATTCCACAGCGGGATGCCGCCGCGCGGGGCCGTCAGCACCAGGATGGCCACGCCCATCAGCGCCGCGACTGGAATCGACCAGCCCTTGAAGGCCAGGTTGACCAGCGTGTAGGTCAGTCCCGCGCCGACGCCTGCCAGCAGCAGCCGCTTGAAGGGGATGCCGAACAGCCCCTTCTCGTCGCGCAGCAGCACATGCGATTTGAAGTCCGCCGCCATCTTGAGAACCCCGCTAGTTGAAGGTGATGAGCGTGGTGACGCTGGAGGCGAAGATGACGAAGAGCAGACCGATCACCACCTGATTGGCCGCTTTGGGATTATCCTTCTTCCAGTCTCCGATAAGGGGTAGACTGGCGCCCAGGTACATGATGCCCAACCCGATGAAGCCGATGACTGCCACAAGTGGCGCGATGGTCTGTGCGGCGGTTTGCACATCCCCGAAGAACTGTTCAATTGCGGTTGCGAGATCCATCGATAAGTCCTCCTCGAATTCGAACTGTTAGCAGATGAAAGTTCTATCGGAGTGAGGTGACGCAGACGGTCAGTGTGAGCCATCACACAGCAAACCGATGTGAACGCGATCAACCTAGTACGGTCAGAACCGTTGTCGTCACCACATTCCCTGACACTTCCAACGTAGCAAAGTGCGGTGGCGCGACCCCTGTAATCCTTCAGTTTCAGCCCGTCAGTTTTGGCAAAGTGGCCGTTAAAATTTCACGTGGGAGGGGGAAAGGCTGGCAATGTGTGCCAACATAAGCGGTCGCGAAGTCATGTGGGCACTCTGAACAATGTGGGGTGGTACGACCGTCCGATTTTTCAGTTTTGGCCTGGGAGCTTTTCAGTGGAGAGGAGCAATATTTCGGTATGCCGAAAGAACCTATTTGCAGGGATGAGATGTCTGCTTGACGTTCTTATTTCTCAGCAATATAATGAATGAATAGCCATTCATTTGAATGAGTGTTCATTCATGAGGTAAGCAGAAATGAAAAATACAGTGCAGGAGCAGTTTGAAATGGCGCGGCGAAACCAGATATTAGATGCCGCTGCCAAGCTATTTGCCCAACAGGGCTTTCACACCACCACCATTAAAGACATTGCGAAAGAGGCAGGCATCGCCGACGGCACAATCTATAACTATTTCAAGAATAAGACGGCGCTGTTGCTCGCTATTTTCAACCGGATGAGAAGTCTGGTTGAACCCGATGAGAATGCACTACCGCAGTTGATTGCAGGTAATCTCCCAACATTTTTGAGGTCATTTCTGCAAATTCCTTTGAATACACTTAATCAGGATGATTTTCAGCTCTTTAAGGTCGTGATTTCTGAGATGATGGTCAATGAAGAACTGCGCGCGATTTACCATGAGCAGATTCTTGAGCCAACCCTTATGCTGGCAGAGGGGTACTTTGAGAAGTGGGCGCAGCAGCACGCGGTGGATAATCTCGACATTGCGCTCATCGTTCGCAGCATTTCCAGTCTAATTACGGGTCTTATGATCCAGAATATTATGGGCGACACCCTGCTCCGCGAAAAATGGGATGAACTTCCTAGCTTTTTAACTGACCTGCTACTTAACAGATTGGAGAAGAATCAGCCATGAGGATTTCTATTGTCACGGGCGGATCGCGCGGGGATGTACAGCCCTATATCGCACTTGGAAAAGGGCTCAAGGAAGCGGGTTACGAGGTTAACCTGATTGCTAGTCAGGATTTTGAGACGCTGGTCACCGATGCCGGTCTTACGTTCTGCTCCACTGGCTTCAGCGTAGAAAGTGTCCTACAAAGTGATGATTGGCGTGCCGTGACGGAACGGGGAAATTTCTTTCAGATCGTGTCAAAAATGCAGAAAGAGATGAAACACTACGCTCATAAACTTGCTGAAATTATGCCTGATCTGTTACAGGGTACAGATTGGATGATTACCGGGGTTGCTGGTTTCGGTGGTGCTTTCTCGATTGCGGAGAAACTCAGTATTCCGGTCATACAAGCCTATGTTTTCCCGATTACACCAACACGCGAGTACGCCAGCCCGCTAACACCACACTTGCCATTCGGAAGGGTGTTAAACCCGCTCTCTTTCCGCATATTGCAACAGATGTTATGGCAAAGCACCCGTTCATCTGACGTGGAAACGCGACGCATCCTCAACATGGAAAAAGCATCTTTCTGGGGGCCTTTCCGCAAACTCCGCCAGCGACACGTCCCCACAATCTACGGGTACAGCCGACATATCGTGCCAGTGCCTAGTGATTGGGATAGAAATCATCGTGTCACCGGGTACTGGTTTCTGGATGAAGCGCCGCACTGGACACCGCCGCCGGAATTTGTGCAGTTCCTAAACGAGGACGAAGCGCCTGTTTATATCGGCTTTGGTAGCATGGTCAATAAGAACCCGCGACAGGTTATGGAAACAGTCGTCGAGGCGTTAGCCCTCTCCAATCAACGCGGTGTGCTGGCATCGGGTTGGGATGGCATACAGCAGGCAGACCTGCCTGAGACTATTTACATGATCTCATCAATGCCGCATAGCTGGTTGTTTCCTAGGATGAAAGCCATCGTGCATCATGGCGGTGCAGGCACAACCGCCGCCGGATTGCGAGCCGGTGTCCCGTCAGTCATCGTACCCTTTATGGGAGATCAGGCATTCTGGGGGAATAGAATAGCATCGTTGGGGGTCGCGCCAAAAGCCATTCCGCGTAATCAGTTGACCGCTCAACGGCTTGCTCTCGCAATTGAACAAGCCGCCTCGGACGCTGACATGCGACAAAAAGCCCGTGACATTGGCGAGAAGATACAGGGTGAAGATGGTATCAGGAATGCCGTAGATATGGTGAACAGGATTACAGCATATCCAGAATCAAAATCACTAATTACGGGCTAATTGAATCGCCCACCGATAACTGCCCACACTGAGCGCCCCATACGGCGCGCCACCCCATACCACGGCCACACGAGCGTCAAATCCAACGCCTGACCCGATAGCAGGGTGAAGGGCTGCATCCCCGTCGCCGGGTTGCGCGGCCCGGGCGGCTTCTCCACATAGCCCAGCGAAACCAGATGTCGTCGGGCGTGAACGTCACCGCTTCACTCTGCCCGTTGTAGATGCGCAGTCGGGTCGTGAGCTTTCCCTCAATCGTGATTACATTCACCATCTGTACATCGATGCCGTCATACTGCACCCGGATCGTCCGTCTTGTCAGGTGGAGGCAAACCTGCAGAGTGATAGATTCCCCCCACAATGAGGTGAATAAAGCTCTCCGCCATATGTTCAGCAGACTGCCTTTGGGAGTGATGCAACCATTGCTGAATCAATCCGATACACCCGCTACTGAAAAAGCGCAGGAGCAAGTCGATCTCAACAAGCGGAATGGTTTCACGATTACTCAAATGTTGGTACCACTGCAGGGCAAGCTGCTCTAGGGGGTTCTGGATTGCTGCAATGACAGGGGGCGTGCCAATGCGATTCAAAATGACATCATAGAAATCTGCATTGCGCTCAAAATGCTGGAACACGATGGTCAGCAATTGAGTCATGAACAACGGCGTAAAATCTGTAGCGGAGACTGTTGGAGAACCAATATTCTCGGCCAGTTCTTCTATCAGTTGATTCGTGCTTTTGACCAGGAGTTCTTCTTTATCTCTGTAGTGCAGGTAGAAGGTCGCTTTATTCAGGGTTGCGCGGTCTGTGATCTCTTTGACCGTGATGTTCTCAAACCCTCTTTCATTGATGAGTGCAATGAGCGCATTGCGCAGCAGTTGTCGCGTGCGAATGACTCTGGGATCCAGTTTTGAATGTTTTATCGACACTATCTGTCCTTTCGTCGTATAGTCGACCTCCGACGATGGTTGCTTGTTGACCATGGCCATATAAACGACTACAGTCGATTTAACAACTGTAACCGTTTTATCAACGTATGTCTATAACGCTAAGGTGGCGGCAGGAGACTTCAGTGCAACCTGTTTCACACACCCCAACACTCACGAAACATAAGGGCCTACCCATTGTTGGCATTTTGCCTGATTTGCTGGCAAATTCCCCACTCCAAACGCTCTCACACATTATGGTGCGTGATGGCGGCTTTGTGGAATTGCAACTGGGGACGAAACTCGTCTATCTGGTCAGTGATCCCGCGATATTCCAGCATGTATTGCGTGATAATTACAGGAACTATCCTAAACCTGACTTGCTCTACGGCACCTTGAAAAAGGTGGCGAAAAACGGCCTGGTCACCAGTGAGGGTGATTTCTGGCTACGACAAAGGCGTATGATCCAACCCCATTTTCACCGCCGGCAACTTGCCAATATCGCTGGAACGATGACGGAGAGCATCGCGACAGTGCTTGATGGCTGGCAACATCACGTCGCAACGGGTGAACCGTTCGACATTGGCATTCAAATGTCACACATCACGATGAACGTCATTACACGCACAATGTTTGGGCAGGGAATCAGCAGTAAGGAACTGGAAACTGTTGCCCGGTTGGTGCCTGATATGCTGAACTATGTGACGATGCGTGGTTTCATGCTATTTGTTCCTGAATGGATACCGCTTCCTGTGGATCGCAAGTTTGAACGAAACTATGCTGAATTCAGAGCGTTGGTGCAATCGCTCATTGACCGTCGCCGCCAGAAACCTGGATCAGATCTAATCAGCATGTTGTTGAACAGCGTCGACGACGAAACCAACGAGCAGATGACCGATGATCAGTTGTTTGATGAGGCGATTACAATTTTCGCTGCTGGTTTTGAAACAACCTCAACCACGCTCACCTGGCTATGGCACATTCTGGATCAGCATCCTGAGATTACAGATAAGATGCGTGAAGAAATCGGTTCCGTATTGGGTCAACGCACACCGACCATGGAAGATGTGCCACAGTTACCGTATATCAGGATGGTCATATCCGAGTGTTTGCGGATGTTCCCGCCAATACCACTTCTGCCACGCAACAGTATCAATGAGGACAACATCGGCGAGAGCAAAATACCTGCCAATGCAACGATTCTACTCTTCTATTATGGCTTGCATCACAATCCGCAAATCTGGAAAGCCCCCGAAGAATTTCGTCCGGAACGTTTTCTGCCTGATACTGAAAGCAATCGATCGACGTTTGCATGGCTTCCATTCAGTGCAGGTCCGCGCAAGTGCGTCGGCGATGAATTCGCAATGATGGAAGCCATAATCGCGACTACAATGATCTTGCAGCGGTTTGAGATTACGGTCACCCAAAATAATATTGTCCCACGCTTTGGCGCTACATTGCGTCCCTCGAAGCCGCTGCTTGGAGTTGTAAGGGAACGGTAAGCCAGGGACGCAACTTTACCTGCATGTCGTATGTTTACGGATATGCGGGCGGCATAAGACAACCGGATGCTCCCATTCATACAATGGGTGCGCGTAGACACTGCACGAGGACCAATACAAAACAGCGCCGTATGTTCTGGTAGATTACGAAGGTTCAGGCGGCGCATTAAATTACCGAGAGATCTGAATAGCAAAGCGGTAGCTCCCCACCTGAAGCGTCCCATACGGCTCACCCGCCCACGGCCACACGAGCGTCAGGTCCACCGCCTGACCAGGCAGCAGCGTGAAGGGCTGCATCTCCGCCGCCGGGATGCGCGGCCCGGGCGGGTCTTCGGCGTAGCCCAGCGTCAGCCAGATGTCGTTCTGCGTGAAGGTCACCGCCTCGCTCTGCCCGTTGAAGATGCGCAGTCGGGTCGTGAGCTGGCCGGGCTGCGTTGTCACCGACACCACCTGCACATCGAGTTCACCATCCGGGGGAGATGTCTCGGTCGGCGCGGAGAGCGGCAGCAGCGCGCTCAGGCGGCTGAGTTCCTGCGCGGCGGGGTAGGTCGCCGTGATGAGGGTGCGCGTGGCCGTCGGCAGGCCGTCGGCGTCCAGCTCGCCAATGAGCAGCAGCGTCAGGCCCGGCGTCACCTGCCGGAAAGCTGCCGTGTCACTGCGCAGCACCTCAGACTTTTCGGCGAATTCATAGCGCAGCACCGCGCCCGTATTCAGCGTGAGCGTGAAGCTCGCGCCTGCGCGCAGATCGGCAAACAGCGCGGCGTTGTCTTCCGACCACGGAATGCCGATGACCGGGCGCACGCTCAGCCCGTTGATGAAGGAGGCCACATCGGGATTGGGGTCGAAGCGCCACTCGGCCGCCCGTACATCACGCCGCTGCACGACCCATACGCGCGGTGTGGCGTCTGCATGGGTGCGGATCTGCAGATTGACCGGGTAGGCCTGCGAGCGCTCGGCATCGCCGCCGGTGATGACATCGTCCTGCGCTTCGAGCGCGAGCGGCGTGGGCGTCGGCGAAATGGCGACGGTCGGCGTGGGTGAGGGCGTGGCCGTCACTGCCGGGACGATCGCATCATTTCCTCTCGGTCGTAGCAGCAGCAAGCCAGCGAAGAGCAGAATCAGTCCGATGAAGACGATCACCAGCACGGGCGAGGGCTTGCGCACTGTTTCGTCAGCCGACTCACCATCCAGTGCGACGTTCTCGCGAGCGGCGGCCTGCACGCGCTGCGGGGTGCGCGCCCAGCGCGTGCCGATCGGCACCACAGCAGATTCAGCGTAGCGATCCAGCAGCGCGGCGGCGACCTGAGCTTCGAGCGCATCCGAGCCGATGGCCCCCGCGTTGCGCACCTCACGATCATAGGCAGCGCGATATGCTTTCTGCCGATCCGTCGGCACCAGCTCCCAGAGGGCCTGCAATTCTTCCAGCGACAGGCTCCGCAGTTCGTCCAGGTCGTAGAAGCGCAGCTGCTCATTGACTCTCTCACTTATCCCGTTGGTCATCTCATTCGCCTCCACGGGTCACACTGCCGCTGCCACTCAAAGCGGATTGGTCGCTCATGGTCCGCTCATAGACTTCATCTCTGGCGCTTGTGGTAGACGCCGGTGCGTCCAAAGTGACCCGCACCTCCGGGGTGGCTGGTGCAGGCACCTGCATCGCGCCATAGGCGAGGATCTCCGGCGGCAGCAGCCGGGCGGAGCGCTCGAGCTGGTCGACCTGGTCGCGCGCCTTGAGCCAGGACAGGTTCTGCTCGGACTGCACCTGGCGGTCGAGGCCCTCGCGCGTGTCGGATCGCAGGCGGCCCTCCGGCGAGGCCTGCACCTCGCGGATGATCTGCTCGGTCTGCTGCGGTGAGAGGCCCAGTCGCAGCGCCTGATCGACGAACAGGCCGAAGCGCGCCAGATCACGCTGAATGGGTGATGAAGTCTCCGATTGTGGTGTCACGCCCATGACCTGCGCCATGCGCTGCCCGACTTCGAGCGTGTTGATGCCTCGCGCCTGCCCATCGCCGCGCTCCGCCTGCACCTGGCCGACGACATCCGCCATGACGCTGGCGACATCGGGCACACCGGAAACGCGCAGCTGACCGACCATGAGCTGGAGCTGAGCCGCCCGCGCCAGTTGATCGGCACTCGACTGCAACTGCGCGGCAATCTGGCCCAGTTGGCTACTCTCCTGTCTGGCATCCTGCGTGTTCGCATCTTCAACGAGCGAGCCAAGTGTCGAGTTCACACCGGTGCTGGTACGCATGACATCCGACAGGTGCTGCTCCATCTCCTCGCCCTGCATCTCGGCCGCATAATCGCTGCGCTGCTGACGGCGGTCTTCTTGAAGGTTGTCCGCAGTGTCCTGTGCTGGCAGCGCCGCTACGGGCGTGAACGTCCCGAAGCGCTGCCGGGTCGCACTGACGGGCAGCATTTGACCATCCTCATCCTCGATGAACTCGGGTGCGCTGTTGCGCTGCGGCCGCTGTGCGCCGCGCGGCACGCTCCAGCTGGCCAGCCCTTCGCCCACCGCCGGGACCAGCATCGGCCGGGCGATGACGCGGCCCTGCTCATCCAGTT
>Ga0081527_100130_pt1 | contig 63032 bp, 45 predicted proteins | sample HotLakmasection5_FD_70992 | JGI IMG/M metagenome (GOLD analysis project Ga0081527, IMG submission 70992) | Hypersaline microbial mat communities from Hot Lake, Washington, USA - Section #5 (SPADES assembly) (version 2) | ecosystem: Environmental > Aquatic > Non-marine Saline and Alkaline >... | reverse complement strand
CTACATTCAATGGTTTCATAAAAGGACCTCTGTGAGTTATTTTACGATTAGTGAGATAAAACTAAGATAACCATACAGGGTGTCCTTTTTCATATTACCATCCCTTCGGGAAAAGGACACAAAGAATCCGAACTCGCTTGGATGGGCCTCGTTCGTATCGGAACCACATCCTCCGGCCATCCTGCACTCAGACAGCGGATTCTTTGGGGTTTGGGTTAACAGGCTGGAATATGTTTATTTTTACCCTGAGCCCTGAGCCCTGAACCTTGTGCCTGGAACCACGAACCATGGCCGGCACGGCCATTGAACAGCCCCAACGGGGCTGAATATCAATAGCCCCGGGTGAAAACAGGAGTAAAACGAACTGTTTATAACCCGGGGGTTTGAGACGACAACCCAAAAACACCCCGAGGCGGTGGATACGGAATGCAATGAGGTTTGAAGCCGAGGGGTAGCGGATTGAATCGTTGATTAGGTTATGTGATGTGAATGTATGGGTGCCTTTTATTCGCCTTGTCCATTTTTGCTCCCCCAAAAATAGACGAATGCCGAAGGCATCCCTTTGGGGCCTTCGGGAAAAGGGGGCAAAGAATCCGAACTCGCTTGGATGGGCCTCGTTCGTATCGGAACCACATCCTGCGGCCATCCTGCACTCAGACAGCGGATTCTTTGGGGTTTGGGTTAACAGGCTGGAATATGTTTATTTTTACCCCGAACCACGAACCCCGAACCACGAACCCCGAACCCTGAACCCTGAACCCTGAACCCTGAACCCCGAACCCTGATCCGTCAGATCTCAAGCTATCGTTAGTATATTGGAAATCGCTATCTTGTAACGTATTATCCAACATACATTCAAACAGACTAAAGGTTACAGTGAAAAGACGATCTTTTTTGAAAATGGCGGGCTTTGGATCGGCTGCGGGCGTATTGGACCATTTCAGTGATTCAGGACGAACTGATACACGCCGGAAGCTTCTCAAACCCAAACGGCTGAAACCCGGAGATACCGTTGCTCTTACGGCTCCAGCCGGAATTTTGTATGATGAATCGGAATTTGACCGGATGAAAAAGGATCTTGAGTCTCTCGGATTCAATGTGGTTTTCGGGGAGTTTGTTCGCGAGAGATATGGCTACTTCGCGGGAAGAGATCATCAGCGGGCGCTGGACCTGAACCGTTTTTTTGCCGATCCGCAGATTGACGGTATTGTCTCGGTTAGAGGGGGATGGGGGTGTTCCAGAATTTTGCCATATCTCGATTTTGAGCGGATCAGGCAAAACCCCAAGGTGTACTGCGGTTTCAGCGATAATACCACCCTGCACCTTGCTTTTTTGGCGTACAGCGGCCTGATTTCGTTTCACGGACCCAACGGGGCGTCGGAGTGGAATGAGTTTACCAAACAAAGTTTCAGGGACGTGGTGATGGATGGATTGGAGGCCGAGTACGTCTCATCTTCACGTGTTGACACGCTCTACTCGGGCTCGGCAGAGGGGCGCTTAACGGGAGGTAACTTATCGATTTTGGTAACAAGCCTGGGCACTCCTTATGCACCTGACCCGGAGGGAGCTATTCTTTTTGTGGAGGATATCGGGGAGGAGCCGTACAAAGTAGACCGAATGCTCACCCATCTCGCCCGTGCAGGATTTCTGGATAACATTTCGGGTTTCGTATTTGGGCAGTGTACCGATTGCAAGCCAGACAACTCCCGGGGCTTTACGATGAAAGAGGTGATAAAACATCACATCCTGCCGCTGGAGATACCGGCTGTTGCGGGAATGGATATTGGCCATGATGACAACAATTTTACGATACCCGTTGGGGTAAAAGCATCGCTGGATGCGGACAGGGGAGTGTTGAAATTGATGGAACCGGGAGTTGTATAGAATTGGACAGCAGGGGGGCAGGGCACCCGATGAAGTTCAGCAGGCGCATATAAATATAATAAGTCCCGATTTAATTTGAACTGTTAACGGGTGAATGGTCCGGTTTCTTTTCCGGCCACTGCCCCTGTCCCTCACAGCCTTTCTGACCCCCGAAGTTTTAACGTAGTGGATGGCGGCGTAACCGCTAATCGCCTTTAACCCCTCTCGGGGGCAGGGCGAAAACGTTTACCCGTTTTCATTATATATAATTCTGAACAACCTGCCAGCAAAATTTCCAAAACTATCATCTGGTTAGGGAAAATTTGAGGTTAGGGTTAAGAAAGATCTCATCCTTAACTCTTATCAAGGCCCACTTCACTCAAAGAACGTAAGCACATGGGTTTTTTTGATATTTTGCCTATCATTCTATACATGAGTAAAAAAATTGTGATCATTGGCGGAGGTGCTGCGGGATATTTTACCGCCATCAATGCCGCCCGTTTAAATCCGTCTCTTAACGTAACCATTTACGAAAAAAGTAAAGAGGTCTTGTCGAAAGTGAGGGTTTCAGGCGGCGGACGATGTAACGTAACTCACCAATGTTTTGACCCGGAACGTTTATCCACTTTCTATCCCCGGGGGGGCAAAATGCTTCGCTGGAGCTTTGAACGCTTTCATTCAGAAGACACGGTCCGGTGGTTTGAAAACCGGGGTGTAAAACTAAAAGCTGAAGAGGATGGACGGATGTTTCCCGTTACCGACAGCTCAGAAACCGTAATCAACTGTCTTAGGGCTGACGCGCGAAAATATGGCGTTACTGTTTCTACAAAAACGAATGTAAAGCGCATTACCCCTAAAAAAGACGGTGGTTTTGAGCTGGAACTGCTGAAAAACGGCAGGGAAATAGCCAGTGCCGTTGTGGTTGCATCAGGTGGGTATAATCGTGAAAATGCCTATCAGTGGATAAAAGATCTGGGCCATACCATCAAAAAACCGGTGCCGTCTCTGTTTACGTTTAACTTCAGAGAAAAAATATTCGCTGACCTTGCCGGAATTTCTGTTGAGGAGGCCGAAGTGCATATTAAAGGAACCCGATTTACTGAAACGGGCCCCGTATTGTTCACTCACTGGGGGCTGAGCGGCCCTGCAGTACTAAAGCTCTCTGCATGGGCTGCGCGGGAACTCTATAAAAAAGAGTACCGGTACGATATACAGGTGAACTGGGTGGCTCCGCTGAAAGAAGGGGAGGTCAGGCAGAAACTGATCTCTTTAAGGGAAAACAATTCGCGCAAGCAGGCAAACAAGCAGGATCAGTTCAGCTTTCCTGCACGGCTTTGGACCCGTTTCGCTGAGCTTGCCGGCATAAACCCCGAAAAGCGATGGGCCGAGGTGTCCAACCGGGAAATTCACGATCTTACTCAGCAGTTGGTGAATGCCGTTTACAGTGTGCAGGGAAAAACCACTTATAAAGAGGAGTTTGTAACCTGCGGGGGTGTCTCCCTGAAAGAGATCAATCCTGATACCCTCGAAAGTAAAAAAATCCCGGGCCTCTATTTCGTAGGAGAAGTACTCGATATCGACGGAGTTACCGGAGGTTTTAACTTTCAGGCTGCATGGACAAACGGCATGCTTGCCGCAGAGGCGATTGCAGAAGAAAACCGTTAGTATTTTTTATGATCAGCCCGGGCTTTCGGAATTGTGCTCAATTGAAGGCCCGGCAGCCTTATAAAAAAATCGAGGCAGGTATCGGGTAACTCGGAATTAAGTTTACAGAAACGTTACCGTTATGTGGTGTGGTTTTCTCTATTATAGGAAAAATAGTGTAAATCCAGTCTTTGCATATGGTCACAGAATTTCGGGCGCTGTCTATATATATTTTTCTGTTTCCCTCAAAAAAACAGGCTGGATACACGCCTGCAGTCGAAATCCAGGGTACACGCTGTATTTCCCGCCGGCCCGCTTGATGAAGATTCGGATATACGGGTATATGAACTGAAACAATTTGACGAGGAGATTCAGCTTGTTGATGATATATTCGACGGAAAAGAGTTCATCGCAGCCGGAAGCAGCCGCGATAGGTTTGCTGTATCTTTTGAAGCTGAACACAGCCGTCAGTTCAGCGCAGTAAAAAACAGTTTGCCGGTTATTATGGAATCTGCTGATGGTACGCGCTGGGATCTATTTTGAGAGGCTGTTTCGGGTCCGCTGCCGGGAGAGAAACTTAAAGGAATGCGATCGTATTCAGGCTGCTGGTTTGGTATGAGGGATATCTTTTTTGAACCGGATATCTATAGTTTTGAGTAACAGTTCTCAAATCTGAATTGTGATTCTGTACCTAATCCTTGAGGCAGCGTACCGGCCTGCCGAATGCTTTATTACTGGCAAATGTACTGCTTTCATTTTCAAACCCAAGAACTTCACCTCTCTTTGTATCAAATTGATCACTTGCCCAGTAGCGTCCGCGTTCACCGCGAAACCGCAGTTCCCCGTCGAATGTCTTAAGTTCACCGGCTGCATGCAGTCTTAACTCTGAGTTGAAGGCTGCAGTTCTGTTGCCTTCACCCATTCCGCCGTCAGAAACCGGGGCTTCGCGAAAGGCACGAAGCTCAGCAACAGTCGGGAGGCGCCAGGAGCTCCCCAAAAGAACTCTGCATGGGTCATTATTAATACTCCATGCTGTATCCTCTTCAATGTTCTGTATTCTCCACTGAGGAGTGGGCACGTTTCCATTGTGATGAAAAGCCTGTTTCCTGTTGAATTGAAAGTACCAGCCCGCACTCGATGCAGCCGGATCCACAGATGTCTCCGGCCTTGTTGTGGCTCCAAGGTTTACGGCCAGCCAGAATTTATCGCCTCCGGGACCGGGCCAGTCTGCTTTAACAATGGGATAGGAGCGCTCCGAAAATACCGAGGCGTTTGCAGGCGATACCCCCTGTACAAATCCATGTGTTATCGTATCGGGTTCAACCGGCGTTAAAAAGTAGCTGCAGGATCCCGCAAATAGTAGAACTGACAGCCCCGAAATAATAATTGACAGACGCTTCATAGTATTATTTATCTGAAATCGAATAGAGAAAAGAAAGATAGGCAGAACCGTGAATAATTAATAACTCAGATTAAATACTAAGAGTTTTACCGGAATCACAAATTATTCCAAAATAAGATCATGTTTTATAGTGCCTTTACGCTTTTTAAACCGGAAAAACTCTTAGTGATTTTTAGAGTCTTTCGAATTGTATACCTCGAAGGCTCATAGACTCGAAGGTTTATACCAAAGGTATCCCATGCCGGACGAAGGATCACTATTTCGTCTAAAAAATCCAAAAAAACGGTAGCCCGCTGATTAATTCGAATTGCAAAGTCAGATATTCCGAACGATTATTGGCATATGAAGAATTCAACAGAAGACAAATTTGATTGTCCGAAAAATGATATCTTGAAACAGGGTTACACGGACATTAATGATGAAAAAGTAAATAAAAAAAGATGCTGACGGCTTCAGTTCCTGAAGTTGGTATTCAAATTTACAGTTCCTGTAAGAGGGTAATTATTTTAACAAAATATGAGCTCTTTCTTGCAAAAAAAATCACTTAAAAATTGCTACCTTGATGCCGAAATTTTCAATTAAATGATGTCGAAATTATGATTATTGGAGTGCCAAAAGAGATCAAAACACATGAGAACAGAGTATCACTGCAACCGGGCGGGATATTACAGCTAAAACGAAACGGACATGAAGTACACGTTCAGAAAGGGGCCGGTGTTGGAAGCGGTTTCACTGATGATATGTATGTGTCGAACGGTGCCGTTATTGTAGATGATGTTGAGGAAGTCTGGGCCAAAGCGGATATGATTATGAAAGTGAAAGAGCCTATTGCGGAAGAGTATCCACGAATGCGCGAAGGACAAATCATTTTCACCTATTTTCATTTTGCCGCCAGCCGTGAGCTTACTGATGCTGTAATTCAGTCGAAGTGCATTGCAATTGCCTACGAAACCGTGGAAAAAAAGGACGGTTCTCTTCCGCTTTTAACACCCATGAGCGAGGTTGCAGGACGTATGGCGGCCCAGGAGGGAGCAAAATATCTTGAGAAGGCCACTGGTGGAAGAGGAGTGCTGATGGGAGGGATTCCCGGCGTGCCGCCCGCGAACGTCATAGTACTGGGTGGCGGCGTTGTTGGCGTAAATGCTGCGAAAATGACCGCGGGCATGGGGGCCAACACCACTATTCTTGATCTTAGCGTTCCAAGACTTCGCTACCTTGATGACGTAATGCCGAAAAACGTGACCACCCTGTTTTCAAATGAAGATGCCATCAGAAATCTTCTGCCAACAACTGATCTGATAATTGGCGCCGTATTGATTCCGGGGGCTAAAGCGCCCAAACTGATCAGAAAAGATATGCTCTCCCTGATGCGTCCCGGAACGGTAATGGTTGATGTTGCCATTGATCAGGGCGGCTGCTTTGAAACATCCAAAGCTACCACGCACGCCGACCCCATTTACGTTATAGATGACGTTGTACATTACTGTGTGGCAAATATGCCGGGTGCGGTTCCGTACACATCCACTTTGGGGCTCACAAATGTAACGACTCCTTACGCTGTTAACATCGCGAATAAAGGCTGGAAAAAGGCACTGTATGAGGACAATGAGCTTCAGAAAGGGTTAAACATTGTTGATGGCAAGGTTGTTTATAAAGATGTTGCCGATGCCTTCGACCTGGATTACACCCCGGTTGAAAATGTTTTATAGTTACTGCCAGAACCAGAAGTGTTCTGTTTTCGTAACGGCTGGTTTTATTTTAAGTATATGTGCTTCATGTGCAGCAGTTTGCTTTTGTCACACCAAAATGGCTAATGAAGATCTGTGGTTGGGCACGCTGGTTATATAAAAAAAGCCTGCTGTTAGAGATACGGCAGGCTTTTTTTTCGTTTTATTATTTCTGAGAAGATATCAGTTCATTACGGCCATATCTTCTTTACTGTCTTTTCCGTCGCTATTTACAACCCGGCTCTTATGTGATTCCGGCACACTGAAAAAGTCTGACGGGTCCTGAACCGTGTTGTCTTCAAGAATCAGATCAAGAATGGGCTCCATTCGTTCAAGATATTCAACATCGAGGTTGCCTATCACATCCTGATCAATTTCCGCAACGTCTTTCTCATTTTTCTTTGGCAGAAATACCTTCTCAATACCCGCACGTTTGGCGGCCAGTACTTTCTCTTTGATACCGCCTACGGGGAGAACAAGGCCGCGCAGAGTAATTTCTCCTGTCATGGCCAGCGTACCTTTCACCTTTCTCTGAGTGAAGATGGATGCAACGGCTGAAAGGAGGGCAACTCCGGCAGAGGGGCCGTCTTTTGGTACGGCGCCCTGCGGTACGTGGATGTGGAGATCCCAGTATTTGAATGCTTCTTCAGGGATATTGAGCTCCTTGTATCGCGCGCGCAGATAGCTTATAGCGAGCATTGCAGACTCTTTCATCACGTCACCAAGCTGGCCAGTGATGTGAAGCTTGCCTGTTCCCCTCGAAACACTGGCTTCAATAAAGAGGATGTCGCCACCGTATGGCGTCCAGGCGAGGCCTGTAGCCACTCCCGGAACCGTGGTTCGTTCTGCCACATCGGAAAAGAATTTCCGCTTACCAAGAATATCGTCCAGATCATTTACGCCAACGCTCATTTTGTCAACATCATCACTTGCGATTTTGGCGGCCACATTTCTGCATACACTGCCGATCTCACGTTCAAGATTTCGTACGCCGGACTCACGCGTATATTGATCAATAATTTTCTCCACAGCTGCCTGTGATATCTTGATCTGCTTTTTGCTGAGGCCGTTTTCCTCAATCTGTTTCGGAATCAGATATTTTTTGGCAATCTGAACTTTCTCTTCCTGTGTATATCCGCTGATGTTGATAATCTCCATTCTGTCGCGCAGCGGCGGTGGAATGGTATCGAGGCTGTTGGCCGTAGCGATAAACATCACTTTGGACAGGTCGTACTCAAGCTCAAGATAATTATCTGTGAATGAATCGTTCTGTTCAGGGTCCAGCACTTCGAGCAGGGCAGAGGTTGGGTCGCCCCGGAAATCTGATCCAACTTTGTCGATCTCATCAAGCATCATAACGGGATTGCCTTTTCCGGCCTTCTTCATAGAGCGCAGAATACGTCCGGGCAGTGCTCCAATGTATGTGCGCCGGTGTCCGCGAATTTCGGCTTCGTCATGAATTCCGCCAAGGCTAAAGCGCTCAAACTTGCGATTAAGTGCTCTTGCTATAGATTTTCCCAGGGAGGTTTTACCCACACCGGGAGGCCCGTAAAAACAGAGAATCGGAGCCTTCATATCGCTCTTTAATTTCAGCACGGCAAGATATTCGATGATGCGCTTCTTCACCTTTTCAAGTCCGTAGTGATCCTCATCGAGAATTTTCCGGGCGCGCTTCAGGTCCAGTTTATCTTTGGAATATTCGCCCCACGGCAGGTCCAGGATCCACTCCACGTAGCTGTGAATAATGCCGTAGTTGGGAGATGAGTTTGGCGTCATTTCCAGCCTTTGGATCTCTTTCTCGGCCTCGTCCATGGCTGCTTCGGGAATGCCCTTTTTATTTTTGAGGCGTTCTCTGAGCTTTGCAATATCCTGCTGCTCACTGTCTTCACCCAGTGCTTCCTGAATCGCTTTCATCTGCTGGCGAAGGTAAAAATCTCTTTGCTGGTCGTCGATATCTGTCTTAACCTTGGAGCGGATCTCCTCACTGAGGTTAAGTACCTGCAGCTCTTTGTTGAGATGCTCCATCACCCTTTCGAGCCGTTCAGAAAATTTGACGATCTCCAGAATTTCCTGCTTGTCTGATATAGAAACCTGAAGGTTGGATGAGATAAAATTTAGCAGAAAAGACGGGCTCGAAATGTTGTTAATTGCGATAGACGCCTCAGAAGGAATATTGGGCGACAAATTCACAATCTTCGAGGCAGTCTCTTTAACCGAGCGTATCGATGCATCGAGTTCAACACCGGTAATATCCATATCCTGTTTTACAGGGGCCACTTCTGCACGAAAGTAGGGATCTGTTTGAGTAAATTCTTTGATGGAAAAAACACTTTTCCCCTGAATTACAATGCTCTTGCTGCCATCCGGCATTTTAATGAGTTTGAGTATCTGGGCAACTGTTCCCAGTTTATAGAGATCACCCTCTTCCGGATTCTCTACCGACTCATCTTTCTGGGCAACAACACCAATGGTTTTTGTGCTTTCATAAGCCTCTTTCACCAGTGCAAGAGACTGATCTCTTCCCACCGTGATTGGCACAACCACACCGGGGAATAGTACCGTATTTTTAAGAGGAAGGATGGGAAGGTTATCAGGAATTTCTGATTCCGTAAGCTTTTTTTCCTCCTCTTCACTCATTAAGGGGATGGCCTGTTCAAAATCATCAAAACCATCGTCCTGATCATCAAATGCCGTCTGAAACCTAAATCGTTGATCAATCATGTATATTTATTAAAGATTTAAAACTTTTTCTCTTTCAAGCGCATATCCGCAAACCTTTAGCCAAAATTAAGGATGCGTTCATAACGTCAGTAACCCATATTGAAACCTGTCATATTGCGATATTTAAAACCACACCTGACAGTTGGGCATATTTATATCTGTATCAGAAGTATAATGTAAGTGCGAGTGCAGACATTCCAAGCAGCTCATTTTCGAACCCTGCACCGCGGTTTCTTATCATAACTGAGCCATGAAGATGAACAAAACCGGTTTCCAGGCCGGCACCCAGGCTTATATATCCCGGCATATCCTTCGCAAACCTGGTACCCGTCCTTAACGGCAGAAAGGGTAGCGGGCGCAGTTCCAGACCCGTATAAATTGCCAAACCGGGCGGGGTAAATGCACTTTTAATTACCGGGTAACTAATATCACCAACGGCCTTAAAACGGTTATACTGAAAAACGGCCCCGGCCTGCATGGAGGTGGGAAGAGACACTTTGAGGCCTGATACTCTCTCTTCTGAAAAATTTAGCTGGTTAAAGTCTTCAAACTGAGTTAAAAATGGGTAGTGTTCATCCGGAACCCCTTCAAAAATAAATCCTGACACAGGAGGAGAGCTGTTCAGTGTTATTGCATCCGGTTCCGCTTCGTATCGCAATGCATCGCTGTTGTAGAGTACAAATCCCAGATCTGTAATAGATAGCGAAAGACGCAGAGATTTCTCAGTAGGTCTGTTTCCGTCACGCAATACTGATAAATCGTCACCCAGCGTCATAAGGTACGTGATGCCGGCATCGAGCCCCAAACCGATTCCGCGAGGCTTCAGAATATCATTCAGGAGGGGAGTGGCTGCATTGCCGAAGGCTGTGCCGGGAGAGTTAAAAAAAGATGCAGCCGGTTCAGTGAAAGCTCCTGCAGAAACCTGTCTGAATTGCCTGGTGCTTTGCCAGGTTCCCCCCGCAGGCTCGAGTTCAAAATCTCTGTCGTACCTCACATCCTGGTAAGAGCCGGGAATAACCAGTTTTGGAGCTATACCTATGATGAATTCCGAGAGTCCCGGGTGCTGGCCGTTCAAAAAGGTAAATGACTCACCAAAACCGAAAGAAATTTCGTGCAGTGCCTGCGTTGTGTGCGAAAAAAGCTGATTACGTGAAATAGAGCCGCCTTCGTCGAACGAGGAGGTAGTGAAAAGTCCGCGTCCGACTTCGAATTTGTTCGCCAGCCGGGTACGCATTGCAATGGCGTATGTTCTGTCATTACGATACCACTTTATTCCAAACCAGTAGAGATCTGCCCTGTGTATGACTGTTTTTGTCTGCTGCCGGTCTCCAAAATTGCCTTCGATTAAATGATCAGAAAGCTCATTGGTGAGTGGCCTTTGGTCAACCTGGTTTGAATTAAACCGATTTACATCAAAAAAGCGGGTAAAACGGTCGAGTCCGAATGTTTCCGGATAGAGTTCGTCGTAGTAAAGGCCGCCGTTCAATAGTGATAAACGGGTACCATAACTATTTTCTCTGATGCGAAGGTTGGCCGGGTTTACGAAAAGTGCCTCAGGTCCCGTTGTATAGGCCGTTCCGCCGCCGCCAAGTCCCATATTTTGGGGGGTGAGCACAATCTGTGCTGCCAGCTTTTCTGAATGGAAAAATAGGGAGAGCAGCAAAAGATAAAACAGTATGTACCTGGCTGATTTCAAATAGAAAGTATTTAATGTAACGGCTTAAGTTTTGCAGCGCGAAGCATCAGGGTTTTCTGTCCGCGGTTTTTAAAAAATACAACTATGCGGGTATCTTTACCCGATCCGTTTCGCTGAAGTATCTTGCCGGGGCCGAATGTGGGGTGCATTACCTGCACCCCGGCATGGAACGGGTCATCATCGTACTCGTAGGTATACGAGCTCGCCTGGCTGGACGGTTTTTTCGACTGCATAGGTCTTTTCCAGTCGTAATCAACCTGGTAATCACCATCTGCAGCTGCAGAATCGTCCTTTCTCTGAGATATTGTGGCGCCTGTTTCGGTTCGAACCACTCCGGGGTCTACTTCATTCAGAAATCTGGATCTTGCCTGCCTCTGCTCTTCACCAAACTTGTAGCGCATTTTACTGTGGCTGAAGAACAGGTGTTTCTGGGCCCTTGTGATAGCCACATAAAACAGGCGTCTTTCCTCCTCAATATTAGGGTCCTCACCGTTTCTTGCACCCATTGGAAAAAGGTTTTCTTCGAGGCCCACAATAAATACAACGGGGAACTCCAACCCCTTTGATGCGTGAACCGTCATCAGCGTTACCGCCGGTTTCGATTCATCATATTTATCAGAATCTGTGATAAGCGTAATTTCCTGCAGAAACGTTGAGAGCTTCGGGTTTTTATTGCTCTGCTGATAGTAGGCAATGGCATTCTGGAGCTCCAGAACGTTATCGCGGCGGGTTAAAGACTGGGCGCTGTTCTCCTCAATCAGAGATTTTAAGTAGCCGCTTCTGTTTAGCAGCTGTTTGGTTACTTCCAGAAGCGAAGCTCCTCCTTCAAGATCCCGTTTAAGGCTGTAAATCATCTCAACAAACTCCGCAATTCTTGACTTAGCCGGCTTATAGAGATCGGCAGTTTCCACATGTTCGAGAATATTCCATACCCTTTTATTTTCACTCCGGGCTTTTTTCAGAATGTCATTCAGCGTTTTATTTCCGATACCACGGCTGGGCTCATTTATAATGCGCAGCAGTGCCTGCTCGTCTTCAGGATTCACCAAAAGCGTTAGATAAGCGAGCACATCTTTCACCTCTTTTCTCTGGTAGAACGAGAGCCCGCCAACAAGCTGGTAAGCGATATTTTTACGTCTCAGCGACTCTTCAAAAATCCTGCTCTGGTAGTTTGTTCTGTAGAGAATGGCAAAGTCATTATTTTGATAACCGTGCCGCATTTTCAGGTTGTTGATGTGGTTTACTACGCGGTTTGCCTCATCACGCTCATCAAAATTATCGAGAACGGTAATGGTATCCCCGGGGTCGTTGTCGGTCCACAGGGTTTTATCGAGCTGCTTGGTGTTCTTTTTAATTATAGAGTCGGCACACTGCAGTATCATTTTGGTGGAGCGGTAATTTTGCTCCAGGGGTACCTGAGTGGCGCTGTCGTAGTCCGATTTGAAATTCAGGATATTGGAAATATCAGCGCCTCTGAACGAGTAAATGCTCTGTGCGTCATCACCCACCACGCACAGATTGTTATACTTTTCAGCCAGCATCGATGTAACTTTATACTGTGCATGGTTGGTATCCTGGTACTCATCAATCAAAATATAGCGGAATTTATCCTGGTATTTATTCAGTACATCGGGGTATTCGCTGAAAAGCTCAACCGGTTTAATCAGCAGGTCGTCGAAATCCATAGAGTTGGTCTGTTTCATGCGAATCTGATAGCGTTCGTAAACCTGTGCGGTAATGTCATCCAGCGTGCTGTTTACGAATCTGTTTTGATAGGTTTCAGGCATAATCAGCTGATTTTTGGCATCACTGATTTTTCTCTGAATAGTTCTCGGCTTAATCTCCTTGGGATCGAAATTAAGCTCTTTCAGAATAAGCTTAACCGCGTTTTCCGAGTCGCTGGAGTCGTATATCGAAAAGTTTGACGAAAAACCCAGTTTGTCTGCTTCAAACCGTAAAATTTTTGAAAAAATTGAGTGAAAAGTCCCCATCCACAGCCCGGTGGCTTTGTCTCCAATAAGTTTACGTATTCGCTCCTGCATTTCCCGTGCGGCTTTGTTGGTGAACGTAAGCGCCAGAATGTTTTGTGGCAGCGCATGATGCTGCTGCAGCAGATAGGCAATGCGATACGTAAGAACGCGTGTTTTTCCGCTTCCGGCACCCGCTACAATAAGCAGAGGACCGTTAACATGGCTGACGGCCTCACGCTGCTGTTCATTAAGTTCTTTAAGAAAATTCGGGGCATTTTTCTTTGATGATGAATCGCTTTGAAGGGTAAATTTTTGCATGTAGTCGTTGGATCTGTGTACCGTTATCAGGAAACTGCTTTAAGGAACAGGAAAATATGTATGCGTTTGGTAGAAAGCCAAAGCGCTGAATAAAGAAAAAGCCCTGAAAGTGTACCTTGCAGGGCTTCGCTTAAAAGGTAAGAAAAGTTTACTTATTTATCGTTCTTCAACCGGAACCCAGTCCAGATTCTTTTCACCCACATAAAGTGCACGCGGACGAATAAGTCTGTTGTTGTCTTTTTGTTCGAAATAGTGAGCGGTCCAGCCCGAGATACGGCTCATGGTAAAGATACAGGTGAACAGGTCTGGTTTTATACCTATAGAGTAGTACACTGTAGCCGAGAAAAAGTCCACATTGGGATCAATGTTTTTCTCTTCTTTCATGGTTTTCATTATCGCTTCAGACCATTCATAGAGATATTCGTGTCCGGTCTCTTCTGCCAGTTCTTTCGACATTTTGCGCAGATGTCGCGCCCGGGGATCAAATACTTTGTAAACCCGGTGTCCAAAGCCCATCATTTTCTCTTTACGCCCGAGCTTTTCCCTGGTGAAAGCAACAGGGTCGGCATCTTTGCCTTTATCTTCCTCCAGTGAAAGAAGTGTATTCATTACGGCGGTATTCGCGCCACCATGAAGAGGCCCCTTCAGAGCGCCGATTGCCCCGGTTACGGCCGAGTAGATATCAGATTCTGTTGCGCAGATGGTTCTGCTTGTAAATGTAGATGCGTTCATGCCGTGTTCTGCGTGGATAACCAGGCAGAGATCCATGGTTTTTTCGGCTGCCTTCCCCGGTTTTTCGTCATTCAGCATGTAGAGGAAATTAAAAGCAGTGCTTCCCTCATCCAGGGGCTCTACAATAGTCTGGCCTTTTCTTGCACGGTCGAACGCTGCAATAATCGTAGGGATTTTTGCAGTTATATTTACGGCGTCTTCACGAGTATTGCGCGAGCCATCAGCAAAGTCTGCCAGCATAGAAACCGCTGTTCTCAACACAGACATTGGCTCGGCTTCCCTATTGGTGTTTTTAATATATTCTAAAACCGTTTCGGGAAGTTTTCTGTTTTTTCTGAAGGTTTCCTGAAGCTCATCAAGCTCGCTTTTATTGGGTAGACGATCGTTCCAAAGAAGAAAACAAACTTCTTCAAACGTTGCGTTTTCGGCCAGCGTGTCGATATGATACCCGGCATAAATAAGATCACCGGACTGCCCGTCGATAAAGCTCTTGGTTGTTGAAAAAGCAACAATGCCATCAAGACCCCTGTTAATATGAGGGTACTCGCTTAAATCGATATTCTGTAGATTTTGGTCAGCCATTTCTTTCTTCTTAAGTTTCTGTTTCTAGCTTAACGCCGAATCTCGTGAGAATTGATTGTTATTAAAACAGTTCAATTTTTATTTAACTGGCGTGTTATTTTTTTATGCTATTAAAATACAAAAGAGCGGTCGATTATAGAAGCTGATGCAGGCTTTAAAAAAGCCCTTTTTATGTCATAAGTGTAAAACTTTTGAAACAGATAGTTATTCAGAAGCATACTCCCGCTCTTTACAGGAATCCTGCCAGAGATAGCCGCGATATGACAGTAGCTGAAGGATTGTAAAGGGTACTATTTTGTGTCTTCAGTTACTTTCGCTTCATTCCAATAGAAGTCCATCTCCTTAAGTGAGGACTCTGTGATAGGCTTCTCTTTTTTTCTCAGCTGATTTTCTATGTAGCGGAAACGCTGATCAAACTTTTTATTTGTACCGCGCAGCGACTCTTCTGCACGCAAGCCCAATAACCTGCCTACATTAACAAAGCTGAAGAGTACATCTCCAAACTCGTCTTGCTGGCCTTCTTTTGCCGGGTCTTTGAGGGTCTGTTTCCACTCTTGAATCTCCTCTTCAAGTTTTTCCCAGGCAAGCTCCCAGTCGGCCCAGTCGAAGCCCACGTTGGCAGCTTTTTCCTGCATTCGCTGTGCCTTAATCAGTGCGGGGAGATGTTTGGGCACCCCATCCAGAATCGATTCCCTTCCTTCATTCAGTTTGATGGATTCCCAGTTTTTTGCCACGGTTTCGTCCGACTCTGCAACAGTTTCTCCAAAAACATGTGGGTGTCGGCGTATCAGCTTCTCTGATATGTTGTAAATGACGTCCTGAATGGTAAAGCTTTCGTGTTCGGAGGCCATTTCACTTTGAAAAATTATGTGCAGCATCAGGTCCCCCAGTTCTTTGGAGAGCTCATCATAATCCTGCTCATCTATCGCTTCAACAGCTTCGTACGCCTCTTCTATCAGGTTGTCCTTAATGGAGTTGTGTGTCTGTTTGCGATCCCATGGGCACTCCTTCCTGAGGATGGCAATCAGGTCTACTAAATCTTCAAATTTGTCTGATGGTTTCATGAACTGTAATTATATATGATGTTGGTTCCGGGGTGAACGTCTGTACATATTGCTGAGCAAATACTTATTTATTAGAAAGCCGTATCAGTCAAAAGGTTAGGTCTGCTTTTTCTTTTTCTCGGCAGCAGGGAATAAAATATTATTTAGGATTAGCCTGTAGCCCGGGCTGTTTGTGTGCAGGCTGAGATCAGTGGGAGGGTCGCCCACACGGTGTGTATAGTCTTCGGGGTCGTGCCCGGCATAAAAGGTAAATGTACCCCGACCGATATTACCGTGGATGTATTTTACTTTGTCAAGCCCGGGCGATTCCCCAAGTATAACAACATTGCTTTTAATCTTGTCTTTTTGAAAGGCTGTAGCCTGCCCGTAAAATCCTCGCAGACTGTTTACGTGATTTTGAGTAAGCATGGTTGGTACGGGGTCCAACTTGGCAGAAAAATCGAATAGTGTAAAATAGTCAAGACTCTCCGAAATACGATCGATATCCACCTCTACATCGATGTTGGAGTGCTCATAGACATACGGATCCGTAATGACTGAAAAATTTTCAAATGCAAATGTGTTCTCAAAATCCAGGAGCTCGTTAACGTTGGCATCCAGTGGGTCCCCGTCGAGCTGGTCGGGGACAATATCCAGCCCGGTAGCTGCCAGTGAGATATCAAATGTATCGGTAGCTGAGCACATCGCAAACATAAAACCGCCGTTGCTAACAAAATCACGAATTTCGAGAACTACTGCATTCTTCAGCTCGCTTACCTTTTGAAAGCCGAGGCTGTTTGCCAGTTCCGTTTTATCTTTAACTTGTGAAATGTACCAGGGAGCGTTGCGATACATGGCCCAGAATTTTCCAAACTGACCGGTAAAATCTTCATGGTGGAGGTGCAGCCAATCATAATCTGAAAGTTCACCGGAAAGAACTTCCTGGTCGTAAACCTCATCGAAAGGGATTTCGGCATATTCCAGTGCAAGGGTTACTGCATCATCCCAGGGGGGGGTGCCCGGAGGAGTATAAACGGCAATCCTGGGTACTTTTTCAAGATTTATTGCCGACATATTCGTGTTGGGCTGCTCTATATCAGAAAGGATTTGCGCCGCTTCTCCCTCGGATATTACATTGACGGTTACGTTTTTTATTCTTGCTTTACGTACAATATCTGCACTGTTTGTGGTGAGAAAACTTCCTCCTTTATAATTGAGGAGCCACATACCGTTTTCACCTTCCGCTACGTGATTGAAAATTATCCCATAGGCCTTCAGGTGATTCGTCTGTCCGCCATCCATGGGAATAATTACGCGCTCCTGTGCTATCACCTGCAAAGAAAAGCAAAGTGTAAACATTGCAATTAACGGTAGTGTAATTTTCTGCATTGAATGAATCATTTAAATTGATAAATGTTGATCGGAATTTAGCCTCTCTCTTACAAAAGGGGCATAAAATCCGTTTGGAAACTGTATCAAAAAGTCTTCATACAGCTTAAGGAGATCTTCTCTTTCGATTTCGATTTCGTCAACGCCTTCAGTGTTTGCCAATTCGAGGGTTCTGAATTCATCCTCATCATGGCTTAGTAAAAATTCTGAAAGTATGATTTTATTCCAGAAAAGGCGTTCCCTGAGCGGGCTGCCAGACATATTATTGAGTATGCGGTTATTCAGCACATAAAGATGCCTGTAGTACCCGGTTGGAAGTTTCGAGGTAAGCTCAATCGCTAAGTCGTCGGCAAACGAGCTGCCGGATGCGGCAAGAACCGGCTCAAGAACTTTGAGAGATTCATCGTAATTTCCCTGTTCAATGCTGAATAACCCGCTGCCGATCGTGTCGAGTACCGCACCTGTGGAATCGGCTCTCAGGCCCTGATTAATCCACATTTCGAGCTTAATGGCGTTGTTTGAATAGTAGGATGTGTGCCTTCTGGACAGGCTTTTGAGCTGAATTTGGGCAAATTCGTAATCACCCGAATAAAAGTCGGAAAGACTGAGATAATATCTGGCTTTTTCTGAAAGATTGGAGTCTTCAGTAGCTTTGTCGGCGCGGGTTAATTGTTGACGTGCTGCAACATGGTTACCATCAAAAAGAGCTTTTCTCCCCTCTGCGTAATGGAGATAAGCAGTGTTGTTTTCCGGGTTGGTATCTCTGAGGGTTGTTATCCAGCGTTCTGCAAGACGGCTATCCTTATAGTGATCCAGCGAGAGGTCGATAATAGAGACGAGAACCCTCGGAAGGTTGCTGCTGTTTATCGGAGCCTGCTCGGCGATAGAGGTAAAAGTACTGTAGGCGTTTGAATAGAGCGTATCAGACCTGGCCAGGCCTTCAGAGCGGTTGCGGTCGATGTATTGCGCCCACTGTACGTAAGTATTGCCAAGCTCCTCCATGGCACGGTACCTGAGTGTTTCACCGCTCTCTTCAGTGTAGTGCCGGAATGATTGAGCAGCCAGCTCAAACTGTTTCGAAGAGCGCAGCTGTCTGCCCAGCGAAAAAAGGGAGTAGATTGGAAAGGATGTGTCCGTTTCGAAGCGTTTGGCAACGACAAATGCCCGCTGATACTGCTCTGTTTCAATCAGGAGCCACGAAAGAAGCTGGTAGAGTGTTGAATAGGATTGATTTGTATAATCAAGGTCAAGTAAAATATCTTCAAGTTCGATTGCCGCTACTGTGTAAAGCTCATCATCCCGCATTCGTAAAAAGCGTTGCTGAACGAGGCTCATTTGATCGGGCGACTGAATAATTAATTGAAAATAGACACGAACCGATTCTTCAAAATTTCCAGCCCGCATCTGGGTATTGGCAATTTCGCTAAGAAAAAGAGAATCGTCATTGAGTGCATCCTGCGCAATTCTGTAAACATCGGCAGCGGTTTCGTACTCCATCCGGTTTACCAGAGAGTTGCCAATAGTGTAAATAGCCTGGATATTTGTCCGGTTCGCCCGGGCTTCCTCCATCCAGCGTTCAAGAGCTCTTTCGCGATCACCTTTCAGATGTACTATCTCTGCGAGCTTCAGCGATGCCTGCAGGTCAAATCGATTTTGGCCTATCTGTTCACGCGCTACAGATTCAGCCTTTTCAAACTCTTTAAGCCCAATCAGGCTTTCAGTGTATCTGTTGAAAAAAACCAATGATCGGGGATTTTCACGGTAAAGCTGCTCAAACAGCGGGAGTGCCTCTTCGAAGTTCTGCTGCTCAAAATAGAGGTTTGCCTGTCGGTATTCATCGATTTGAGCTGATGACTGAACCGGCAAAAACAAAAGAACCGTAAAGAGAAGCGGAATAAATTTAATGATGTTCATTTATTGAATTCTCAAAAATATGTTTGGTTACTTCGGGAAAGACTGACGTGAGGGTCTGATAGAATTTAAAAAGCGGAAATCCCACAACATTATAATAGTCACCTTCAATCCGTTCCACAAACAAGCACCCAAGATCATCCTGAATGCCGTAGCTTCCTGCTTTGTCATAGGGTGCATCTGTAGCAATATATCTTTTTATGTCCTGATCACTTAACGTGCCAAACGTAACGATTGTTTTCTCAAAAATTGCAAAAGAGTTTACAACCCCCTGTTCATCGGTTAATCCGGTATAAACTCCGGTAAATACCGCATGCGACTTGCCGCTTAACTGCTTTAGCATGGCAAATGCATCGGGTTTGTTAACAGGTTTTCCAAGAATCTTATTACCAAAACATACGATGGTATCTGCAGCAATTACCAAAGATTTTGGCTTGGTTTCAGCAACATTCTCTCCCTTCTGAGTGGCCAGGTCCATAACTATCTGGTGGGGAGGTAGTTTCTCGTTTACAATTTCCTCAATATCAGATGCACAAATTTCGAATGAAAGATTAATCTGCTCGAGAAGCTTTTTTCTTCTCGGGCTTGAAGAGGCAAGAACTATTTTCATAAACGAACCGGGTGCAAAAGGATTCTTTTTTTCAGTTAAGCGATATTTGAATAAATTACGTTACTGTGTTGTTAAATTAAAACGAACCTATCTTAAAACAGAAAATCCAATATATAATGCCAGAAAAATCGCGCAAGAAAAGATCACAACAATCAAAACCGATGCTGTTTACGGGTTTAAATTACAAGATTATGGGGCTTGGCCTGCTGCTCGTGATTATTGGTTTTGCTGCAATGCGCATAGAGAACGAAGTTTACGGCGTAATCTCTCTATACTTCTCCCCAATTGTAATTTTGGCAGGATATGCAATGGTGGGCTACTCGATATTGAAGCGTGATCACAAAATAGATAATCATTCACAAACAACGGCGAACTGACTGCTTTGTACCGGCTTATAAACTTTGCATTCATCTTTCTAATAGTCTATCTCTTTATTCTGGAAGGCAGTGCCGGTGATCATATTCGCATTCTTACTGCCCTGATTTTAGCCATTTTTGCCTCTCTGATTTTTTTTATTGCGAAATGGGTTACCCTCGATGCCATGAAGGCTGTTTTGGTTTTTGGGGTGATTGCGCTGGGGTTTGGCGGCTGGGGTTTAGCTTCAGCCGTTATTTTCTTTTTTGTTACCTCAACCGTTCTGAGCTTAATTAACATAAACTCTCAAAATACTGATTCAGACCCCGGAGATTTTGATAATTACAGTTTTCGCAGAGACGGTTACCAGGTGTGGGCTAACGGATTTTGGGTTGCGGTTTTTTCTATGCTGTGGTTTCTCAGCGGAAATATAGTTTTTATGATGGCCGCTCTGGGCTCGCTTGCCTCAGCTGCATCAGACACATGGGCAACTGAAATTGGAACGATGAATCCCGGGAAAACGGTAAACATCTTAACCTTTGAGGCTGTAGAGCCGGGAAGAGATGGCGGAATCAGTTTAAAAGGTACTGCAGGAGCTCTGCTGGGCTCTCTCTCTCTCGGGGCTTTTGCTTTTATCGCACCTCTGCTGGCTCCATTTGAGGCTTTTTTCATTATCACAATATCGGGGATGATCGGAATGGTTTTCGATTCAATTGCAGGCGCACTCTGTCTTAAATATGATTATACTTTCAGGCAGCCAAACGATTTTACCGGCGACCGGTTTCTGTACAACAATCATATTGTGAATTGGCTCGGAACCGGAATTGGCGGGCTCATTGCACTCTTAACTTCAATCATTGCTTTCGGATGAAATGGTATAAAAAACTACACTGGCAAATTATTATCGGACTCATACTTGGATTAATCTGGGGTTTGTTTTCCAGTATTGCCGGATTTAATGAGTTTACCAGTAACTATGTGCGCCCTTTTGGTGATATATTTATCACGCTTCTAAAACTGATCGCTGTTCCACTTGTTCTTGCCTCCCTGGTTGTGGGTGTTTCAAGCCTGAATGACATGACCAAACTATCACGAATGGGTGGTAAAACTGTTGGCATTTATATGATAACCACGGTTTTAGCAATTACGATCGGCCTTACGGCTGTTAATATCGTTCAGCCCGGGAAAATTCTGCCTGTAGATACCCGTAATTCACTTATGGAAAGCTACAGCGAGAGTGTGGAGGGAAGGGGGGAAGCTGCACAGGAAGTTCTGGACAGAAGTCCGCTGCAGTTTATTGTGGATATTGTTCCGGAAAACTTTTTTGAAGCAGCCAGCGAAAATTCCAATATGCTGCAAATAGTATTTGTGGCTGTTTTACTGGGCATCGGGATTGTAAAGATACCGTTGCAGAAGGCTCAGCCGCTTATCAACGTTTTCGAATCGCTCAATGATGTTGTTATTAAAATCGTAGATATCGTAATGAAAATGGCTCCTTATGGTGTTTTTGCACTGATGGCTGTTGTTATTATCGATTTAGCCGGTGACGACCTTTCGCAGGCTCTAAGCCTGTTAAATGCCCTGGCGTGGTACTGCCTGGTGGTTGTTGGCGCTTTGATTTTACATGTATTTATCGTCTACTCCAGTCTTTTTAAGATTTTTTCGAAAATGAAACTTCGCGATTTTCTCAAGGCGATTCAGCCTGCAATACTCCTTGGCTTTAGCACAAGCTCCAGCGTGGCTACACTGCCTGTAACAATGGACAGGGTTGAAAAAAATCTTGGCGTGGATGAGGAAGTGGCAAGTTTTGTACTGCCTGTTGGTGCAACGATTAATATGGATGGCACCAGTCTTTACCAGGCCGTGGCGGCTGTTTTTATCGCGCAGGCACTTGGGCTCGATCTCTCTATAGCGCAGCAGCTTACTATAGTGATTACGGCCACTCTGGCGTCTATTGGCGCTGCCGGTGTGCCCGGGGCGGGAATTATTATGCTGGTAATTGTGCTGCAGGCTATCCAGGTTCCTGTAGAGGGAATTGCACTTATTCTGGGAGTAGACAGAATTCTGGATATGGTTCGAACCGCTGTAAACGTTACGGGGGATGCGGCTGTTTCAGTTGCGGTGGCCCACACCGAAGGAAAACTCGGGGCCATTCACCTCGACGACGATGATATTGTTGAAGAGTAAAATCAGAAACATTAATTACAAATTACAATATAAGTTAAGTGCTTATGTGATGCAGTTCATCAGCCGGGATTCAGGTTTGGTCTGATCTGTTTTGTCTAAAAGTTTTTAAAATTTGTATTCCAAAAAGATGTATAAAACCTGTTTGCTCGTACTTTTCATTTCTTTGAATGTATCCCCCATTCTTCTTGGTGCCGTTCCCGACAGCCTGGAAAGAGAAAATGAATGGTCTTTAAATCAAACTCTGTTTGAAGGTATAGAGGCCTATTATCAAACAGAATGGGGAAAAGCTGACAGACTTTTTCAGAAAGTTAAAGAGGAAGACCCATCAGATCCCAGGCCCTATTTTTTTGAGGCGATGATGCCTTTTTTAGAGTATTTCTTTATTGAGCAAACCCCTGAACTGGCAAATGAATTTCTGGAGAAATCTGAAATTGCAGTTGAACTGAGCAACGAAAGGCTTGAGAAATCGCCCAGCGATACCACTATGGTTCTGCTGCTTAGCGGGCTGCACGGATATCGGGGTCTGGTTGCGGCAGATCAAAAAAATCACAGAGTGGCGCTCAGCAGCGGCCTTACCGGTTTTAACTATACCAGAAAACTGCTCTCAATCGATACCGACAGGGCTGACGCCAGAATAGGACGGGGGATGTTCTATTATATGGTTGGCAGCATTCCAAGCGGCATGAAATGGGCGGCTAATATTGTGGGTTTAAGCGCCGATACTGAAGACGGGTTCAGTGAATTAAAAAAAGCTGCTGAAAGTGATACGTATATCCGAAATGATGCGTTAATGATGCTGATGTATCTCTATACAAGGGAAGAACAGTTTTCTAATGCACTGCATTATGCAGAGCAACTGACAGCCACACTGCCCGATAATGTAATATTTTTATATAAGAAGGCAGAAATATATGAGCAGATGGGTGACAGAGAAAGAGCAATTTCTACGTATAAAGAGATAGTAGAGCTGAATAATATGCAGCTAAAAAGAGTGACGAACATAAGCAGGGAGAGAATCAAAAAACTTGAAAAAAAGTCGTATATCGGTAGCAAATGATAATAATATTTATAAATTTGTTTAGTGATGAGGGATATTCTATATATGGGTATGATCAGTTAGCCTATGCAAAATAAGCTACAATATTTAGCAGTACTATTTTTCGCGCTTCTTCTTTTCGTATTAAACGGATTTACGGCAGAACTGTATTCTCAAATTGTGCTGAATAACGACCGTACGAAAGAGATCCTTTTCAGCGAGCAGACTGACCGCGAGAGACGGTCCGGTGCCGTTATTTCATTGAAAAACTATTCCAATATTCTCTCTGATGGATTGAATATCATCGATGATGAATGGTCTTCTGTTTCCGATACTCAAAATTCATCTCCATACCTCTTCAGCAAAAACTCTGACGGGTATGTTTCTCCGGGAAGCATCCGAATTGAGGGAATCGAAGAGAGAGTAGAAAATGCATTCTCACTTAAAAATGGTTCATCCAACAATTTTGGCAGACTGAATATATCCACTGATTTCATTGTAAGAAACTCGGATAGTTCTGATGAGATGAGCCTGGTGCTGAGGATTAAAAATCCTGATGGAAAGTGGGTTGATGCCGGGAGAGGAATTTTTCTTCCTGATGCAGAGAAAAATGAACAGTCTTTTTCAATTCAGATCACAGTATCTGATGTTTTTATTCAAAAGGATGAAACCCTGGATTTAATGTGGGTGAACCGATCGCTTGAAGAAGATGGGCAGAAAATATTTACACAAAGAATAGAAATTACACCGGAATACTCGGATACTTTTCCTTTTCAGAGAGGCGATTTACTGATTACGGAGTTGCTGCCAATGGGTGATGTTGACGGCTATGCGTTCGAATATCTTGAACTATACAACCCGGATGATGTTGCAAAACCCTTAAAGGGCGTAAGCATTCAAACTAATGATGGAGTGCACACCATACAGAGCGATATTGAAATACCTGCTTACGGATACTACATATTTTCAAATGCAGATTTTTCTGACATTGAAAAAGTCGATAACAGTTACTTTTACTCCGATAAGCGACTATTTTCAGATTCGGAATCTAACGGGAGGGTACAAATAACTAAGAATGGTGACGTCATTGCGTCTGCGGTTTATGAATCGGCAGAGGTCAATATTTCTTTCGAGTCAGAAAGAATGTCACAATCTGTTGACGGCTATACGGGCCTGCAGAACCTGAAGCGTTCGGACAGCTCATTTATGGCAGAAGTAAACGGCTCACCCGGCGAAAGTGGTTCTTCAGTTCCGGTGTATCATAAATCGTTTTCTGAAGCAGGTATCCACTTAATTGCAATTCCCGGACGTTTCTACAGCAATATCGTACGTATACAGAATGCAGTATTTTACTCTATAGACGGCAATCCTTTACAACCATCAGAAATTGAGCCGTTTGAACCTGTTTTTTTGGTAAAAAACGGAAGTGAAAAGGTTACACTTTCTGTAGAGGGCGAAGGGACAGTCCGAAATAGCAAAGTTCATATAATTGATACAGAATCACACCGGTATATCTCTCCGATACGGCCCGGTAACTATTTGGTTAGAGATCTTTTTGATGACCGGAATGTAACGATTCAACCCGTAATCGGGCTTTGGAGTGACAGTCGCAAGAGCGTTGTGATGGAAAATACTGATCAGGCCATCACAGAACTTTGGAAGCCGGTGCTTATAAGCAGATCCGGTGATGATAGTTCGGCAGAGAGCCGCCCGGTCGCAGATAAACCTTTCAGCCCGGAAAGCTCCTTTATCTTCTCATTACTCGAAATCCAGAATGAAAATGAATTTTTGATAGACGAAGTCTGGGTTGAAGTTGATGATGAGAGTAACCTGACATCCGTTAAACAGGATCCCGCCTATTTTACTGAGCCATTCTTTTATATGCCTGAGGTGGTCACTGATAAAGAGCCAAACACTACAGTATTCTTTGGCAGTTATCCGGGAAATGATAAATCCGGGTTATCCTATTTCAGACTGCAAACTGAAAGAAACACGCCATCCGAATTCTCTTTGGGCATGTTTAAGAAAGGTGAATCTGAACGGATAAATGGTGAACTGCGGTGGAGCGTCCCTGAAAACGTTCCTGAAGAGTGGTCCATTATACTCACTGACAGAATTACCGGGCAGGAGACAGATATGCGTATTGAGGATCATTATCGGTTTAGAATACAGGGGGAACCGGCATCAGATTCGAACATCAATTCCGGACAAAAATTGATTCAGCAAGTTGAAGTAAATACCGACGGTAACGAACGGTTTGGTATACGCCTGGAGCCGCCGAACCTCACTGCAGGTGGTGAAGAGGATGCTGAAACACCTGGCTCAATAGAGCTGAGGCAGAACTACCCCAATCCGTTTAATCCATCAACAAATATTACATTCTTTCTGCCGGAAGAAAGGCAAGTAAGGCTGGGTATATATAATATTGTAGGCCAGCAGGTTGCCACACTTATAGATGATAATATCGGGGCAGGGGAGCACTCAGTTGTCTGGAATGCCTCCAATAACCCAAGCGGTATATATATTGTACAGCTCGAAACAGGCAGCAGAATTCTAACGAGGAAAATAACGTTGGTTAAGTAGCTGGCAGAAAACCGAAAAATTAATTTAATAGTATTACAGTAAAGAATGCAGTTTAAAAAAGCCCAGGGTGTTGAAGTGCCTGAAATAGGCCTCGGTACTTACAGACTATACGGAAGAGAGTGTAAAAATACAGTTTTAAACGCGTTAGAGGTTGGGTACAGGCATATAGATTCAGCCCAGATGTACAAGAATGAGAAAGAAGTGGGGGATGCCATTCATTCTTCAGGGGTTGCCCGGGAAGATATCTTTCTGACTACTAAAATCTGGCACACGAATCTTGAATATGATGATGTTATCCAATCGGTAGAGGAGAGCCTTAAAGCGCTCAGAACTCCTTATGTTGATTCCCTCCTTATTCACTGGCCTAACGACCGCGTATCGCTGCAACAGACCTTCGAAGCGATGTTGTTACTTAGCGACCATGGGAAGGCAAAACAGATTGGTATCAGCAATTTCCCGCTGCACTTAACCCGGGAAGTAGTAGAGGAACTGAGAATTCCAATTTTTACCAACCAGGTAGAGTTTCATCCGTTTTTGGATCAAATTGATCTTCTTGACTACACCTACGATAACGATTTCCTGATTACTGCCTATAGCCCGCTGGCACAGGGAAAGGTTTTTGAAGACGAAACGCTTAAAGAAATTGCCGGAGAGTATGGAAAATCACCGGGACAGGTTGCCCTTAGATGGCTGATTGAGCAGGAAAATGTTATTGCTATTCCAAAAGCGTCCAGTACTGAGCATTTGAAAGAGAACCTCGACATCTACGATTTTGAACTTTCAGATGAACACTTCGAGAGAATCGATGAGATCGAAAAAAGAGACAGGCTTGTGAACCCTACGTTTGCCCCCGACTGGTAAGAGGCAGCGAAAGCACTATCAGAAAGCCCTTGGTCTTTTGCAGTTGCCGGCATATTTTCCTGATCGGAACGAAATCGGTGTAATCTCTCTTTTTTGAGTAGATAACAAATTAACGACAAAACTCATACACATCTGCTCATATGTTAAAAAAATCGGATTACTTTATACTCACTGCCGCTCTGTTTTCAATGATACTTTCCATCTATCTGTGGTTTTTCGTAAATCAGGATGCGGGAGTCTTTGTAGGGATATGGGTCCCCTCTATCTTAGGATTTGGCTCGTACTTTAAAATTCTTAAGTACAGGAGCCGTCCATGAACATCCCGTTTATTTTTACATCTGGAATTATTGTTGTAATACTTTTTTTGATTGGCCTGCTCTACACTTTCAGAGAGTTCAACGAAATGAATGAACATCCTGAAGAGTATAGAAGAGATACATCAGTTTCTCCCAGAATTGTGGATAAAGATTCTGATAAATAGTTATTACTGAGCCGTTAACGAATTGTTTAAACGTTAATCGTAAGAGATGATTGCTGTGGAAAGAGCTTTTTCGTCTTTATTATAAAGAGTAATTTTCTCTGAATTCTCTGAATTCTCTGAATTTTCGCAAGATAAATAAATCGAATCGCCATATCTGGCTTCTGCCTGATACTGAATGAGTACCTCTCTGCAACGCAAGAGGCGACTCTTTTTTTGATATCCTGTACTCCATTCGATGTATTTTACACTGTTAACATGATTGTTCATATCCAGGTCGTATTCACTAACCGTGGTAATAAAATTGAGGCTGTCTGGTTTAAGTGGTGCGATCGGTTTTTTGTCGGCATTCATCGCTTCTCCTTTTTGATGCAGCTGCGGGAAACGAAGCAGCTGGTCCGGAATCTTAGCTGGTCTTCTGCTTTTTAAGTCGAGTGTCATCCATTGTCCAAGCGCTTTTGCAAACAGTTTGCCTCCCTCATCAGTCATCTCATAGCTTCGAAAAGCCCGGATATCTTTTCCGGTAGAGGGCCAGGTCTTTACCCAAACATCATCCCATCTCGACGGGAATTCAAAAACTTTGATGTGCATTTTATAAAGAACCCATGTGAGTCCAAGACCGTGCAGATCTGTGATATCAAAATTAAGCTTTTTTGCATGAAGGCCTGCAGACTCCTGAAATAGATTGGCTATTGTAGAAATGGATGTTTTCTGGTCTGTACCAACCTCATAGGATCTTATTCTAAATGAGGTGCTGTAAGTATTGTAATTTTCTACCATAAGTTGTTGGTATGCATTCAGGAATTAATTATTAAACTATAAAGAAGAGGCCCGGATTCCTAAATTTGGAATTAAATTATACATAAAATAGCATTAAATAATTTAAAATATCATTCATAATAATAAGAATAAATAATTGAAAATCAGTTTAATTGCATATTAACCCGACATAAACCACCGTGCAATGTGGATAACTTTCTGTTCTGTGAATAACAAAAAAAAATAGAGTATTAATACAAACAGAGACATTTTTATCCACATACATCAAAATATGCATTATTAGGTATAGATAAAATTGAAAATACTGTACATTGTTATATATATATTATGAATCCATTAAATTTGTGTAAACGCGTTTGTGGATAACTTCGCTGAATTGTGGAAAAGTAATTCAATTATTTCTTGCTGTCTCACCCTCTCTCGAATATATTAAGAAGCACCAATAAAGATATTAGCAAGCCTCACAGCTAAGGCAATTTTTAAGATAATACGTCAGATAAAGAAAGGAGATTTATATGAAATTCGACCGTTTGTACACCCAGAAAGAGTGGAGTTCACCATTTGAATCTATAACATTTGAGAGTCGCCGATCAGAGATTAAAAACCCTGATGGCTCCATGATTTTTGAAATGGAAAATGTAGATGTTCCGGAAAGCTGGTCTCAGGTCGCTACCGATATTATTGCACAAAAATATTTTAGAAAAGCGGGGGTGCCTGTTCGTTTAAAAAAGGTATCAGAAAAAGGTGTGCCCGAGTGGCTTCAGCGTTCAGTTGCAGATGAAAAAGAATTAAGTACACTTCCCGAAGAGGAAAGGTATACTCATGAAACCGACAGCAGGCAGGTATTTCATCGTCTTGCCGGTTGCTGGACCTACTGGGGCTGGAAACACGATTATTTCGACAGCGAAGAAGATGCTAAAGTATTTTATAGCGAGCTTTGCTATATGCTTGCAAATCAGATGGCGGCGCCAAACAGTCCGCAGTGGTTTAACACAGGACTTCACTGGGCCTATGGAATTAACGGACCTGCGCAGGGCCATTACTATGTAGATGGAAAAACAGGCAAACTAAAGAAATCGAAGGATGCCTATACCCATCCTCAGCCACACGCATGCTTTATTCAGAGCATCAATGATGATCTTGTGAATGAAGGAGGCATTATGGATTTGTGGGTTCGTGAAGCCAGGCTTTTTAAATATGGATCTGGTACCGGTTCAAACTTTTCTGATCTGAGAGGAGCCGGCGAAGCACTCAGCGGAGGCGGCAGATCCTCGGGTTTAATGAGTTTTCTGAAAATAGGTGACAGAGCCGCCGGCGCAATCAAATCAGGAGGTACCACCCGCCGTGCGGCGAAAATGGTAACCCTTGACCTGGATCATCCGGATATTGAAGAGTATATCAACTGGAAGGTTCAGGAAGAGCAGAAAGTTGCCGCCATCGTTGCAGGATCAAAAATTACACAGAAGCATCTCAAAAGCATTATGGAGCTTTGTAATAAGCCGGTGCAGATTGATGGGAAACTGTATAATGGTGAAGTGAGCCGAAATCCTCTTAAGAATAAAGATCTGGGCGTTGCCATTAAAAAAGCAAAACGCGATCAGGTTCCGCTCAATTATATAGAGCGGGTTATACAGCTCGCTGCGCAGGGATTCAAGGATATTGAGTTTGAGGCGTACGATACAGACTGGAACTCGGAAGCTTACATGACGGTGAGCGGTCAAAATTCCAATAACTCCGTTCGGGTACCCAACAGCTATATGAAAGCTGTAATTGATGATGCCGACTGGAATCTGATAGGCCGAATAGAGAAAAGGAATGCCCGAAAAGAGGGCCGTGATCCCAAACCGATGAAAACGATTAAAGCCCGTGATCTTTGGGATCAGATCAGCTATGCGGCCTGGTCCTGTGCCGATCCCGGAACTCAATACCACGACACAATTAACGAATGGCACACTTGTCCGGAAGACGGAGATATTAAAGCCAGTAATCCTTGTTCTGAATACATGTTTTTGGATAACACAGCATGTAATCTGGCTTCATTGAACCTGATGAAATATTTCACAGATGAATCGTGCAGTACTTTTGATGTAGAATCAATTCGCCATGCATCTCGTTTCTGGACTGCCGTACTCGAGATCTCCGTTTTGATGGCTCAGTTTCCGTCAAAAGAGATTGCTGATCTATCATACAAGTTCAGAACCCTTGGATTGGGATATGCAAATCTTGGAGCTGCTTTAATGGTTCAGGGTGCCCCTTACGACAGCGAAAAAGGGTGTGCAATTGCCGGTGCCCTCACAAGCATTATGCATATGAAAGCCTATGCTACAAGTGCTGAAATGGCAAAAGAACTGGGTACATTCGAAGGCTTCGAAAGGAATAAAGAGCATATGATGAAAGTGCTCAGAAACCACAGAAGAGCTGCATACAATGCACCTGATAATGAGTATGAAGGCCTGACAATAAAACCACTGGGTATTGAAGAAGAACACTGCCCCGAGAATTTATTAAAAGCAGCAAAAGAAGATTCTGACCTTGCTGTTGAACTGGGAGAAAAACACGGCTACCGTAATGCTCAGGTTACCGTAATTGCTCCAACCGGTACCATCGGGCTGGTTATGGACTGCGACACTACCGGAATTGAGCCCGATTTTGCGCTGGTTAAGTTTAAAAAACTCGCCGGCGGAGGATACTTCAAGATTATAAATCAAAGTGTTCCCCGGGCGCTGATAAACCTGGGATATTCTGAAAAAGAGATACTGGAAATTGTTGATTATGCAAAAGGCAGAGGTTCCCTGAAAGGCTGTCCGTACATCAATCCGGAATCTTTAGAGGAAAAAGGGTTTACGGAAGACAAAATTGAAGCGATTGAAAAAGCACTTCCGGGAAGTTTTGATATTAAATTTGCTTTCAACCACTGGACTCTTGGCGAGGATTTCTGCAAGGAAGAGCTCGGTATCACCGAAGAGCAACTCTCTAACCATAACTTCGATATGCTCAGGTATCTCGGCTTCTCCAAAGAGCAGATTCAGGAGGCCAACGATTACGTGTGTGGCACGATGACAGTAGAGGGTGCGCCATACCTCAAAGACGAGCATTTGGCCGTTTTCGACTGTGCAAACCGATGCGGAAGAATTGGAACCCGTTTCATTTCTGCAGAAGGCCACATCAATATGATGGCGGCAGCGCAGCCTTTTATATCGGGTGCGATTTCCAAAACCATTAACTTACCCAACGAAGCAACGGTTCAGGATTTTAAGGATGCTTATATGAAGTCATGGGAAAAGATGCTAAAAGCCAATGCACTTTACCGTGACGGTTCTAAGCTGAGTCAGCCGCTGAACTCTATGAGTGATGTTCTCGAGGAACTGGATGACGAGGAAGATGATGAAATGGCCAGCGCACAGGATAATGTGATAAAGGCTGCTGAAAAAATTATCCATAAATACGTTGCAAGGAGGCAGCGCCTTCCGTTTCGAAGAAGCGGATACACGCAAAAAGTTAAAATAGGCGGGCAAAGCGTGTATGTTCGAACCGGCGAATACGAGAACGGGCAACTGGGAGAAATATTTATTGATATGCACAAAGAAGGTGCGGCCTTCAGAAGCCTGATGAACTGCTTTGCAATTTCTATTTCACTTGGGCTCCAGCACGGAGTACCCCTGGAGGAATTTGTTGATGCATTCGTGTTTACCAAGTTTGAGCCCAGCGGAATGGTAAATGGCAGTCCTCACGTGAAAATGTCTACGTCAATTATCGATTACATTTTCCGTGAACTTGCTGTTACCTATCTGAACCGGGAAGACCTGGCTCACGTAGCACCTGAAGATATTCTCCACCGAAAATTACGGCCATCTGAGGAGGCCGATTTAGCAAAAGAGGTGGAGAAAAATTCTGGCGGCCATGCATTAAAGAGCACTAAGGCGGTTACTGAGAAAACGGGTGCCCATGTTGTTGAAACAAGCAGTGAAACCGATTCGGAGACAGATTATGATCGTGCGAAGCAGCTCGGCTACACTGGAGATTCATGTTCTGAATGTGGCAGTATGACGATGATCCGAAACGGTACATGCTTAAAATGCATGACCTGTGGATCAACAACCGGTTGCTCATAACTAAAAAGCAATTTTTAAAACCGGATTGATACCGGTTTGATATGTCACTAAACCCGGTGATTGGATATTTCATCGGGTTTTTTATATTAAAAATTTTGGTTACTGTAATTTTGACAAGATGAAAATTCTGTACATTTTTCCCCATCCCGATGATGAATCGTTTGGGCCGGCACCTGCAATTGCTGCTCAAATCAGAAAAGGTCATCAAGTGTATCTGCTAACCCTTACCAGGGGGGAAGCAACCAGGCAGAGATTCAGGCTTGGGCTCACAAAAAAAGAGATGGGAGATATCCGTTTCAAAGAGATGCAGTGTGTTGAAGAAGTGCTTGGTTTGAGTGGAATGACAGTGCTGAACTTTCCAGACGGCGAACTTAAACATCTTGATCCCATAGAGATTGAACAAGCAGTTAACAGCCACATTGAAAGGATAGGGCCCGAAGTTGTAATTACGTACGCTGTGCATGGTATTAGCGGGTTTCATGACCATTTGGTTACCCATGCGGTGGTGAAGAGAGTGTACTCGGAGCGACAAAGAGGGAACAGGGAGTTGCCAAAACGGCTGGCCTTTTTCACAAGAATGGGAAAGACAGATTTAACCGGGAAATTCAGGCTGGAAGCAAGCAGTGAAGAAGAGATTCATTATGTTGAGCAGTGCAGTGATGAGGACATGAAAAAATTTGAACAAGCCCTGGACTGTTATAAAACCTACCAGCAGGTAATTGAAGATAGCAACGTTAAAAAACTAACCACAAACCGTGTACCTTTTGAGATATTTGGCAAGCCTGATGGTTTCAAAATAGAGGATGCCAGTATCACTGCTGATATATCAGATTAACTTAATATGCTATTCAAAACCTTAACCTAATTGGTGAAAGCCTTTTCCCAGACAAGTTCGTCGATTGAAAAGTCTGGAAACAGATTATTTTCAATAACAGGGGAACATTTATTATCTGTCCATACATTGTTTTGCCTGTTGTTGCTTGTCCAATAAGACCTGTTGGAAGAAATGGTATGGTTTAAACAGGGATTAGGTGTACTGTAGTCGGCAGAGTAGAAGGCTACATTACTGAAATCACTTTCGTCAGAAAACATAATATTACCTTTTACTGAAATATTTTCACCGCCGGCAATGCCTATGCCTACCTGTCCCGGATTTACTCCGATGTTTTCCTCGGCAATCTGATATTTTCCGCCATCATCACCCAGCATGATAAAAGAGCCGGTGGTATCGAACCCATGGCCTTTTGCACGGTTTCTAAATACATGAATGGGGCTCTCGGGGGTTCCTTCTGATCTGAAAACTGATATCCAGTCAACCACATCATCAGCCCCTTCTCTTAAAAAATCACCCTGCCGTTCCATTACATTATTTTTAATTTCAATGCCCGACCCTGTCACTTTATCAAGCTGTATAAAATTTCTGCCAATATTTACCCCCGAGTTACCCGATATAACTATGGGGCCTATACTGTAAGATGGCAGTATACCGGAATTTACGCGTTCTAAATGGCTGTTAAGCACCTGTAACCCGGTAACTCTTTCGAAACGAAGAGCACCATTTTTCTCTCCACTTCCTGAAGAGGTGTCGTAAACCCGAACACGATTTATCGTTATATCTTCGCCCGACCTAAAATGAATGCCATTTTGGGTGTAATTTTTAATTGTGATACCCTGGATTATTACATTCATGGCAACACCGGTAAAAGCTGCCTCAATGCGGTTGCTGCCATCCAGAATTGCTCCCCTTTCTCCAATCCATCGGTTACCCGTTTTTGGATTGTGAACTTTCTGATTTACGTGAGTTCCGGCTCTAATGACAAACACGGTTCCTTTAGGATAGGTATCATTTGCAGTTTGAAAATTTTCGCCAACCTCCAGAAATATCTGTCCGGAATTGTCAAAATCTCTGCATGAAGAAATCGCAGCTAGAGATAGCAATATTATTAAAATATGAAGTCGAATCCTGTACATTTATTTTACCCCTTTAAAAAAGCTACTGATTACCTTAAGCGATTCAAATGCTTACTTATAGAAAACTATGAAACGAAATACCAATGAAACAAGCAAATATCAGAGAAGGTAGATGAAAAAAAAAGATAAGTCATCATGTGTTTCTAAGATAATATATGTTTACTGATCATAGCTGCTGTACATTCTGTTTACTATAACCATATGCGGAAGCGTTAAAACGCTTATGAGTATAAACATCAGCGTTATGAACTGCTGCCCCGATCCAAAAAGATCCTGAATGTAATAGAGTCCGGCTAAACCCAATAACGAAATAAGTGTGAATGGGAGAGACTGGATAATAAAATCTTGTAACCCAAATTCCCTGTCTCTTTTTTCAAAAAACCGAATCATCTCGTGAATGTGGCCGGCAGAGTGCCATACTGCAAAATAGAGCGCAAATCCGATAAAGGGACCGGTTACAAAAAAAAGTGTGGTTAAAAGAACAGCATCAGCGAAAAAAACTGATGGCCTTTGTATAATATTCTTGTATACCGAGAAACCGAAAGAGACCAAGTACAGTAAAATCAGCCCTGACATAATAATTTCCGTTTGTGGTAATAAACTTTGAATGGATGATGCAGAAAAACCGGTAGCGTCTGCTATTACCGGGAGAGTTCTGGAGGTGTCAGAAAAGAGAATAAGGCCAATTACAAACGAGCCGCGTAAAATATTCCAGAAAATGGATGAATTCCCTTCTTTCATAAAATCCTCCATATCTGCCTGCCCAAAGTGATAAATGGAAATCAGCAGAAAAATGATCATCCCGGCTGACGGGCTGATAAGCCAGATTATTCCAAGAAAAGCCATAATTAAGAGATACGAGCTGTAAAATATGAGGTGGCTCCGCAGGTTGTTTTGATTGTTAAGCAGCTCTGATGCTACAATATGGTCGATAGCTCCATGGGGAATTCCAATAAGAAAAACGGATGCCAGCAGAACCCAAATAGAGATTGATTCAGTAAGTGATGGGGAAATCAGTCCGATACTGATAAAAATAATGGAAAGCAGTGATGCAGAGATAAGGAACAAGCCTGAAGTTCTGAACATATTTATGCTCCTGTTAAAATCCTGTGTTTCATCTTATAGATCGACTTAAAAAAAGGCAGGTAAGGCAAGGAGGAGAATATGGATACTTCCTGCATAAGGGTGGTTTTCTCATCCAGAAAATGTAGAATTCTGTCGAAGCTGTTACGCTTAAAAAGTTCGCCAAATATGTTGATTGTGGTTTCCGGTTCATTTTTCAGGAGGTTTAAGAGCATCATGTCATAAACTCTGAACCTGTATGAAGACATCCACTCTTCCGGGAGTGGTTTGTTGTTCTCCATTGACTGCACAATATTCCTGCATTGTGACTGGATTCGTGTAAATGTATAGCCAGTGGTGGGTTTTGTTTGCCCTCCAACACTCCCAATACTAAATACATTATCACAGTACCATGGATTAAAAGTCCTGTCTTCCATGGGGATCTTGCCAAACTCTTCACGCTCAATGCTATAATTACTTTTTCCAAGGCCAAACCTGTCGGATACATAACTACCTATTTGCTCTTTATAGAGGTCTTTGCTTAATACCTCCTCGGAAAAAACGGTGTACTCAATTAAAGCGCGTTTTTTTGTAAATGGAAGCACATACATAAAGGTTACTCCATTCATCTGCGGCACGTCAAAGTCCATAAGAAGTGCTTTTTTAGGATCGAAGATGGCTCTGTCTGCAGAAATTTCCCATCCTAAAAAGTGCTGAATGAGTGAATTATCAACGGTTGCGTTTTTGTATGATGGCGGTGGTGCAATACTCTGAAATACAATAGGGGCTGTAAACAGGGATGATTCTGTTCTCACTACTCCCAATTTATTTTCAGATCTCATTTCGAGAACGGGCGATTCGAGGAACTGAACATTTGGCCTTCTGTTTCCTTCCTTAATCATGTGATCCGTATATTCAAAACTGCGCACACAATGGTATTTATACTCCCTTAGAAATTCAGCTTCATTGTGTGTGGTGGTTTTCACGTTTAGTTCATCCCAGGTATGATGAATAAGATCTTTGAGAGGAAAGTGTTTGTCATCCCAAAAACACCATGTCTTGTCGTCTCTGGGTGTGAGGTCCTGATCCAGAACAAGAATTTGTTTGCTTCCCAAAGTTGGGGAATTAATTAACTGCCACAATAAGCTGAGCCCTGCTGCACCCCCTCCCGCAATTATAATGTCAAATTCGGTCTGTTTCATGGGATAAGAATAAAATTAAATTCCCGCTGCATATTGCAGCGGGAATTTTGCCCTATAGAACAACCCCATTCTAAAAGTTGCTCAGTGATCTTCTAACTTTTTCGAATTTGTTAGCGTTCACTCATCAATCATTTAACGGATTGTAGTTTTAACTCTTTCAGAAACTCAGTTTGTCAAAGGTGTTTTTTTTCGCCAGAAAGTACTGTAATGGAATCAGTTTATTAAAAATAAGCCGCCGGCCAGCCAGCTCCTTATTTTTTACCGGGTATCTCACTCTTTTTGAAATAGCAGAATTAAGATGCCTGTAAAACGAAAAGTGGGCTCTAATGACAGCCAGTGTACTTTGGGGATTTCCATCAAGCAAGTATTTAATACCTGATAAACCGTCGAGAATGAGCCTGGCGAAAATTTTTATTGCAACATGCCTGTCCAGGTTTTTGGCAAGCATGAGAAGACTATTTCTGAAATTATAGAAAACTTTACGTGGCGAATCTTCCGGCATCGATCCTCCCCCATAATGAAATACCGTACTATCGGGGATATAGAAAGTTTTATACCCGCTTTTAAGTGCCCTCCAGCAGAGATCAATCTCTTCCATATGAAATTCGAAAGCTTCATCGAATCCGTTCAGGGAGCCGAATACCTCTTTTCGGATTGCAAATGCTGCTCCGGATGCCCAAAATATCTCGGTTTCATCATCATACTGGCCGTTGTCGGGCTCAACCGTATCAAAGATTCTCCCTCTGCAAAACGGGTAACCCAGCCAATCAATAAATCCGCCGGCTGCTCCCGCGTACTCAAACATTTCAGGATTACGGTCGGACTTTATTTTGGGCTGTGCAATGGCGATTTCAGGGTTTTGAAATGCTTTAGCGATTGAGTGAAGCCAATTTGGGGCAACTCTCACGTCATTATTTAAAAAGAGGAGTATATCGCCGTCAGCAGTTTCCGCGGCTCTGTTATTGCCACCGGCATAGCCATAATTTTTTTGAAGCCTGGCTATCTTGCAGTCAGGACAGGTCTGGTTTACCCATAGATCTGTGCCATCATCAGAGGCATTGTCTGCAATAATGATTTCAAAATTGGGATAATCTGTTTCTGTTACGTTGGGCAGGTATTTTTTCAGATGTCGAATGCCATTCCATGTAACAATAATTATGCTGATTTTAGGCAGATTCATGAAAAAAATGAGTTCCGGTTTAAAAAGGTTTTGCAAGCTCCATCAGGTTCCCTATTATCAGAAAGAACGATGTAATCTGTATGATTAAGATAGGACTAATATCCGACACACATAACTACCTCGATCCCCAGGTGGAAACTTTCTTTTCGGGAAGAGATGAAATCTGGCACGCCGGCGACTTTGGCGAACCGGACATCGCGGAAGCTCTCAGGAAGATTGCGCCGGTTACAGGTGTGTATGGAAACATCGATGGACAGGCTATCAGAAATGAGTTTCCACTTCATCAAAGGTTTAAAAAAGAGGGCCTGGATATTTGGATGACTCACATTGGCGGGGTACCAGGGCGGTACTGCATACCTATTCGGGAAGAGATAGAGACCGATCCACCCGATGTTTTTATTTGTGGTCACTCACACATACTGCGAATTGCGAGGGATCAGAAGCTCAATAAAATGCTTTATATCAATCCCGGGGCAGCCGGTAAACAGGGATTCCAGGTTCACCGAACAATTGTGCGCTTCTCTATTCATGAAAAAAAGATTTTTGACCTGGAGGTCATAAATTTAGACTAAAATTAAAGTTAACATCTCTTTTTTAACCACAGATGAGAAAAGATAAAAGATCTGTTTTCTGCCTCGTTGCTGTTTTGCTCTCTGTTGTATTGTCGGGATGTAATTCAGCAGAGGCACCTCTATTTGAGTCCCTTCCTTCCGAAGTTACAGGTATCACTTTTCAAAACACTGTTACCGAAACGGAAGAGAAAAATATGCTCTCTTTCGAGTATATCTACAATGGTGCCGGTGTAGCAGCAGCAGATTTTAACAATGATGGATTTACCGATCTCTATTTTGTTGGCAATGAAACAGAGAACAAACTCTATTTAAACAGGGGGGATTTTCGCTTTGAAGACGTATCAGAACTCACGGGCACAAGCGGTAGCTTAGAGAAGTGGTATAGCGGTGTGTCTTTGGCGGATGTAAACAGCGACGGGCTTCCGGATATTTACCTTTCCGCAACCGGAAGGGAGAGTGCCGATCTTAGAAAAAATGAACTATATATTAATCTGGGCAGTGATGAATCAGGAATGCCCCGGTTCGCCGAATCTGCGGAGGCGTACGGGCTCAACGACTCTACTTTCTCTACCCACGCCGCTTTTTTTGACTATAATAACGATGGTGTACTGGATGTGTATGTTCTTGTTGCAAACAAAAACTCAGGTGTTTCATACACCAATTCATTTCAGCAGATGGGGCAGCAAATCAGCGAAAACACAGATAAACTTTATGAGGGGAGTTGGGATTACGATCTTGGCCATCCTGTTTACACCGATGTGAGCCTGAAAGCCGGAATAGATAAAGGAGGGTTCGGCCTGGGTGTGAGTATTCTGGATATCAATTCCGATGGGCAGAAGGATATATATATTGCGAACGACTATGCAACCGAGGATCTTTTTTGGATAAATAATGGTGACGGAACCTTCACTAACAGGATCGGGGAAATGTTCAGCCATACAAGCTACTCTGCCATGGGAACTGATTTTGCAGACATCAACAACGACGGACTGCTGGACCTGTTTACGCTCGATATGCTGCCTGAAGTGAATGTTCGCGCAAAGATGATGGCAAATCCCAATAATTACCGTAATTACGTCAATGAGGTGTTTGCTGATTCGTATCCGCAATACACGAAAAATTCCCTGCAGTTAAATATGGGAAAAGTCTCTCCTGATGAACTGCCTGTGTTTAGTGAAATTGCGGCGCTTTCCGGAATTGAAGCCACCGACTGGAGCTGGTCGGCGCTTTTCGCAGATTTTACCAACAGCGGTTACCAAGATCTATTTGTAACCAATGGGATACCAAGAGATATCACAGACAAGGATTTTTGGAGCGAGTACGGGCGCGTAAAAGATATTATGCCGATGAGTATGGCTCTTCCCAAAATTCCCCGGGTGCCAGTTCCAAACTACATTTTTGAAAATAACAGCGATCTCACATTCATAAATCGTACGGTTGAGTGGGGCTTTGAAAAACCGGGTTATTCAACCGGTGCCGTTTATGCCGATCTTAACAACGATGGATATCTCGACATTGTGGTTAATAACACTAACGAAACCGCAGGTTTGTTTCGAAACGTTAGCAGCGAAAACACTGAAACGTTAAGAAATAACTGGTTGAAAATTAATCTGAACGGGGCGGAAAAAAACAGCATGGGGCTGGGAACAGTTTTAGATCTTTTTTTTCCTGATGGCACGCATCAAAAGCACGAGCACACTTTACACAGAGGCTATCTCTCCAGTGTGGATCCTTTACTCCATTTTGGCCTTGGGGAATATGAGTTTCTCGATTCGCTGAGAGTAAGCTATAATATTGGGGATGAATTATTTAAAGAAACATTTCAACAAGTTGAGGGCAATCAAATACTAACGATTCATCTCGGTGAGTTTGAAAGTGAAAAGAGTGAGTTTTCTCAAAAAGAAGAGGAGCAACTGTATAAATGGGTCACAGAAGAGCTTTTGCCTTCCGTAAAAACCGAGCCGCCGGTTCATAATGATTTTGCAGAACATCCAACTCTGCTTTATAAATTGTCGGAGCGGGGGCCCGCAAGTGCAGCAGGAGACATTTCGGGCAATGGACTGGACGATCTGTTTATAGGCCCGGTAGGCGCACAGCCTGCATATATCCTTCTTCAGCAGGAATCGGGAACATTTATCCGGGAACCATTCGAGATGGATCTCAACTTCAGAAATTCCGGAATTCTTGTAAACGATGCCGAACTTGCAGATGTGAATGGAGACGGACTGCCTGACCTCTATCTTGCACTGGGCTCACTGACAGGCGGGGATAGTGAAGGTATGCCTGCAGATCGAATTTATCTGAATGCGGGTGAGGGCAAATTTAATTTGATGGAAAATGCCCTGCCAGATATTATTACAAACAGTATGGTTGTGAAGTCAGAAGATCTGAACAATGACGGATACCCTGATTTTTTTGTGGGCAGCGGGGCGGGCATCGGAACCTATCCTGTTTCTGACCGGCACTATCTGCTGATAAATGATCTTGAAAACAGCGGGAAATTTACAGACGAAACTGAAAGCCTTTCCCCGAATCTCGCTGGATACATGGGCATTATCAATGACGCCTTCTGGACAGATTTAACGAATGATGGTTCCCCGGAGCTGATAACTGCGGGTGATTGGGAGCCTGTAAGGATCTTTCAATTTGTTGACCATAAGTTGGTTGAAAAAACAGAAGAGTTTGGGATTGATAAGTTCACAGGATTATGGAATTCAGTTTCCATCGGGGACATAAACGATGATGGCAGGCCTGAAATTTTTACTGGCAACTGGGGATTGAATGCTCTTTTTGAAGCGAATGAGGAGCATCCCATGCGCATCTATTACGGTGATCTTACGGGCGACGGCTTTATCGAATCTATACCCACTCACTTTGCTAAAAACCGCAGCGGAGAGCTGGAAGAATATCCGTACCACTATCGCGAAGATTTTATGAGGCATATTCCCGGCCTGATGAGAACGTTCCCGACCCATAAAAGCTATGGAGAGGCTTCCATCGAGAGCATACTTTCTCAATTTGCGGGAGATCCGCAGATAAAAGAGATCAATAACCTGCAATCTGTTGTATTCCTGAGTAGTTCAGACGGACGTTTTGTAGTAGAACCGCTTCCAAAAGAATCTCAGTTTGCCCCTGTTTTTGACGTTTATCAGGATACTTCAAAAAGCGGCTCGAAAAAGAGAATTTTTGTTGCCGGTAACATTAGAGGTGGGGATGTTTACAGCGGAAATTACAACGCGCTGAAGTCTTTCGTATTGGAAATTAATCCTGAAAACAGTAATCAGGTAAAAAAAATGATTCCGTTGAGCAAAACGGGAATTGCTCAAAGTGGTTATGGCAGAGATATTTATAAAATCAGAAATTCGTCCGGGAAAAACCGGTATGCAATTATTTATGATACGGGAGAAGTAAAAGTATTTGAAGAGCGATAATACACATAAATTATCTCAGACGAATGACCCATATCCAAATAATATTCTCTACATGTACTTCAAAATAATAATGAATGGTTCGGGCAAAGAGATTTTGCAGAGTTTGTTACGGCTTAAAAAAGCAATCAACAGGTAAAAAAGAGCGGCTAAGGGCTAAAATAAATATTTGTAAGTATATATTAATCAATAGGGAATAGGTTTCTTCAAAAAGAGTAGATCTGCAAGCCGGAAACGAGCGAGCCGAATGAAAAAATAGTGTAATTATTTTTTTAAAATTGGAAGGGCTTTTTTATTATGAGCTAGGTTGCTTCACAATTTTTTCACATTGTGAAAATTTCTGTTGTGGGATTAATAGTAATAATTGGGATTAGTTGGGATTAGGTATGAATAGAAGATTAGTATGTCTATTCAAAAGCTCATCTTATCTCTTTCGGTACATTTGCTCTCCATAATAGGTAATAAAACAGCCCTATCATTTAACAATATAACCTTAACTAATATTTACAAGATGAAAGATAGAAAGCTACGGTTACATCTGTATGATGCACTGCGCCAACGCTTTTATGGAGTCATGAAAGTGATTCTTACGATGACGATGGTTCTACTCATACAAGGGACTGCCTTTGGGCAGGAAATCGAAGTCACCGGTACCGTTACCGGAGAGGATGGACGAAATATACCCGGCGTTAGTATCCTTTTACAGGGAACAACTAATGTAGGAACTACAAGTAACATCGATGGGCAATATGCAATTACTGTTCCGGAAGATGGGGTACTAGTTTTTTCATACATCGGTTACGTTACACAACAAGTACCTGTGGAAGGACGAACAACAATTGATGTTGAGATGGAAGAATCCGTCTCGATGCTCGAAGAGCTGGTCGTTACCGGTTACTCTGCTCAAAGAAGAGTGGACGTGACAGGTTCTGTTGCTGTTGCAGATATGGAAAGTATGGAGAGAATTGCTACATCATCGGTTAATGAGCAGCTCCAGGGACAGGTATCCGGTGTTACAATTCAAACATCCGGGCAGCCTGGCGACGAACCATCCGTTCGCATTCGGGGTGTTGGAAACTTTGGTAACGTAAGTCCTCTGTATGTTGTGGACGGTGTACCTACCGGAGGCATTGGTAATCTTAACCCCAAAGATCTCGAGTCCGTACAGGTACTGAAAGATGCTTCTGCAGCATCAATCTACGGTTCAAGAGCATCAAATGGCGTGATTATCATTACAACCAAGAAAGGACGTCCGGGACTCAATGTTAGCTTCGACTCTTTTGTGGGTTATGAAACACCTAAACATCACGGGAACCCATATAGCATCGGTTCGCCGATGGAGCAGGCTCAGCTACAATGGCTTGCATTACAAAACTCAGGCTTGGAGCCCAGTTCGTCACTTTACGGAGATGGCGCTACTCCCATGCTGCCAGACTTTATCACTCCCGCCGGAGCGATGGAGGGTGAAGTAAATTTCGATGATTACTATGTGAATCCGTTCTATACCAGTACTGATGATTTGAACAGCTTCTTTAGAATTACCCGTGCCAACAAAGAAGGTACAAACTGGTTCCAGGAAGTATTTCAGCCAGCCTGGACGACCAACAATAACCTTTCTGTGAGCGGTGGTAATGATGATGCAACTTACCTATTCTCTCTGAATCACGTAAATGAAGAGGGAACACTTCTTCGCACGTATAACGAGCGTTTGTCTATGAGGGTCAATACCCAGTTTAATGTGAGTGAAAATCTGCGTATAGGACAAAACGCCTCTATTTCGTTTTCAGAGAATCCTCAGTCTGAATCTCTTAACGAGGGTACCGCCACAGGTATGATCTACCGGCAGGCACCCATTATTCCGGTTTACGATATTAACGGAAATTTTGGCGGGAACTTTGGAACTCCTTTGGGTAACGCAAGCAACCCGGTTGCTCAGCGTGAAAGAACCCGAAATAACACGGGCGAAAACACCACTATTTTTGGTAATGTTTTTGCTGAGGTTGATTTTTTAAGAAACCTGACTTTCCGAACTAATTTTGGTGGTAGTATTGGAAACAGTAACTGGAGTTTCTTCAACTTCCCGCAGTATGAAAACACTGAGAACGCCGTGCAAAACCTCTATGGTGAAGGAGCGTGGAACGGAACCGAATGGACATGGACCAATACTGCAACCTACAATGAGCGTCTTGGCAATGTGCATGACGTAAGTGTTGTTCTTGGAACAGAGGCGTTCGAATCTACCGGAGGGGAGAGAGGCGGAGATCGTACCGACTATTTCTCTTTTAACCCAAACTATGTGAATCTCAGTACAGGATCCGGAACTCCAACCAACTACAGCTACAGGTATGAGAACTCACTTTTCTCCATATTTGGACGGGTTGAGTACAACTATGACAACCGGTATCTCGTGAATGCAACAGTGCGTCGGGACGGTTCCTCACGATTCCTTGATAATCAATATGGAGTTTTCCCGTCAGGAAGTATTGGCTGGAGAATTTCTCAGGAAGAGTTCATGAGTGACGTGGACTGGCTAACCAACCTGCAGTTCCGTGCCGGTTACGGAATCATGGGAAATCAGTTAAACGTATCTCCTGATAATGCGTTTTCACTGTTTGGAGGAAATCAATTTACTTCATTCTATCCAATTAGTGGAGGACCGGGTATTGCCCAGGGTTTCAGACAGACAAGAATTGGTAACCCTGCCGCACAATGGGAGGAAGCCCATACCATGAATATCGGTTTTAATGCGATGATCTTTGATGGCAATATCGAGGTTGATGTTGATTACTATCAAAATGATGTTCGCGATCTGCTTTTCAATCCGGAACTCCCCGGTCAGGCAGGACTGGCAGCACAGCCATTTATTAACATTGGTAATGTGGAGAACACTGGTTTAGATATGTCTTTAACGGGCCGTAAAACCGTAAGCTCCAATTTCGACATTAACGCAACTCTTACATTTACGACCTATAATAACGAGATTAAGAAGATTGCTGATGGTGTTGAAAATTTTGATGGTACATCAAGACGATTTGGTGATCCGATTGTACGTAACCAGGTTGGCTCCCCTATCTCCTCCTTTTTTGGCTACCAAATTGAAGGGTTCTGGAACAGCCAACAGGAGATTGATGCTGCAGGTGCAGACTACCAGCAAGATGCAGGTGTGGGACGATTCCGATACGCTGATATTGACGGAGATGGCCAAATTACACCGGATGACAGAACAATACTGGGTGATCCGCATCCGGACTTTACCTATGGTATTGACCTGAATATGAACTACCGCGCTTTTGATGTGAGCATGTTCTTCTATGGATCGCAGGGTAACGACATCTGGAACCAGGTTAAATGGTGGACCGATTTTTATCCCTCATTCCAGGGTGCCAAGAGTACTACCGCTCTTTACGACTCATGGACACCGGATAACATGAATGCAACGGCTCCTATACAGGAAAACTCTGGTAACTTCTCAACGAATGGTACTCCAAACTCCTATTATGTAGAGGATGGATCATTCCTGAGAATGAGAACGTTACAGGTGGGATATTCAGTTGCTCCGGATCTTATTTCAAAGATTGGGCTCAGACAGCTCAGAGTGTATGCTCAGGCACAAAACCTGTTTACGCTCACGAGTTACTCAGGTCCGGATCCTGAAATTGGCAACACGCAGTCTGCCAATGCGAGCACAACCAGTTTCGGTGTCGACGAGGGTGCATACCCAACGTCAAGACAATATCTGCTCGGTATTAATCTCGCATTTTAAATCAAACAGTCGAAAAACATTATGAAAACATCAAAAAATTATATTGTAATATTTGCACTGCTGATTGCAGCAGGACTCTTTACAAAAGCCTGCGGAGACGATTTTCTTACCCGTCCATCCCAGGGCTCGTTGAGTGAAGATGTACTCGCCGATGCGAACGGGGTTAATACCCTGCTAATCGGAGCCTATGGTTCTTTGAGCCAAACCGGCCCAGGAGGCTGGGGAGACGGAATTCATGAGGGTGGTCCATGGGAGGTTGATCCATCAAACTGGATCTATGGAAGCGTTATGGGAACCGAAGCCCATAAAGGAAGTGACGCAGGTGACCAGATTGTGATTAACACTCTTGGCAGTTTCAACCATACGCCCTCTAACACATTCATTAACGGAAAATGGAGAGCAGTATACGAAGGTATAAGCAGAGCCAATTCTGTACTGAGTGTTCTTAAAGAAGTACCTGAAGATGAACTCTCAGGTGCGGATCGGGCCCGTATCGAGGGTGAAGCCCGTTTTATCCGCGGACATTTTTACTTCGAACTGAGAAGGTTCTTTAAAAATGTACCCTACATTGATGAGGAGACAGATGCACTCACACCGCAGCCCAATGACGAAGATATCTGGCCTAGAATAGAAGCGGACTTCCAGTTTGCCTATGATAACCTGCCGGAAACTCAATCAGAAGTGGGACGTGCCAACAGCTGGGCAGCAGCGGCATATCTTGGAAAAACCTATCTGTATCAGCAAAAGTTTTCTGAGGCAAAGGGTATGTTCGACGCGGTTATTGCCAATGGTGTAACAGCTGACGGACAACCATATGCGCTGGTTCCGCTCGATCAGGTACACAATCCCATCTATGGCAACAATGCCGAAAGAATATTCTCTATCCAGGCCTCATCTGGTGACGGTACGGGAACCATTAATAATGCGAACCCGGGTATGATGCTGAACTATCCATACAACAGTCCGTTCCGTTGCTGTGGGTTCTATCAGCCAACGCAATATCTGGTTAACTCTTTCAAAACTGAAAACGGTTTGCCACAGCTTGATAACTTCCTGGCCAACAATGTAGCCAATGACATGGGTATTGCTTCGGACGAACAATTTGCAGTAGATGATATTCCGGTCGATCCACGGCTCGACTACACGGCAGGACGTCGCGGTGTTCCTTTCCATGACTGGGGACCACACCCGGGCCAGCGATGGATACGTGATCAGGCATACTCCGGACCCTATGCTTCTAAAAAGCATATCTGGTGGCAAAAGGATGATTCTGAAGTGAATAATCCAAACAGTTGGGCGCCCGGAAGTTCATATAAGATTCCGATTATTCGCTTTGCTGATGTTCTTTTGATGGCCGCAGAGGCAGAAATTGAAGTTGGAAGCCTGGATGCCGCCCGGGACTACATAAACCAGGTTAGAGCACGGGCAGCGGATCCAGCACACTGGGTAACCAACGACTTTAACAGAGGCTATGCATTTGCTGTTGTTGGCAGCGAGGCTGAAATGCTTGGACTGGACCCGGCGCCTACTTCAGGCGAATGGGTTGTCAGGGAAGACACGGGAACCACCTTTACCTATTTAGGCGGTGGCCCAACTTCCATAGCCAACTGGAACGAGTATACACCCCCTACATACGAAATCGCAGAGTATGAAACTCTTGGAAGCCAGGATCAGGCACGCAGGATTGTACGGCACGAGCGAATGCTTGAGCTAGCTCTGGAAGGACACCGTTTCTTTGATCTGGTTCGATGGGGTATTGCAGAACAAACCATCAACAGTTTCATGGACTTTGAAGAAGCCTTTACTCCGTCTTCATATATCAGAGATGGGCGCTTTTCGGGTGGGAAAAATGAGTACTTCCCAATACCCCAGCGTCAGCTCGACCTGAGTGTTACGGATGGTGAAGCCGTTATGTCTCAAAACCCCGGATATTAAAGTTAACGGGAACATAGTTAATTAAGCCAAAGAGGCACATTGAATGATGTGCCTCTTTTTTTTTGGAGCCATAGAATCATTCAAAATAAATATGGCAGACCTGGAAGAGTTTTTCCATCTTTCTGAAAGATCTGTTTACCTTTATGGATCCTATATTTAGTATAAATATTACTTCGCATGAGAACAGGTTATATAGTACCCCTACTCTTTTTTTTAATGATGGGATGTGAATTCAGGTCAGAGCCTGATCCGTCATTTATCAAGCTTCTGCCGGATGAAACGGGTATAGACTTTGTGAATTCAGTTGGAGATGTGAGTTATAAAAAATTTACAGAATCACCTTATATCTACAACGGAGCCGGCGTGGCAGCGGGAGATATTAACAACGACGGCTTAGTTGATCTTTTTTTTGCCGGCAACCTGGTAAGCAGCAGGCTGTATCTGAACAGGGGAGAGTTTAGTTTTGAGGACATCACAGAAAAAGCAAGAATAAACACAAGTCAATGGGTTACGGGAGTTGCTTTAATTGATATCAATTCCAACGGGTTTTTAGACATCTACTTATCTGTAGCCGGGGAACCGGGAACACCATCTGAGGAACGTAGAAATCTTCTTTTTATCAACAATGGAGACCTTACTTTCACTGAATCTGCAGCCGAATATGGAATAGATGATGACGGTTACGGCACGCAGGCAGTTTTTTTTGATTATAACAGAAGCGGCTATCCTGACCTTTTTCTAATGAATAACTCCCCAGTCTCTTTTTCGAGAAAGGGTACTTCTCCGTTTTCTGTGCCAGATGATCCGGACGGGTATGATAAACTTTACCGAAACAACGGTGACGGGACTTTTACTGATGTTTCTGAAGAGGCTGGAATTTTACAGAAAACCGGTTTTGGCCTGGGTGTCGTATCACTTGATGTAAACAGAGACGGATGGCCTGATCTTTATATTTCGAACGACAACATTCCGAACGACGTGTTCTATGTGAATAATGGAGATGGAACGTTTACCGATCGTCTGGATGAATATATGATGCATACGAGTTTCTCGGGCATGGGTGTAGATGCTGCCGATTTTACAAATAACGGCTGGCCCGATATTGCTCAAACTGATATGATACCAGAGCCTCTTGCGGAACGCAGGAAAATGAGCGGGGGGAATACCTACGGCAGATTTCAAAATCAGCGTGCATTCGGTTTTCATTATTATTACCCAAAGAATTCTCTTCAGATGAATCATGGCGTGGATAAGAAAGGTTTGGTACAGTTTAGCGACGTTTCAAGGATGGCAGGGGTTTCCTACACCGATTGGACGTGGTCTGTTCTGTTTGCAGATCTGAATAACAGCGGGTATAAAGATTTACTCATCACGAATGGATATCCAAAGGATGTAATTAATCACCAATATTTAATGACTATTGATTCTGAGGCACGGGCAAACGCTGAGGCCGAAAGGGAAAGGCGGGAATCTCTGTTTCAGGGTTTGAGAAATATTCATATTCTAAATTATATATTCAGAAATAGCGGGGGAATCAAATTTGAAGACGTCTCTTACGAATGGGGCTTCAGAGAGCCGGGTTATTCCTATGGTTTGGCCTATGCAGATTTAGATAATAACGGGAAATTAGATCTGGTTATGAATAATATCGACTCACCGGCGTCGGTTTATAAAAATATCATAGGGGAAGCTGATACATCCAACTTTCTACAGATAAATCTTAAAGGTGATATACCAAACACCCAGGCCCTGGGATCAGAAGTGACCATTTACCACGATGAAACCCAGCAATATCATTATCATACGCTTTACAGAGGATATAAATCAACAGTTGATGGAAGAGTTCACTTTGGTTTGGGGCATCACGCCAGCGTCGATTCACTCGTGGTTACCTGGCCCGACGGTAAGTCATCTGTTCTTTATAAACCAAAGTTAAATCAAATACTTACAATTGATCAATCAGAAACAGAATCAGAAAAAATCGATGGAAGCATAAATTCTGATAAACTGGCAGATCACCCGCTGTTTACAGAATCGTTTGAAGATGTTGGCCTGCAGTATCAGCATACAGAGAAACGCATATCCGATTTTATAACTCAACCCACGTTACCGGCGGTGAAGTCGGCTAACGGCCCTGTATTCGCTGTAGGGGATGTGATGGGTAACGGCCTTGATGATCTTTTCATCGGAGGGGTATCGGGTGAGCCTGCAACATTATTTATTCAGCAGGCCGATGGATCTTTCATACAATCAACATTTAGCAATACCTGGGATGCAGACGCCATTTTTGAAGATACGGCGGCACTATTTTTTGACTATAACGGTGACGGTTTAAATGACCTGTATGTTGGAAGTGGTGGTTATCACAACAGTAATGCAATCGGGCTTTTACAAGACCGGCTTTATATCAATATCGGAGACGGAAGATTTGTTCGCGACATGCAGGCTCTTCCTGTTATGCAGGGCAATACAGAATGCGTTGTTAAGGGTGATCTTACAAACGATGGTTCTGAAGAATTGTTTATCTGCGGTGGAATCTCTCCCGGAAATTATCCCTACTCCACAGACAGCTATCTTTTAAAAAATCAGAATGGTCGATTCAGGGATATTCTGAATGAAACCGTACCAGAGTTTAATCAGTCGGGAATACTGACCGCTGCCCTGATTGCAGATTTCACGGGAAACGGACAGAATGATTTGGTAACTGCAGGTTTATGGGAGCCAATTCGTCTGTTTGTTCATGAAGAAGGAGAACTTATTGAACGCACAGCTGAATCAGGTTTTGATGAGACTAGGGGGTGGTGGTATTCCATATCTGCTTCTGATCTGGATGGTAACGGACTGTTGGATATCGCTGCTGGTAATCTGGGCTTAAATCATACATTTACAACATCACCCGAGGCGCCTTTCAGGGTTTTAGCTTCAGATTTTGACAATACAGGAAGAACGGATATCATTTTTGCTGTTAACCAATCCGGCAGGCACTACCCTGTATTTGGTCCGTTCAGGTTATCTCAATCGATTTCAACCTATTTTGACAGGATCAGTGAACCCGACAGAGCTGCCGAGGCCGCCGCAGAAGACCTTTTTCCGGGGGAAAGCCTGCGCAATGCTTTGATTCTTCAGGCCGATACGTTTGAATCCTCACTATTCATGAATAGTGAGGATGGAACTTTCAACCGCATAGCGATGCCAGAGATGGCTCAAATTTCAGCGGTTAATGCGATTATTACGGATGATCTGAATGGCGACGGCTGCAGCGACATTCTAATTGGTGGAAATATCTTCAGAACGGATCCCGACATTCCGCGAATGGATGCCGGGAAAGGTCTTTTCATGAGAGGATCATGTAGCGAAACATTTATTCCCGTGCCGTTCAGAGAAAGTGGATTTTTAGCTCCGATGGATGTGAAAGCAATGGAGATAATAAAAGGTCCGGCACATAAATTTGTAGCAGTGGGTAATAATAACGGTCCTTTACAGCTGTTTCAAGTCGATGATAATCCTGATTAAGGACTACCATTTCTTTCCAGGAGCTCAACAGCATTAAAAGCAGACTGTATAACCAGCGGAATGCCTCCCCCGGGATGTGTGCTGCCGCCCGTCATGTATAAGTTATCCAGGGATCTGATTTTGTTTCTGGGCCTTACAAAAGCTGAGAATGTGCTGTTGGATGACGTACCGTAGATGCTTCCCTTATTGGATCGGTACTTTTGATAAAAATCTTCAGGATTTATGATGGAGATATACTCAACCGATTCGCGAAGCCCCCCGAGCCCGTTTTCTTCAAGAATAGTAAGAATCCTATCTCTGTAGTTTTCCGACCATAACTTCCAGTTCTGATTGTGGGACAGGTAGGGAGCATTTATAAGAATAAAGAGATTTGAGCTCCCTTTGGGTGCGTGATCCTTGTCGGTAAAGGAGGTATTTGCAATGTAAATTGTCGGATTTGAGGGCAGGACTTTCCTCTTAAAAATATCTTTAAACTCATTTCTGTAATCATCAGAAAAGAAAATATTGTGGTGTTTCAGCTGATCCCATTGTTTGTTGCAGCCAAGCAAAATTACAAACCCCGAGCACGAAGGCTCAATTTTTTTCTGCCGTTTTTTCTTTCGTTTTGAAACGGCAGTATCCGGCAGAAGAGAGAGGATGGTTTCTGAGGCATCTGAATTCGAAAAAAGTACATCGCAGGGTATAAATTCACCATCCCGGGTTTTTGTGCCCGTTACTTTTTTGTTTTCGGTTTGTATGGATTCTATTTCTGTAGAAAAGTGGAAATTCACGCCCATTTTTTCTGCCAGGGAAAAGAGAGACCGGGCGATTGCATACATGCCGCCGTGCACATAATATCCTCCCTGGTTAAGCTCCACGTGCGGTATCACGTTCAGCGTGGCGGGCGCCTGGTAGGGAGAAGAGCCGTTATAGGTCGTAAACCGCTTAAAAAACGATCTCAAATAGGTCGAGTCTACGTGTTCATCTACTTTTTTTGATACGGTTGAAAATGCATCGATATCGAGCAGATCTTTGAACTGTAAATTTTTCAGATCATTAACATCATAAAGCGGATTAAACAGAAAAGCGTCCGCAGTTTTATCATAGATCTCTTCAGAACGGTTCAGAAATGATTCGTAGCCTTCTGCATCGTTAGGGGCGAACTTCCGGATCTCAGCAATAGTTTTTTTTCTGTCGGCGTAATTATCAAATACGGTTCCGTCTTTGTAGAAGTACCGGCATATAGGGTCCACTTCCGAGAGCTGCAGGTATTCTTCCATCGATTCACCACACTCTTCGAAAACCTTTTCCATTAAGAAAGGCATGGTGAGCAGGGAGGGGCCGGTATCGAAGCGATATCCACTGGCTTTTATCTCCTGCATTTTACCGCCGGGCTTACTGTTCTTTTCGTAAAGATCAACCTGATGCCCTCGTGCGGCAAGCAGCGAAGCCGCTGCAAGTCCGCCAATACCCCCGCCAATAATGGTTATTTTTTTTCTGTCCATGGTAGAAGATTCTCAAATAAATCAGTTTTCGAAGACCCGGGAGTTCTATTTGGCTGATAGCTGCGCAACAGCTTCAATGTGATAGGTCTGCGGGAACATATCAACCGGCTGAATTTTCTCAACATTGTAAAATTCTTTTAGCTCTTTAAGGTCGCGTGCCATTGTGGACGGATTACAACTTACATAAACCAATCGTTCGGTTTTAAGGTCGGAAAGCTGTTTCACTACATCGGGATGCATGCCGGAACGCGGCGGGTCCGTAATAATACAGTCGGGCTTGCCGCGCGAAGAGATAAACTCTTCATTTAGTGTATCCTTCATGTCTCCGGGAATAAATTCAACGTTGTTTACCCGGTTCTCTTCCTTGTTGAAATTTGCGTTTTCGATAGCAACGTCAACCATTTCAATACCGGTTACTTTATCAAATGCATCGGCCATAAAAAGTGAGAGTGTACCAACGCCGCAATAAAGATCAAACAGATGATCGCCCGGCGTTCCCCGAGCAAATTCCCTGGCTACGGTGTAGAGCTTCTCTGCCTGCCGGGTATTCGTCTGGAAAAATGCATTTGCGTGAATCTTGAACGAAAGACCGCCAATTTTATCGACGATATACCCGCTGCCAAAGATCGTTTTTTCGTACCGGCCAACAGCCGTGGGATTGGGCTGGTCGTTGATGTTATTCACAATGGTAGTGATTTCCGGAAATGCTTCCAGAAGCCTGCCGGACAGTGATTCTATGATATCCTGCCGATCTTCGTTCGTTACTATGTTCACCATCAGGTCGTCTGTATAGTGTGAGTTTCTGATGACCAGGTGCCTCATAAATCCTGAACGCTTGTAGGTGTCGTACGCTTCAATCCCATTTTCGATACACCAGGCACGCACAAAGTCGAGTAGTTTGAATGAAACAGGATGCTGAAGATGGCACTCATTGAGGTTTAGAATTTTGTCGAATCGCCCCGGAGCGTGAAGCCCCGCAGAAAAACCACTGTCATCTACAAAGTCTTCCGACTTTATTTCATCATCGGTGAGCCACTTTCGGGTACCAAAGCTGTACTCCATTTTATTTCGGTAGTAGAGGGACTCATCGCAGCCCAGAATTGGCTGCACGAGTCCCGGATCCATATGCGCAATGCGTTCAATATGATCCCTCACATGCTGCTCTTTAAAGGTTAGCTGCGATGAATAGGGGATATGCTGCCATGTGCAGCCGCCACAGGCATTGGCGTGTGAACAGACCGGTTCCACCCTAATATCTGAGGGTTCAATAATACGCTGAACTTTTGCCTCAAGAAACTTTTTCTTCTTTTTCACAACCATGGCTTCCACTACATCCCCGGGTGCGGTGCCCGGAATAAAAATGGCGATCCCGTTGTGTTTGGCTATTCCTTTTCCCTTAAAGGCGGTTGATTCAACTGTTAATTCTAACGTCTGGCCTTTTTTTATGCCCATTAAAAAATGAATGAAAAGATTTTAAATTTCGGAATTTAACAGAATGTCGAAAGCTCTTTTGGCCCCCAGTTCGGTTGTAAGCACCTTCATGGTTTGTTCAAGCTGCTTCATCGACTTTGTTGATATGGCTTCGAGAAATTTTACCGCCGTTTCGGGATGTCTCTTTTTCAGAGTTTCAAAATCAGGTTTAAAGAAACCGAGAAGTTTACAGTCAGACACGCAGTATGCTGTGTATAATCGCTGGATTTCGTATCCAATTGAAAGAATTCCAAACTCAGCCGGATTCTCAATGTCTGTAGAGAAGTTATCGTCCTTGCCTTCTGATTTACCGTCCGGTTCGGCCTGTTTTGATACACTCAATCGTACGGTTCCCTCCTGAATAAAGTACATCCCTGTTCCCGGATCCTCTTCGTAAAAAATATATTCACCGGCCTTAAATGTTCTTTGGTGGCAGAGCTGCAGTATTTCGTACCTCTCGAGAGGATTTAACCCATTTAACAGGTTGGATTTAAAAACAATATTCCCCTGCTTTTTAAGTTTTTTCAGATCGCTTTTATTAAACATAAGTTTCAACTAAAATGAGTGTCCGATACCAAAAGTAAAGTATGCATTTTTATCCTCAAACCAGCCTTCCTGAAGATCATGAACCCTGAATGTGAAATCGAAACGTGCCACAATAAACTCCCAGTCTAAACGCAGTCCAAATCCCGATCCAACGGCTATTTGTTTGTAGAAGGAATCTAAGAAAAATTTACCATCTCTGAGCAGTTCCTGGTCATCTGCATCCCTGAATGTGTTTTCCGGACCGTACCATACGTTTCCTGCGTCTGTGTGCCAGGCTGCCTGCCATTCTGCGCCGAATACTTCTCTTAAAAACGTTTGCCGGAACTCCTTAAATATCGCCAGCTTGATCTCACCTCCGGGAATAGTTACTTCATCGGGGCTTATCTCTCCGGGGCCAAGCCTGAACGGGTTCCATCCGCGGATGTCGTTGCTTCCGCCTGCAAAAAACCGCCTGTTGAGCGGAATTGTGGTGCTTTGACCAAATGGCTGAGCGATACCGCCAAACAGCCGAAATGCAAAGATCGTATTTTGCGTGAGCGGCAGATAGCGTCTGTAATCTGCGGAGAGTTTAAGAAATCGACTGTAGCTCAGTGAGTTTGAGGAAATACCAAAAGGGGAGGGGAGTGTCTCTTCCAGCTCACCGGGCGTAATTACAAAACGGTCGAGCAGGTAGGGGATATTTCCGCCGATGGCAATTGATACTTCGTTAAAAAATCCAAAATTTCGTTTAATGATGTTTGTGTTTTGATTTCTTATGCTGTATCGAATGATGGAGGAGAATTGTGGATCGAAGTCCTGTGAGATCCTTAAAAATTCGAACGAGTTTTCACCAAACTCATTAATCAGGTTCTGCCGGAACTGACTTGAGGGACTTGTATCCACGATATCGAGCTCAAGCAGGTCAAGAATGCTGGTAAATCTGTCAGAATGTTTTACTTCATATCTCAGATTGAAACGAACATCAGTATTAATATCGAAAAATAGCTGGTCCGACTGGCTGTAGGTAAGCGAATATGTGGTTCTGCTGGTTTCCACCCACGACCTGTTTTGATAGGTTCTGAATGGGAAATTTAAGCGCGGAAGAGAGTACTCTCCGCGAACCTCGTAGCTCTGAAAAATAGCCGAGCCTGTAGATGTTCTCCGTCCGGTACTGTCTCTGGGAGCGATTTCGCTAAGTGTTCCCGAAGTTACAAATTCCAGATTTGTATTGAGCCCTAACGTGAAGTTTTCAGCCCGGCCAAACAGATTATTATTGTTATAGTTAATTCCGGCCCCGGTACCGAATCCATATCTGCGCATTCCAAAAAATTCGGAATTAATAGAGTGCCTTGGCAGGGTTTGCAATTCAAAATATACGGGGATTACTTCATTTGAAAAGTCGGGCTGTGATGTCTCTTCATTCAGGCCAAACCGTCGTACAGTCATATTACCCAGGCTTTGAAAAGACCGAATTGTACGTAAGTATTCAGCTTGATTAAACTGCTGGCCCGGGCTGAATTTTAGCTGGTCGGTAAGCAGGCTGAAATCTGTTTGTGATTCTTTGTTCTTTTTGAGCTGTATGATTCTGTCCGGGTCAGGCATGTTGTCGGGCTGAAGCGTAAGTGAATCCTGATAGGTGTCTTCACCTTCAGGCCCCCTTAGAAAGATACGAATGTCACCAAATGTGAATGTATCCCCCGGATTGATGGTGAACAGGATATCAATTGAGTTTTGATTTGTTTCAAATCGTTTAACGAGAGCTTTTACCGAATCTCTTTGAACGGATGCATATCCCTGATCTTTCAGGAAATTAATGATGCGTGTTTGCTCTTCGCGCAGTTCCTGTACGCGATAGGCTCCGGAGTAGGCAAAAGTGGAATCGTTTATTTTGGAAGACGAGAAAACACTTTCGTTATAAAATTTATCGGTGATTTCAGGCTGATTGTCAAAATCCGGTAAGCCTGTATAGGAGATCGAGTTTATTGTAGAAACAGGGCCTTCATCTATCAGAAAAGAGACTTCTACACGGTTTTCTCTGTATTCAACAACCGATGAATCCACTTCAACATCCAGGTACCCAAGGTTTTCGTAAAATATCCGTATGCGTTCCAGGTCGTTGGCAACAGTTTCTCTGTCGAGGTATCTTGGCTCTTCACCTACGCCAAAGAGCCTCCATGTATAGTACCAGGGGGTAAAACGCTTAATTCCCAGAAACTCGCGGTTTGTGCGCGTCCTTACCAGTGTTTCGAGTGAGTAGTTGGAGACATTGTCATTCCCTGAGAACCGAACTTTTCTAACAACTTTCTCGGAGTCTGTTTCTGATATCCCGCTACTCTCTCCGTTCTGGGCAAAGGTAATTTCTGCCAAAAGAAAAAAAACGAAAAAAGAGAGAGAAGGCAGGTAGATGAATTTCATTCAATACATAGCTTTGAAGATGCGTTTTACGATCTGTAAAAGATACTGCCTTCTCAACGATTTTTCCTTAATTGTATTATCAGGCCGGTCTTAAATCAAACGTCGTCGTAATCGAAGCCTTCGTCTTCCTCTCCATGGAAGAAATCCTCTTTACGGATATAATCGGGCCAGATATCTTCTATCCCCTCATACATGGTCTCTTCTCCTTCTTCAATTTCATCAAGTTCGTACAGGTTATTAATGGCTTGTTGCGGCAGACCGTTTCTTTCAGCCCATTCAATGAGTTCTTCTCTTGTAGCCGGAAAGGGTGCTTCGTCGAGTGCTGCGGCTAATTCTACTGTCCAGATCATATTTTCGCGTTTGTTTGTTTTAGTTGATTCGTTAATCTTTTTGCTTGTAATAAACGGATGTATACGAGAAATGCAAATTTTAAGTGCGCAAAACTACAACATTTTTCATAACTCCTCTAATAGGTGAAGTAAATATTTTTTATCTTTGATTTGTTCCAACCAATAAATAATCAAAATAGGATATAAGTATGAGTATGCCAGGCGGTTTTGAAATGGTGATTATTGTTCTCGTAATTTTGCTTCTCTTTGGAGCCAAGCGAATACCCGAGCTCGCACGAGGCGTGGGACAGGGTATTAAAGAGTTTCGCAGAGCCTCAGACGATATCAAAAAAGAAATAGACAAAGGCAAAGAGGATATCGATAACGCCACCAAATACACAGAAAAAGAAGAAAAAACCAGCACTTCTCAATGAAAAACAGGCTCGCAGTACAGGAGCAAATTAAATCCGGCAACACAAGCCTTCTCGAAATTGTAGATTCTTATGTCGATACAATTAAGAAGTCGAACCCGGAAATAAACGCATTTGTTCATTTTGATGAAGAGGACGTTCGGAGTAAAGCGAGCCTCATTCAAAAGAAAATCGAAAAAAACGAAGCGGGTTCCCTTGCAGGATTCGTAGTGGGCGTGAAGGATGTAATCTGTGAAAAAGGGAAAAAGGTTACATGCTCAAGTAATATCCTTCGCAATTTTGAAAGTATTTACGACGCAACCGTCATTAAAAAACTGCTTGCAGAAGATGCACTGCTGATCGGCCGGACGAATATGGATGAATTCGCAATGGGTTCCTCTACAGAAAATTCAATCTACGGCCCCTCCAGAAATCCCCACAACACAGATTATGTTGTAGGCGGCTCCAGCGGCGGTAGCGCGGCTGCTGTTGCTGCCAATATGTGTGATACCACTCTTGGATCCGACACCGGGGGCTCCATACGTCAGCCGGCTTCGTACTGCGGGGTGGTGGGTTTAAAACCAACCTACAGCCGCGTATCGAGATACGGACTGGTGGCCTACGCTTCATCTTTTGATTCTATTGGTCCCTTTGCCCACAGCGTAACCGATGCAGCTGTAATGCTCGAACATATTTCGGGTTTTGATCCGCACGATAATTCTTCCTCGAAGAAAGAAGTTGAAAGTTATGGTGAGGGGCTTGATGACCATTCGAGAAAATTAACGGTTGGTGTACCCAAAGAGTATTTCGGTGACGGACTGGACCCCGAGATCAAAGCGGGAATAGAAGACCAGCTGAAAGGCCTCGAAGGCTTAAATGTAGTTTTGAAGCCGGTAACGCTGCCCCATATGAAGTACGCTATTTCGGCCTACTACATTCTTGCCACGGCAGAAGCTTCCAGTAACCTTGCCCGATACGACGGAGTCAGATACGGACACAGAGCAGATTTCAAGAAGATTGAAGAGGAGCTGAGTTCAGACCGTCAGGAGCTAAGAAATTCTTTGAAAGGCAAATCTGCCGCTGAAATTGAAAATGCATTTGTAGACCTCGATTCACCGCTTGTACGCCTGTATAAAAAGTCTCGTACCGAAGGCTTTGGCAAAGAGGTGAAACGCAGAATTTTATTGGGTACCTATGTGTTAAGTGCGGGCTATTATGATGCCTACTACGCAAAAGCACAGAAAGTGCGCAGGCTTATAAAAAATGATTTCCTTTCTGCATTTGAAGACGTAGACGTCATTGTATCGCCCACAGCCCCCACTACTGCTTTTAAAATTGGAGAGAATATGAATGATCCTCTTCAGATGTATCTGAACGATGTTTACACAATTTCTGCAAATCTTGCGGGTATTTGTGGAATTAGCGTCCCCGCAGGCGTGCACTCCAACGGGCTTCCATACGGAATTCAGTTTATGGGTAACTCCTTTCATGAGAAGGATATACTTTCTGCAGCCCGCAGAGTAGAGCAACTTCACTCAGAAAGCTAAAAAACACTCTTTTTGAACAGACTCAAAGGAAAATACTGCCTGATTACCGGTGCCACATCCGGTATTGGTTTGGCTTCTGCCGAAAGGTTTGCGGAATACGGTTGTAATCTTGCGCTTACCGGCCGCAGAAAAGAGAGACTTGTTAGCCTGAAGGAAAGACTGGAAACAGAGTATCAGGCAGAAGTAGATATCTTTCCATTCGATATTCGTGACCGTGAAGCGTGCAGGGCCTGCGTAGATGCAATCAAACCACCGATTGATATCTTGCTAAACAATGCAGGGCTGGCTTCCGGTAAAGATCCCGTGCACGAAGCTGATTTTTCTGACTGGGACGCCATGATCGATACCAACCTGAAAGGCCTGCTTTCGATGACTCGTTTTGTGTCTGCTAAAATGAAAGAGAGAAATGAGGGGCACATTATCAATATCGGCTCAGTTGCCGGCCACCAGGCTTATCCGGGGGGAAGCGTTTATTGTGCCACCAAGCATGGCGTTAAAGCCATCACGGAAAGCACCAAGATGGATCTGAAGGATACCGCCGTGCGTGTAAGCTCCGTTTCCCCGGGGCTGGTTGAAACCGAGTTCAGTAAGGTACGTTTTCATGGGGATGAGGAAGCCGCGGATCAGGTATATGAAAAGCTGCAGCCCCTTACTGCCGGAGATATTGCTGAAATTATCCTGTTTATTGCAAACCGGCCGGCCCACGTTAATATTCTCGACACTCTTGTTTTTCCGGTTGCCCAGTCATCTGCTACGATTGTCCACCGGGATCGCAAGTAGGTTAAATTCTTATCACATCAAAAAAGGATTGATGCAAAATTATACAGCCATAGCCGCTCTCTTTCTAATGGGGGCACTGCTGATGTTGACTTCCTGCTCGGAGCCGTCTCAATTTAAGTTTACGGACCAGGGACGCGAGGCTCCTGATTTTGATGCCGATAACGCCTTCAGGTTTGTTGAAGAGCAGCTGGATTTTGGTCCAAGAGTTCCCAACACAGAAGCACACAGGGAGGCCATTCAATATTTTAACTCTCATTTCCGGGAAATGGCGGGAAACCGCTCCGTATTTATACAATCTTTCAAAACCGAAGCGTATGGAGACTCGCTTCAGCTATATAATCTGATCGCGGCATTCTCACCGGAAAAGAAAGACCGTATCCTCCTGGCAGCTCACTGGGATTCACGTCCAAGATCAGAAAATGATGAATCAAATCCGGATAGTCCTGTTCCCGGAGCGGATGATGGCGGCAGCGGTGTGGCTGTTCTGATGGAACTGGCAGAAATATTCCGCGATAATCCACCACCCATAGGGATTGATATAATTTTATTTGATGGCGAAGATTACGGAGAAGTCAGTGACCTGGATTACTATTTTCTTGGTTCCAGGCACTGGAGCCAAAATCCTCCGGTTGAGGGTTACAATCCCCGTTTTGGAATTTTGCTTGATATGGTTGGAGGCAAGGGCGCACAGTTCCCCAAAGAAGGATTCTCCATGGAGTACGCTCCGTCTCTTGTGAATGAAATTTGGAGAATCGGTGAGGAGTTTGGATATGATGATCTCTTTTTGAACGAAATGGGGCAGAAAGTCGCTGATGATCACATCATTGTGCAAAGAATTACGGGTATTCCTATGATTAACATCATTCATCACTACGTAAATGACGAGGGAGATCTGGAGTTTGCCGAGTACTGGCATACCCAAAACGACACTATTGACATCATTGATAAAGAGGTGATGGGTAAGGTTGGCAATGTTCTGCTGGAGTTAATCTATAACCGAATACCTGCAGATGAGTTACCTTAAATTTGTATTTACTATTCCGGAACACCTGCACGAGCATTTTATTGCCGAACTGATGGACATGGACTTTTACGGATTTGAGCAATTTGACCATGAATTAATTGCTTATGTCGAAAAACGTCGATTTAATGACTCTCACCGTGAGCAGATCGAACAGCTTACAGCGCTATTTCCGGGCTGCAGTGTGCGCGAAATGGATGAAATTGAAGAGCAGAACTGGAATGAGAGCTGGGAGAAGACCATTCAGCCACAGTCTATAGGCTCGTTTTTAGTGAAGCCAACCTGGTCGAATGCGGAGCCCCTTGAGAATCAAATATTACTGGAGATTGATCCAAAAATGGCTTTTGGAACAGGATACCATGCAACCACAAGGCTGGCTCTCAGGCAGCTATCACAAAAAGACTGTAGTGGTTTAAGAGTTATGGATGCCGGAACAGGTACCGGAATTCTGGGTATTGCTGCCATCAATAAAGGAGCCTTGAATGTTGTTGGCTTCGACACCGATCCCTGGAGCGAAAATAATGCCGTTGAAAATATATACATCAACGGGGCAGAAGAACAATTTGACGTGCGATTTGGCGGAATTGAACAGATTCAGGACGATGAAATCTTTGATCTGTCCGTAGCAAACATCAACCGAAATGTAATTCTTGAAATTCTCGGGTTTCTGGCTGATCACACAACCCCCGGAGGAGAGATCATCATAACGGGCCTATTGAATACAGACGAAGAAGCTATCAGAACAAAAATTCAACCTCTCCCGGTATCTGTGATGGACATGACCAGGGAAGATGAGTGGATTCTGTTTCACCTCAAAAGGGAATCATGATACGATCTTCTATAGATATCGGAACCAATTCTGTTTTGCTGCTGGTTGCTGATGTAACGGATAACGGAATTAACGTACTGTACGAAGAGCAGCACGTACCGCGTCTTGGCAAGAACGTTGATAAAGACCGAACACTACATCCTGACAGCCAGAACAGAGTGATATCGGTACTGAAAACGTTTCAAAAAAAATTAGAAGATGAAACCCCTCAATTGAAAGAAAAGCCAATCTTGACGGCCACAAGTGCGGTTCGTGATGCATCAAACAGGGATGAATTCCTGGATAAAGTTGAGAGTGAACTGGGCTGGGAGATCAGGATTCTGAGCGGAAATGAAGAAGCAGAAACAACATATGCCGGAGCAGTATCGGTACTGAACGCAGATGAGATTATAAAACCGGTTGTTATCGATATTGGTGGCGGAAGTACAGAGTTTGCTACCGGTAAAGGAGTACAATTTAAATCGGGGATTTCACTTAATATTGGCAGTGTACGTTTTACAGAACGATATTTTCTTTCCGACCCGCCTACGGCCTCAGAAATATTACCAGCCAGAGAATCGATAAGAGAGGAACTGCACAAACTTGATGAAGCGTACAGAAACGGCGTTTTGATTGGAGTTGCCGGCACCGTAACATCCATTGCTGCAATTGAGATGGGATTAGTTGAATATGAATCAGATAAACTGAATGGATACAGGCTGAAAAGAAGTACAGTCGCAGATTTTATTCAGGAATTTTCAGAAGCAAAGTCGGAGGTCATCGAGAGAACATATCCGCCTTTTTTGACAGGAAGGGGAGAGGTGATTCTCGCCGGGATATTGATTCTGCATGAATTTATGGCAATGACTGAAAGGGAAGAGATAGTAATATCTACTGGTGGAATTCGGCATGGGGTTCTGATAAAATAAAAAAAGATGCAGTGTTATATCCTGCACCTTTAAATTATCAAATAAATCTTTGTTGGTTCATGAAGTCTGTGTGCCTAGATATCGTTACAATCTGTTTCATTAATATCCGCTCTCGCCTCAGCAAGAGACGCCTGGTATTCTTGTCTATCGAGATCCCCGATACAGGAAGCATCAATGCCCACTAAAGCTTCCAGGTAATCTTGAAGACTGCTTTTATATACTTCACAACTTGCCGGCGTAGGGTTTGTACTAAACGCTTGCGCTGTTTGGATTAAGGCATTAAACTCATCTTCAATCTCCAAAACCCAGTTAGTTGCGCAGTTGGCCTCAGTGGAACCACCGCAAGCTGAAAATGAGGTTAATAAAAATAACACTGTAAATACTTTTGCATATAGAAATTTTGTTTTCATAGTTATCCGGATATTTGGGTCAGTATTTTTAATTGTTTGATTTTAAGAACTATTATATTTTTCACTTAGATTTCACACTTCGTTTGATCTGTTTTACCTCTATTATTTGCTAGTGTCATGTCATATGTGAAATGTCGGTAAAAAGTAGTATCTTGGAAGAAACTGCTATGATTACCTACAAAGTCACCTTAACCCAATCTGAACGCGACCAACTGGAAGCGATTAAAGCCAAAGGGTCGCACCGGTCTCAAAAAGTGCTGAATGCGCTTATTTTACTTA
>Ga0081527_100129_pt1 | contig 63268 bp, 53 predicted proteins | sample HotLakmasection5_FD_70992 | JGI IMG/M metagenome (GOLD analysis project Ga0081527, IMG submission 70992) | Hypersaline microbial mat communities from Hot Lake, Washington, USA - Section #5 (SPADES assembly) (version 2) | ecosystem: Environmental > Aquatic > Non-marine Saline and Alkaline >... | reverse complement strand
ACCACCTCCCCCTTCCGTGATGGCGTCCAATCCCGTCAGGCCCACATCGCCGGTTAGGAGCTTCGCAGCCCGCTGCTTGCGGCTCATGAGCTGCACAGCGGTGTGTTCCATCGTCGATTCATAGAACATGTAGATCACTTTGCAGTGTCTGTGCGTCTGGTTCAGTCGGAACGAACGCGCAGCCGCCTGCATGAGGGTCGACAGGTTGAACGTGATTTCCCAGAAGATAAGCGTAGGAAAAAAGATCAAATCCAACCCCGTTTTGACTAACTCAGGGTTACAGATAACCACATTCACGCCTGCGCCAATCTGCCCCTCGATGACCTTCTCGCGTCGCTCCGCCGCGACCGTGTTCTTGAGGATGTAGGGCACAGCGCCGGGGACATGTTGGCGGATCAACTTCTCGATGCGTGGCTGGATGTCCTTCGTTGCGGTCTGGCGCAGATAAACGACACACGGACGCCCTGCCGCCAGCTCGTCGCGCAATAAGTCGATGAGCGCCTGCTCTTTGGCGTAGATGCGATCCTCGCCGGAAGATAAAAACTCAACCTTATTTAGACGCATTCAATTTAAACGACGTTGCGCGAGCGTTTCAGCGCCCGTCGATCCTTGCAATTGGCAAATAAATAGCAATTTCACCAAGAGAATTCGAGTTGGAGTAACTCTTTCGACAAATAAGGAAAAGAACAATGGCTAAGCAAGTGAAGAAGAAACAGCAGAATCTCAACAGCCTGACCGCAGGTGTCATCACAGTCGGTCTGGACATCGGCTATGGCGTGGTGAAGGTCGTCACCGACGATACTTCCCTCGCCTTTCCCTCGGTCATGGGTCACGCCCGTGAAATCAAGTTCCAGCAGGAGACGATTCAGCAGAAGTATCCCGGCGACCAGATCACAGATGATGAAAGCACCTGGTTCGTCGGTGATCTGGCATTGGCGCAGCTCCCGCCCGGTGAATTACTCCGGCTACGGGGACGCACTGCCAACGAAAAAACGATGGGCAATACCTTCCGCCAGCGCCTCGCCAAAGTCGCCATCGGCAAACTGGTGCAGGGATCATGGGGGCGAGATGTCGTCCACCTCCGTATCAGTACGGGGTTGCCGGTGGATCATATGCGGGATGCCGCCGAACTGAAGGAAGCTCTGTTGGGTCAGCATCTCATCAAGACGGATAGCTGCGAAGTCATCGCTAACGTGACTGAGGTCATCGTGATGCCCCAACCCTACGGCAGCGCGTATTCGCAGATGCTCACGCCTACCGGCGAGATCAACGTCTATCACACCTACATGCGAACCGGGATCGTAGATGTGGGCACGTACACCGTCGATATTGCCCTCGATGATGATGGGGAATTTGTAGACAGCGAAAGCGGCAGTGTCGAGGGGGGCGTGTACACCGCCCAGGAACGCATCAGCGTGATGCTGGAGCGCAACTACCGCGAGAAGGTGCCCTACAAGATCGTCGAGCAGGTCTTGCGAACTGGAATCTTCACTGCCAGCGGCAACCCCATCGACTACAGCGACGAAGTAGAGGAAGCACTCGCGCCACTCCGCAGCGCGACACTCGGCTTGATGAGCGAGAAGTGGCAGCGCGGGACGACGGTCGATGTGATCTACCTGTCGGGTGGCGGCGCGGAACTGGTCTACGAGCAAGTGGTGGATGCCTATCCGCAGACGAAGTTAGTCGCTCACGCGCAGATGGCGAACGCACGCGGCTATCTGCACTACGCCAATTTCACCGCCAGAGATTAGCCAGGAGGCAGGGGGTATTACGTGTCAGTACGTCACGTTAGTACGGGTAATACCCCCATAGGAGGCAAGAATGCCAAAGAGACGACCCAAGAAGCGCAACTACCGAACCATCACCTTCAAGGTCTACTACGACACCGACGAGGATATTCTCGACTGGTGGGAGGGGATCGAAGCGGGTGAGCGCAGCGATGCCATCCGCGACCTGATCCGCGAGCAGTTGGGGCAGCAGCCATTACGTCAGACCAAGCTGTCGCCGACAGCCATCATCGACCTGCCGGAGCTGATGGAAGTACGCCGCGACACGCTCTGGATCAAGGACGCACTGAACGATATGCCTGCCTACCTGGAGCGTGTGATTCAGCACGTCGCTGCAACTGCCCAGGTCAGCGTAGGACATCCAGCCAGAGCATCGCCGGAGGTGGTCGCAAAAGACGAACCCGCCCTGACGGATGCCGAAACGCAGCGTCGGACACGGCGCATGAAGGGGGCCACATGGTAGCTATCCCTTCGCGTCCCACGCATCAGCCCGCTGGCGCGGCCTGGTATCGCTGTGTCGCGCAGAGCGCGTGCAGCGATACTTCGATGACCCTGAGAAATCTCTGCGAGTTTCTATGGGTGTTGACGGGTCATCAAAAGCCAGCTAAATACGCTGGCTCCTCACACGCCGGAGGGCTTCGGTGCAGCGCACTTGCGTGCTTGCACCCGTGCGGCGGTGTCAGGGTGCCGCCGCACATCTCGTCGCGGTTCCCCACGACGAGCCGACACACATCCGCAAATTTTCGCGGTGTGTGCCGGTGTTGGCATCTGCCTCAGCAGACGGCCAACGTCAGACGGCATTCTGCCGCTGACCCAAAAGCGAAAAACAAGCACAGGAGAAGCAGCGTGTATCACCGGGATGTGATCGCAGAAGTAGCAAGACGACTGCCGCACCAAACGCAGCGCGATGTGAGTGAAGTGATTGAGGTGCTGACCGAGGTGTGGTTCGAGGAACTCGCCACTGGTGGCGAGGTGAGTCTGCCTGACATCGGGCGGTTGAGCATCGAGGTGCAGGACATGACCGCCGGTGGCGCACTCGCCGCTCATGGTCGGCTGCGCCGGGTTTACGGACGCTTTCGTCCGACACCAGCATTGAAGGCAAAACTACAGGAGGTGGAATTTGAGTAAACGGGGCAGGAAAAGCGGTTACAGCGAACGTCTGTCAGTCGGCTTTACGCCGGAGCAGATGCGCCGAGTCGAGGAAATTCTGCGCGTCCGTGCCCGCGACGGCAAGATGCAGCACAAGACCGATTTGATCCGCGATGCGCTCAATCTGTATCTATCGCATCAGGACGATATCCCCGGTACACGGGCAGCCATCACGCGCAAGCTCGAAGGTCGGCTGGATGCCGTCGAGGAACAGCTTCAGAAGCAGAATGATCTGCTGGCGAGAATCGCCAGTTATCTGCGGAAGAAGCGGGAGGCGTAGGACATGGATCGCAAGCAGATGTGTGTCTCGAACGTGAAGTACAAGAAACCGACGCAAAACGAAGCGAAGCGGATGAAGAACCTGCTCGGCTATCTGACCTACCGCGAGTCGGCCACCGAAAAGGCGCGGCACGCCGGAGGACGCGAACGCTGGATGGATCGGGGTATGGGCGGCTCGGTCGCGGAGATCGCTGACCGCTGCGACGCCTACCAGAGCGAGCATGTGCTGCTGTTCAGCCTCGTAATCAACCCGAACGTGGATCTCATCCGGATGGTGCCGCCGGAGAAGCGAGAGCAGTTCGTCCGACAGCTCACCGAACGGACGATGAACGGCTTCTTCGACACGAGAGGGATAGATACGGGCATTGAGTGGAGTGCGGTGCTTCATCACCGGCAGACCGATGGCACAGAAGCACCGGGGCAGCATAACCCTCACACGCATGTGGTGCTGCCGGGCACCTACTACGACGCAGACGAGGGGCAGCGCAAGCCGCTTTACTTTAGCCGAAACAAGGCTGTGAATCACATCGACCTGCTGCATGAGGTCACGCAAGAACAGATGGTTGATCTGATGGATCGCTATGCAGGGCGTGACTGGGAGCAGCGTTACGACAAACTCGCCGCCGAGCGTGAACGTCAGCAACAGGTAGTTTACGACGAGGAAGCGCATGGGCTATGGGACAACGAGCCGGTCTGGGCCGGGGTGCGCCGCACCGATGACGACGTGAGCGCCGCTGGAGTTTACGGGTATTTCAAAGATCGTGAAGGTAAGAAGCGATTGCAGTTTCGCCCTGTTCAGCCTGACCTGGATCACGAAGAAGCCGAACGTCTGGCCGAGCAGTTGAAAGACCTGCTCAAAGAGGAAGCGCATCGTCCGAAACGTGAGGATGATTTGCGCCCATCACTGGATTTTGACATTTGACCATAATGCACACAGGAGCCGGAAGCGCACGTCGTCGCCAAACGTACCGCGCTGCTGACCCCTGTGTGTCACTATAAGGAATACGCACAGTATGACACAAAAACACCAATCGACCAACGACGAAAACGCGGGTAGGGAGGCTTTTCTCTCCGCATTGTATCCTCAGCCACCCGCTGACCTGTGGCTGGAGATGCGCTGTATCCATCCGGGCACGGGTGAAGTCCGTGCGCTCTGGACGCAGATCGGAAACGACAAACAGCGTGATGCTGTACTGAAACAGGTGGACAAGCTCAACAGCGAGGGCTATGGCGTGTACTTTGCACCCTGTCTCCGCTCAAAGAAGAAAGGCAACGCAGCATCGGCGGCACTGCTGCCCGCACTCTGGATCGACATCGACGGACCGGAAGAACATCGGGAGCGCGATCTGGAACGGCTGCAAGCATTCGACCCACCGCCATCCGTCATCGTCAGTAGTGGAGGTGGCTGGCACGGCTACTGGTTGCTGGGTGAGCCGCCATCGCTCGATGAGGAAAACAAGCAGAAAATCGGTCGCGTGATGCAGGGCTTGTTCACCGCGCTTGGCGGTGATGAGGGCTACGTGAAGTCCGTCGCGTCAGTGATGCGGCTACCCAGCAGCATCAACACCAAGCCCGACCGCGATGGCGCACAGGTGGAAATCACCGACTGGCATCCGGATCGGCGTTACGCGCTGGAATGCTTCGACTGGCTGGAAGTTCAGTCGCGACCGAAAGTGGAACGCATTGGTGGTCTGGAAGTAGTAACGCTCAATGGCAACGCACCACTGCCACCACGCACCGAGAGCTATCTGACATCCGGTGCGACCAACGGCAACCGCAACCACGAACTGTTCGCCGCCGCTTGCCAGCTACGCGATGCCGGGCATAGCCAGTCCGATGCAGAACGCGAACTGGTCAATCGCTATATGGCTGATGGGAATGGCAGTGAGAACGCCACCGCACGCGAGAAGGAAGCCAGAGCCACCGTCGCCAGCGCCTATAGCCAGCCGCCCAGAGAACCGATCCAGTCGCGGCGGCAGGTCGCGGAAGCTCACGTCAGTCAATTGGTGGATCGCTACGATACGCGGCAGAAGTCGGTTGAAAGACCGCCCACCGCCGAGATCATTGAAGCGGTGGAAGCCTGCGCCCACCTCAACGCCGTCGAATGGGCCGAACAGCGCGAGAAGTTCAAGGCACTCACTGGCGATGGGCTGAAGATCAGCGACATCGACAAACTCTATAAGGAAAAGCGGCGCGAACTGGAACGCGAGCAGCGAGCTTCAGTGGTCGATACCGAGGAGTACATCGAACACGAAGGGCACATGATCTACCGCAAGCACACCCATCGCGGCACGATCCAGAAGATTATCGCGTCCTGGCAGGCCCGTATCCTGGAGCGCGTCAACCGGCTGGATGACGATGGCAAGCGTGAACGGGTGGCGCGGGTCGAAGTTGAGGGGCATGGGCATCAGGAAACGCTCGATGTGCCTTCCGAGTTGTTCGGTGATCCCAACGCACTGCAACGATTCTTCGCTGCCAATGCTGGAGAAACGTTCACCGTTCGCGCTGGCATGAGCAAGCACCTGACACCCGCGATCCTCGCGTTGTCGGGCAGCTATCCGGTGCGGGAGACGTATCGGTTCATGGGTTGGACGCAGTTGGAAGGCAGGTGGGTCTATCTCACGCCTACCGACTGTATCACCGCCAAGGGCAAGCTGAGCGATCCACCAGAGGTTGAACTCTCTACCCGCCTCCGAGATTATGGCGTACAAGCCTGTACCTGGAATGATGCACGGGACGCATTCGACGCGATGACCGCCGTGTTCCCATCCGATATCGCGCCTGCCTGTATCGCCTTCGCCATGCTGCCGGTGCTGCAACGCTTCTTCCCGCCGTCAGCGATGCGTCCCGCACTGCACCTCGCGGGAACCTATGGCAGCGGCAAGTCGGAGTTGGCGGCGTTGATGAGCAGTCTCTATGGGCGTTTCGACCGCGACAGTCCGCCCGCACAATGGGGTGATACCATCAACACGGTTGAGGCGCTTGGGCATCCATTGACCGACGCGCTCTATTGGGTGGATGACTACAAGCATATCTCCGCCGATGAGCGCACTTACACCCGCTTTTTACAATCGTACTCGCGGGGCATGGGGCGGGGTAGGCTGACCCGCGAGGCGAAATTGCGCGAGGAGCGTCCCTGTCGTGGGCTGATCCTGTCCACCGGCGAGACGACCATCGAGGGCGAGGCATCCGTTCTCAGCCGCATGTTGGTCATTGATGTGCCACCCTGGGAACACCGTGATCCGAACGGTGAGAAGCTGGTGACTGCCGATGCGCTGCGCCACCATCTGCCGGGCTTTACTGCCCACTTTACCTCGTGGATAGCGAAACAACTCGAAGCAGGCACTCTTCAAGACAACATCACCAGCCGCTATCTGAGCAATGTTGACGGCTATCGTGCCAAACTCCGCAGCAAGGTGAAGGGCAGTCGTGCCAGTACGGGGCGGCTGGTGGGTAATTGGGCAGTTCTGGTGACGGTTTATCAACTGCTGTCACGCTTCGTTGGCGAGATTGACGGCGACTACCTTCTCCCGCCCTGGCAGGATTCTATCGTGGAAACAGTGCAGATCGTGCGTGAAGAACGCCCCAGTGAGGTCTTTCTGAATGTGTTGGGGCAGCTGCTCGCCAGCGGTGAGGCGATGCTGGCAGAAAATCGTCAGAATCCGATTGAGCCGCCACCAGGGACGACCATCATCGGCTATCGAGATGAGCAGTTCATCCACCTGCTGCCGGAGGTCGCCTATCGTGCAGTGAACAAAGTCCATATGCTCAAGTTTCCAGTTGGGGCAATCGGTTCAATGCTGAAGGAAGAAGGCTGGTTGGTCACCACTGAGGGAAGCCGCCATCTGACCGTAAAGGTCAGCGTTCGTGGGGCACGGGTTCGTATGTGGCGATTGAAAGCCGCGACACTGGATACCGATGAATGAACTTACACAGGCGAGAGGATAATCCTCTTGCCTGCCCCAGTCGCCCCACTGCCCCACATCAAAAAGTTCAATTTTGGAGAAAACACAAAAAATGCAGGGGGTGCAAAAGTTTGCACAAAAATAGCAGAAATCAGTGTGGGGCGTGTGGGGCATGTGGGGCACTTGTCGATATACAGAGAAAACCACGCAAAAAATGCACACAGAAAGCCTATTTGTGTGTGGGGCATGTGGGGCATGTGGGGCAGATAGAGACATAGACTCACAATAGCAGCATCATTATCACCACTACAGGTCATTATTTTCACCTCACAACAATCAGGTGCCCCACACTCTCGTCGCACATCGGGGGCAGGGCGGTTGGGCGATGCCCGTTCTTGGCGGTTTCACTGTTGATGCCATCTGACCGCCAGTTACACAGTAGGCCGCTGCGCTTTTTGTTAAGATTCGCCACTATACTGAGTGAAATCAGAACAAATGAGCGAATTGTATGCTATGATGGATATGGTGCGTTGATGGTGTACCGTCTCATGGTGCCCAGTTCATTTTGAGACAGCACCAGTTACCCACAAACGATGGTATCGAAAAAGAGCGAGGATGAGAACAAATGGCAGCGAATTCTCCAAAATGGCATGTTCAAAAACCTCAGGAATCCGTCATCCAGTGGCTGCTGGACGCAGACCCCGCAATTCGCTGGCAGGTGATGCAGGGCCTGACCGATGCGCCTGGGGAGGAGGTTTCTGCGGAGCGTGCGAAAGTCGCGACCAAAGGCTGGGGCGCACAACTGCTTGCCATGCAAGGAGCCGATGGCAACTGGGGCGGGGCAGCCTGGAATCACGGGTGGAATTCCACAATGCACGTTCTGATGCTGCTGCGCGACCTGGGGCTTGATCCGTCCAGTGACCAGGCACGTCGTGCCATCGAGCGCGTCCGCGATCAGGTGACATGGGGCGGGTCGGAGGAGTGGGCTGATAACCCGTTCTTCGCTGGTGAGGTGGAACCATGTATCAACGGGCAGGTCGGGGCAATGGGTGCTTACTTCCATCAGGACGTGGGCGGCATCATAGATCGACTGTTGAGCGAACAACTGCATGACGGTGGTTGGAACTGCGAAGCCGTCAACGGTTCAACGCGCTCGTCGTTCAATACCACCATCTGTGTACTCGAAGCACTGCTTGAGCATGAGCTGCACGTCGGGAGCAGCCCTAAGATCACAGCAGCTCGTCGTCGAGGCGAGGAATATCTTCTTGAGCGTCAGCTTTATCGCCGCCGCTCGACTGGAGAGGTCATCTACTACGACAGGAAGGATGGCTCTGGCGGCGGGCATGAACACCCCGCATTCACACGCTTCGCTTTCCCGACATGGTGGCACTATGATGTGCTGCGTGGGCTGGAGTATCTGCGCCGTGCTGGTGTCACGCCCGATGAACGCATGGCGGAGGCGATTGATCTCGTTGCATCCAAGCGTGATGCCAATGGACGCTGGCCGCTCGAAATCCAATATCCCGGCGAGATGCCGTTAGAAATTGAGGAAGGCACGGGCAGACCGAGCCGCTGGATTACGCTGCGTGCCTTACGTGTGTTGAAATGGTACGAGGCGTACAAGTGAGACAATCAAGGAATCTGATATGAACGCAACAGCAGCATCTATTCTCAACAGCGAAACCCATTCATTCACATCTGAAAGTACGGGACGGGTGTACCGCATCACCATCAGCTTGCCCCTCGGTTATGCCGCAACCGCGAATGATAGTTGGCCGTTCAATCGAACACCTGAGACGTGGCCTGTCGTGTATGTGCTGGACGGCAACTGGTACTTCGGCATGGTTACGGACATGATCCGCCCGACTTCCTGGTGCGGCAGTATCTCCGATGCCATCGTGGTGGGCATTGGCTACCCGGAAGACGATAACCCTATTGAAGCGTTTCGCGAGGTTTTTACCCGTCGTGACCATGACCTATCCCCCGTTGTGGATGAAACTCTCTCGAAAGAAATGGAAGCACAATACGGACGTCCCGTCCCAAATGGGGACGCGGCAAACTTCCTCAAGTTCATCCGTGGTGAGCTGGTCCCCTTTATTGAAAAGACCTATCGAGCGGATGCTGCCCGTCGCGTATTGGTAGGACATTCCTACGGTGGACTGTTTGCAGCTTATGCCATGTTCGAAGCACCGAGCTTGTTTCAGACACTCATCATTGGTAGTCCAAGCCTCGCCTACGGTGATCGGGTGGTCTTCCAACGAGAGGCGACTTATGCAATGACGCACGACAGTCTGGTGGCCAATGTGTTCATCTATGTCGGCGATGAAGAGATCGTTGCTCTCAATGATACGACGCTCACGGATACTCTACGATTCGCTGCCATCCTGGAAAATCGTAAGTACAAGGGTCTGTCCATCACGAAACGGGTCTTTCTGGAGTTTAATCACTGTGAAGTCGCTGCACCCGGTATCCACTGGGGTCTAAAGTGCGCACTCAAGAACAATTGAATAGGAGACAAGATGAACACTTTGATTGAAGAAGAGTTTCCATTGCACGAAACTCAAAGCCTGCGGTATGACCTGATGACCGCTCTGACCGATGCTGATCTGGCCTATAAGCTGCCGGGCGACAACTCGACATTAGGGGAGTTGTGCCGGGAGATGGGCGAACTTGAGCACAGCTACATTCAGTCATTCAAAACGATGAAACAGGATTGGTCGTATCGCAACACGACTCCAGGACTGACTACGAATGTCGCAGACATGACCACGTGGTACAGAACGCTGGACTCCGAATTCGAAACCGTGCTGAGCGGATTTTCCGATGACGACCTTCGCAGCAAAGAAATTGACCGGAGAAACGATATTCGCGTCTCTGCCCATACCCAGTTCGAGATCTACCGCGAGGCGCTCATGATGTTCTACGCCAAAGCCAGCGTCTATCTCAAAGCGTTACAGAAACCGGTGAACGATCGATGGCAGAGTTGGATTGGATAGCGAGGTAACTCATGAGCAAGGTAATTCTCGATATGACCATGTCGTTGGATGGGTATATTGCACGACCTGATGGTGATGACGGCGGACTTCATCATTGGGCATTTGGTGGATCGCATACTTTAGAAGCAGGTGGCATCACCTTTCAACTGACCTCGGAAAATAGCAAACAGGTCTTTGCTGATTTTGTCGAGTGTGTTGGCGCATTTGTCATTGGCAGGAAAAGTCTAGTCGCTGGTAGTGAAGCACCATTTTTTCAATTACCGACATTTGTACTGACCCACACGAACAGACAAAGTGACGATCCTCTCGTGACCTTCATTACGGATGGCATTGAGAGTGCGTTGCAAAAAGCCAAAGCCGCCGCCAACGGGAAAGCCGTATACATCGGCGGTGGAGCCGATGTCGCGCAGCAGTATCTGCGTGCGGGATTGGTTGACGAACTCCACATCACTCTGGTACCCGTGATCTTCGCAGAAGGTCTTCGTCTGTTGGACAATCTAACAGAAAGATTGATCCATCTACACAGGTTGGATGTGGTTGAGGGCGAGGGTGTAACGCACATAAAGTACAGGATCAATTCTACCGGACAGCGTGTGTAAACGCTTCTAAAGCTTTAAAGCTGGCATTTGGTCGTGTCGATGGAGAAGATCATAATCATGACTAAAATCACTGTCGCAGCAGATTGTGGCAACTCACCCAAGAAGACCTTTCTCCGAGATTGGCAGGTTGCCTGTGTGGAGGGAAACGCTGCCTACATCACCGAGCATATCAGCGACGACATTACTCTTCAGTCCGTCGGGGAAGCAAAGGTGGAGGGCAAGCAAGCGGTTCTGGAGGCTATTAACGCGATGATGAACGAACCGATCGCTAGATGGTGAAGTAAGGTGCATATTCATTTCCGAGCCACAAACGGAAAGCATGACGGCTGCTGAGTACAGCAACCGAGGTGCAACATTTGCCAATCTGGGTCAGCATGAGCGCGCCATAGCCGATTATGATGAGGCCATCCGCCTCGATCCCACCGACGCCAAAGCCTACTTCAACAAGGGGGTATTGTTAGCCAACACCAACCGCCTTGAGGAGTCATTACCCTTGTTTGAAAAGGCTTATGCTTTGGGCCTTCAGCAGGCATTAGGTCCTATTCAACAGGTGCGGCAAATGTTAGGTATGCCACCTATGGTGGTCCAGGCAAACCCCAACGATCCACAGGCGGCGTTTGACGCATTCCAACGAGCACATTCGCTAGATGCGATGCAGCAAACCGTACTGCAATTCCCCATTCTGGCACAGATGATCCCTGCCATTGAACAGGTCATCCAGCAGCAAGTGTCGCCAGAATACCGTCCGGCCTTCGAGCAGAAATTGGCCTGGCTGCGGCAAATTGTCGAAAACGAAGATTAGTAGAGGGGTTAATGATGCCAGACAAGCAGAATGACATTGGTTTGAATGATTCATTGAGCAGATTAAGCAAGAGTTACTCGAAGAACATGATCCTGATAACCCGCTGTTTGCAATCGGTCAAGTCGAGCTGAGCTATACACTTAACCTTCTAAGTAGAAATCAGGGCAAATGGCTTAAGTAGCCACCACAGGGAGTATACTGGGTTTCCACGGGGAAGAAACACCATAGATCTGTAAAGTAGCCACCACAGGGCTTCATCTGACGTGCGCTGCTGGAGAACTGGGTCGTCAAGCCACAGCGACCGAGCTTGCTGGATCATGATCCTATGCGCTACGTGACGGGCAAGTACGCCGCGTTCATCGAGCATTGAGACAACAGGTATTGCCTGATAGTGGGGATTCAGTCCGGATGTGCAATATGCAAACGATTTAGCGAGATGGGGTCGGAAACCTGCTGGCTTTCCATCTCCATCTGCGATCGCTCCAACATTAGGGTTTGATGAAGCTCGGCATAACCCATAACCGGCACGACGTCTACAACGCTTTTGATGGTCGATGTCACAAAAGAATACAGTTATCCCATTCTGGGTGGCTTGCATCATGACTACCGCTACGTAGCTTGAAGAGTGGAAATCAGGGCAGATTGCTTAAGTAGCCACCGCAGCGAGCCTGCGTCTTTGATTGCATTGAGGCCTGGTACAATCGTCGTCTCCGACGCTCCTGGCTGGAATACCTCAGCCCAGAGGTTTGCGAGCGGCGCTATGCCCATAACAGACTCACTGTCCAACAAAATCCGTGTCGGTTCAGCCCAGTTCAGGACGAACTCTGTCCGTCCATTAAGGGCTTGTCGAATTCCTCTCCAATCCTGCCTAAGCGAATCCTTGTCGGTGCAACACTGTCATTCTGACCATTCCATGTGGTGGATTTCCTGACATTAGACTTACACCTGTTCCTGACAGACACCGCGCCCCTATTCGTTCATAATCAGTTCAGAATAATCTGAATCGCATATCGAGCGATAAAAGTAAGCAGCAGAAAGTTTTGATGCGATGACCGAGCAACAACCAGAACCCAGAGTGAGATTTGGCTTTCTTCGGCGGCTTCTTAAAGCCTTGGTGTTTCTGGGTGTTGCCCTGGTGTTGGTCGGGGTTGCTGGTGTGGCTGTGGTCTGGGGGCATTTCTGGGATTTTCAGGTTAGCGCGCCTACATCCGACACCTGCGGCAGTTGTCATATTCTGGAAAGCTATGTCGATTCGCTAGCGGATCCCGATATGCTGGTAAGCCGCCATGTCCGCAGCGGTGTCGGTTGCGTGGACTGCCACGAGTATGACCTGGATCGACAGCTAAGCGAAACAGTCGCCTATATCCAGGGTGACTATCAACAGCCTTTCTTCCGCGCCAAATATGAGATGGAAAACTGTTTCCAGTGCCATGAGCACGAAAGCTACGACCAGCTTGCCTGGCGTACCACCGATCTGGGTGTAACGGACGCCCAAGCCAGTGGCCACGATGCGAATCCGCACCAGCCACCCCACTACTCCAATCTCGAATGCCATTCATGCCATCGCATGCATCGACCCTCTGTCCTGCTATGTTCGGAATGCCATGCTTATGATTTTCGCATGCCGATGGAGAAAGTACGGACAGATAGCTAAACGTTCCATTTATAGATTGTGAGGGAAAACTCAATGTCTGACAAAAATACAAGCAAAACCGTTTCGCGCCGTAGTTTCCTGAAAACTGCGGCTATGGCTGGCGCTGGTGCCGCCGGAGTCAGCCTGTTCGGCGTTCGCTCTGGAATCGCCTTCGCTCAGGATGTCGAATGGACGCGCGAAGCCGATGTTGTTGTGATTGGCAGCGGCACCGGCCAGATGGCGGCGATCCGTGCTGCGGCCAATGGTCTCAGCGCTATCGTGCTTGAAAAAGCGCAATTCGCCGGAGGCACCACCGGCATTTCTGGTGGTGGCATCTGGTGCCCGAACAACTTCCTGATGAGGGAATTTGGTATCCCCGATTCACGTGAGGAAGCTATCGAATACCTCAGCCATGCTACCTTCGGCCAGAGCACCCCGGAACTGATAGAAGCCTTTGTGGATAACTGTAATCCGATGGTGGATTTTGGACGCACGGTCGGCCTTGATTGGGAATTCCTGCCGATCTTCAACGACTACTATCCTGAATTTCCAGGCGGCAAGCCTGAGGGTCGTACCTTGAATCCAATTTCAACAATCGAGGGAGCCCGTGGCGGTGGCGCTTTGGCGCGCATGATGCAGCAGGCTGGTGAAGAACTAGGTGTAGAGTACATGTTCTCGACCCCAGCCAAGCGCCTGATCTTAAACGAAAACGGCTCCGTTGCTGGCGTGACTGGTGATATGGACGGCCAGGAAATCAACATTCGGGCGCTGCGCGGCGTCGTTGTTGCTACTGGTGGCTTCGACCACAACGAAGCGATGGCCAGCCACTTCCTGCGCGGACCGCTGTACTATCCCAGCGCGTCGCGCGGCTGCACTGGTGACGGCCATATGATGGGCATGGCGATTGGCGCAAGCCTGCGCAACATGAACGAGATTTGGGGCTGGCCAGTATACTTCAACGAAGATGGCGGCTTCTCGCAGCCAGCACTAGCCCTCGAACTGGGCAAGCCTGGTACCATCGTTGTCAATCGTGCCGGTAAGCGCTTCTTCAACGAAGCCTGCGCTTATGATCCGGCTACCCGCGCTTTCTACACTTATGATACGGCCACCCATGAGTATGCCAATATTCCGGCCTTCGTTATCGTTGACTCCGGGCATCGCGGCCGCTATACCCTGGCAGGCACACCCCCCGGCGCTGAAACCCCCGGCTGGATCATGCAAGCCGAAACACTGGAAGAACTGGCCACGATGCTGGAAATCGACCCAGTGGCGTTGGTAGCCACTGTGGAGCGTTTCAACGAGTTTGCCGCCCAGGGCCAGGACCCGGACTTCAGGCGCGGTGTATCGGCCTTTGATCAGCTTACCGGTGGTGATCGGACACGTGATGACGTCGCGAATCCATGTCTCGCGCCGGTGGAAACTGGCCCCTTCTACGCAGCGGTCATCTGGCCTGGTTCGCTGGGTACCTGCGGTGGTCTCCAAGTCAACGGCAAAGCGCAGGTACTCAATGTCTGGGGTGAGGTGATCCCCGGCCTGTACGCCGTCGGCAACGCTTCCGGCAGCCCGATGGGTGCTGGCTATCCTGGCGGTGGCGCAACGATCGGCTGCGGCATGACCTTTGGTTACATCGCTGCTGAAGATATGACCAATAGCTAGCTTCAGGACGCGGATTGTCTCACGGACGATCCATCCCTAATCACTAACGCACCATATGTGCGGGGTGCGCCTTCAGACCACCCCGCACTATCCCATCACCAACGGCAGGGATGCGTTTCGAAGCCTTACCAGCCAGGACTGAGATAGAATGACGAAGCCCAAAACAACGCACGATCATAGACCATCCGTGGTGGAACTGTTTGAGATTGACCAGGTCTTGATTGGCCTGGTGCTGATCGGGCTGGTGCTGGTGCTGCTGCCGTCGTCGGTACGGGCACAGGAGACAATGCCCACGCCGACCGCCACGCGGTATATTTCCATTTTCGACGCCATGCAGACGCCAGCTACGGAGACTCCTTTCCCTGCCGAGGCTCAAGCAGGTGCTACGCAGACGCCTGCTCCCCAGGTCACGCGATACCAGTCCATTTTTGACACGACCCCGCAGAACGGCGTCACACAGTTACCACCTGTTGCTGATGACCAGCCCACCCGCGTTCCCTCGCTCTTTGACACTTTGCCATCAACGCCTGCCGCGACGCAAGAATTGACCACCGATGATGGTGCAGCCCAGCCCACGCCGTATGGGTCGATTTTCGATGAAGCTCCTAGCAGTGTGATCCAGTACGAAGGCGAAGAAGAACCGGACCGCGAATACTGTCTGAGCTGCCACGCCATGGACTTCGTCCAAATGGATTTACCATCAGGCGAGATCATCAGCGTTAATGTCGATGAAGACAGCTACCTCGCATCCGTACATGGTCAGCACGGCATAGATGGCTATCGCTGCATTCGCTGTCATGTCGGCATGAACGAATACCCTCATGAGGAAATTACCGCCGATACTGCCCGTGCACTGACTCTCGATTACTCAACCACTTGCGAGCGCTGTCACCCGGCGCAGTATGACGAAACTCTCGATGACTTGCACATGATCGCGCTTACTTCCGGTAATGAGGAAGCTGCTGTCTGCTCAGATTGTCATGGCGCACATGACATTGCCGCCCTGTCCGACCTGGAAACCGGTGAGCGTCTGCCCACCGCCGATCAGGCCAGCGTCGCCATGTGCGCCAGTTGCCATACCGAAGTCTATGACCGTTATGTCGGCAGCATACACGGCGCGGCCCTGCTGGAGGGCAGCCAGGATGTGCCGACTTGCGCTGATTGTCACGGTATCCACGACACGACGGGACCATCCGACCCGTCCTTCCGCCTGTTTTCACCGCAGACCTGTGCCGAGTGCCATGCTGATGAGGAACTCATGGCACAGTATGGCATCAGCACGGCGGTCTTTGATACCTATGTAGCGGATTTCCATGGCACAACGGTCACGATCTTCCAGAACACCGCACCGGATCAGCCATTTAACGCACCCGTCTGCGTGGATTGTCATGGCATTCACACGATTGCGGCGCTAGATGAGACTGGCGACAGGGCGATGCTCAAGGAAAACCTGGTTGTCGCCTGCCAGCGCTGCCACCCGGGCGCGACTGCCAACTTCCCTGACGCCTGGATGAGCCACTATCCGCCCAGCTTCAACCGCACGCCGCTTGTGGCCATCGCCAGCGCCGCTTACACCCTCGCGATCCCGACCATTGTTGGCGTGTTGGGCATCTTCGTCGTCTCCGATGTGCGCCGCCGCCGTCGTTCTCACAACGAGGAAAGGACCGAATGATCATGGAATACGAACGACGCTACCTGCGCTTTCCGCTGCATTATCGGCTTGAGCACTGGGTGATGGTCCTGAGCTTCACTACCCTTGCTGTGACCGGACTGGTGCAGAAGTTCGCCATGGCTGATATTTCGATCTGGCTGATTAGCGTCATGGGCGGTTTGGAGAATGTGCGGATTCTCCACCGTATCGCGGCCACTGTGCTCATGATTGAAGTGGTCTATCATATCGGGCTAGTCGGATACAACCTGATCGTGCGACGGCAGGAAGCAAGTCTCATGCTCACTGGCGCTGATCTGCGTAATGCTTGGCAGACATTTCAGTACAATCTGGGTTGGCGAGATACACCGCCACCGCAGGGCCGCTACACTTTCGAGGAAAAATTCGAGTACTTCGCGATAGTTTGGGGTACCTTGGTGATGGTAGTCACCGGCTTTATCCTTTGGAATCCCATCGCCACAACTAACCTTCTGCCCGGCGAATTTGTCCCTGCGGCCAAAGCGGTCCATAGTGGTGAGGCTTTGCTGGCGGTGTTGGCGATTATCGTCTGGCATTTTTATATGGTGCATTTTCGCCACTTCAACAAGAGCATGTTTACTGGCTACCTATCCCGCGAGGAAATGGAAGCCGATCATTCTTTAGAACTGGCTGAGATCGAAAGCGGGATGCCAGAAGTCCTGGATCCGGGACAACCCCTGCGCCGTCGCCGCTTCCTGGCCGTTTACGGCGTGATTGCGGTAGCCATGCTGGTTGGGATTTATGGTTTCGTCACCTTTGAGGAAACCGCGATTGAAACGGTTGAGCCGCTCGAACCTGTTACGATTCTAGCAGAACTTCCTGCGCCCATTTCACCGCAGATTGTATCTTTCGACTCACCGATGACCTCTTGGCAGAATGGCGTAGCGCAGTTCTTCGAAACGAAATGCACTGTGTGTCATGGCAGCCGCATCCCGATTTCTGGCCTGGATCTGACCGATTATAATTCAGCCATCCTCGGTGGCAGCACACAGGCGGCCATTGTGCCTAACGATCCGGACAACAGCGGCGTGATCTTGCAACACATCGATGGCGATCATCCAGTTCTGGTAACCAACGACGAACTGGCTCGACTGTCTGACTGGATCGCCGCTGGTGCACCACGTGAGTGATTGGAAAATGTTATGAATATCGTCTGCCTCCATACGTTTGTCAGATATACACTGTGATAATTCTCGTTATACTCAAAGGGACGATTCAATCTACAACAGTCAGGTGACTGTTTCATGTTCACCCGCTATACGCGTGATTTACAGCGTTTCGTCTGGGATAGGATTTATCAGGTTCCCTTGCGCATAAAAATCTTCGGCATCAGCATTTTCGCGACTTGCCTTACCGCTTCTAGTGTGCTGCTTTGGTCTTATGGGCGCTGGCAGTTCACGTCAACAGCAGAAGGTACGAAGACGATCCAACCGTACTCCTTCACCGAACTGTTTCTGGCTGTGCTTATCGCGATGGTTGTAGGCCTCGTCGTTGCTTGGGGGCTGACGAGTATTCTCTCGAAACAGGTCGCAGAGATTACGCACGTCGCTCGCCAGGTCCAGGATGGCGATAGGTCACGACGCGCTCCTGTTCGCAGTAATGACGACATTGGCATGCTAGCGCGCGCCTTCAACACCATGATCGATAGCATTACAAAATCGCATGCGTCGTTGCTAGTTGCCAATGCGCAGCTTGCCAAGCAAAACCAGGAATTGACCGCCTTCTATGCCCTGGCGGTGCTTGCTACACAACCCGGATATACTGATTCAATCTTATCAGATGCTTTGGAGATTATTCTGGAAGCTGGCCAGTGCGATGCCGGACTGGTGTTCACAGCCCGTGAAGATGGTACGCTGAACATCGACACCGCCGAGCGGTTAGAATCCGCACCTTGCGACCAGAACTCAACTGATTACCCGACAGATCCGGTGTTAACCACGATATTGCAGGAAGGCCAACCACTTCAACTGGATCTGACGGCTTTGTTGTATGATTATCGATCTTCCCACCTATGTGCCCAGGCTAAGGCAAACGGTTTCACCAGGCTCTATGCCCTGCCACTGTGGATTCATAACGAGGTGGACGGTGTCGTGGTATTGTTTAAGCGAGACCAATCAATGCGCCTTGTGGATGACCGCGTCATTCCTTTCCTGACCGGCATCTGTGGTCAACTCTCAATGGTCATTGAAAACCGGATGTTGTGGGACGAGGTGAAGCGAAAAGAGGCCGTACGCGCTCGTCTGCTGGCGACCGCAGTCAATGCCCAGGAGCAGGAACGAGAACGGATCAGCCGCGAACTACATGATGAAACTGGCCAGGCTCTTACCGCCTTACTGATTCAGTTGAAGGTGCTGGAAAACCTGCGCGATGAGGTTTTGATTGCGGAACAGGTTAGCCAGCTGCGTATACTGGTTAGCACGACGCTCGAAGAAGTGCGGCGTTTGGCCCGTGATTTGCGGCCCGGTACACTGGATGAACTGGGGCTAGCGCCGACGATTGAATGGCATTTGCGCTCGTTGACACAGAACAACGAATTGATGGTGGAATTTGATTCAAACCTGCCGACAGGCTTTCGACTGCCCATCCATACTGAACTGGCGCTGTATCGTATCGCGCAGGAAGCCCTGACCAATATCGCCCGTCATGCTCATGCCACGCATGCGCTCATCCGGCTGGAGAAGATCGACGGTGATTTACGACTCGTCGTGCAAGATAACGGATGCGGCTTCGATGTCCATACCGTTATGCACGACAATACCTGCGGCATCGGGCTGCTCGGTATTCAGGAGCGCGTGGAGTTGATAGACGGTAGCCTGAAACTCGAGTCGTCTGCGTCTGGCACCCGAATCAGCGTGGAAATTCCCATTCTGAAGAAAGTCGAAACCACATGACCAATCCTATTCGAGTTGTTCTGGCCGATGACCATACCGTGCTTCGGGCCGGATTGCGCGCCCTTCTAAATGCTGAAGCCGATATCGAAGTCGTGGGCGAGGCGGGAAACGGTGCTGAAGCCATTCGCCAAGTCGAACAATTGTATCCGAACGTCATTGTTATGGACCTGAACATGCCCGGGACCAGCGGACTGGAGGCGATCCGGCACATTTCCAAGCATTATCCGCGTGTTCGCACGCTGGTCCTCACCATGCATTCCGAGGAACAATTCGTTATCGGCACGATTCGGGCCGGGGGGGCTGGCTATGTGCTCAAGAGCGTGGCTGATGTAGAGTTGATTAAGGCGATCCGTCAGGTCAGCGCGGGTGAACGGTATTTCTACGGCCATGCCTTGCAATTCCTACTCGACTATCATTATGGCGAAGGTGCGACAGAGCAAACCGAAACCCTGAGCGAGCGCGAGTACGAAGTCCTGGGATTAACGGTACAGGGCTATTCTAGTCGCGAAATCGGTGAACGCCTATTCATCAGCGCCAAGACGGTCGATACTTATCGCCAGCGTCTGATGCAGAAGCTAGGTCTGACACATCGCGCTGATCTGGTGCAGTATGCACTCCGTCATGGCCTGCTGGAAGCTCCCGATCATGATGAACCCATCAAACGGCATAGCCTGCATGGTGTGGGGGCCGCATCCGTCCGTGCTGCAGAAACGACAGCCTGGGATCGTACTGCTGATGTCATTGTAGTAGGTAGCGGCACAGGTCTGGTAGCAGCACTGAGAGGTGCCGCATGTGGGCTGGATGTGCTAGTACTGGAAAAGGCTGATCATCTGGGCGGAACGATGGGCATTTCCGGCGGTGGGTTGTGGATACCTAACAACTACCGGATGCGCGAGGAAGGCATTTCAGATTCGCTGGAAGAAGCGGTGGAATATATCAAACATGCGACGCTTGGTCAATCTGATCCTGTACTAGCGACGACCTTTGTCGAACAATGCAACCCGACCATCGACTTTCTGCGCGACCTCGGTATTGAATGGGATTTTATGCCCATCTTTAATGACTACTATCCGGAATTCCCTGGTGGCAAGCCACGTGGTCGCACCTTGCGACCGATTAACGAACAGGGTGAACCGTTCGCTGGCGCAGAACTGACCCGCCATATGGTTAATATTGCCATCAATTACGGCATTGAATTCCTGTTGGAGACCAGTGCTAGGCGCGTCATCGTCAATGATCAAGGTGCAGTCGTTGGTGTTGTAGCCGAGTTCCAAGGCGAAACGCGCAATTTCAAAGCCCGCTATGGCATTGTATTGGCGACCGGCGGTTTCGATCACAACGAAGCGATGGTCAAGAATTTCCTGCGCGGACCACTGTATTACACCAGCGCTGTTCCGACTGATACGGGAGACGGCCACATGATGGGGATGGCCCTGGGGGCCAGCCTGCGGAACATGAACGAGCGCTGGAGTTGGCCGGTGTTTTTTGATAGCGAACAGCAGGTGCCACTCTCCGCCCTGGCCACAGAGCTGGGCAAACCTGGCGCTGTGGTAGTGAATAGACAGGGACATCGGATTCTCAACGAGGCCGGACCATACGACTCGGTTACGCGCGCGTTTTTCTCATTTGATACGGGCACATACAAGTATTTCAACATTCCAAGCTATGTCATTATTGACACGCAGCACCGGCAGCGCTACACCTTTGCCGGTACCCCGCCGGATGCGCCGCTGCCTACCTGGGTCAAGCAGGCGCCATCGCTGCGCGGGCTGGCTGAGATGCTTGAAATCGATTCAGATTCGCTGGGAGAAAGCATCACCCGCTTCAACGCAAATGCAGCTAGGGGTGTTGATCCCGACTTTCATCGCGGCGAATCTGAATTTGATCTGCTTACCGCTGGCGACCACACCCGTGACGACATCGCTAACCCCTGCATGGCTCCATTGGTAGAAGCCCCGTTCTATGCTGCGGCGATCTGGCCCGGTGCGCTAGGTACATCTGGCGGCCTGCAAACCAATACACATGCTCAGGTTCTCAATGTCTGGGGTAAAGTTATTCCTGGCCTGTACGCGGTCGGCAATACCGCTGCTAGTCCGCTTGCAGGCGGCTATCCTGGCGGTGGCGGCACATTAAGCGCTGGTTTCACCTTTGCCTTTGTTGCCGCCAATCACATGTTTGCCCAGTATAGAGCGGATCATCCTGATAACGATATTTGACAGGTTATCACTTTGAGGCCTTGTATACGGGAACCGTTGAGAATTAAGGATGCACCTAGTGATGCCACAGCTCGCTGAACAGCCATCTGAACTATAGTGGTTTGTAGTGGTTACTTAAGACATTTATGCGTCTGTTTGTCGCGGAACCCAGAATGATCTCCGTAGTCTCAAAAACTCCATTGGTCTATGAACTGAGTTGAGATCAGGCTCGAACCGGCTAGTAGAATAGGCATGTGTCTTGCCTGTAGTGGCCACTTAACGAACAATCGCATCTGCTCGTTGTGAAAACCCGATATATTCATGTTTAGACCTACATTGCCAACCAGGGGGAGCGAGAAAGTGTTTTTCCAACGACTGCTCCAGCGGGCGAAGTTGGTGGCATGACTGTGATGTGGAGACTGAAAACTGTTTCAAGCAGTGGAACAAACCCAGCTCACAGTCGGTGGTTGTTGGATGTCTGGCCGATCTGGTGCATGACAAGCGCGAGCTTATTGCCAAGAGGCCTTGCTGCGCCATCAGAGGATGAGCTGGTGAGGGTCATGTCGCAATAAAGATCAACCAACATGCGAAGCGCCAACCGCGAAAGAGGTTAGCCTTACGTTAAATTATAGTTTTAATATCGTTTGTACACCCACCCCCGAGCCAAAGTGAACGCTTTTTGTCATTTTTCCCCACTGGAGTGGCGGAGAAGCTGCAATTTATCGAGCAGATCCGCTTCGAGCAGCGCCCTTCCTTACTAAGCCTCCTTATTGACGAACAGCAGATCTGTCTTTGACGAGGATCTGTAGCGTCATCTGTACGCTGCTAATCCTCGCGAAGACGCGCTGATTTGGTCGGGCAGACCTCGGGTGCAGTGTACCCGGTCTGCGACCAGGTGGCGAAACCTGTTCGTTTCATGGTTTGGAGGTTTTTCGAGATGACGCGTACGTTCGCACTAACCAACCACAAAGGGGGTGCGGCAAGTCGACATCTGCCACCAACATTGCGCTGGGGATCACGGGCATTCTGCGGCAGATGAACGCACCCAACCACCGCGTGCTGCTGATCGACACCGACAGTCAGGCACATGCCACACTGGTTACCACCGGACGCAACGACTTCGGCGCAGACGACAGCCTGTACTCCGTGCTGATGGCGGATCGGCAGTCTGCCCCGCAGGTGCTGTCCGAGGTAATCGTCCGCAGCCACTGGGACGACGATCTGCACGTGCTGCCTGCCTCACCGATGCTGGAAGGGGCGGAGCGGGAGCTGATGGGTGTGGCTGGCGCACCCTATCGCATTGCGGATCCACTGGCGAAGATCGCTGCGCACTACGCCGCGATTGTGATTGACACGCGCCCCTCGTTTTCGCTGATGACGGAGATGGCACTCGTGGCCGCGACGGATGCGATCGTCCCGGTCGAACCCCGCTACCTGGAAACCGTGGGTCTGCTGAGTGTCATCGGCAAGATCAACGACATCCGTGACGGCTGGCGCATCCCGAACCTGCGGGTGAGCGGCATCCTGGTGACCAAACTGGACAGGCGGGTGAAGGGGCACACGCATCTGCTGGATGAGATCAGAGGGCATGCTGTTCTGGGGCGGTTGCTGTGTGGGATGATACCTGCGAATGAAGCGGTCTCGTATGCGCATCGCAATCACCTGAGCGTCTTCAACTACGATCCGAAGGCACCGGCCAGCAAGGCATACGCGCAACTGGTGGGAGCGATCGTGCGGCGGATTGCGAAGGGTGGGGCGGCATGAGCGGCAAGCGAGACGACACAGCCCGGCTCGATGCGCTGCTCGCTTCGGTCACGGAGGACATGATCGGCGGTGAGGTTGTGGCGCAGTTCCAGGAGCAGGGGCTGCGGGTTGAGCGCATCCTGCTGGAGCTGGTGCGACCGGACCCGATTCAGCCGCGGCGGGTGCTGCCAGAGCGCATCCACTACAGCTTCCATGACAGCCGCCTGACGCCGACGCAGGCGTTGCGCGAAGTGGTGCAGGCGGCACAACTTGCTGCGCGGCAGCGTGGGCAGCCGTTTGATGGGCTGCTCGATCTGCTGCCGAACCCGGATGACGACACCGATGACGATCAGAAGTCGAAACCGTCACCGGAGGAAAATCTGCTGCGTGATCTGGTCAATCTGGCGATCACGATTCGCGACGATGGGCAGGTCAACCCACTCACAGTTGTGGATGTCACCGAAGGCGTGACGCGGCGGTTTCGCATCGAGACCGGCGAACGTCGCTACTGGGCGACCTGGCTGCTGCGCGACTTCATCCCCGGCTACACCGGCGACGGCATGATCCCCTGCATCATCATCCCACATGATCTGGCGTCACCATTTCGGCAGGCGAAGGAGAACACGGCGCGGACGGGGTTATCGGCGGTGGCGATGGCGCGGCAGGCGGCCCTGCTGTTGCTCACAGTGCATGGCTACGAACTGCCCGGCTATGCCGTCACCAATGACTTCTACCGTCAGGCACTGGAACTCGACCTGCGGGGCAAACGTGAGTTCACAACCGAAATTCTTGCAGCGATGGGTGGGATCGGGCGCATGCACTTGAGCCGCTACAAGTCGCTTCTAAAGCTGAGCGACGATGCACTTGAGTTAGCTGATCGGCATAACGTCGATGAGAAGAAGCTTCGTTACATTGTCCCTTTACCGCAGGAATATCACGCTGGGGTTGTCCGCCAAATCATAGATTTCGAGCTCACCAGCCAGCAGGTCAAAGAACTTTGCGAGAGCGGTGAAACCCCCGAAGATGATCCAGCCATCCATGTTGATCCAATACCACGAAGTGCCATGCAGATATTGAAGGCATCTTGCAAGAGCCGAGAGTTGACAGGTAATGACCTCATGCGTGCAGCACTGCAACAGGAGAAAGACCCTAACCTGGCTCGGGCGAGGCTTTTGTCACTGCAAAAGTTGCTAGAAGAAGCGATCAGACAAATACCGAGTGAATGAAATTGTATCCCCGGGGTTACAAATTGAGGTTGGTTGTATGAAACCAAGAGCGAGACCACCACCCTGCAGAATGCATAAAGCCCATGCGAGATGGGCTAGCGGATGGTGCTGGATGCTAAATTTGTGACCTGGACAGTCACAATTTAGCACAGCCTCCGTTTGCCTGCAACTGAATCTGACCATTTCGGTGACCAGGTGGCCACCGTCATGCTGGCGCGCCTGCTGTACTGGCTGCCTAAGTCACAGACTGGCTGGATCTTCAAGTCGTGGCGGGACTGGGAGGCGGAGTGCGGTCTGACGCGCGCCCAGATCAAGCGTGTGCACAGCAGCCGACTGCTCGAAGCGGTCGGGGTGCAGCGCGAGCTGCGCAAGGCCTGTGGTGCGCCAACCGTACACTACCGCATCGACGTGGACGTGCTCTTCGAGAAGATAGCCGCCTGCCTGGGCGCTTCCGTCACCGAAATGACCAACGAAGAACCAGCGCTGACCCAGCCGAGCCATTGGTCGAAGACCGCTCAATGGGTTGGTCGGAAAGCGACCAATGGATTGAGCCAGAATCGCCCAATGGATTGGTCGCAAATGACCCAATGGATTGGGTGGAAAGCGACCAATCCATAACAGAGATAAACACACAAGAAGAACCAACAGACAAAAACAACATAGATCAACAACAGCAACAAGCTGCTGCTGTGGATCCATACGCTTTAGATCAGTTGGTTCAGCTTGGATTCACCCGCGTGCTGGCGCACGACATGCTGACACAACACAGCGCGGAACGCATCCGCGAGGTGCTTGAGCGCTCCAGGGATACAGGCATCCACAACCCGGCGGGCTTCGTGCGACGTGCGCTGCTGGAGAACTGGGTCGTGAAGCCCCAGCGGCCGAGTCTGCTGGAGCACGACCCAATGCGCTACGTGACGGGTAAGTACGCTGCTTTTATCGAACATTAGACAAGTGGAAATCAGGGCAGATGGCTTAAGTAACCACCACAGGAGTAAACCGGACACCGAGCGAAACGTTTATTCGCCTGTTCGCCGACTGTGTTGGTTTGACACCAACTGAACGGACCGCATTTCTCGCGGTGATGGAATATAAGCTTGTCAAACAAAGACGTGACCGACGAGCCGCCTGAGGCACATGATACGGCCAGGCAGCTCAGCCACGTGATGCACTGATACTTGATTATCCACTTAACACACAGCGATAATCTCGCTCATTGTAATCGTACTGGTAAAGTTCATACCGATAGAAACCTGGATTAGAGTTCCCAAGCCGATAGGTCATGATCGCAGGGCCATTTACAAAGAGCTGCATCTTGCGCCCTTTGGAGATGCTGCGTGCGTAGTCAGCTGCCTGTACGACGTCCTTCCATTCGCTCTCGCGAGCAACATTTAGTCCGAGCCCCAGGCGGTCTAGTTGATCGTAAGGTTGATTAAGAGGGCCTCGGACAAGGTAGAGTCGAATCTGTCGACTTGGTGATACAAGGAAATGTGCCGCGACATCCCGCACGAAATCATCATGTGGGTAAGACGCGTCTACCAACCGTTGTAGCCCGAAGTTCCTCGTTGTCAACTGTAGAGCGACTTGGAAGTCATTCAGAGGCTCTAGCGTGTCATTTTTCTTGCCGACAAGATACACGCGACAGTAACGGGTCTGCTTGATTGGAATTCCTACCAGCTTACTGGAGGGATATAAACAAATGTCAGAGTTCGCTTCAGCTAGCTCTGCGAAGGTGCGTTGAGGATCCAGTTCAGAGTCTGAGACGATCTGGTCACCCCATATTCGGCTCACACCTGGGAGCGAATCCATCAAATCTTCAAAAGCATTCGTCGAGTTGGCGATAATGGTTTGTCGCCCTCGTAAATCAGAAGGCAGGGTGGTTGTCTCCAATATAAATGGTATGACAAGTACATTCTTTTTGAGTGCAGTCTGGTATTCATACGTAACCCATTCAGACTCTAACGCTGCTGGCGTTACTATCAATACTAAGGCTGAAGCTGCATCAAGGGCATTGTTGATCATTTGCTCCCATTCAGTACCCCCAGGAATACCAGTCTGATCGAACCAGACGTAATGATGGCGCTTCAGTTCATTGACGAGCTTTTCAACTACGTCCAGACTCTCTCGTTTGTAACTCACGAAGACATGTGTCATTGGCGTACTGACCTTTAGATTCTTCCGATCAATATGTCTAGCAGTACCTTACGCTTGTGATGATCTTCAATCTGCATGTCAAAGTAGTCGAGCATCTTTCGATACATAGACCGCAACTGATTTTCTACCGTTTTCTCGCTCTTGCCCAGAATCCGACCGAGTTCCTCATTCGAGTTATAAGGATGTTGCTTATAGATCTCCGCTAAGGTGTTTTCTTGTTTCGTCAGAGCGTTCAAGAAACGCTCTCGAGGACTTCGACGGTTCAGCACGACAGTAAGATTCTCCATGGCTCCAGCTGGAATGTTGGTGGGCAACAGCGGCAATTCAACAAGCTGAACCGCGTCCGCCTCACCAGGTGGTAAGTGAAAGATGCCATCTTGTAGCCAGCGAGTTTCTGTCAGTACAGTCCAGACACGATCCTGTTCACCAAACAGGTAGGTAGCAGCAACTGTCGCATAGATACTCATTGCCTTGCGTCCCCCGGAGACCAGAAGGTGAACCGGGATCAAGCGTTGCCTGTATTGCCGTATGATCTCAGTCAAACCGCGAAAGTAGTCGTGTGCTGTCTGCTGATTGCTGATATCTATCAATGCTAGTCCACTGCTTGTTTTAATCTCCTGTCCTTTAGCAACACAATCCGGGTAGTCGTTATGCAGTACAGGCATAAGAGACTTAAGGGACTCGGCGATTCCAGATGCATAAGGGTCGGTATGAACAACAACGATTTCATTGTATTGATAACGCGGCAGCAGTACATCAAGCGCTACCGTGATTGCTTCTGGTCGTTGTCCCAGTGTAGCCAGAAAAACTGGGGAATTCATGCTGCCTTTACCTGGCCCATACCGACGCTTGTCTTTACACCAACACCGCTGAATTTGGCAAAACGTGCTAGGGCATTTAGGTAACGGCAGGCTTCACCGTAGCACAGCAAACGGTAAGTCACACGTCCTGTAAAGCCCGTAACAACGCCTTTGTGCCCACGTGCAAAAGACAAGGTTTCAGTCTGAATACGCGCTTGGTCAATGACGATATCACGATGGATCGTATCGTACAGCCAATCGGGCAGTCGGAACGGAGCAAACGCGTTCCAGCGATCCAATAGACTGCTAAACACAAGTTCGGGCTGAGGTAGAGGTGTGAATCCCCCTGCGGTTCGCTTGAAAGATGTGGGCGAAGTGAAATTCATTGTGACTTTGTAATGCAAAGGTGCGTGGTCAACCAGCTTCACATAGTCAGACTGATCAGACCATAATCCGTGATTTTCAACACTAACGACCTTTAGTGGTTGGTTGTGTAATAGCACTTCTGAACCGTCCCATTGAGGCAGCATCCCACGGTGAAACACCTTAGTTAACTGAGGATGTAAGGTTGTATAACGCAGGTAGAGTTTATCCCTTTCGCTGAGTTGAACCATTTCACCTGATTTTCGAGCACCAATTAACGTACTACTCGTGAAAGGTTTGGCTCCCTGCGCATCATGGATTGCGCTGGACAAAATTGGATTTAGTGCTGCGAGCGTGTGGAGAAAATGTGCCTGGGCAGCACGACCAAGCCATGCTGGAATCTGTGCATTGCGTTGTGGCTGTAATGCTATGGTCACTGAGCTGAGTTCAGACATCATGCATTCCCCCGATTTCGTCTAATCGATAACTTCAGTGGGATATGGAAGAACAGGGCGGCCATCATAATCATTGCCACTGGTTGACTCGATTTGCATGTAGCTGAACTTGCTGGGATTTGCCTCCTGCATTCTCACGAGCGCTATGAGTTCCCGGATGCGCCGATCATTGTCAAAGCCTCCCATCCTCTGCTTGAACATGGTGACAAACTGTTCTTGATCTTCTGCGGTGACACGTTGTTCTGCTTTATACCACTTGCCATTTTCGTCGAATAGGCGGGCATAACGATCAGTACGAGAGGTGAGAATTAGCTCAGGCTCCAATTTCACGACGCCTAAACCGAAGGGCTTGCCCATGCCAAGTTGGTGCCGTGCTCTTTCATCACCGCCGAAAGTCAACACCCAAATTAAAGCGCCCAACTCCATGTCAGAGAGATTCTCAAAGTAGACGCGAAAGTGAAACCGAACCTCTTTGCGCACAGGTCTTATACGCGTGTGTTGCGTACTGTTTTGTGGGTTCTTGTTAGTATCTGGTTCTCTGACTGATTCCAAGGACTCAATCATCTGTCGCCAGTAAAGCTTGTAGCCACGAAGTAGCGTATCGTCACCATAATGCAGCAATTGTTGTGTCTCAGTACGCCAGCCATTTGGCTGTTCGAGGTAATGCTGAAAGGTAGTTGGCTTGGGCGATCCCAATATGCGCGGCACAATTGTTGCGTCATAGTAGTCGGCAAGTTCATCGACTACATGTGCACTTGTGACAGATACTCTACCCGCGTAGGCTTTGAGTTGGCGCTTTTCATCCTGTTCTGAAACATAACCGAACATAGCTTCAGCGTAATCGGTTCTTGGATTACGTTTCTGTAGCAATCGGTTGATCATTTGTGAAATACTGTTTCTGTACGGCAACCTAAAGAACATCGTAGGGCCAAAGAACACCAATTGATTATTCTCGTCTACAAGGTAGAACAGAGGATCACCTTCCCCGATTTTGCGTGTCGCAATACCGCGCTGCATATCCCGATCTGTTTTATAGTTGTCCCAGATTTCGATTGAAATGGGCATATCCTGTGATGCGTCTTCTCTTGCGCTGTAGATAGCCGCGAACCAGTGTCGCCTTGGTGCAAATCCAGAAACAATCAGCTTTGCCGGCTCTAAGCCGCCTCTCGCTTGTGTACTTATATTTTGGGTTTCGGCCAACTCAAGCCGAAGCCCGCGGTGATTCTGGTAAGTATCACGTGTCGCAGGTCGAACAAATACGTCGTAGGTTTCTTGATGCTGATCCAGGGGAATTTGGATTGCTTGAACTGCCCTTGCATTAACCAACACAAACGATTCGTTTTGGTAGCGCTGAGCAGGGCGAATTACCCACCCAGAACTACTGTTTCCTCGCATCAAGTATCCACCCTGTATACGATTTGATGGATACATGAAATGCTGTCTACCTATCTGTTCCGCAACCATCGCACGGTAGTTCTGCGCTAACGAATCATTACCGAAGACTGATCGATAGACGAGTTTGTTGTCTGTTACAAAATGCATTTTGCTGCGTGTTACGATCTCAACCAGTGTACGAATCATGCCACGTAGCGAGCTGCCTGGGATTACAGGGCGGTTGCCGTCGATGCTAAATGCGTTAGCTTTCTCACGGCTACTTGTATCCCCTTCTTGCTCAGCAACCGTCAGCATGCCACGCACAAACAGTGGAGTTTCGGTTTTGAGCGTTATATCAAAGTAGCCTGTATGTCGTCCCTGAGAGTAGACATCATGGCGTTGCGGTATGCCTTCTTCATCAAGTTCTGCGTAGACAGGCTTGTCGGGCATTGGTACGAAATTGTAGGGTGCCCAGGCTTGCTGATGTCTGCGTCGTCCTCTTCCGCCACCACCCCCTGCGTTGTTGCGTCCTCCTCCGCGATTTCTGTTGTAACCCATGGTTAACCTACTCCCAAACCTACGAGCCGACTAAGTGCAATGCTGTTGACTCCAATTTCGTTTTCTGTCAGATAATGGCGTACTTTCAGATACACACGCGCGAGGGACTTATCAGAACGCAATCCTAGTCGTCCGCTGAGCGTGCCATTGGACTCAAGAGGTACAATGTGGATCAATCCCTGAATGCCGTCTTCCAGTTTCGTGAAACCGTTAGCAAGCTGTATCGCATGGGTTCCCCAGAGTAAATGGGTTTCATCAATGGCGGTGGCACCTTCGTCCTCACTATCCGCGATCTGAATGCTATGCCATGTGTTGGACGCGTATGGGCTTCGCCAGAGTCTGGTTTCAAACTCCTCATTGAATATCCTCATTGATTGCAGTGTTTCTAACCGCAGTGGAGGGCTTACTTCCGGTGCAACTTGATGCGAGAGACGAAGCGACTCTCCGTCAGCAGCACCCCAGATTAAGCCATCGTCTGCGTGCGCCAGTATGAGACTGCGCACTGTTGCTTGCCGCTGAATCCACTCATCTAGTGGCACATTGAAATTCTTTTCAGAGGTTCGATGACGGTATGCTTTGAGTTCTCTGGTCATACTGGCTGTCCTCCATAATTCCAAAGCGCCTGGACATAGGTCTGCATGTCACCTGCCAAACTAGCATCAACAAGGCCTGCCTCATCGAGCTCGACCACGAATGGTCTATCATGATCTGCATACTTGAATGCGATTGTGGCCTGCAGTCCTTTTAGACGTCCGCGGCCAATGCTCGCCTCACCACCAAGAGGTAAGTCCTCTGTCCAGAGATCCTTCAATACCAGCAGTAAAAGTCCAGTCTGTGCCTGTAGAATTTCCTGCTCATAGGTGTTGGCTGGATAGCGTAACATCAAGTTGACCTGTACAACCGTGCTGTTGTCAGCGAACAATGGTCTTTCGCTGAACAGTGCAGTCTCAAATGCTCCACCTGTGAATCGATCTATCTTGATGCGGTTTTGGATGTACTGGAATCTGCCGTTTTCGATCGGGTGCTCTTCTACAGTGAGTCGGCTCGCTGTTAGGTTCTGATTGCCTTCAGTGCCATGGTGGCCGAACATATCGTTGACAATATGCTCTGCACGGGAATAGTCTGCAAATACAGTATTTGCAATTTTGAGTGCTCGTGCACGCAAAGCTCCCGTCACGCTAGTACCACTAAGAATAGGGCGCGTGTTGCTAGTGAGGTGTTCGTTATCGGCTACATCTGATGCAGTTCGAATAAGTATCGAATCCTGAATCTGAACGAGCGCGGCTACGTGAATAAATTGTCTTCGGTCAATCAGATTGTCGCCCAATGCGAAGAAATCCTGCATCATATTGCTCATGCGCCTATTCTGAAGCCATGCGCCCACGGCCACCGCACTGGACATGTCGTAGAAGCTCACATGCCAGTTCTCGATGTGCACTCGACCATAGCCACGCTGCTTTCTTCCTCCGAGGGATATTTCTCCCCTACCTAAAGCATTCAGCGCACCGGCAAACCCGGCAATGAAATCATCCGTATCTTCCTTAAAGAGAACCAGTTCAAAACGTAGCTTGAAGCGGGTATTCGTCTCCCACACCTGTGTGGAAAACAGCATACCGTCATCGGCAGTCCGTGTTTTACCTGCGATCTTTACACCTTCACGGCGCGTAAGCTTTCCTTCACCAAGCGCATCGTGTGCTATCACACGGCTTTCCGTTCGCGTAGAACCGTCATCAAGTGCTTCCCCGAAGAGTAGAGTCGCCAGCGTCTTCTGTCCATCTGGCCGTTCGTCTGGATGACGAAAACCTAATTCACGCGTAACTAGATAATGCCGCAATGCGCCCGCAAGTGATGCACCTGGAATGAGTGGGAGGCGCGCTCTTTCATCTTCGAGGATGACGATCTCAGTGGCATTGGTCTCGCCACTGCTGAAGCTTGCCGGAGTATCGAGCACAAGTTCGCCCTCTATAACGAACCGACGACTGATTTTGCGGGAAGAATCCGCTCGCCAATTAGACATATCAATTCGCCTCCTGTCGTGCTTGTTTATCGCGCTCACGGTAGGCGCGCTCCAGTACCGCATCTACCAATTCCAAGATGGTGGTTGGTTTGTCTGCAGTAGAGCCTCCAAGTTCGTCAAACTGGGGTGATTGCAACCACTGACTCAGGTTGCGGTTGCCAATCCTGGCGTTGTCAAATTGTCGTCCCGCTGCCTTACCACGAATCTCGTTAAGAAAACCGTTGATCACACTTGTGTTTGGGGATTCCTTGCGCAGTTCATTGGCAATCACTGTTCGTAGTCGCGATAGCTGAGTTCGGCTGATATTGCCGTAGATAGTGTAATTGGTGTCGTATAGGATACCTTTAGTGCGTTCTTCAAGTTGTCGATCGCGAATACGTTGCCGTACGAAGCTCCACAACTCACGTGACTCATCACTCAAGTCTGGTCTCTCCGCTGTGGAATCGATTTGATATTTTGCAACTGTACTGACAGCATCGTTCTGCCACCCAAGCGCTACTCGGCCAAATCCGTCCTCACGTCTCTCGCCAACGCCTTTTGAAAGCAGCTCTGCCAGCGCAACTTCTGAATCTCTGGGAACTGTGAGCCTGAAGACGCTACCACGTTCAATTCCAATTGCTTGTGGCAAAGGCAGGCCCCATTTGCGGTTGAATCCGCCAACCCAGGTGGTACGGACACTGATCGGATCAATTGCACCATGGACACCCAGCTTTTCGAGATGCGCTTGAAGCATAGCCGGGGTTGGCTTGTAAACTCCGTAGCCATCCTTTAGGAGAGCATCACTCAGTAGTGTCAGAATCATGCTAGACGAGATCCGATGTTGTACCTCAATCCATGTTGTTTCGAGCTGGACGTTTGTAAGGGTTGCTGCGCCATATCCCGCTGTTCGCGATCCGCCAAAAACAATTACTGGGTCATCGGATAGTAGCGAGAATACAGCCTTTGCTTCGTCATCGCCTGCACACAATATCGCCCCCTTGAAGGTTTGCCCATCGGCGAGAGCCTCATAGCGAAACACTTGCGGTTTTTCCATTGACGGGCGTGCGCGTGCGGTATGCACATTAACTACCGTGTCTGGGTTGAAGACCAAAGCGTGATTACCATCTATGACTGCAAAACCAGTCATACTTTTTGTTTTAACCTGCGCACCACCTCCAAACCTGGGCGGCCCGAATGCGCTATCGTGCATTGCGATGGGTGAATTGGCACCGAGTTCGTCGGAGTTCAAGTATTTGGGCCTTACCCACGTTGAGGGTATAGGCAGACTCCGCTGACCTAGTATCGCCGGATAGGCATTTAGGTAGCGTGTGTTGGGAGAGAAGAAAAGGTCTTTCATTGGACCGCCTGCATCCAAAATATATCCCGTAGGCTGCTGCCGTATATGGCGACTAATGATCATTCCGCGAATAACGCTGCCGGGAATATACGGCAGAGTGATAGCAGCATTCGGGTCACCAGCAAGTGCGGCGAAAATTGCAGGCTCGTCCAAATGAATCTCGTAAGTGATTGTTGTCATGCTGCACCTCCGATGCGATTGATGAACGCCATCAGAGGGTCACCAACCACGTCAATTAATTCCACGTGCAACCAACCTAGTCCACGAGTTCGATTCAGACCGCCACGTTTGATGCCTGCTGCGCACGCGGCGAGAAGCTGTAGATCACTACTGGTCAGCGGTTTTATGGTACTTATGTTACTGTAGAAGAAAGTGTCCCGCAGGATGACTCGAGTAGCACGGAGTGAGCCATCCTTGGGTGTATCGCGGGTTTCGTCGATTGCGGTCTGATGACGAATCGTCGTAAAGGCCTCAAGGATTTGCTGCGGACTATAGCGCGTACTTGAACGTACACGCTGCCGTAAGTCGTCCGGAAGCAAAGCAGGCCCAATGTGCAGGCAACCTGTATCTTCGAGTGTGCTGCCAGGTACACCGAAGAGCTTCTTGGCTGAACTTACGTATTCCGCTGATGCTGGGTTGCCGCCGGATTCTAGAGCATATAGTAGGTCTGCGCAGGACTCGACCAGCAAACCCTTCACTGTGCGACCCTTTATATAAGGAAGGCCGGTGCGGGCGTCGTGCTCGACTTCGCTATCGACGAGACCAGCGATGCCATCCCCACGCCCAAATGCACTGTCACTGCGGAGTTCCATTCGCAGCCTCATTAGTCTCTGACCTCCTGTGATTGCAGTGGAATGTACTTGTCTAGCAATTCAAGGGCGTCATAATAACCGCAGAAACCATCGACCCAGCCATCATTTTCGAAGCCTGCTGCAATAGGTAGCTTGGGGGAGTCGCTGTCAGATAAGTAACGTACGTTGAAAATGGCGGTTTCGATCGGGCCTTTCCTCAATACAGCACGCAGTTTCTCGGCCTTGTTCTGATGACCGCTCCAGAAGCGCTGGAACTGTGTAATGATGTTTTGCATTAGCGTCCAACTACGGCGATAGAGAGTGTGATCTCGTGGAATGTCGCCCACGAAGAGAGGGCGCAGGGTCAGGCTGCCATCTTCGACCTCGTACTCGCGCTGCCGCATCGTGTCCAAATTGCCGTATAAGCCTCCCGCTGTGATATGCCAGTCAATTGCGCTGGGCGCATCTTTGCCGACGAGGAATCGAGCTTGTTTTGCACTGCCAGCGAGTTCATCAGCGAGGTCATACGCCCTGGAGAATGGATAGTGTGTCTTCACAATGGCGACGCCTGCGCAGGCTGTCAGTGATTCTTCAAGAAGTTCCAACGAGTACTTCTCGAAAGACTCGAGGAAGACTACAGCGAGATCGATACCAATTCGGCCATCACAAACAAAGGTGACATCATCACCGCCAGATACAAGAGGGCGGATTGGGAGTATCGTTTGCCCATCGCGTCGTTCTAGCTTTATGGGAGTGGCCTTGTCTGTAAGGCCGACGAGGTAGCAGTCCTCTTCATGTTCATAGACGGATGCAAGGATGCTTGCGACCATATCGCGCTGAGCACGTTGCGCAACCTCTTTGACCCCCTGAGAGAACCAGCGCATATAGCTAATGTATTCACGGTTCATGTCGGCGGGGAAATTATCCGTCAGCGCCTGGATAAAATTGCCAAGCCCATTGCCATCCGCGTGGACGACTGCAATATAACTGGTGTCCTCTTTGCTACGCCCCAGATCATCGAGTTCCAGGGCGAAGCGATAATCGCGCCTGCTGATACCAAGCGTCTGCCGCAGGACGCGATTGGCCTCTTCTGCGGCCGCGCGTTTGGCGACTGTCTCGGCAGCATAGGGCTGCCAGTTGGGCTGCCAGTTGTCATCCGGGTCTTTCTGCATATCAATCGCAGGCATGCTGGTGGATGCCCCCATGATGTTGACGCCCAGACCACCATCACCGATGAGTGCCGGTTGATGCGCACGCTGTGCCTTCATCGCGGTCAACAGATCCGCGACGGCATGGCTGAGCTGTTCATCCCATGAGAACGGCGCGACGCTGAAGGTGAGCTTGAGGCCAGGAGCATCTACCAGCACGCGGGTTGATAAGCGGCGAATAAACTGTCGTGAGAGTGCCCTGGAAGGCAAATGATGTTTGCTGAACTCTTCAGAGCGTAGGTCTTGCTCTGCGAATAAGACAACAATCGTGCCACCACCGAAATAGATTATTTCCGCATCGACATGTCCATCTTCGATCCGCTGATCTGTAAAGGGTGACGTGTTATCCCCTGTGAGGTTAACGCTGATCTGCATCTTCTCGAGTGTTTCCAGCGCCCAGAGCCCCGTTGCTGCGGCGACAAGATAGGAAGCTCCTACATTCTCCTTGAGTCGATTACTCGCAAAGATGTAAGGCTGGATGTGCGCCGTCTCGACCGCAACAAGGACATATTGTCGATCTGACATCGTGGCACTCCTGTTATGCGACAAGTAAGAAAGCCTTATTGTTTTTTCAGTATACACCGTTATTCAATCTGCGCTTGGGGGTTGGCCCCTAAATTTACTCCGCATGGCCTGATATCGCGCCTGAAGTCACGGAAACAAAAAAGCGTATCCAGTTGGATACGCTTGCTATCGGGGATTATGGGGATCCCGAATTATAGAGACGATAGTTGTACATCGCGCAATACATGAGATGCGCGTTCCCCGTAGGGAAGAGCCACCTAGATGACATATTGACCACTTGTATGAAGTTTTGGGGGCGGAAGGTTTCAGTTCCCCGTAGGGAAGAGCCACCTAGATGACCCGCCGACTGACGAAGCGCCGCGAAGCCTAGCCCCGTTTCAGTTCCCCGTAGGGAAGAGCCACCTAGATGACAATCTCATGGGGAAAAATTTCAAGTGGTTTGGGCCTTTGTTTCAGTTCCCCGTAGGGAAGAGCCACCTAGATGACCGGCTGATTCACCAATCGATAACAATAGGAGAATCGCGTTTCAGTTCCCCGTAGGGAAGAGCCACCTAGATGACCTGGTGCTGTTGTTATGTTCGGTCTGCCCACCATGGTTTCAGTTCCCCGTAGGGAAGAGCCACCTAGATGACCTCATCAAGCCTTGCGCCGTTTTCACCAAGCGTTTTGTTTCAGTTCCCCGTAGGGAAGAGCCACCTAGATGACGAGGGGGGTCGCCTTGGACAAGCAGACTATACAAAGTTTCAGTTCCCCGTAGGGAAGAGCCACCTAGATGACAGGTCAATTGGAGCTGCGCCAAGCACGGGGAACCATTGTTTCAGTTCCCCGTAGGGAAGAGCCACCTAGATGACAAATTCCCATTGGGGAATACAGCTTCAACGGTGTTGAGTGTTTCAGTTCCCCGTAGGGAAGAGCCACCTAGATGACGGCGGGGCCACTGTAGGGGAGGTTATCCGTATATAAGTTTCAGTTCCCCGTAGGGAAGAGCCACCTAGATGACGAACAACCCACCAATCCGTTGGATGGGGATATTTATGTTTCAGTTCCCCGTAGGGAAGAGCCACCTAGATGACACGCTGTTGTTGGAAATGGCAACGGGCTAGAGTTCGTTTCAGTTCCCCGTAGGGAAGAGCCACCTAGATGACTCGCGAACGCGGGGGTAACTCACGAGCAGGTAAGGTTTCAGTTCCCCGTAGGGAAGAGCCACCTAGATGACGCGGAAACTTACGCTACTGATGGCTTCTCTAGCTGGGTTTCAGTTCCCCGTAGGGAAGAGCCACCTAGATGACTTAAGTTTTTCGTGGCCCGCAGGCATGACCACGAATGGTTTCAGTTCCCCGTAGGGAAGAGCCACCTAGATGACCTACACCGAGAAGTCGCTGGAAGAGCGGCTTGCAAAGTTTCAGTTCCCCGTAGGGAAGAGCCACCTAGATGACTGTTATAGAGGCTATCTTCTTTTACGAGCAAGAAGAGTTTCAGTTCCCCGTAGGGAAGAGCCACCTAGATGACACGGTGATGGCTATGACGGCTCCCTTGTGGAGTTCGTGTTTCAGTTCCCCGTAGGGAAGAGCCACCTAGATGACTCGCACAGGATCCGACTGAAACCCCACAAACCCCCGGTTTCAGTTCCCCGTAGGGAAGAGCCACCTAGATGACGCATCCCCACGAGCCTCTCAGATGCAGAAGAGAACGTTTCAGTTCCCCGTAGGGAAGAGCCACCTAGATGACAAAGCGGCGAATCCTTCCAGCTGTGGAAACAGCTTCGTTTCAGTTCCCCGTAGGGAAGAGCCACCTAGATGACTATGGATCTCTGGTTATCTACGATCCGGAAGCCGATTTGTTTCAGTTCCCCGTAGGGAAGAGCCACCTAGATGACACGCATCAAGTTTGAGGGTCATACAGCTACCAGCGAGTTTCAGTTCCCCGTAGGGAAGAGCCACCTAGATGACGAAGCCCCGACGACTCCGGCACCGACGGCGACGACCCGTTTCAGTTCCCCGTAGGGAAGAGCCACCTAGATGACCAATTGTTCGTATTACCTTAGGGCTGATCGGTGTTAGTTTCAGTTCCCCGTAGGGAAGAGCCACCTAGATGACGATACGGGCGAGGCTTTAATTGCCGAGCTTGACGAGTTTCAGTTCCCCGTAGGGAAGAGCCACCTAGATGACGAATACCACGGCTACTACGTCGCTCACGAAAGTGCGCGTTTCAGTTCCCCGTAGGGAAGAGCCACCTAGATGACGGACGGGCGATGAGGCGATTCCATGGGAGCCCTGGTTTCAGTTCCCCGTAGGGAAGAGCCACCTAGATGACTCGTATATGGTTGGCACATCGGTTATGGTGCCAGTGTTTCAGTTCCCCGTAGGGAAGAGCCACCTAGATGACAAGTTCCGGAAAACCCGCTTGGCGGGACAACTTAGTTTCAGTTCCCCGTAGGGAAGAGCCACCTAGATGACTTCCCGATAGATGTACCCGGTTCCGAGTGGGAATGGTTTCAGTTCCCCGTAGGGAAGAGCCACCTAGATGACGATACCGTAAATATCCCAGAGTGCGTCAGGCACTGTTTCAGTTCCCCGTAGGGAAGAGCCACCTAGATGACACAGATCATCACCCCTGTCGTCACTGACGAAATGAGTTTCAGTTCCCCGTAGGGAAGAGCCACCTAGATGACGGTGGAGCCGTCACAAGCCAAGTCGTGAACAACGTGTTTCAGTTCCCCGTAGGGAAGAGCCACCTAGATGACGAGCCTTATGAACGTTTGATGCTACTCTAGCTGACACGGTTTCAGTTCCCCGTAGGGAAGAGCCACCTAGATGACGCTGGAAGTCACCAATGCGGTCATGCCTGAGTAATGTTTCAGTTCCCCGTAGGGAAGAGCCACCTAGATGACTCCCAACACCCACGCCCAGCCCGACGAGCACGCAGGGTTTCAGTTCCCCGTAGGGAAGAGCCACCTAGATGACGTAGGTGTTGGGAACTAAGGCAACCTGCTGGCAACGTTTCAGTTCCCCGTAGGGAAGAGCCACCTAGATGACGCAAAGTTGTGATTCAATCCTGAAGTTGAGGGACGTGTTTCAGTTCCCCGTAGGGAAGAGCCACCTAGATGACTCATCGTCAGGCTTTCTCTACCATTTTTGCCATGGTTTCAGTTCCCCGTAGGGAAGAGCCACCTAGATGACGTGATCGCTGTCGTTTTGGTCGGGACGTTTGTCCTGGTTTCAGTTCCCCGTAGGGAAGAGCCACCTAGATGACTAAAAACGTCATTGTTTTAGTTGACGTCAATCATGGGTTTCAGTTCCCCGTAGGGAAGAGCCACCTAGATGACGACAACCTGATGGAAAACCTGACAGCGACATTCTTGTTTCAGTTCCCCGTAGGGAAGAGCCACCTAGATGACGTTCGCTCCGACCTGGGGTTAAACCCAGGAGAAGGGTTTCAGTTCCCCGTAGGGAAGAGCCACCTAGATGACGACGGTGGTAGCACCATGGTCACCAGCATTCCGCCGTTTCAGTTCCCCGTAGGGAAGAGCCACCTAGATGACATGATGGCTGTCGGCGCAGGATTCAATGTAACCTGGTTTCAGTTCCCCGTAGGGAAGAGCCACCTAGATGACCCCGCCAGTGAACCCACTGGATGGGATCGAATATACCGGTTTCAGTTCCCCGTAGGGAAGAGCCACCTAGATGACCCACCTAAGTCAAAACGGCCACTGGTTCGCGGACAAGTTTCAGTTCCCCGTAGGGAAGAGCCACCTAGATGACGCAAACCCCGGTGTTTTGTCGGCGGATGATATTGGCGAGTTTCAGTTCCCCGTAGGGAAGAGCCACCTAGATGACGTATCGTACAGGCAGTTGTTGATAATTGCCTGCTGCGTTTCAGTTCCCCGTAGGGAAGAGCCACCTAGATGACTTTCCACATCCCGCGTGACGTGACGGAAGCGGAGCTGGTTTCAGTTCCCCGTAGGGAAGAGCCACCTAGATGACGCTGTCAGTTCCCGAGTCGTTGGCTGACTCCGCCGATGTTTCAGTTCCCCGTAGGGAAGAGCCACCTAGATGACTTCTTCAGCGCCTGTTCCATACTTGCTGATGATGGCGGTTTCAGTTCCCCGTAGGGAAGAGCCACCTAGATGACAGAATCGGCCAAGCCCGATGTTCTCTCCAATCGCAATGTTTCAGTTCCCCGTAGGGAAGAGCCACCTAGATGACTTTCGATCTGGTCCTCCCCGTTGTCGAGGATGAAGAGTTTCAGTTCCCCGTAGGGAAGAGCCACCTAGATGACTTAATTCAGAAAAGGTGTTAAAGCCATGAGTAAGAGTTTCAGTTCCCCGTAGGGAAGAGCCACCTAGATGACTTTGAAGTGGTGACACCGTCAGCTGTAAACTCTACGTTTCAGTTCCCCGTAGGGAAGAGCCACCTAGATGACTACTTCGCTGTAGACAGCGCATACGGTAATATCGAAGGGTTTCAGTTCCCCGTAGGGAAGAGCCACCTAGATGACGACCTGCTGCGCGACTACAGTGACGCTCAGTAAGGTTTCAGTTCCCCGTAGGGAAGAGCCACCTAGATGACTTCGTCACTCTCGGTGACGGCAACCTGTGACGGTAAGTTTCAGTTCCCCGTAGGGAAGAGCCACCTAGATGACCAGCTACGTGAGCTATTGTGCGAACGATGAGAACGGGTTTCAGTTCCCCGTAGGGAAGAGCCACCTAGATGACCTGGGACTTTTGGTGTTGGTCGTGTGGTTCACGCTGAGTTTCAGTTCCCCGTAGGGAAGAGCCACCTAGATGACATGGCGTGGATTCCTGCCACCGGTCTGCTGACTCCTCAGGTTTCAGTTCCCCGTAGGGAAGAGCCACCTAGATGACCGCGGTGGCCGTGGTGGTCGTGGCAACTAACCACTAGTTTCAGTTCCCCGTAGGGAAGAGCCACCTAGATGACATGGAAAAGCAATCGTTTCACCTCGGACAGTTACTCGTTTCAGTTCCCCGTAGGGAAGAGCCACCTAGATGACAACGACATCAGCGCGCTATGCTCCCCGCGGACAAAGTTTCAGTTCCCCGTAGGGAAGAGCCACCTAGATGACCAGGACTGGTTGGAGGTCAATATCAGCAGGCCGGTGTGTTTCAGTTCCCCGTAGGGAAGAGCCACCTAGATGACGAAAATGGCGCGACATTCTTAGTAACGGAAGGTAAGGTTTCAGTTCCCCGTAGGGAAGAGCCACCTAGATGACCCGTGAGCTGTTCCGCGGACCCCTCGTCCGGTTTCAGGTTTCAGTTCCCCGTAGGGAAGAGCCACCTAGATGACCCAGCTCCCGTCCGTCCGCATGGAACACGAGGTCGAGTTTCAGTTCCCCGTAGGGAAGAGCCACCTAGATGACGAGCTGATGCCCGAGTGGGAATACAACCCCACCACGGGTTTCAGTTCCCCGTAGGGAAGAGCCACCTAGATGACATTACCCTGGACCTGCCCGCGAACTGGCAGGCGACAGGTTTCAGTTCCCCGTAGGGAAGAGCCACCTAGATGACGGATTGACTGCCAACCAGGACCAGCATCAGGATTTAGTTTCAGTTCCCCGTAGGGAAGAGCCACCTAGATGACATTTTACGTTCCAGGGCGTAGAGTGCTCTCTCTCGGGTTTCAGTTCCCCGTAGGGAAGAGCCACCTAGATGACGGAGAAAGTAACAATGACTACAATCATTAGCGAATTGTTTCAGTTCCCCGTAGGGAAGAGCCACCTAGATGACCCTAATTTGACTCCATATCCATAAAGTAGCCATTTTCTGCTTGAAAGTCAAGCAATTTTGACCATATTTCGTGGACATCGTGTCCATTATCGGCGCATCACAGAAAAGAAACCAAAAACGGTGGGATTTCGCACGTAAGTTCTGCCCAAAACCAGCAAAAACTGCCGAGCGAAGTCTTCTAAACACTTCTGTGCGGGTCAAATCCGCTTTTTCCGACGTGGTGTCACGTTTTCAGGCGATCTGCAACGGTCTGTAAGTGATCTATAATTAGCCCGATACACGGATCCGACAGTGGAACACGCATCTTAGAAAGGCAGCAGGCATACAGGCTGTGATCACATTACACACGATGCTTCATCAGCGCACACACCGAGATCTGGAACTGATTGCTCGTGCGCATAACCTCGCGTTTACCCGACGCGAACCAAAGGCCGTGGGGCGCGATAAGCTCATCAACGTGCTGAGAGGCAGGCCATACGAGCAGGCTTTTCTCCTGCTGGATGCAGAACATATCGCTGCACTCCATGCGCTTGCTGCGGCGGGTGGCTGGCTGCCTCGGGTTGTTTTTGAACATCATTTCGGCGTGATTCGGCTTTACAGACCCTGGCGTCGGGATTTTGGGCCACGCCATCCCTGGCGCTATCCTGTCTCCGTTGCAGAACGCCTGTATCATCTGGGTTTTATTCACCTTGAAAGCCGCGAAATGGTCAGGCTAGTGGCGGAAGCCGCTGCACTGCTGCCGCCGCTGCCCCGTCCTCATGTTCAGGCTGTTCAGTTTGCGCCGCCAGTTCATGACGCGGGACGTCTGGCGCTGCTACGCGATCTTTCGGTACTGCTCGGGACGCTGATGCAGGTCCGCGCGCAACCAGTTCACGAGCGGTGGCTGCCTCTGTCGGTGATGCGCCTCATCAACGAACGTTTGAATGTGCCGGAGGACCTGACAGAGGTGCGTTCGACGCTCCAGGCGGGACGGCTGCGCTGGCTGCACTATCTCGCGCTGACGGCGGGGCTGTTGGCTGTGCAGCACAAGCAGTTTACGCCGACAATGGCGGCATGGCGCTGGTTCAGCGCTTCGCCTTCTGATCAATGGGAACAACTCATGCAGGCGGTAGCGCGTGATCTGGGGGCACGCCAGCGACTGTGGGATGCGTTTCGCTTTCCAGCGGTGAGCGCGGCGACATGGCGTGCAGTGCGCCATCTACTCGATGATCTCTCGCCAGCCCATGCCTATCGTGTGCGTGATATACTCGCGATGCTCACGCCTCACCTGTTGAACGATACTCCCTATGCTATTGCATGCTTGCTCCGTGAGATGTTCGTCTGGAGTGGTGTAATCGTCATGTACCGTGGCCGATTGTTCGTCCGCCAGGGCTTTGGGCCGGCTGGCATCCGTGATGAGGCTGTCGCGGTCACCTACGAAGAGGATGTTATCCGCGTTCATTTGCCCGCCGCCGCTTCCGCAGAATTAGCGCAGCTACTCGCCATTGCGCACGTTGAGGGTCAATATGCACTTATCACAGCCGAGAGTGCGCGCGAAGCCGTACGTCAGGGCCTGGATACCGATGCGATCATTACACTGCTGGCCTCTCTTTCCGGGCGGCCTGTCCCGCGTCGGGCATACCATACCATACGGGCCTGGATGCAGGCTGCGGTGGCGCTCAGGCTGGAACCGGCGGTACTATTGCACGCCACTGATCCGGCAACTATTTCGCGCATTCGTAGTGATTGGCGTCTGGCCGAGCATATCGTTCAGCGCCTGACGCCGCATCATCTCGCAGTCAAATCCGAGACTGTCGAGAAACTGCTGTCTCGTTTGAATCGACGCGGTTTGCAGGTAACGTCGCTTGTTTCATCACGTAAGACGCGCGAGGATGTTGATACGCTCACGCCTTCCATGGCCGAATATCTGCTCCTTGCAGTGCGTACCTACCAGAAATTGCAGACGCATCTCAAGGCGGGCATCCTAATCCCGAAAGCAGTATCGCACTGGTTGTCGCCTCAGGTGGTAGATGCTACCAGTATCGAGCGTGAAGCGACCACGCTGGCTGAGGCTGTTCAAAAGCGCGTGCCTCAGCCACAACTCAATGCAGACGGGGCCATCAGTGAAACGCGTTGGATTCGTGATCTCCTGATCGTTGCTCAACAAAGACACGTCCCTATCATGATCGATTATCACTCTCCGTACCATGACGAGATGATGACGCGCACAATTCACGTCAAGGAGGTGTATGATGTGAATGAGCTGACGTATATCGACGCATACTGTGATCTGGTGGGCGAGCAGCGTACGTTCCGCCTGGATCGAGTCCTTCGCGTCTACGAGCCTCTCGCCCACGATCAAGTGATCTAACGTAGTGTGGTCAGTAACAGCTCTGGGTGGTATTCAAACAACCGGGTCAGGTAGTGAATCAGACGGTAACGCGTGCCGCGTGTATCTGTGGCGATGGCATGATGCGCCGCAAATGTGCAGAAGATACTTGTCAGGTACTCAGCGACTACTGCTTTTGTCAGGAAGAGTTCATCAGCTATTTCCTGGTTGCTGTAGCCAAAGCCCGCGAGAATCGCGACTTCTCGCAGTCGCGGTGTCAGTGCATTGAAGAAGACCAGCGTTGCTGCGATCTGCTGTGCACTGTGATCGTAATAATGCACGAGATGGCGTAGGATCATCTCTGCTTTGATGTTATTGGCAGAGATGCAATATAGGTAGCCGGCGATTGCACATCGGCCAATCATATCCTGTGACTCAAATAGAGCTTCGGCAAGGTGGGTTGCCTGGCTTATCTCGTAGTTCAGTAAGTGACGTACATCCAGCATCAGTTCGCGCATCGCATCCGCAACTGCTAACCAGATTGTGCGCAAGTGCTCTGGTATATCCCAATTCATGATCGCATCACGAAAAGACTGCCAGCGATCATTTTCAAACGACGGCGCGCTGGATACAATCACACGTAACCCTTGCTCAAATGTCAGATTCTTGAACTGATCAAAGCAGTGCAAGGTTTCTGGGGTTATGGTAAATGTTGGATATAAGCTGCGATCAAATAGCGAAGCCCAGTTCCAGCGATGTTTCATCAGGTACTCCTTCAGGTCTGTTCCTTGTAGAAGCACCTGGTACCAGGTGAACGTCTAAGACAATGTCACCGTAAACTGTGGGCGATCAACAAAAAAGGGGTTTCGCGATCCAGTAATTTTGATTCCAGAGTTAGCATTCTGATGAACATGTCGAAAGAACAGATCACATTTCGTAGACCACTGGTTGTTAGTGCGTGCATCGATGAAGGATTGCGGGCGCTCGCAGAAAATTATGACGGACGTCGCGGTCTCGCATCTGATTACTGTGTGAATTGCATAACCGGCCTTACTGAAGCACGGCTCACGAGCATGCGCGGCACTAATCCACCCGGTTACACGCGTGACGGTCAAATCTTCATTAGTCTGATCTGGGTGCTGCTGGTTGACGGTATGCTGGTGCATCGTCCCCATGAAGCAGTTGTCGAGTGGTTGGCAAAGCTGATTAACGCGACAGATCTACTTGAATCTGATTTGGATGAATCTCACTTATCATTTTTGACCGAATTATTCGCTCAAGCAATTGCTTTTGCACCACATGTTCAGCAGCCAACTCGCGAGTTGATCACTGAGACGATGAGACGAGCAACAGGCAGAGTTCGGTTAACCGATGAGAGTAGATCGATTCCAGCCTTCAATCGAATATTCCTTGGTCGTGATCAGAGCATCACTGAACTCAAAGTCAGACTTGGTGTGCTCGACAAGTCCGCGCGACAGCCATTAACGATCATACGAGGTTGGCCTGGCGTTGGCAAAACCGCTATTGTCAATGCGATAGCGCATGACTCAGAGATTCGATCTGCTTTTCAGCATGGTTTGCTGTGGATGAACCTGGGGCCGAATAGTGACATCTTCGGCCGTCTCAAGGCCTGGGCAAGAGAACTGGGTGCTACACAACTGCTGGCTGCTCATGACATGGCGACTCTCTTTGAAGGCATGCGCAAGGCACTGCGTGGTAAAGACATTTTGATACTCGTGGATGACGTTTGGCATGTTACCGACGGTAATTTCATGAAAGGTCTAGTAGACCTGAAGGCGAATACTGTGGTGTTCACTACACGTTTTACTGACCTTGCCGTCTCGCTGCGTGATTTACGTGAAGATGTCTATATCTTGGAACCACTGTCAGAGTCAGATTCAATAGACTTATTGAAGGTACTAGCCCCGACTCCTGCATCTATACATCATGACCGATTACCCCAGTTGGTAAGAACTGTTGAAGGGTTGCCGCTTGCATTGCGAGTTGCCGGTCCATTGCTTCAACACTATAGTGATATGGGCTTTGATGTCGATGCTCTGCTCGATGAATTTGAAAGGGATCATCGCCGCTTATTGGAGTCTGTTGCGCCAGCAGACCGCTTCGATGAGCGAACCGGTCGTACGCCCACCATCGAGCTTCTATTCCAACGTAGTGTTGAAACACTTCCGTCTGACGCACAAGTTGCATTTGTTGCACTTGGTGTATTCGAGCACAAACCTGCTACGTTTTCATTCGATGCAATGCGTGAGGTATGGGACAATGAGGATCCACATTCACTCATCAGTGTTATCGTGGGACGGGGTTTGCTTGAGTCTATGCCAGATACCCGTTTTCGCATGCATCAGACTTTGCACGCTTACGCGAACCTCTTGCTTGACCGATACGACAAAACGGGACGCATGTTTTAATTGTTGAGCGTTAAATCCATGTTATTGTCGACGGCTCTACAGTTTCGTACGTCTCCAAGCTGAAGGTAAATCTCACGTGCAGCGAGATAATGTGTGCTGGCCATATCGGTTTTTCCAAGTGAAGCGTAAACAACTCCAAGATTGTTGTGCCAGTTTGCCTTGTTGCGCTGATCCTGCATGTCTTGTGCCATCTCAAGTGCAATCTGGTAGTGATGTTTGGCTTCTTCAAGATTGCCCATCATATGGTGACTCTTGCCAATATTGCCTGTGAGGGCAGCAATCACACGTGTTCGCTGGTGATGTTTCGCAATCTGGATTGCCTGTTGTAGATAGTCTAAGGCGTCCTGAGGTTTGCCAACGGCTAGGTAGACATTGGCAATGTTACCCAGATGTTGCGTTAAGCTCCAGTTGTCATTTAAGGATGAAGCAATCTCCACTGCCTGTAAGTGCTGTTCCAGGGCCGCATCATGTGTGCCTCCTTCAAAATAGACTATGCCAATAGCTGCGAGAGTCTGTTGTTCCGCGCTACTGTCATGCGTTTCTCTTGCAAGCACTAAGGCGCGCTGATGATACGCCAACGCGGTTTCAAGCTGGCCAACGTCACGTGCTAGTTCACCGAGTCCATTCAGGGCCTGTATTTGATACTCGGTACTGTAATTGGTCTCTGCCAGCTCGAACATAGAGGTGTAGCAGTAGTGAACTCGTTCTAATTCACCCAGTACTCGCAGGGTTTGCGCTAGCTTAGCGTACTCTATTAGTTGCTCAGCAACATCACCGAGCTTCTCAAAGCCAAGCAGCGATTTTTCATGTAATGGCACAGCATCACTGTATCTCCCGTAGGTCGATAAGGTTGCCGCCAGATTACCAGCAGTATGTGCAATAAGGGCGTTATCCTTGATTTTTTCTGCTATCTCCAAAGCCTGCTGGTGATGTTGAATCGCAGTCTCTAATTGCCCGAGTAATGATGCCGCATTCCCCATGTTGTCAAGGGTGTGTGCGATAGATCGCCAGTCACCGACATGCTGATGAAATTGCAGCGCTTCCCCATATGTGTTCAATGCCTGAACATAGTCTGACTTCTTTGCGTAGTAGGTTCCGAGATTCCCCATCCAGATGCCTGCTCGCCTAAGATCATGCAATTCTGTTGCAATATTCAGCGCACTTTTCAGTAGCTTTTCGACGGAACTTAGCTGGTTCGCGTCCAAAAAGAGGTTGCCGAGATTGCCATACCACCAACCTTGTAACTCGCGGTCACTGATCTCAGCCGCAATGTACAGTGCTTTTTGTAGTGATTGAGCTCCCAGCGAAAATAGATTCATGCGCCGGTATAGAATTCCTAGGTTGCCATAGTGTACGCTCTGTGCCCGTAGGTGCTGCAGGCGCTCCGCCGCGTTCAATGCTGCCTTAAGCCATTTTTCGTGTTGTCCTGGAGGTAATCGCAGGAAGAGCAAGTCTGCGCCGACATCAGCAAAGTCTTTGACTAACTCCGTGAGTTCAGCATGTTGCTCATAATTCTCAACTGCCCAGTTATGTGAGCCATCAATCTGAGGAAATTCCTTCTCGAAACTATCGAGGGCATCATGAACATCCATGCCGCCGACAACGTACTGCTTGTTCAAGCGGTCAAGTATCTTTAGATAGTGTTGTGTGCGATTTTTCTCAAATCTGTATCTGAACATGGCTGATTTAATGGGCTGTTTGGTGCACACCAATTATACATACTTTGGTGATGCTGCTGGCCCCCCAACTCCTACGTGACAAGACCTTGGCTGCCTTCACACTAATGTCCCGTCGGACACCTCAATGAGTTCATTCCATGAGAAGGGCGCACCGACCTACTAAGAAAGCCGCTGACAAGCGTGATGTGGTCGCTGACAAGTCCAGACGCAGGCGTCACGAGAAAGTTCTGAGTTCAACGCGAGCTATTACGAAAGTGCATTTCTTTCTTCTGTCTATATAATAACTTCGCTTCCAAGCTATACCTGCGGTGCGCACCAGGGCCATGGGCTATTCTCCGGAGTATCAGCGATCGCTGCAAACGGGGTCTATTTTAACTCAACGCCATTCAGTGGCCCAACGACGTTTGCCTGGTCCTAGATAAACAACTCTCTCTTAAGAAAATCTCAACTTTACTGCTGATTTCTGGACATGAAATGTCCAAATCATGCGTATACTGCGTTATAGGTAAGGAGTACGCGAGATGTCTACGAATAACGACAAGCACCAGAAGATAGAACGTGTATACCGCTATCTCCGGCGAAGCCCTGGGGCAAAAGCCTCTGAAATAGCGGAAACTCTTCGGCTCGAGCGTCGATCCGTGGATCGCTATTTGGACAACTTGGAAAAGAGTGGGCGCATATATAAGGATAGCGTTCGTTGGTTTGCGCAATCAGATGAACCACTCCGTCTAAAGCCTGTGAATCTCAATGCTGATGAAGGACTTGTCCTTTACCTTGCAGCACGGCTTTTTGTCAAACAGAGTGACCGCCGCAATCTAGCAGCTGAAAATGCCTTGGCGAAGTTAGCTGATGTGCTCATCACGAATACTGGATTAAGTGTTGCGTTGGCAAATGCGGCAGATGAGTTGGCACAACGGCCGCTTGAGCCGGGTTACGCAGATATTTTCCGGCATGTCGCGGAGAGTTATCTGAATCATCATAAACTTCGAATTACATACCATCCGTACAGTAGCTCACGTTCTTTCGAGACAGTTATCTGTCCTTACCTGCTCGAACCGTCTGGCTTCGGCCTAGCAACTTATGTTATTGGTCATAGCAGTATCGTGAATGACATCCGCACATATAAATTGGAACGTATTACGTCAGCCGAGACCTTATCTGAGAGATACAGCATTCCGGATGATTTCGATGGCATCGAACACCTTAAACATGCGTGGTCAATATATGCAGGAGATACGCCCATTCGCGTGGTATTGCGCTTTCACCCCTCGGTGGTGCGACGTCTCAAGGAAAGCCAGTGGCATTCTTCGCAAAGTCCTCTCACTGCTGACCCGGAAGCGCACGGCTATGTGCGCCTGAGTTTTGAGATCGCAGACACAACCGACCTCAAACCTTGGATACGTGGTTGGGGTGCAGCGTGTGAAGTGCTTGAACCATCTGACTTGCGTGCAGAGATGATTGGTGAGGCGCGAAAGTTAGCAGAGTTATACGGCATTTCATCGAATTCAAACCGCTCTCGGTACGAAGATATCTTTTGAGGTGATAACGTGTCCTTTGTGCCTTATCCGCATCAACGTCAGGTTGCAGATCTACTCCTTGCTGGAACGAATGTTATTCTGCAGGCGCCTACAGGCTCGGGCAAAACCCGTGCTGCCTTGCTACCTTTTCTTGAATCAGTTCATCCTGATAGTGATGCAAAAGGAAAGCTACCGCCCAAGTGCATCTATGCTGTTCCGATGCGGATACTGGCAAAACAGTTCCACGTGGAATATGAAAAAATTCTGCACGAGTATGGCTCAAGAATCGCACGTCCATTGAAGGTTACTATCCAGACTGGCGACCAGCAGGAAGATCGCGAATTCGTGGGGGACCTCATATTCGCCACAATTGACCAGGTATTGAGCAGTTTCTTAATTGCGCCCTACAGTCTGTCACGCAGACGTGCCAACCTCAACGCAGGTGCTATCGCATCGTCTTATCTGGTGTTTGATGAGTTCCATTTATTCGATCCACATACCACACTGCCGACCACACTCCACATGCTGCAAATGTTGAAAGGGGTTACGCCCTTTCTCCTAATGACTGCTACCTTCAGCCATGAGATGTTGTCCGGTCTGGCCGAGCAATTGGATGCAGTCGTCGTTGGCGGCGCAGAGCAGGAAATGCAATCATTCTTGTCGCTACCTTCACAACAGAAAGAGCGTCTCTACCATACCGTGGATGATGTCATGGACGTCAATTCCATCATTGAACATCATAACGGACGCACATTGGTGATCTGCAATCAGGTTGGGCGGGCGCAGGCGATCTATGAGCAGCTACTGATGGCAGCGCCCAGTGTGGAAGTCAAACTGCTGCACAGCCGATTCTTGCCTGATGATCGCCGTGAACGTGAGGATTATGTTCGTACGGTCTTCAGCCAAAATGCTGCTCGAACGAATACTATTGTTGTGTCCACCCAAGCAATCGAGGTCGGTGTCGACATTAGTGGCACCGTCCTTCATACGGAGCTTGCGCCTGCGAACGCCATCATCCAGCGGGCTGGTCGCTGTGCACGTTACCAAGGCGAGCGGGGAGAGATTTTTATCTATCGCCGAGCATTGAAACATACTAAAGAAGGTGTAGAACGCATCGATCTAACTGAGCAAACTACGCCGTATCAGGGGCAGCAATCTGTCATTGCACAAACCTGGAAAGCTTTCTCGGTACGCAGCGGCCAGCGCTACACCTACTCAGACGAACAAGTTGTGATCTCTGCGTCACACGGTGCACAGGATCAACAGACGATTCAAGAATTGGCTCAATCAGATCGTAACCACAGGAACAAGATGTATGCTGTCATGCGCGGTGATCCTGGAAATGATGCACGCAATCTAATTCGCCAAGTAATCGCTCAGCCAATCGTGATTCATTGTGATCCAGACGTCGTTAAGCAAGACCCCTTTGCATATCCAAGTTTTTCACTACACCCTGGGACGGCTCAACAGGCTGTTGCGCACTGGCTAGATCAACGTGATTCAGAATGGGACATCGCTATCATCTGTGAGAACCCGGATGCATCAGCATTTGAGGATGCCGCCCAAAGTAATGATGATCGTTATATTGCTTTACCGCTAAATCAGGCTCGCGATGCTTGGATGGCGAGTCTACTTGTTGTCCATCCACGGCTAGCAACATATCGCACAGACGTCGGCTTTGTCGCAGAGCATGGTGGCGATTGGCAGGCCGAGAAAGCGACCAAATCGCAAGCTGGTGAGGCCGCCAGGCCTATAGCATACAGGCTGGAGACCTATGCCGAACATATTCGGCTAGTTTATGCAGCATTTCAGGAGTTTTGGCCAGAGGTTGCGTGGACGGCAGCAGCACTCGAAAAGCAGGCCAGGTGGGAGCCGGGCATCCTCTACCAAGCTGCTGAGCTTACAGTGCTGCTTCATGATGTCGGCAAGCTGAGTACAGGCTGGCAAAACTGGGTGCACACATATCAACGACGTCTCGTAGAAGCAGGCGTGACGTCTGCGAATTCCACACAACCAGACGAGGCGTATGCGCATACGGATTTCAACAGCTATGATGCACGTTACCAGAGCACCCAGTCTGATATGGGCAGACGACCATGGCACGCCGTCGAGGGAGCGCTGGCAGTCGTACCAGTTCTTAAGGCGGTGCTCGGCTCGGAGACTCTGGCGAAGATCGTGTTTAGCGCAATCGCGCATCATCACGCGCCACACTCCGACACCTATCAGCCCATGAGACTGGTCAACTTTGCACCGGCGCAAATCAGGAAGACGCTTCGTCCGGAAATGACTCTTCCGCTAGATCAACTGTGGGGACTGCAACAGGCCCTACAGCCCGGTCTAAACACACATCAGGTGATTCAAGAGCCAAATGAGAATACTGCTTTTGCTGCTTATCTCTTGCTGGTACGCGTGCTGCGGAGAGCTGACAGTACCGGGACAGAGCGTGGGAGCACGGGCTATTATGGTTAAGAACCCTCTACGGGTGAAACAGTCTAATTACCTACTTGTTTCAGTATCCTCTACGGAGACATCATATACATCTATAGCCTGCTGCTTGACGCAGACAAGAGACCATGCTACGATCATCATAGCCAAGATAATCTCCCAAGTACGTAATATGCACATGGAGGCTAGCATGATCTCTGTCTGTGTCCTCAATGATACCATCTATTGCCGGTTTAGTGGACTGCCGAGAAAGGAGGAGTTCAATCAACTTCTAAAAAGTTTTAAGCAGGAGTTTGCAGATTGTAAATGGGATTGGAACCGTCAGGCATGGACGCTACCCATGATGGACGCTTCGCGTCTGAATTGGTTCGCTCATCGGTACTTCGGAACGGACGCTATTGTTTATGATGCGACACTCTTCACCGCTGATTGATGTTCAAGAAACTAGGTGATTTAGGTATCTGACTGCCGCACCTGGGTTACAGGACAAGCCTATGGAAACATATACCGATTTCTTTGTGCAAAAGTCCCCGCAGGGGTTCGATGAATCGCTGATCGCATTCGGTCTCAGCGTTGTAGTACAGACGCTTGCTGGGCGGAACACCACGCTTTTGATTTCCGACCAGGGTAGCTATTACCAGATTTCACTAGATCAAGAGCTTACTGCAGAGGCGATAACTAACGGAATCCAGAATTTATTTCCGATCAGAGCTTTGTCTACAGCAAAGACAAAACTGTCTGATGGAATCCCAGAAGTTAGTTACGAGGCGGTACGCGATCAGGTGAGCCAATACTACGATACGCCTATCGAACAACGCAGAGAGATACCGCGCCCACCCCTAGAGTGGGACATCTATCGTGCAATAAATCCCGCGTCGCTGCCTGGATATAACGGTCTGATCGAAACCTGGTATGAGACGAAAACGGTTCCGGAAACGTTGTTCATCCTTCTGGATTTGTATGCGGTTCTTCCTAATAACTATGATCTGGCCACCGAACGCTGGAAGGCCCTGGCAAGTCAGGAAGGGTGGCGAGTTAAGCCAGAAGCCACTCGTCAACAGTTATTTAACCCTGACAGCGGCAAGGGGCAGAATAAGCCGAAGTCGGATGGCTTGAGTATCGGTAATGAGAGTGGGTTCTGGATGAGTGAGTGGCTCAAGGCGATTGGTTTCTACGAAGGCGCACTCACCAAACTGATGCGTGGTAGTAAGGATCGCAAGACGCTCGTTCTCGCGCCTCGCAAGCTCACATTTGAGCGTCACCAGGCCATTATGAGCGAATTTTTGGACTCCATGCGTGTGTCTGAATCGCCAACACGGTTTGATCTCGTCGCGTCAATACGCTACATGCGTGCGCTTCTGAATCGGCTGATGGAACCTGATGATCCACTGACGCGGCTGTTCTCCGGTGGCAATGTCAAATACGAACTGGTTTCAGGCTTTTATACCGCGTTCTACAAAGATATGGGTAACGCGATTGCCACCATGAACCTATCGTTTATGGCGCTGCCTGGATGGATAACGGTCACCGACGAACAACCCCCCGCTGTTTACCTCAGCCTACTTGAAGAACTTGAGCAGATTGTGCGCCAGTTTGATGAAAGTCGCTCCGAGGAGTATACGCTGCTGATGCACCTGCGCGACTTCATGAGTGGAGATGATCTGCATGCATTCTTCCGGTTCACGAACGCATTCCCGGCATTCTACATGGGAAAACGCGAGCGAAATCAATTTGCTCGTCCGCTATCCACAGAATTGATTGAAAGGTTGGTAATGAGTACAGAAAGCACCAAGCGGTTAGCCCGAATCTTGGAGACCGATGGCTTCAGGAATATTGCCTACGCCATTCGGCAATCTACTGTGACGGCACAGTATCGTAAAAAGCAAGGAGACAACAAGTACGATGTACGCTATGGACTTGGACAAGAACTTACGCGTAAGGCGCGTTATCCCCAGGACTTTATTACTGCGCTCAGCGACTTTCTCCATAAATACAACGCAGAGAACGCCCGCGTGATGGAAACCCGCCCAAAACCATACCGCCGCAGTGTACAGACGACCGATATTGAGCAGATTGTTGGTCTGATTGACGAATATGGCTCCGAGACGATTGCCAATCTGCTGATCGCATATGGTCACGCTCGTGTCCCGCGTGAAGAAGCCGAATTAGAAGAAGAAACCAACTCAAAGGAGTAATGACATGACTGATATCACGACACTGTATAGCTTGTCCATTAGTGCGCGTGCGACATTGAATATGCATAGCCTCAACAATGAAGGCGGTGAGGGTAATCAGATTCAGACGCGCATGGTGAACATTGTTGACGCTGAAGGCGTACTACATAATGTGAATGCCATAAGCGGCGATATGTACAAACACATCCAAGCGGAGCACTTGTTTCATATCGCTCGCGAGAATCGCAAAATTCCGCTCAGCTTAGGAGCAGCACAGTTCAACGCAAACCGTATCAACGCTGATCCTGGTTTCATCGAGCGAACGTCAGGCATGTCTGATGCCGATACCCTTGACGAACTGCTCCGCAGTTGTGCAGTTTCAGATATGGAAGGCATTCTCGTCACAGAAGGTAAACGTAGTCTGCCTCGCAAGAGCGTTATCGAGTTCGGCTGGATTGTAGGCGTGCCGGAGAAGGTACAGACAGACAGCTATTTCCATGTGAAGTATGTTAATGAAGGCCGTACCAAGACGCAGGACAGTCGCAGTGCTGAATCTGATTCAGGGGCGAATTTGGGACAGAACATCTTTCATCGTCCTGCCTCGTCGGGCATCTATGCGATTGTCTGCCATCTGGAAGTGGCGCGAATCGGATTCAACGAGATCACACAGCGGTATGCAATCCCCCTCGAAGATCGTCAACAACGTGCACGTGCGCTATTAGAAAGTACACTGTATACATTCCTCCAGCCAAATGGGGCCATGCGCTCGACTCAGGCGCCTCATATAGTTAATCTGGAGGGCGTTGTAACCATCAGCACAGCACCGACGCCTGCACCAACCGTTAGTCCGCTGAAGGCCAGCTATCGAGAGGAAATCCTCGCTATTCAGGAACGTTTGACCCCCATCACCGGTGAGAGCGTACAGGTGTTCGTCTTCAACGATCTTGCAGGACTTACTGAGATTATGGGGTGGTGTATTGCGAATACACAGCCTTACGAGATCGCACTGCGGGAGGCGTAAATGTGGATTGTTGCAGAGTATGAAGCAACAGCACTTTTTACTTTGAAGCCTGCCAGCGCGACATCCAGCGGGGGGCGAACACTGCTTGTCCCTACACCGTATGCGATCAAAATGGCGCTGCTGGATGTAGCCTGTCGTTTAGAGGGTATAGCAATTGCTGATCCGGTTATGACCTGGTTGAGTCCTGCTCTGGTTGCACTGCGCCCTCCGGATCGCCTGGTAGTGAACAACACTTTCATGAAAGTGCTACGACCGCGTCGCAATCCGGCGGTAGAGGGAAGTGCAGACGCTGGTTTCTTCCAGCGTACCATTGCGTACCGGGAATATGCGCAGTTCGGGACGAGCTTTGGACTTGCGCTATGGGTTGAAACCGAAGAACACGCCCAGATGCTGACCCAATGGTTAGTTCAGATTAACTACCTCGGGAAGCGTGGTAGCTTCATCCAGGCACAAGCCATTCCTGAGCACCTGGAAGACTTGCCAAGAGGCTTTATCCAGATTGACGGCGAAATAAACGGTAGCTTTGGCCTTGATTCTGTCATGACCCAACTCGATGACACTAGCCCTGAACTAACTTTTACCCAGGCGAACGTCTACAGTTCGGGGGCTGGCTCATCTGTGAAGCTGGGTAAGGACCGCTTACTCAGACATGTAGTGCTCCCGTATCGGCTGGTGCGGAGCAGCCGAGGCTACAGCTACTATGAGCGAGTCGGATGATGTTTGATCTTTCTGTATACCACATCATATTCACCGCCGAAGCGCAGACGCCACTGCATCTCGGCGCGCAAGCGGGTGCACAACTGCGCGGCACACTCTGGAAAGGTTTGCAAGAAGTCGCCTGCACTGATCCTTCTCAGGCGACTTTACCACGGCATGCCAGACATTGCCCTGCTTGCTATCTGATGGCACTGGAACAGGGCAGTGCGCGGGGGAAGAATCCTCCGCGACCCTTCACGATCCGGCCACCTTTGGCTGTGAGAGCCGAAGAAGATCGTCAGTATAAGCTGGGCGAACGTTTTCAGATAGGTATGGTGCTGGTCGGCGATGCGCTGGCGCTCTTCCCGTATCTTGTGCATGGGCTACGAGAAGCGGGCAGGCGTGGTGTCGGATACGGACGTGGTCTGTTCTCGCTGGAGGACATCTGCAGTGAAGACCCACTAAAGAACGAACGGCGAAGTCTGTTGCATCAGGGCCAGGTTTCAATGCCCACGCTTGCTGTAGACAATAGTCTCATCAGAGCGCACACAGAGGCGCTGCCCGACGACTTCGTGCAACTGCGCTTCCTGACGCCGACGCAGATTATGCACAAGGGCACGCTGCTACAGTACCCTGAATTCGCGCCCATTATCGCTCGAATTCTGGAGCGTGTTCAAGCACTGGTGCTGCACTATACAGTTGATGCGACATCGCAAAGGCAGTGGCAAAGCTTACACGAGGTTCTGATGAAATCTGCGGAGCGTGTTCGGTGTGTACAGGATAACACGCGCTGGGTCGAGGTGCGCAGCGGGTCTCGCAGGAACAATTACGTTCACGATATCAGTGGGTTTGTTGGTGAAGTGCGTTATGAAGGCGATCTACGACCGTTCCTGCCCTGGTTATTGTGGGGACAGAGCCTGCATGTGGGTAAGAATGCTGTTAAAGGCAATGGCTGGTACGAACTCGTAAGTACGGGCCAAAACTGAACGTAGAAATTCAAATGAAACTATAACGAAGAGTGCTGCAATTCGGACATAGATTGTCCGAATTGTTTTTATTGTGGAAGTGACAGTCATAGGCTGAGTTTCGAGGTCCCTTCCATGATCGTTGAATACCTGATCGCAGAGACGTTTGGTACACACATCGGGAAGTACAGCAAACGGCTGAAAATCACTCAGGGTGGAGAAACGCTGGCTGAGGCCCCACTGCTTCATCTGCGCGCTGTCTACATTGCTGAACGTGGCATTAGCATCTCGTCTGATGCACTCGCTGCATGCTGCGAAAACGGTATCCCAGTGCATTATCTGGATGCACTGGGACGAAACTACGCGACGGTGTACAGCTCCGGACTCACTGGAACTGTCCTCACCCGTCGCGCACAGATCAGCGCCTATGATGACTGGCGTGGGCTGGAGGTTGCGCGCGCTGTCGTGATGGGCAAACTACAGAACCAGTCATCAACCCTGAAATACCTGGCCAAGAATCGCAAAGACTCTCAGCCAGATGTCTATCAGGAACTGCGCTGGACCGCCGGAGACCTGCTCGATGCCTCGCGCCAGATCGTCGAACTGCAAGCTACTTGCATCACACAAGCACGTAACTTCCTCATGGGAGTTGAAGGCAATGCGGGACATCGTTATTGGGACGCGGTGAGACTTGTCATCCCTGATGACTATGGTTGGAAACATCGCATGGGACGAGGCGCTACCGATCCGGTGAATAGTTTGCTGAATTATGGATATGGCATCCTGTACAGTCGTGTTGAGCAAGCATTGCTGCTGGCTGGCCTTGACCCTTATGCCGGATTCCTGCATGCGGATCGTCCTGGCAAACCATCGCTTGTTTTGGATCTCATTGAGGAGTTTCGACAGGCTGCGGTTGATCGTGTAGTTTGGGGACTCGTCAACCGCAAGTTCATAGTTGAACAGGAAGCGGACGGCAAGCTGGTTGACCAAACACGGCGCGATTTTGCCCAGCACATCCTGGAACATCAGAATGCGACCATGCGTTACGAAGGTAAGCGCGTGCCGCTGCGCATCATCTTGCAAACGCAGGCTCGCCATCTTGCTGCCTTCCTACGCGGAGATCGCAGCACGTATGTCCCGTTCAAGGCGGAATACTGATGCAGCGTGTTCTTGTCGTGTACGACATCGTGGAAGACCGTGTGCGCGCGAAGGTGGCTGATGCTTGCGCTGACTACGGCCTGGATCGCTTGCAGTACAGCGTGTTCGAGGGCTGCCTGAGTCGAAATCATCAGGAGGAGCTGATGTTGCATATCGACGACCTGATGACGCAGGCCAATGGCAGCGTCGTCCTGTTCCCCCTCACGGAAGATAACTGGCAGCGTCGCCTGGAGGTGGTATATGCCTGATGGTGATGATGGGCTGTTCACGGTAACGGATCTGAAGCAGTACCAGTATTGTGCACGAATCCTGTATTACCACGCCTGCCTGCCAGATGTGCGCCCGGTAACACGCAAGATGGAACTGGGGATTCGTCGGCATGAGACCGAATCACGGCGCGCGATAAGGCGCACAATGCGGATTGAAGGGATTGAAGAGGCACGACGCGTTTTCGATGTCGCTGTACAGTCACAAAAACTGGGGCTATCAGGCCAGATTGACGAGATAATCTTCTTCGCAGATCATCTCATCCCGGTAGACTACAAACTGGCAAAAAAGGTCGGCGCGCATTTTCGGCTGCAGATTGCCGCGTATGCCATGCTCGCCGAAGAGCAGTTTGGACTTAAGGTCCGGCAGGGTATTTGCTATCTGATACACTCACGAGACGCAGTGGAAATCCCGATCACCCACCGCCTACGCAACAATGTCGTTGAAGCTGTGGAACAGATGCGGCGGATCGTCGATAAGGAATCCATGCCTGAGCCGACAAAGCAGCCTCGTGCCTGTATGGATTGTGAGTTCCGTCGCTTCTGCAACGATGTCTGAGTCTGACGCAACTCCCCTCGGTTTTCGAGCAGTAGGGGAGTTGCGTTGCAACAGCCTTTTGGAGCGGGAAAATGCACAGACCTCTTGAAAATGAATCGCCGAAAACGACCATTTGCGGCTATAATGGTGAGAAGAGGTCATTTATGACCTGTTCGACCTGGAATCTGGTCGGGCCCTTCAGAGGGTCTTCATCCGCAGAGGATACTGAAACAGACTAGCTACGGTCTATCAGCACTGGATAGACGACCCTTCAGAGGGTCTTCATCCGCAGAGGATACTGAAACAGATGTGCCGATCATCATGGAAGGTGAGAAGGCCGGCCCTTCAGAGGGTCTTCATCCGCAGAGGATACTGAAACTGGCACCGGGGGCGCTCGTCTACCTGTCCAATACTGACCTTCAGAGGGTCTTCATCCGCAGAGGATACTGAAACAACATATTATAACTATCAATCTGAATCAATAGATCCCCTTCAGAGGGTCTTCATCCGCAGAGGATACTGAAACAGACTAGCTACGGTCTATCAGCACTGGATAGACGAACCCTTCAGAGGGTCTTCATCCGCAGAGGATACTGAAACAGCTCCTCCGGCTGCCATCTGGAGATACTGCGCTTCCCTTCAGAGGGTCTTCATCCGCAGAGGATACTGAAACATGACCGGGGTGCGTTGGCTGACGAAGGTGGTGCACCCTTCAGAGGGTCTTCATCCGCAGAGGATACTGAAACTCATCGGCCTTATCAACAACGTCTTCGTATTCGTCGCCTTCAGAGGGTCTTCATCCGCAGAGGATACTGAAACAGACTACGCCACGCATTTCTACAGATTCACCTCACCCTTCAGAGGGTCTTCATCCGCAGAGGATACTGAAACAGGTCGAGCAATTGTTTCCAGACAGAAAGCTCGGCCCCTTCAGAGGGTCTTCATCCGCAGAGGATACTGAAACATCGAATCAATGGCTCTGCTTTTTGCCGGAGTATTCCCCTTCAGAGGGTCTTCATCCGCAGAGGATACTGAAACAATTGAGCCATGTTGACATGCTGTGACTCAAGGTCCCTTCAGAGGGTCTTCATCCGCAGAGGATACTGAAACACGACCTCGGCCACCATGTAGCCGCTGGGCAGGCTACCTTCAGAGGGTCTTCATCCGCAGAGGATACTGAAACTGCCTGCTGGGCGGCTGCTGCTGGTACTGGCCATCAACCTTCAGAGGGTCTTCATCCGCAGAGGATACTGAAACCCGGTCCGCGTGGCCGGGGGCTTTTGCGTTGTGCGCTCCCTTCAGAGGGTCTTCATCCGCAGAGGATACTGAAACCTGGGAGGCGCTGGCGCTGCTGCTGGCGCTCCTGACCCTTCAGAGGGTCTTCATCCGCAGAGGATACTGAAACAGCAGGCAGGGCACGCTCTTCGATGTCGGGATGCCCCTTCAGAGGGTCTTCATCCGCAGAGGATACTGAAACATGGATGACTTACGCGCTGCTCAGGCGCAGATCGCCCTTCAGAGGGTCTTCATCCGCAGAGGATACTGAAACGGCAGTTTTGAGAATGAGAGGCTATATGAAACGGCACCCTTCAGAGGGTCTTCATCCGCAGAGGATACTGAAACGGCATTCACCGGGCGGCGACCGCTGGATTTCTCATCCTTCAGAGGGTCTTCATCCGCAGAGGATACTGAAACCACAGCAATCCGCAGCAGAACAGCCAGCGGAAGGCCCTTCAGAGGGTCTTCATCCGCAGAGGATACTGAAACCGGAAGAGGCAGCGTTGCACAGACACCAATCCGTGTGCCTTCAGAGGGTCTTCATCCGCAGAGGATACTGAAACAAGATTCCGATTAGAAACTCATCGAGCGAAATATTCCCCTTCAGAGGGTCTTCATCCGCAGAGGATACTGAAACTCATTTCGTAACGCTTTTTCTGCTGTTTTGCTTGTTCCCTTCAGAGGGTCTTCATCCGCAGAGGATACTGAAACTCTGTGATCGTCCAACCAGATAGGCCAGTTCTAAACCCTTCAGAGGGTCTTCATCCGCAGAGGATACTGAAACTAGTCTACTCCGAGTAGTGATTCTATCAATTCGTGACCCTTCAGAGGGTCTTCATCCGCAGAGGATACTGAAACGCTGAATCTTGTCTCTCATCTCGGCGAAGTAGTGCAACCCTTCAGAGGGTCTTCATCCGCAGAGGATACTGAAACTGCTCGCTTTTGCAGCGTGACCCATGCCGCACGCCCCTTCAGAGGGTCTTCATCCGCAGAGGATACTGAAACAGATGTAAAATTGGACTATCCGATTAGATACGAAACCTTCAGAGGGTCTTCATCCGCAGAGGATACTGAAACTTGCAAAGTCTGGCGGATCCGCTGAACGAGGGCCAGCTTCAGAGGGTCTTCATCCGCAGAGGATACTGAAACACAAAGAACGCGCGCAACGGCTCATCACGCATTATCCTTCAGAGGGTCTTCATCCGCAGAGGATACTGAAACAGACTAGCTACGGTCTATCAGCACTGGATAGACGAACTTCAGAGGGTCTTCATCCGCAGAGGATACTGAAACTGGTTAAAGCGAGTCCGCGTTGAAGTTGAGTGAGCTTCAGAGGGTCTTCATCCGCAGAGGATACTGAAACTAAGTCACTACTCGGAAAGTAGTGATTCGATCAATTCTTCAGAGGGTCTTCATCCGCAGAGGATACTGAAACAAACTGTCGATCGTGATCGGTCCATGTGGGAACCGCCTTCAGAGGGTCTTCATCCGCAGAGGATACTGAAACCTATAGGTAGATTCCGTGTATGGCCAGCAAGACTTGCTTCAGAGGGTCTTCATCCGCAGAGGATACTGAAACATCAGGAAGCAACGCGAGATCGTCAAGGACGAGATCTTCAGAGGGTCTTCATCCGCAGAGGATACTGAAACAGTTTCGCCTCGACGATGGCTGCGAAATACTCGACGCTTCAGAGGGTCTTCATCCGCAGAGGATACTGAAACCCAGTCCCGCTCGTGCTTCTGCACGTACTGTGCGTCTTCAGAGGGTCTTCATCCGCAGAGGATACTGAAACACCAGACCTTACAGCCTGGGAGTTAGTCGATTTCACTTCAGAGGGTCTTCATCCGCAGAGGATACTGAAACGATGACATGATAGCTCCTGTCAACCGTCGAGGCCGCTTCAGAGGGTCTTCATCCGCAGAGGATACTGAAACTCCAATCGCATAGTTTTATCCAGTTCTGAGCGGAGCCTTCAGAGGGTCTTCATCCGCAGAGGATACTGAAACACGCGAGCTGAGTTCCGCTCCATATCGGCGTAGGCCTTCAGAGGGTCTTCATCCGCAGAGGATACTGAAACACAGGAGTAAAAATGCAAATGCAACCGTCTATATTCTTCAGAGGGTCTTCATCCGCAGAGGATACTGAAACGCGTTCGTAGCGCGGGCCTGGATGCTTTTTGCAACTTCAGAGGGTCTTCATCCGCAGAGGATACTGAAACCACATACACCAAGCACCCCTGACCGGCGAGAGTGCTTCAGAGGGTCTTCATCCGCAGAGGATACTGAAACCGTTTACGCGCCTCCGCGTGCCCGACTCAACGCAGCCTTCAGAGGGTCTTCATCCGCAGAGGATACTGAAACCCTTCTCGCTCCGCCACACAGATATCGCGCAGCATGCCTTCAGAGGGTCTTCATCCGCAGAGGATACTGAAACACTGCGAAATCGATCGCCTGGCGGATATCACGCGCACCTTCAGAGGGTCTTCATCCGCAGAGGATACTGAAACTTTGCGGCGCTTAATCAGTTCTTTACCTCGCAAGCGGCCTTCAGAGGGTCTTCATCCGCAGAGGATACTGAAACATGCGTACATATGCGAGCCGCCAGCCGCGCGCTGCACCTTCAGAGGGTCTTCATCCGCAGAGGATACTGAAACAGCGGGTCCTCCAGGTCCAGCGGGTCCACCAGGTCCAGCCTTCAGAGGGTCTTCATCCGCAGAGGATACTGAAACATATCCGTCTCAATATCCATCGCGCAGCCGGTGGGCGACCTTCAGAGGGTCTTCATCCGCAGAGGATACTGAAACTTCACCGTCAACGGCCATCGTTATGAGCGCGCCGTCCTTCAGAGGGTCTTCATCCGCAGAGGATACTGAAACATGCGTACATATGCGAGCCGCCAGCCGCGCGCTGCACCTTCAGAGG